>Ga0181523_10003057_pt1 | contig 15540 bp, 13 predicted proteins | sample PEATcosm2014_Bin_43_FD_119752 | JGI IMG/M metagenome (GOLD analysis project Ga0181523, IMG submission 119752) | Peatland microbial communities from MTU Mesocosm Facility, Houghton, MI, USA - PEATcosm2014_Bin05_30_metaG | ecosystem: Environmental > Terrestrial > Soil > Wetlands > Peat | place...
ATATCCGGGGTAAGCGAAGGCGGGTTGGATGTCTACAAAGGCGTCCCATTCGCTACCCCGCCAGTCGGCGAGTTGCGTTGGCGCCCACCGGTACATGTCACATCCTGGACTGGAACGCGTGAAGCAGATGCCTTTGCCCCGGCGTGCATGCAGGTGGGTGTGTCCATGCCGGGCGAGACTCCGCCGGCAGTCAGCGAGGACTGTCTTTATCTCAATATCTGGACGCCGGCGAGAAAGAATCGGGAACGCCTGCCGGTAATCGTATGGATCTATGGCGGTGGCTACATCAACGGATCGGCCTCGATGCCCTTGTACTGGGGCGACCGCCTTGCGCACCGAGGCGTGATTCTTGTCAGCATCGCATATCGGCTTGGTCCGCTTGGCTTTCTTGCACATCCTGAGCTGACGCGCGAGTCCCTACACCACTCGTCCGGGAACTACGGCCTGATGGACCAGATCGCAGCGCTCGAATGGGTTCAGAGGAACATTGCAGCTTTTGGCGGCGACCCGAACTGTGTGACCATCGCCGGCCAATCCTCCGGAGCGATATCGGTCAGCATCCTAATGGCCTCCCCCCTTGCGCAAGGGCTATTTCAGCGCGCCATCGGCGAGAGCGGCGGTCTGTTTGAGCCGCTCCAGCTTGCACCCAAATACCTGCTGGCCAATGCAGAACAGGAAGGGGAAAAGTACGCCGTGTCGCTGGGCGCGACCACGCTCAAGGAACTACGCCGGCTGCCCGCGGCCTTGCTCACCGGCAATGTCGGCGGCATCGTCCACCCGGTGATCGAACCCTATTTGCTTCCTCTCTCCCCCTACGAAGCCTTCGTTTCAGGGAAGCAAAACGATGTCCCCCTGCTGATTGGCTCAAACGCCGAAGAGGCGCGTTCGCTGGTGGATGTCACGCAGGTGAAGGCTTCCACGTTCGACCGAGACATGGAGAAGAGCTTCGGCGCCCTGCCGGCTCCGCTTCTGGCAGCTTATCCCCACGCGACCGACGAAGAGGCACGGCAGGCGCGGCTCGACCTCGAACGCGATCTGCGCTTTGGCTGGGACATGTGGGCATGGGCAAGGTTGCAGACAGGAACCGGACGGAGCCCTGTTTACTACTATTCGTTTCGACAGAAGCCGCCGTTTCCGGCCGGCTCAGTGTATGAAGGCTGGGGCGCAAGCCACTTCGCCGAGCTCTGGTATGTCTTCGACCATCTGAACCAGTTGTCTTGGAACTGGACCGGAGCAGATCGGAGGGTGGCTGAAGAGATGTCCAGCTACTGGGTCAACTTCGCCAGGTCGGGCAATCCAAATGGCCCGGGTCTTCCCCCGTGGTCAGCCTTCACCAGCGCAGAGAGCAAGGTCCAGGATCTCGGCGATCCGATCGCCGTTGGCGGGGTGGCGAACATCAACAGCCTGAAGGTCTTCGATTCCGTCTACTCGGCCGTGCGTGGCAAGCCATTTGCCGCGCGGTGACGGTAGGAACGAAATTCGCATTTCCCGATGATGTGACGTCTTTCATCGCCTGAAGTTGTTCCATTTGACGTTAGTCGCTATTTTGTTATAGTTACCATCATATTTTACAGATGATGCGACGTTGTAATGGGTACGTCCCGGCGATCGATTAAGGAGGAAAGAGGCCATGGCTCACGCGCTCGTGACACGGAATGCGGCCGCCGAGGCAAGTGGAGAGCAGCCCGAGATCGGGCTTCGGGAGCGGAAGAAAGCGCGCCTGCGGCAGCAGATTATCGATACCGCGATCAAGCTGTTTCGCAGGCACGGATACGAGGACACCCGTATCGACGACATCGTGCAACTGCTCGAAATCAGCCAGCCCACTTTTTTCCGATATTTTCCCAGCAAGGACGCGGTTCTACGCGAGGTCGGAGAACGCGGGTATGCCTGTATCTGCGAAAGGCTGCGTTCGGAGCTTTCGAGTAAGGCGCGGACGAACGAGCGTTTGCAGCGGCTGTACGTAACCATGGCGCGGGAGGTGGAAGCAGACCGGCAATTGTGGCAAGCGGTGGTGTTGTCCGGTGCTATGGATCCGGTGCGATCCATAGAACTGCGGGGGCACGAGGAGGCTGCGGTCCGCCTGCTGCGGGAAATTCTGACGCAGGGACAGAAGCGGGGCGAAGTGACGCGCGCGTTTCCGGTTGTGCATCTGGCCGAGTTCATGGAAGGGCTCTACAACACTGTGGTGCGGCAATGGGCGGTCGATCTGACCGGACCGCACACACTCACCGACCGGGTACGGAGCGCGGTAGATTTTTTCTTGCGCGGCATAGAACCATAAGTTTCCGGGGTTTGCCCAGCGCGTCTTTATTTATAGGGCACAACTGTTAGGGGGAAGTCGATGAAGGCCGCTGTTCTGCACGCATTCAAAACACCACTATCGCTGGAGGAGGCGCCTCGGCCGGAACCTGGCGCGGACGAGGTGTTGATCAAAGTGGAGTGTTGCGGCGTGTGTCATTCCGATCTGCACGTGGCCGATGGCGACTGGACGCAACTGGCCGGGATCGTAAAGAAACCGCTGATCCTGGGACACGAGATCGTGGGCCGGGTGGTGGAGCGGGGCACGGCGGTCCAGAGTGTAGAACTAGGAGACCGTGTCGGGGTGCCGTGGGTGCAATATACCTGCGGGCAATGTGAGTTTTGCCGCGAAGGCAACGAGAATCTGTGCGTGCGGCAGCGCATCACGGGCGTTATGGTGGATGGCGGATATGCGGAATTTGCGAAGGCTCCCGCCAGCCACGTGGTCAAGATTCCGGAAACGCTTCCCTCCGAGCAGGCGGCGCCGCTGCTTTGTGCGGGAGTTACGGTTCATCGCGCCCTCAAGCGGGCCAAGATTCGCGCGGGGCAGCGGCTGGCGGTTTTCGGCGTCGGTGGACTTGGCCATATTGCTGTCCAGATTGGCCGGGCAGCAGGAGCGGAAGTGACCGCGATCGATATCTCCGACGAAAAACTCGCGCTGGCGAAGTCGCTGGGCGCCACGCGAACGTTGAACGCCGCAACCAGCAAAGTCGTTAAGGAAATACGCGGCTCCGGCGGGGTGCACGTTGCCCTGGTCGCCTCGGCGGCGAAGCCCGCGTATGACATGGCGTTCCCTTGTGTGCGCCCGACGGGGACGCTGCTGGCGGTGGGATTGCCGGCACAGGATATCTCGTTTCCGGCGATTATGATGGCGGCCGGCGAGATTCAAATCAAAGCTTCCTCCGTGGGCACACGCGAAGATCTGCGCGAGGTTCTGGCGATGGGGGCAGCCGGGACCGTCCATTGCCAGGTGAGCACGCGCCCGCTCGCCGAGGTCCAGGACGTTCTGTGGCAATTGAGCCGCGGCGAAGTCTCGGGGCGGGTCGTGCTCCGGTTGTAAGGTGGTGGAGCGACGGCGTCTCGCCCATCCACCCGCGAGCCAACATATTGACGTTATCGACTTTAATATGATATTAACTATCACTTTTGCGAGATACAGCCCCGCAGAAAGGCCGGCCTCGGAGTGGATGTCAAACAGCTTTTCGATCTAACCGGCCGCGTGGCCATTATTTCGGGTGGCTCGATGGGACTCGGTCGGCAGATGGCCGAGGGTCTGGCGGAGATGGGGGCGAGTCTGGTGCTCTGCGCCCGCAAGAAGGACCGTTGCGAGGAAGTGGCGGAGGCGCTGCGCAGCCGAGGCGCGCAGACGCTTGCTTTGGGATGCGATGTCAAAGACCAGGCGGCGATTCAGCAAGTCGTGGACGCGACGCTTGCCAGATTCGGCCGGATCGACATTCTGGTCAACAACGCCGGCGTATCGTGGGGAGCTCCGGTGGAAGAGATGACGCTGGAGCAGTGGGACAAAGTGCTCTCCACCAACCTGACCGGCACGTTCCTGTTTTGTCAGGCAGCGGGCAAAGCCATGGTCGCGCGGGGTTCGGGCAAGATCATCAACATCGCGTCGGTGGCCGGTTTGGGCGGAGCGTCAGCGGAACTGCAGGCGATCGGGTACCATGCGAGCAAAGGCGGCGTCATTGCCTTCACCAAGGACCTTGCATGCAAGTGGGCGCCGCACAACATTCAGGTCAATGCGATCGCCCCGGGATGGTTTCCGACGCATATGTCAGGATGGATTATCGAGCACCGTAAGGATTCCCTGCTGGCGAAGATTCCGCTGGGCCGCTTTGGCGGCGATCACGATCTGAAAGGCGCAGCGGTCTTTCTGGCATCGGACGCTTCGGCATACGTGACCGGGCACGTGCTGGTGGTCGACGGAGGCCAGACGGCCTGGTAAAGACGCTGTAAGAACAAGAGTGTTATGAATATTCCCCTGACACCGGTTCGCTTTCTTCGCTACTCAGAGCAGCAGTTCCCTCGCAAGACGGCGGTGGTGTGCCAGGATCTGCGGTTTACTTATGCCGAGTTCGGCGATCGTGTGGGGCGTCTGGCGGGTGCGTTGCGCAACGCCGGAGTAAAGCCAGGCGATCGTGTGGCATTCCTTAGTCTGAATTGCCATCGCCTCCTCGAGGCCTACTTCGGAGTTCTCGAAGCGGGCTGCGTTCTGCTTCCGCTGAATATCCGCCTGGCGGCGCCGGAGCTTACCTACATCCTGAACGACTCGGGAGCGGCGGTGCTGTTCCTGGAACAGGAGTTTGTCGGTCTCGTTGATTCGTTCCGGCGCGACCTGCGTACGGTGCGCTCTTTCTATCAACTGGATGGAACGCCGGAAGCGGCGTGGCTCTCCGATCAAACCTACGAGCAGATGCTGGCCTCCGCCGCGCCCTACCGGGGAGACTTGATGGAGTTTGACGAAAACTCCGTGGCGGAGATTTTCTACACCAGTGGAACCAGCGCCAGCCCGAAGGGCGTGATGCTCACGCATCGCAACGTGTATCTGCATGCGATGACCATTGCTTTGTACCACCACGCCCACTTTAATGACGTGCTGATGCACACGATCCCTTTGTTCCACGCCAACGGCTGGGGAGCGGCCCATACGATCACGTCCGTGGGCGGAACGCACGTCATGCTTCCGCGCTTCTTGCCGGAGGAAGTATTCCGGCTGGTGCAGCGGGAGAAAGTGAGCGCTCTGAGCCTGGTGCCGATTATGGCCACCGTGCTGGTGAACTCACCCGCGCGTTCCAAGTACGACCTGAGCAGCGTGGAGTGGGCGGTGATCGGTGGCGCGGCATCTTCTCCGACGCTCATCCGAGAGGTGGAGCAGAAGTTGGGATTCAAATGCTTTTCGTCGTACGGATTGACGGAATGTGCGCCCGGGCTTTCGACTGCCGAACTGAAGCCAGGCATGGATTGCGCACCGGAGGAGCGGTACGTGCTGCAGGCCATGACTGGCTATGCCTTTCCGGGTTGTGAGTTGCGCGTGGTCGACGCGGAAGACAAAGACGTGCCGCACGACGGCGCCACGATGGGAGAAATCATTGCCCGCAGTGACGGAGTGATGGCTGGTTACTGGCAACAACCGGAAGCCACGGCGGAGGCGATGCGCGGCGGATGGTTTCACACCGGCGATATGGCGGTGATCGCGGAGAACGGGTACATCCTGATCGTGGATCGCAAGAAGGACATCATCGTGAGCGGCGGCGAAAACATTTCTTCGCTCGATGTTGAGAAAGTGCTAGCGGCGCACCCCGGCGTTCTCGAAGCCGCGGTCATCCCGGTAGCTGACCGGAAATGGGGCGAGGTGCCGAAAGCTGTGGTGGTGGCGAAGCCAGGATCGAAAGTCGGTGAAGTGGAATTGATTGAGTTCTGCCGCGCACGCCTGGCCCACTACAAGTGTCCGCAATCGATTGAATTTTGCGAGAGTTTGCCCAAAACCGCGACCGGAAAGGTCCTGAAAAGGGAGTTGCGCAAGAAGTACCAGAGTGTGCCGGTAACACTGCCTTCGGATGCCATATGAACAACCTCGTGCGAGTCACTAAAGATAACGATGTAACGATCATCACCATTGACAACCCACCAGTAAACGCTCTCAGTCCGGGCGTGCCGGAGGGGATTTCGGCGGCAATCGATGCGGCGAACAGCGATCCCGGCGTCAAAGCAGCGGTCGTAATCGGCGCTGGCCGCACGTTCGTCGCGGGCGCTGACATCAAGGAATTCATCAAAATGACGTCGAGCGGAACACGCCGTGCAACCCTGCTTCCCCTGCTGCTTCACATTGAGGACAGCGGCAAGCCGGTGGTGATGGCGATTCACGGCCAGGCGTTCGGAGGCGGACTGGAACTGGCCATGGCCGGCCACTACCGGGTCGCATCGCCGACCGCACAGGTGGGTCAGCCGGAAGTGAACCTCGGCATTATTCCGGGAGCTGGTGGAACCCAGCGTCTGCCGCGCCTGATCGGTGTCGCGAAGGCAGTCGAGATGTGTGCCGGTGGCAAGCCGATTTCCGCGCGCGAGGCTGCCGCTCTTGGATTGACCGACCAGTTGATCGAGGGAGATCTGCTCCTTGGAGCGGTGGCTTTCGCGCGCGAAATCGCCGGCAAGCCCGCGCCCAAAACGCGGGAGCGAACGCAAAAGCTGGGAACGTCTGTGGAGAACGCGCCAATTTTTGCGGCGGCACGCGACACGGCCTGCAAGAAGCAACGAGGGCTCAAGGCTCCGCTGGCGGCAATCGATGCCATCGAGGCGGGGATCGGATCGTCGTTCGATGAAGGCTGCCAAGCCGAGGCGAAACTTTTCACCGAATGCCTTTTCTCCGATCAGTCAAAAGCGCTCATCCACGTTTTCTTCGGCGAGCGCGAAGTGGCGAAGATTCCCGACGTTCCCAGGGAAACTCCAGCGATACCGGTAAATCGCGTGGCCGTCGTCGGCTCCGGAACGATGGGCGGTGGGATCGCAATGGTGTTTGCCAACGCGGGCATTCCGGTCCTGCTGAAGGATGTGGATGAGGCGGCACTTGAACTGGGCATGGGAAAAATTCGGAAAAACTACGCCAGTTCGGTGCAGCGTGGGCGTTTCACGCAGGCGTTCGTGGATGAGCGCCTGAAATTGATCACACCGGTGCTCAACTACGATGCGTTCTCCGATGTGGACATGGTGGTGGAGGCGGTTTTCGAAGGCATGGCGCTGAAGAAAACCGTGTTTGCCGACTTGGACCGTGTCTGCCGGCGGGGAGCGATTCTGGCGACCAACACGTCGACGCTCAACATCGATGAAATCGCCGCGGCCACATCGAGGCCGGAGGCGGTGATCGGAACGCACTTCTTCAGTCCGGCCAACGTGATGCGGTTGCTCGAGATTGTGCGCGGAAAGAAGTCGGGCAAAGAAGTGATTGCCACGTGCATGCAACTATCCAAGAAGCTGGGGAAGATCGGAGTGCTGGTAGGAAACTGCCGCGGCTTCGTTGGCAACCGCATGTTTGGCCCATATCGGCGGGAGGCGCAGTTCCTGATCGAAGAAGGCGCGGAGGTCGAAGCGGTGGACCAGGCGCTCGCCGAATTCGGCATGGCCATGGGCCCGATGGCAACCGGCGACTTGGCCGGTCTCGACGTGGGCTGGCGTATTCGCAAGGAGTATCGCCATCTGGAAAAACCCGGAATCCGCCAGCCGTTTGCCGAGGACCGTCTTTGTGAAATGGGGCGGTACGGCCAGAAAACGGGGAGGGGATGGTACCGGTACGATGAAAGTCGGCGGCCGAGCAATGATCCCGAGGTGAGCGCGCTGGTGCGAAAGTGGAGCGCGGACGCAGGTATTCCGCAGCGGCAAATCTCCGCCGAAGAAATCGTCGATCGCTGCATTTATGCGCTGGTGAATGAGGGAGCGCGGATTCTCGAAGAGGGATACGCGCTGCGGGCAGTCGACATCGACATCATCTACATCAACGGCTACGGATTTCCCGCCTACCGGGGCGGGCCGATGTGGCACGCCGACACGGTGGGGTTGCAAAAGGTCTATCAGCGCATTTGCGAATTCCATCAGCAGCACGGAGAACTCTGGGAGCCCGCTCCTTTGTTGCGGCGTCTGGTGGAAACGGGCAAGACGTTTGCCGAATTCGACAAGGAGCAGGTTGCGGCCGCGTAGGGTTTGAACCTGCAAGAGACGAAGCCAGCGAGCGTGAGACTCGCTGTGTTGACAAGAATTTGGGGATCTCATGAGAGAAGCAGTCATCGTGGCCAGTTCGCGCACGGCCCTGGCCAAGTCATTCCGCGGATCATTCAATCTGACGCGTCCCGATGACCTGGCGGCGCACTGCATCCGGGATGTGTTGCGCAAGACACCGCAGCTTGATCCAGGCGAAGTCGAAGACGTCATCCTCGGTTGCGGGCAACCCCACGGCCCGCAGGGACACAACATCGCAAGAGTTTCCGCGCTGCTGGCCGGTCTGCCCACTTCGGTCGGCGGAGTCACTCTCAATCGTTTTTGCTCTTCCGGTCTGCAGTCAATTGCGCTGGCCGCTTACCAGATTGTGAACGGCGGCAGTGACGCAATGATCGGCGGCGGCGTGGAAAGCATCACGATGACTCCGCGCAACAACGATCCGAATCCCCGACTGCTCGAACAGATGCCGGGCGTGTACATGGTGATGGGGGAAACGGCCGAGGTTGTGGCCAAGCGCTACAAGATCAGCCGGCAAGTGCAGGACGAATATGCGCTACTGAGCCAGCAGCGCACGGCTCGCGCCCAGCGGGAAGGCTTCTTTGAGGGAGAGATCGCCCCGATGCGCGTGGTTCGCGCCACTCTCGATAAAAAGACCAACGAAGTGATCGCGAAAGAAGAAGTCTGCGCCGATAAGGATGAATGCAATCGTCCCGACACCACGCTCGAAGCATTGCTGGCGCTGAAGCCTCACTTTGATCCGACCAGCGGCCAGGGTACGGTCACCGCGGGAAACTCTTCGCAGCTTTCCGACGGCGCATCGGCGACGCTCGTGATGTCGCGGCAGCGCGCCGATCAGCTTGGCATTCCTTACAAATTAGTCTTTCGAGGTTTCCAGGTGGCCGGTTGCGATCCCGACGAGATGGGCATCGGACCAGTTTTCGCAGTGCCGAAGTTATTGCAACGCACGGGAGTGAAATTCAACGACATCGACCTCTGGGAACTCAACGAAGCGTTCGCGGTTCAAGTGGTCTACTGCCGCGATCGCCTTGAAATCGATCCGCAGAAGTTGAACGTGAACGGCGGCTCGATTTCGATTGGGCATCCCTTCGGCATGACCGGGTCGCGGATGGTGGGAACGCTGGCGAACGAAATGGCGCGGCGCAAAAACAATAACAACGCTCGCTTCGGAGTCGTCACCATGTGCGTAGGCGGTGGGCAGGGTGCGGCCGGGCTGTTCGAGCGCGCGGGCTGAGAGAGGGCGAACCAAGAGAGGGATGAGAAGCGGAAGCGCATGAGCAACATCATCCTGGCGCGCCATGGGCAAGCGTCTTTTCTGGAGCGGGACTATGACAAGCTCTGCGCAAATGGAGAGACCCAGGCGCGGTTGCTGGGGGAGTATTGGGCGCGGCGGGGCATGGTTTTTGACGGCGTCTATTCGGGCCCGCGCGTCCGGCAGCGGGAGACGGCCCGGATCGTCGCTGATGCGTATCGGAGCGCCGGACTTGATCTTCCCGAGGCAGTGGCGATGAGCGAGTTTGACGAATATCAGGCGGAAGCGGTGCTGCGGGAATGTCTTCCCCAACTGCTGCGGGTGAATGCCGAGATCAAAGAGCTGCGCCACGCGTATGAGAATTCGAGCGAGTCAGGTCACCGGCGCAAGACGTTTCAGAAGCTGTTTGAAGCCGTGATCGGCAAGTGGGTGGCGGGAGAAGTTACAGCCGCGGGCGTTGAATCGTGGCACGACTTCTGTTTGCGGGTGGAGCGAGGGCTGTCACAAGTTGTGCGCGACACTCCCGCAGCAGCGAGTGCGGTGATCTTCACCTCGGCGGGACCGATTGGCGCGGCGATGCGCTGGGCCCTACATTTGTCTGCCGCGGACACGCTGCAAGTGACCTGGATGTCGCGCAACGCGTCTTTCAGCGAATTTCTGGCGTCGGGTGAGCGCCGCACACTGAGCACATTCAACGCGCATCCGCATCTCGATGGCGACGGATTGCTGACATATCGATAGTGGATCAAGGAATTGCAAGTATGGCTGCCCTTTGCGATCAAGCGGGAGTTGTAAGAGCGGGCGAAGAACTCGACATCGCCCGCCTGCAGCCGTTTCTGCAAGAGCACTTCGGCGCGAGCGAACCGCTATCCGTCGAGCAATTTCCCAGCGGCCACTCTAACCTGACGTATCTGCTGCGCATGGGTAACAGGGAACTCGTCCTGCGGCGTCCGCCCTTCGGCAGCAAAGTTCGTTCCGCGCATGACATGGCACGCGAGTATCGCGTGCTGTCGAAACTGCATCCCGCTTATCCCGTCGCGCCGAAGGCGCTCCTTTACTGCGACGATCTGTCGATTCTCAATGCGCCCTTTTATCTGATGGAACCGATTCGTGGAATGATTGTCCGCCGGGATCCCCCTCCGGGCGTGCTTTTCCCCCCGGAGACAGCGCGGCGGCTGAGCGAAGCGTTCGTCGATAACCTCGCATGCCTGCACCGCCTGGACTACGCCGCGACCGGCCTGGCTGATTTGGGCAAACCACAAGGCTATCTCGAACGCCAGGTCAAGGGCTGGATCGAGCGCTACCATGGTTCCAAAACTCACGACCTGCCGGAAGTCGACCGCATTTCCACCTGGCTCACGGAACGCATGCCGGCCAGCCATGACACTGCGCTGATCCACAACGACTACAAGTACGACAATATCGTGCTCGATCCCGGCGACGCGACCAACGGCCAGCCAACGATCGTGGGCGTCCTGGATTGGGAGATGTGCACGCTCGGAGACCCGCTGACCGATCTGGGGACGGCGCTCGCCTACTGGACCGATCCGCAAGATCCGGAGGAACTGCAGGAAATTCGCAGCGCGCCGACCACGCTACCGGGCACACTGACGCGCGCGCAGCTGATCGAACGCTACGCGGTCGCGACCAGCCGCGATCCCGGCGACATGATCTTCTATTTGACGTTTGCACGCTTCAAAGTCGCCGTCATCATTCAGCAGATCTACTACCGCTACGCTCAGGGATTGACGCGGGACGAGCGCTTCGCAGTCATGCCGGCAAGAATTCATACGTTACTGCGCGCCTCATGGCATTGCGCGGAAAGCGGGACGATATGAGCGGGCACTTACTGCAAGGCTCACTGGGGATAATAGCGAGCCAGACACTCGGCAACACAGCAGGGCTTGCCACGTGGCCTACTCTGAACGCCGTGATCCTCAACCTGATGGTTCTCGACATGGACGAGGAAGGTGGCGTCCACAAACTCGGGCGATTCCGTCACCGAAAGCAGAGTGACGCGAGCGCGGATCTGCGAACCGGCGCGAACGGCCGAGGGAAAGCGAACTTTATTCAGTCCGTAGTTGACGCTCATCGCGATGCCCGAGCGGATATGGATCGTCTGTCTGAGAAAGTAACTCAGCAGCGAAAGAGTCAGAAAACCATGGGCAACGGCGCCGCCGAAGGGCGATTCACGCCGGGCACGATCCGGGTCCAGGTGAATCCACTGGCGGTCCTCGATAGCATCGGCAAATCTCTGGATACGATCCTGCGTGACGACGAACCACTCCGTCGCCGGGAATTCGCGTCCTTCGAACTGTTTCAAGGATTTCAGATTCTCAATTTCAAACGGTGGCATAGGAGTATTTCATGACGACATTAACAGACATCTCACACAAGACGACAAAGGGAACGGCTTTTCTGCTCGAAAAGTCGGCGCCACAGGATATTTTCACGCCCGAGGACTTGAGCGAGGAACATCTCGCCGTCGGCCGCATGGTGGATGAATTCTGGGCCAACGAAGTGGAACCGAATCTGCCGGCGATTCGCGAAAAGAAGCCAGGCATCGCGATGGCGGTGCTGCGGAAGTCCGTGGAACTGGGCCTGACGGCGATGACCATCCCCGAGGAATATGGTGGCATGGCCATGGATCTGCCGTCGCTGATGGTGACGGCTGAACGCATGGGGCGTGACGGTTCGTACGGAGGCTGGCACTCCGCTCACACCGGTATCGGCACGCTGCCGATCGTCTACTTTGGCAACGAGCAGCAGAAGCGGAAATATCTGCCGAAGCTGGCCAAAGTCGAGATGCTCGCCGCCTACGCGCTCACCGAGCCACTTGCCGGGTCGGATGCGCTGGCGGCAAGGACCCGCGCCGACCTCGCGCCCGATGGAAAGCACTACATATTGAATGGCCAGAAAATGTGGATCACCAACGGCGGCGCGGCCGACTTGTTCACGGTGTTTGCCAAAGTTGGCGGAGAAAAGTTCACCGCCTTTCTGGTCGAGCGTAGCTTTCCCGGCGTGAGCAGCGGCGCGGAAGAACACAAAATGGGGATCACCGGCAGTTCCACCACGGCCGTGTATTTCGACAATGTTGCCGTTCCGGTGGAGAACCTGCTCGGCGAAATTGGCCGCGGGCACGTGATTGCATTCAACATCCTGAACATCGGACGCTTGAAACTGGGTCCGGCCATGGCCGGAGCCGCGAAAAACGTACTCGCGATTTGCCTGAAGTATGCCAAGCAGCGCAAGGCATTCGGCTCGACGATTTCCGAGTTCGGCGCGATTCAACACAAGCTGGCGGAAATGGCGATCCGCATTTTTGTAGCGGAGTCGATGGCATGGCGTGTGGTCGGACTGATTGAAAATCAAATGCGCGGCGGTGCCGCGGAATCCGCGAATGCTTCGCAAGAGCTGAAGGCCATCGAGGAGTTTGCCGCGGAGTGCTCGATGGTCAAGGTCTACGCTGCCGAGATGCTGGACTATGTGGTCGATGAAGGAGTTCAGATCCACGGCGGTTATGGATACCATCAGGACTATGCGGTAGAGCGCGCCTATCGTGATTCGCGGATTAACCGTCTGTTCGAAGGAACGAGCGAAATTAACCGCTTGGTGATCACCGGTATGCCGCTGAAGCGCGCGGCCCGCGGACAGTTACCTCTGTTGGAAGCGGCCCGCGCCATCCTGCAGGAGGCCGAACCGCAGCCCGCGAAAACAGACGATGCGGAGCTAAGCCTGGTCGACGACGCGAAGAATATCGCCCTGCTGACCCTGGGAGTGGCGCACCAGAAGTATGGCGCGCAGCTCGAACAACAGCAGGAGATCATCATGAACTTGTCCGACATCATCATGGAAGTGTTTGCCATGGAGTCGGGCTTGCTGCGCAGTCGCAAACTAGCGGCCGCCGGGAGCGGCGTCAATGCCGCGGACGCCTGCGCGGTGTATTCGCGCGATGCCATCGCCAGGGTCGAACTCTCGTCGAGAACGGTGCTGAGCGCATGCGTTCAAGGGGACGAACTGCGACGGAATCTCTCCCGCGTGCGTGGGTACGCGAATCACGATCCGGTCAATGCAATCGCACTGCGGCGCCAGATTGCAGTACGGCTGCTGGCGAACGAGCGCTATACGGTCTGAAAAGTTGGAACGGAATGTTCGAAAATCCAAGCCCCGGAGGGGCGAACTAAACTAGCCCAGCGCTTCAGCGCTGGGAAGGCTGCAATAGAAGACGTAAGTCCCGGAGGGACGACCGAATTCTGGACGCGCAATCTGAAACGTGCGATAACTTCAGCCAAGCATCCGTTCCAACGGAGGAGTCACTATGCCACTCACCAATCACAGATTTCTGCTGGCGGCACGTCCGGTAGGAATGCCAAAGTCGAGCGACTGGACCTACGCGGAAGAACCTGCCGCGGTGCCAAAAGAAGGCGAACTGTTGGTCAAAGTGTTGTACATCTCGTTGGACCCGGCGATGCGCGGCTGGATGAATGACGTGCGTTCGTACGTACCGCCAGTGGGCATCGGAGAGGTGATGCGCGCTCTGGGGTTGGGCATCGTGACCGCGTCGCGCAACCCGCGCTTTGCGGAGGGTGAACACGTTTCCGGAATGTTCGGAGTTCAGGAGTACGCCCTGACCGACGGCCGGGGAGTGACCAAGATCGACGCGAGAATTGCTCCATTGCCAAAGTATCTCAGCGTACTCGGCATGACGGGTATGACCGCATATTTCGGGCTGCTCGACACAGGCCAACCCAAGCCCGGGGAGACGGTCGTGGTCTCCGCGGCAGCGGGAGCCGTGGGCTCGGTAGTTGGACAGATCGCCAAAATCAAGGACTGCCACGTCGTCGGCATCGCAGGCGGAGCAGAGAAGTGCAGCTACATCGTGAATGAACTGGGCTTCGACGCGGCCATCGACTACAAGTCCGAAGACACTAAGCAGTCTCTTCGCAAGCATTGTCCGAAGGGGATTGACGTCTACTTCGACAACGTGGGGGGCGCAATTCTGGACGCCGCGCTGGCGAACCTGGCGCGGGGCGCCCGCATTGTGATCTGTGGGGCGATTTCGCAATACAACAATACCGGCCCGGTCACGGGGCCCAGCAACTATATGTCTCTGCTGGTGAATCGGGCAACCATGAAGGGCATGATGGTGTTTGACTACGCCGATCGCTACGCGCAAGCTGGAGCGGAAATGGCGGGATGGATGGCTGCGGGCAAGCTGAAGTCACGCGAAGATATCGTCGAGGGACTCGCAACCTTTCCCGATACTCTGCTCAAGCTTTTCAAGAGCGAAAACTCGGGGAAACTCATGCTGAAGGTGGGCTAGTCAGGCGTTGGATAGGACGGAGACGCGGCAAGCCGCGTCTCTACGGCGCAGGTACAAAAGAGGATCGATGGCATTCGTCGAGAATCAAGGGACAAAGGTCTATTGGGACGAACAAGGTCAAGACCAACGACCGCCGATTCTGCTGATCATGGGCCTCGGGTACGCGTCCGCCATGTGGTATCGCACCCGCCCTGCACTGTCGCAACATTTCCGCACCATCGCGTTCGACAATCGCGGCGTCGGACTGAGCGACGTTCCTCCCGGGCCTTATTCGATTGCGACCATGGCATCGGACGCGGCCGCGGTCCTGGACGCCGCCGGCATCGCCCGCGCCCACGTTTTCGGCGTTTCCATGGGCGGCATGATCGCGCAGGAATTTGCACTGCAATATCCGGCTAGGACACGCTCATTGATTCTGGGTTGCACCGCATCCGGCGGACCTTCGGCGGTGCGCGCCGAGAGCAGCGTGATCGACATACTGTTGGCGCGCGGCATGACGCCGGAGCAAGCGCAGGAAGCCATTCTTCCCTACATCTACGATGCGGCCACTCCCCGAGAGAAGATCGACGAAGATACCCGGGTGAGACAGCGTTGGCTTCCAACTCCTGCAGGGTACATGGCACAACTAATGGCGATCATGCCGTGGGAGAGTTACAGTCGAATCGCCCAGATCACGGCCCCGACGCTGGTCATCCATGGAAAATCGGATGCGCTCGTGCCCCCGGGTAACGGAGAGTTGATCGCAGCGCGGATTCCGGGCGCAAAACTCGTCCTGCTCGACAATGCCAGTCACTTGTTTTTTACCGACCAAACGGAAAAGGCAAACAGGGAAATACTTGAATTTCTTTCGTTGCATGCCGGAAAAGAGCCGGGCCCGGAAACGGGAATGTCATAAGCCATTTTCCGCGATGAAGACGACGATGAAAACGAA
>Ga0181523_10003059_pt1 | contig 15534 bp, 11 predicted proteins | sample PEATcosm2014_Bin_43_FD_119752 | JGI IMG/M metagenome (GOLD analysis project Ga0181523, IMG submission 119752) | Peatland microbial communities from MTU Mesocosm Facility, Houghton, MI, USA - PEATcosm2014_Bin05_30_metaG | ecosystem: Environmental > Terrestrial > Soil > Wetlands > Peat | place...
AGCACCGAAGAGGCTTGTCCATCTTGCCGGCCGTGCGGAACGGGTTCTCCCGCTCCAATCCAAGGCAGCACATCGGCTGAACAGCCGCGCGCCTGCACCGTGTCCCCAACGCACGGCAGGCGCCGAGCGCTTCAGCCGTTGACGCCGGTCGACTGCGCGCAAGCTCGGTCGCCCGAACATCAACGCTGGGCCAACGGCGATTTGCCGCTTGGCTCCCTTGAACCTGGATGAAGGAGCGACTCCAATGACCGAGCGCATCCGCGACTTTCTGCGCCGCCGCCGTGACGAAGGGCTGGACGATGGTCCCTGTCTCGTCGTCGATCTCGATGTCGTGCGCGACAACTATCGTGCCTTTGCCAAGGCCTTGCCGGACAGCCGGGTGTTCTATGCCGTGAAGGCGAACCCGGCGCCCGAACTCTTGTCGCTTCTGGTTTCGCTTGGCTCCTGCTTCGACACCGCCTCGGTCGCCGAGATCGAGATGGTGCTCGCCGCCGGCGCCACGGCCGAGCGCATCTCCTTCGGCAATACGATCAAGAAAGAACGCGACATTGCGCGCGCCTATGCGCTTGGCGTCCGCTTGTTCGCGGTCGACTGCAAGGCCGAGGTGGAGAAGATCAGCCGCGCCGCGCCCGGCGCCAAGGTCTTCTGCCGCTTCCTGTTCGGCTGCGCCGGCGCGGAATGGCCGCTGTCGCGGAAGTTCGGCTGCGATCCGGATATGACGGTCGAGGTGCTGGAGCACGCGCACAAGCTCGGGCTGGAGCCGGCCGGCGTATCGTTTCACGTCGGCTCGCAGCAGCGGCGCACCGCGGCCTGGGACGAAGCGCTGAAGTCGGCGTCGGCGATCTTTCGCGCCTGCGCCGACCGCGGCATCAATCTCACGATGGTCAATCTCGGCGGTGGGTTTCCGACCAAGTATCTGCGCGATGTGCCGGCGGTGGAGGCTTATGGCCGCTCCATCTTCCGGGCGCTGCGCAAGCACTTCGGCAACGCCATTCCGGAGACGATCATCGAGCCGGGCCGCGGCATGGTCGGCAATGCCGGTGTGATCGAGGCCGAAGTCGTGCTGGTCTCGAACAAGAGCGAGCATGACCACGTGCGTTGGGTCTATCTCGACATCGGCAAATTCGGCGGCTTAGCCGAAACCATGGGCGAGTCGATCCGTTACCCGATCCGCACCCCGCGGGACGGCGATGAGGTCGGACCGTGCGTGATTGCAGGCCCGACCTGCGACAGCGCCGACGTGCTCTACGAGAAGCGGCCATACGATCTGCCGATCAGCCTCGAGATCGGCGACAAGGTCCTGATCGAAGGCACCGGCGCCTATACCGCGACCTACGCAGCGGTGGCCTTCAACGGCTTTCACCCGCTGCGAACCTTCCACATCTGACCCCTCTTGCTCCGGCGCTCGCTTCGGCGAGCGCCGGAGCGCAACAGATCGATAGGAGCGGATCATGGTGACCATCCGGGAAGAGAAGATCGCCGACGTCGCCGCGCGCGAGGCCTTGCTCGACCAAGCCTACGGCCCGGCGCGTTTCGCCAAGGCTTCCGAACGGTTGCGCGAAGGACGGCTGGCGACGGACGGACTATCGCTGGTCGCGGTTGAGCACGGCCGTCTCGTCGGCACTGTCCGGCTATGGAATGTCACCGCCGGGCCGGGGCGGACCGCCGTGCTGCTCGGGCCTTTGGCCGTTCATCCGGCCCATCGCAATCGCGGCATCGGCACGACGCTCGTCCGCCGCGCGATCGCGCGGGCGCGTCTCGCCGGCCATGGCGCGATTCTTCTGGTCGGCGAGGCCCCGTATTACGGCCGCTTCGGCTTTTCCGCGGCGTCGACCGGCGGCCTGTGGATGCCCGGGCGCTACGACCGCGACCGGCTCCTGGCGCTTGAGCTTAAGCCCGGCGCACTCGACGGCGCGCGCGGACTGATCGGCGCTACCGGCCGGCTTGCGCCCGCACCCGACCTCGCCGCGCTGGTGGCGCAGGAGATGGTGCAGGACGCGGCGCAGGACGGGGCCCAAGTCCGGCGCGCCGAACGCGCTCAAGGCCGTCGAGGGCGCGCGGCCTAGCCGGGAAACAACAGAAAATCGGGGACGCCGCGGACAAAATCCGTGGCGTCCCTTCCGTTTCCGCATTGCTGCGGATATCACCCCAATGTTGTCGTTGGAGGCTTGGAATATGACCGAATGGCCCGTTCACGCGCGCATCACCGGCCCAATTGTCATGATCGGTTTCGGCTCGATCGGCAAAGGCACGCTGCCGTTAATCGAGCGTCATTTCAATTACGACAAATCCCGTTTCGTGGTCATTGATCCCGAGGACAAGGATCGCAAGCTGTTGGACGATCGCGGCATCCGCTTCATCCACCAGGCGGTCACGCGCGATAACTACCGCAAGCTCTTGGGCCCGCTGCTCACCGACGGCGGCGGCCAGGGCTTTTGCGTCAACCTGTCGGTCGATACATCCTCGCTCGACCTCATGGAATTCTGCCGCGAGATCGGCGCCCTTTACATCGACACCGTGGTCGAGCCGTGGGCGGGATTCTACTTCGATTCCAAGCTCGGTCCGGAAGCCCGCTCGAACTATGCGCTGCGCGAGACCGTGCTTGCAGCGCGCCGCAAAAGTCCCGGCGGCACCACGGCGGTCTCGTGCTGCGGCGCCAATCCCGGCATGGTGTCATGGTTCGTCAAGCAGGCGCTCCTGAACGTCGCCGGCGACCTCGGACTGAAATTCACGGAGCCGAAGACGCGCGCGGACTGGGCCAAGCTCGCAAAAAAGGCTGGCGTCAAAGGCATCCACATCGCCGAGCGCGACACCCAGCGCGCCATCAAGCCGAAACCGATCGAAGTTTTCGTCAATACTTGGTCGGTCGAAGGCTTTCTGTCGGAAGGCATGCAGCCGGCCGAGCTCGGCTGGGGCACGCACGAAAAGCGGCTGCCGAAAAACGGCTTTAAGCATAAGACCGGCTGCCAGGCGGCCATCTACCTGACCCAGCCCGGCGCCAACACGCGCGTGCGCTCGTGGACGCCGACGGCAAAGGCGCAATATGGCTTCCTGGTCACGCATAACGAGTCGATCTCGATCGCGGATTACTTCACGCTGCGTGACGGCCGCAAAACTGTGTACCGGCCGACCTGTCACTATGCGTACCATCCATGCAACGACGCGGTGCTGTCGCTGCACGAGCTGTTCGGCCAGGCCGGCAAACGGCAGCCGGCCATCCACATTCTGGACGAGCACGAGATCGCCGACGGCATCGACGAGCTCGGCGTGCTGCTCTACGGCCACAAGAAGAACGCCTACTGGTACGGCTCGCAGCTTTCGATCGACGAAACTCGCGACATCGCGCCTTATCAGAACGCCACCGGCCTCCAGGTCACCTCAGCTGTGCTCGCCGGCATGGTGTGGGCGATCGAGCATCCGAAGGCCGGGATTGTCGAAGCCGACGAGATGGATTTCCGCCGCTGCCTGGAAGTGCAGACGCCCTATCTCGGGCCGGTGATCGGCGCCTACACCGATTGGACGCCGATCACAGATCGCCCGGGTCTATTCAAGGAAGATATCGACAAGCGCGATCCCTGGCAGTTCAAAAATGTCTTGGTCGGCTAAACGCAACGGGCGCCGCGATTGACGCCCGCCGCGCACTACTTTTCACGATTTTATTGCAGGCGCTTTGCCGCCTCCTCGATAATGCTGAGATCGGAATATTTTTTAACGTCGAAGCTCGACTTGGTGAAACCGAGCTCCTTGGTCATGTCGACGTTCTTCTGCAGCGCGTCGAGGTTCGGCATCAGATTGGGATCGTGATAACAGTCCTTCTTGGTGAACGCCCAACTGAAGATCGCTGGCGGCCGCTTGACCAAATCACCGAGGATTTGCATCGCCGCCTCGTGGTTCGCCGGATCCTCGTACCAGTGCGTGATGCGCAAAGTGTCTTCGAAAAAATCCACCAGCGCGGGGCGATGCGCGTCGATGAACGGTTTGCGAGCGGTCCACACGATCATGTCGGTGACGCCGACCGCATCGCGTTGCACGAACAGATCGCGCGCGATTTTCTGTAGTTCGGGATCGTAGGAAAACGGCAGCACCGCGGGGATGAGGTCAACCTTCTTTTCCGCCAGCATCGATTTCATGGCGGGGAACGGCGCCTCGACGACGGTGTAGTCGCGATTGGGCTCGAGACCATGCTTGTGCAGCATCGCTTTCATGGCGACGTCGACGGCGCTGCCTTCGGCATTTGTGGCGACGACTTTGCCTTTGAGATCCTCGATCTTATGGATCGGGCCGTCTTTGAGCACCATATACTCTTGTGAATAGTAGCCGGGGACGCCATCCTGGAATTCGTCGGAAACGATGCGCAGGTCGTCGAGCCCGGCGTTCTCGATGGCAATGCCCAGGGTCGAATAAGCGAGGTTGGTGATTTCAACCTGATTGTTGGCGAGCGCGGTGATCATCGGCGGGGTGCCGACATAATGCACCGGATCCAGCACATAGGACTGGCCGAAATGCTTGGCGAGATCCTTCTTCTGCAGCCAGATCGACGACCAATTGCCCGGCGCGACCCAGGCTTCGCGGATTTGCACCGGGTCGGCCCGAACGATTTCCGTAAAACCTAAGACGACGGCCAAACAGCCAAGGCCGGCCCACGCAAGCGTCACCGCACGTGTCATGGTACGCATCATTCCCTCCCAAGGTGAAGTGGGCCCCGTTGATCGGAGCCTCGTTCTTAGAAGTATTACTGCAGCCGCTTTGCCGCCTCTTCGATCAGGCTGAGATCGGAATGCGCCTTGACGTCGAAGCTTGCTTTGACGAAGCCGAGATCCTTCGTCATGTCGACGTTCTTTTGCAGCGCATCGAGATTCGGCATCATGTTGGGATCGCGATAATAGTCGCTCTTGGTGTACAGCCAGCTGAAGCGTTCCGGCGGCTGCTTTGTCAGCTGTGAAGCGATCTGTGCGGCCGCATCATGATTTTTTGGGTCGAGATACCAGCGCTCGATGCGCATCGTATCTTCCAGAAAGTCGACCAGCGCGGCGCGGTGCGCGTCGATGAACGGCTTGCGGGCGGTCCAGACTATGAACTGGGATACGCCTATCGCATCGTGAACCGTGAACAGTGGATGCGCGATCTTTTTCAGCTCGGGGTCGAGCGAGAACGGCAGTACCGCCGGGATTAGATCCACTTTCTTCTCCGCCAGCATCGCTTTCATGGCGGGAAACGGCGCCTCGATCACAGTATAGTCGCGATTGGCCTCAAGCCCGTGCTTGTGCAGCATGGCGCGCATCGCGACGTCGACGCCGCTGCCGACGGCGTTGGTCGCGACGATTTTGCCCTTGAGATCTTCGACCTTCTTGATCGGGCCGTCGGCAAGCACCTCAAATTCGTCATCGCGATAGCCGGGAACACCGTCCTGAAACTCGTCGGCGATCACGCGAATGTCGTCCATACCCGCATTCACGATGGCGATCGGCAGCGTGGAATAGGCGAGATCGGCGATTTCCAGCTCGTTATTGGCGATGGCCGTAATCATCGGCGGGGTGCCCGCGTAATGCGTCGCCTCGAATGTGTAGGATTGACCGAAATGGCGGGCGAGATCCTTCTTTTGCAGCCACATTGAAAACCAGTTCGCGATCGGCGCCACCCAGGCGCCGCGAATTTGCAGCGGATCGGCGTGCGCGAGGCCAATGCCGAGCATAAGCAACGCGAAGCTCGCCAGCCCGATTTTGCCACGTATTATCATTCATCTCCCCAAAAGTTGCGACTTGGTCGGTAAAATCACCGGCGCATCCGCGCGGCGACACAATTGTGGGCGTAAACGGCGATCCGACGCAAGCCTGCCGCTTGCCGCACCGTCGTCGAATGCGGCTAGCCGTGCTCAGCCGTCTCCTGGTGCCACACCAAGAGACGGCGGCGGAGGACCGCCATGGCCTTGATCAAGGCATAGCCGACGATCGCGATCTCGACGATGCCGGCGAATACGCCGCGCGAATCGGCGAACCGCGAAGCGCTCATCATGGCGCCGCCGAGCCCGTAGCCGCCCATGACCATCTCGGCGATGATCGCGACGATGAGCGAGATCGGCAGCGCCACTTGCAGCCCGGTCAGGATTTGCGGCAGAGCCGCCGGCAGCTTGATCTGCCACATCACCTCGCGCTCGCTCGCGCCCATATTGAGTGCCGACCAGATCAGCTCTTTGTCGACGCTGGCGATGCCGGCCAGCGTCGCGGTCACCACCGGGAAAATGGCGTCGAACACGACGATGGAGATTTTCGAGACGTCATAGAGGCCGAGCCATAAGATGATGACCGGCAGAAACGCGATTTTCGGCATCGGGAAGCCGACCGAGATGATCGGATCGAAGAACCAGCGTATGAGCCGGTTGCGCGACATCAAAGCGCCGAGCGCGATGCCGCCGACCGCGGCAATGACGAAGCCGGCCATCGCCCGATAAAGCGTCAGCCCGAGATTGATCCAAAGATCGCCGCTGGCGGCGTCGCTATAGATGCGCTCGGCGACGGCAGAAAACGGCGGCAGCATGAATGCCGTCACCCGGCCGCTGCGGGCGAAAACCTCCCAGGCGATCAACAACACCAGGACGGAAAAAACGCCGGCGCCGCCGCGGAAGACAACGTCGAGGCGTCGCGCTGCGTCGCGCGTGACGTCGGCTTCCGCAGCCGACAGCGAGGCTGTGCCTTCTATTCCCGCCACTGCAGCAACCATTGCATGAGAAGCTGATAGAGACGATCCGCGGCGAAGCCGAGGAACGCAACCGTGAGCACCACCGCGTACATGCCTTCGTAAGCGCCGGTCGAGCCGAGATAGCCGATCAGATAGCCGAACCCCTGCTGCGACACGATCAGTTCGGAACTCACCAGCAAAATGAACGCGAGGGCGAGCGCGGTGCGGATGCCATTGAGCAATTCCGGCAGCGCGCTGGGCACGACCACGTCCCACAGCAGGCGCAGCCGGTTTGCGCCCATGCTGCGCGCCGACCAGACCAGTGCCTGATCGCTGCCGCGCGCGCCATTGTAAGCGCCGATGGTGACCGGGATCATGCAGCCAAGGAAGATGAGAAGAATCTTCGAGCCGTCGCCGAAACCGAGCCACAGCACGGTCACCGGGATGAGCGCCGATTTCGGCAGCGGATAGAACAGCTCGACCAGCGGGTTGACGAAGACGTCCAATAGCCGCCAGCGCGCCATCAAAATTCCCAAGCTGCCGCCAACGACGACGGCCAAGAGAAGCCCCATCGAGCCGCGATAGAGTGAGGACGCCCCGTTATCGACGAGTTCGCCGTCGCGGACGAGGTCGACCCATGCGGTTGCAATATGAGTGAGCGGTGGCAGCGCTTGGCTGTCGATGATGTTGAGCCGCGCCACGGCCTCCCAGCCGAGCGCCAAGAGCACGAGCGGCAGATAACGGAAGCCAGTCTGCGTCATCCCTTGCATCAAACAGCCTTCGCCAACTCGCCTTGGTTAGGTTGCTTTGGTCAGCTTGCTTTCGTCAGCTTGCTTTCGTTTCTTGGGCCTTGATCGCCTCGTCGCGCACTAGATTCCATATTTCATCGACCTTTTCCACGAATTCCTTGCTGCGCAGGATGCTCGGATCGCGGGCGCCAAATTTGGTCTCGACGATTTTCTTGATGCGCCCCGGCCGCGCCGACATCACCGCGACGCGTTCGGCGAGATAAACTGCCTCCTGCACGTCGTGAGTGACGAAGATCACCGTCTTGGGCGTGCGCTTCCAGATGTTGAGGAGTTCCGTCTGCATCAGCAATCGCGTCTGCGCGTCGAGTGCGCCGAACGGCTCATCCATCAGCAATATGCTGGGATCGAAGGCGAGCGTGCGTGCGATCGCGGTGCGCTGTTTCATGCCGCCGGAGAGTTGCGACGGATAGCTCTCCTCAAATCCGTTCAAGCCGACAAGATCGATAAAGGCCTGCGCCCGCTTTTCGCGCTCCGGGCGCGGCAAGCCCTGGCGTTCCAGACCGTAAAGAATATTGGTGCGCACCGTCTTCCACGGAAACAGCGCAAAATGCTGGAACACGATGCCGCGATCGGGGCCGGGCGCCGTGACCGGCTTACCCTCCACCAAGATGCGGCCGGCCTCGGTCGGCAGGAAGCCGCCAACGAGATAAAGCAGCGTCGACTTTCCGCAGCCCGAAGGGCCCAGCAACGCGAGAAACTCGCGCGGCCGCACTTCGAGCGATATGTCGGACAAAGCGAGCACGGTGCGCCCGCGTGGCGGGCGGTAGGTGTGGTTCACCCGCTCGACGACGATCTGACCCTTGCCGTCCATCTACGCCTACGCATCTCGGGCGCCTCCCTCAGGCACCGCTTTGGCCGCACCCTAGCCAACCCGGCGAGCCGCACCAAGGCCTGTTGCGCCATGTTTGGCGCGGCAGGACCGCGCGTTTGGCAGGGTTCTGCAAAAGCGGATATAGGTGACCGTCAATCGACGGCTCGGAAGCGCGGATGGAACGCTCGTTCAAGAAAGAAGTGGATGCGCTGCGGCTTGGCGCCGGCCAGACCTTTCGCGGCGAGGGCATCCTCGCCGTCACCAAGGCGCTGCTGCAATCGGGGGTCAGTTACGTCGGCGGCTACCAGGGCGCGCCGGTATCGCATCTGCTCGATGTCATGGTGGATGCCGAGGACCTGTTGGCCGAACTCGGCGTGCACGTCGAGACTTGTACCAACGAAGCCGCGGCGGCGGCCATGCTCGGCGCCTCGATCAATTATCCGCTGCGCGGCGCGGTGACGTGGAAGTCGATCGTCGGCACCAATGTCGCGGCCGACGCGCTATCGAATCTGGCCTCGCCCGGCGTCATCGGCGGCGCGCTGATTGTGCTCGGCGAGGACTACGGTGAAGGCGCGAGCGTCATTCAGGAGCGCTCCTATGCTTATGCCCTGAAATCCTCGATCTGGCTCCTCGACCCGCGTCCCGATCTGCCGACCATCGTGCGCATGGTCGAGAAGGGATTCGAGCTTTCCGAGGCGAGCCATGCTCCGGTGATGCTGGATCTGCGCGTGCGCGCCTGCCATGTCACCGGCGAATTTATCGCCAAGGACAATAAAAGCGGCGCGTACAGCGGCAGGCACCAGCTCGACGGTCCGCCGCGATTCGAATACGGCCGGCTCGCGCATCCTCCGGTCATCTTCACGCAGGAACGGCTGAAAATCGAGCAGCGTTTGCCGGCTGCGCAAAAATTCATCCGCGAGCAAAAGCTCAACGAGCTGATCCCCGGCGAGATCGGCGAGATCGGCATCATCGTGCTCGGCGGCCTCACCAACGGGCTGCTTCGCGCTCTGGCGCGGCTCGATCTTGCCGACCTCTACGGCGTCTCGCGCATTCCGATCTATGTGCTCAATGTCGCCTATCCGCTGGTGCCGGAGGACGTGAAGGACTTCTGCGCCGGCAAGCGCGCCGTGCTCGTGGTCGAGGAAGGCTCGCCGGACTATGTCGAGCAACAAATCAATGTCGTGTTGCGCGGCGCGGATATCCAGACCCGGGTGCTCGGCAAGGGCTGCCTGCCGCGCAGCGGCGACTACACCTCCGAAGCCTTCATTCGCGGCATAGCGGCGTTTCTCTCCGAGACCCGCCCGGCCGGCATCGACACCGCAGCCGCCGCTGCGCGTGCCGAGGAAATGCTCGCGCATAAGGCGGACATGGCAGCGACCGTCGGCGACATCCCGCCGCGACCGCCGAATTTCTGTACCGGCTGTCCGGAGCGGCCGGTGTTCGCCGCCATCAAGCTTGTGCAGCGCGAGATCGGCCCGACCCATATCAGCGCCGACATCGGCTGCCATTCGTTTGCGACATTTGCGCCGTTCTCGCTCGGCAATTCGATCCTCGGCTACGGCATGTCGCTGGCAAGCGCGGCCGCCGTCGGCCCGAACATGACCAGGCGCCCAATCTCGATCATGGGCGACGGCGGATTCTGGCACAACGGTCTCATCACCGGCGTCGCCTCGAGCATGTTCAACAAGGGCGATGGTGTTCTGATCGTGATGCAAAACGGCTACGCCTCCGCCACCGGCCAGCAATATCTGCCGTCAAGCACCGCCAACCGCAGCGGCACACCAACCGGCATCAGCATCGAGAAGACGTTGCGCTCGCTCGGCGTCAAGTGGTTGCGCAAGGTGCGAACCTACAGCGTTGCAAAAATGGCGGACACGCTGAAGGAGGCCATGCGCACCGCCGAGCGCGGGCTCAAAGTGATCGTCGCCGACGGCGAATGCATGCTGGTGCGTCAGCGTCGCATCCGCGCGGAAGATTCGGATAAGCTCAAACGCGGTGAACGCGTGGTGAAAACACGCTACGGCGTCGACGACGATATTTGCACCGGCGATCATTCCTGCATCCGACTTTCCGGATGTCCGTCGCTGACGGTCAAGCCCAATCCCGATCCGCTGCGCTCGGATCCGGTGGCGACCGTGATCGAAAGCTGCGTCGGCTGCGGGCTGTGCGGCGAAGTCGCCCACGCGGCCGTGCTCTGCCCGTCGTTCTATCGCGCCGATGTCATCAGCAATCCGAATTGGTGGGATCGCACGTTGAGCCGGGTACGGCGCACCGCGATCGGTTGGCTCAATCCGGATCGTGCCGCGTATTCAAGCCCCCTTCCTCATTCTGCCCCGCAACAGAGGCGAAACCAGGCTCCGCAAGCGAGGCAGGAAAAGCACCCGGCGGCGGCTCTCCAGCAACAAACAAAGATCCGGCCGTTGACCGTCCTGATCGCCGCGCTTGGCGGCGAAGGCGGCGGCGTGCTCACCGACTGGATTGTCGCCGCCGCGGCAAGCCAAGGTTTCCCGGTCCAATCGACCTCGATCCCCGGCGTCGCGCAGCGCACTGGGGCGACCACCTATCACATCGAATTCGTGCCGACGCGGTTGTCCGCCTCCGATCGGCGCCCGATCCTGGCGCTGGCGCCGGGCGTCGGCGACGTCGATGTCGTGGTGGCAAGCGAATTGATGGAGGCCGGCCGTGCCATTGCCGGCGGTTTCGTCACGCCAGACCGTACCACGACGATTGCCTCGACCAGCCGCTCCTATCTCGTCGTCGAAAAGATGGCGATGGCCGACGGACGCTACGATCAAGACCGGCTCGTTGCCGCGATCGAAAAGAATTCGCAAAAAACACTGCTGCTCGACCTCGAAGCGATTGCGCGCGAGAGCGGCGCGATGATCAATGCGGCGATGCTCGGTGCCATCGCGGGGGCCGGCGCGCTGCCGATCCCCGCCGAAGCATTCGAGGCGGCGATCCGCGCCGACGGCAAGGCAGTCGAGATCAATCTGAGCGGCTTCCGCGCCGGCTTCGCTGCCGCGCAGGCCGGCTCGCGCCGGCACGCCGAGCCACTCAAGCGTCAGCGAGCGGCGGCTGCTTCGCTCGCCGATCTTGAACGCGAAATCGCGGATATGCCCGAGGCGGCGCGCGCGTTTATGACCGAAGGCGTGCGCCGGCTCGCAGCTTACCAGGATCTCGCCTACGCGCGGCTTTATCTGGATCGTCTCAAGCCAATCCCCGACGCGGATGCGAAGGCAGGCGGCGGCGGACGGCTCCTTGCCGCAACGGCGCGGCATCTCGCGGTGCGCATGTCGTACGAGGACGTCATCCGCGTGGCCCAGGCCAAAATCGATCCGTCGCGCTTTGATCGTATTGCGCAGGAACTTGGCGTCAAGCCGGAGCAAACTTTCACGGTCACCGAATTTCTCAAACCGGGGATCGACGAATTTTGCTCGATTCTGCCGCGCTGGCTCGCGCGTTTTGTCCTTGGCTTAGGCGAACGTCATCCGGCGCTCGGCCGCGCGCACTGGGGCATGGCGATCAACACCGCGTCGATTTCAGGCTTTCTGCGCTTTTATGTCCTCGCCAGCCTGCGCCGTTTTCGCCGCAAAACCTTTCGCTTCCGGGAGGAGCAGCGCGCGATCGAGGCGTGGCTTTCTCTCATTGCACAAGCCGCGCCGCTGTCAGCCGAGCTGGCGATCGAGATCGCAGAATGCGCCAGTCTCATCAAAGGCTACGGCGATACTCACAAGCGCGGCAGCGACAATTACCGGCTGATCGTCGCGCAAGTAATCGCGCCGGCGCTCGCCGGCGGCATACCGGTGCGACAGGCCGTCGACGCGATCGCCAGCGCCCGCACCGCGGCGCTGGTGGATCCGGAGGGCGAAGCTCTGACCAAATGCCTCGCCGCCCTGACATCGCCGCCCGCCCACGCCATTGCCGCTGAATAAGCCTGCACCAAGTCCGCCAAGACCGGAACTGAGAAGACGTCCGCGTGATATCCGTGCGTGCGCCGCCGCCGATCCGGCCGCGTAAGCCCATTAACTGTCGGCTTTCGCCGGGCAAACGAATGTTCCTTCCACCTCCACGATGTCGTCCTGATCGAGACGGCTTACCTCGACAATCGTGCGCGGCGGATAAGGCGACCCGGCCCAGAATTCCTCCTGAATATCATTCGCCGCCGCAATGCCGAGCCGCTAGGTCGCGCCCTTGCCGCACGCCGCGGGGCTTCGTTATGCTGGTTCAGGCGCGGGCGTAGTTCAGTGGTAGAACGACAGCTTCCCAAGCTGTATGTCGTGGGTTCGATTCCCATCGCCCGCTCCAGCCCTCCGATGTTGCAGTGCCGCACTAACGGGATCTGCTGGGCCGGTTGCTTCGACTTTTTTCTTGATCAGCGTGCCGCAGGGGCTATCGTGGCCGACAAGAGTCTCGAATGGCTCGTTTGGGGGAGAGGAAAACCATGGACCCGCAAACCGAACGTCGTGGCTGGAGCTGGTGGTACCTGCTCTTGGTTGTTCAATTCGTCGCGGTGCTGTGGCCGCCGTTTTACAATTCGGTCGAGCCGTCGTGGGCCGGCATACCGTTCTTCTATTGGTATCAGATGCTGTGGGTCATCATCGCCGCAATCTTGACCGCGATCGTCTACTTCGCGACCGAGGCTTAGCGCCTGAAGGTCGCGCGACGCCCGCGCGATATGGCGCGGGGGATCGGCAACAAAAAAGCAAAGCCTGGGGAGGCATGCCGTGCAGGATATAAACTGGACCGCTCTCATCATCTTCGTGGCGCTGTTCGGCTTCATTACGTGGCTCGGATTTGCCGCCGCGCAATGGCGCAAGGGCGACCTCGATCAACTGCATGAATGGGGGCTGGGTGGTCGGCGTTTCGGCACCGTCGTCACCTGGTTCCTGGTCGGCGGCGACCTCTACACGGCCTATACCTTCATTGCCGTTCCCGCGCTTGCCTTCGGCGCCGGCGCCATCGCGTTCTTCGCGGTGCCGTACACCATTATGATCTATCCGATCCTGTTCCTGGTCTTTCCGCGACTCTGGCATGTCTGCCACAAGCACAACTACATCACTCCGGCCGATTTTGTGCGCGGCCGCTTCGGCAATCGCTGGCTCGCGCTTGCGGTGACAATCACCGGCATCGTCGCGACCATGCCGTACATCGCCTTGCAACTTGTCGGCTTGCAGGTTGTTATCGGCGCAATGGGCGTCTCGGGCACCGGCTTGGGCGCAGATCTGCCGCTGATTATCGCCTTCGTCGTTCTCGCCGCCTTCACTTATTCGAGCGGATTGCGGGCGCCGGCGTCGATCGCCATCGTCAAGGATATTCTGATCTACACGACGGCCATTGCCGCCGTGATCGTCGTGCCAATCGAGCTGGGCGGATTTGGTAAAATCTTCGCTGCGGTGCCTCCGGCGAAATTATTGCTGGCGGTTCCCGGCGCCAACACCACCGGCGTCTACGGCGTCTATGCCACGCTCGCGCTCGGGTCGGCGCTGGCGCTATTCCTCTACCCGCATTCTATCACCGGCATCTTGGCGGCCAACAGCGGCCACGCCATCCGCCGCAATGCCGCGATGCTGCCGGGCTATTCCTTCATGCTCGGTCTGTTGGCGTTGGTCGGCTTCTTCGCCATCGCGGCCGGAGTCGGCACAATGCCGGAATTTGCCGCCGGCTTTAAGCAGTTCGGCAACAATTTCGCGGTGCCGGCGCTAATACTGCATAGTTTTCCGTCGTGGTTTGTCGGCATCGCCTTCGCGGCTGTCGGCATCGGTGCGCTGGTGCCGGCGGCGATCATGTCGATCGCCGCAGCCAATCTTTATACCCGCAACATCCATCGCGAGTTCATCAACAAGAATCCGACCGACAAGCAGGAAGCGCAGATGGCGAAATGGGTTTCGCTAATCGTGAAATTGGGCGCGCTCATTTTCATCATTTTCGTGCCGACCCAATTTGCCATCTACCTGCAACTGCTCGGCGGCATCCTGATCATCCAGACGCTGCCGTCGGTACTGCTCGGCGTCTACACCCGATGGTTCAACGATTGGGCGCTGCTCGTCGGCTGGGCCGTGGGAACCGGCACCGGCATCTGGATGTTCATCGCGGCGAATCTGACGCCCAACTATCCGCTCGCCTTCGCCGGCCATACTTTCCCCGGCTATACCGCGCTCTATACCGTGGTGCTCAACCTCATCGTCGCAATCGTTCTGACGCCCCTGTTCAATGCGATGGGCGGCAAGCAGGTCGATGCGACCGTGGCGGCCGACTATCACGCCTGAGCCGAGCGTTGCCGACGCCGCATCGATCGTGGCACAGTACGGCAGCCGTGCGGGCATGGATCCCGCGCTAAGATCCATTTGAGGGAGTAATGATATGTCCTGGGCCAAGGTGACGGACATCGCCTATGGGCGCCTTCGGTCGCCCGATCTCGATGTCGCGGAAGAGTTCCTCACGCGGTTCGGTCTGCGCCGGACGGAGCGCACCAATACCGCGCTGTACATGCGCGGCACCGATCCCAATCACCACATCCATGTCACGGAGAAGGGCGATCCGAAATTCGTCGGCATCGCCTATTACGTCGACAACGAAGACGACTTAAAGCGGCTCGCCAAGGCGCCCGGCGCCTCGGGCGTCGAAAATATCGACGAACCCGGCGGCGGCAAACGCGTGCGGCTGACCGAGCCGAACGGCTATCAGATCGAGGTCGTGTGCGGCATCGCGCCGGTGGGTGAAATTCCGGTCAAACGGCAAAAGCTCAACACCGGCGAAGCGCCGACTGCGCGCGCCGGCGAATTGATGCGGCTGCCCAGGGGGCCGGCGCACGTCAAGCGCATCGGCCACGGCGTGCTAATGACGCCGCGGTTCCGCGAAACGGTCGATTGGTTCCGTGAGGCGTTGGGGATGATCTGCTCGGACGACGTCTACGTCGAGAGCAAGGACAATTTGATCGGATCGTTCAATCGCTGCGATCGCGGCGACACCTATGTCGACCACCATGTCTTCTTTTGCCTCCGTCATGAGAAGACCGGCTTGAACCATCTCTCATTCGAGGTTCCCGACATCGACGATGTCTGCATGGGCCACGACTATCTCAAAGGGTTCGGCAGCTACGAGCACATGTGGGGCATCGGCCGCCACGTGCTTGGCAGCCAAGTCTACGACTACTGGGCCGATCCTTGGGGACGCGTCCACGAGCACTGGGCCGACAGCGATCGGCTCAACCTCGCCAACGGCTCGCATCTCATTGCCGCC
>Ga0181523_10003061_pt1 | contig 15524 bp, 13 predicted proteins | sample PEATcosm2014_Bin_43_FD_119752 | JGI IMG/M metagenome (GOLD analysis project Ga0181523, IMG submission 119752) | Peatland microbial communities from MTU Mesocosm Facility, Houghton, MI, USA - PEATcosm2014_Bin05_30_metaG | ecosystem: Environmental > Terrestrial > Soil > Wetlands > Peat | place...
GACGTTTCGCTTTGGGGCGTTCGTGGCTATGATTCGCTTGAATCGTTGGAACGAAACTCGGAGCGAGAATGGATCGGCGAAAAGAGCGCAGACTGACCCTGGAGTTGCCGGTACGCATCTGGGGAGTGGACAAAATGGCGCGGCCTTTCGCGGAGATTGTTCGGGTGCGCAACGTCAGCAACCACGGGGCCGTTCTGATCGGCGTGCGCTCGAAGGTTCAGAACGGAGAAGTGCTGGACGTGCAGCTCGGCGCGTCGAGGGCGCAGTTTCGCATTGTGTGGACGGGAGTTTCGGGAGAGGCCGGCATCGAGGCTCTGGCATTCGAGCCGCCCATCTTCGATATCGGCTTGGGCATCGGCCTCCCGAAAGTTCTCGAGATGGTGGGAACCGGATAGGCCATAGCCGAACGGCACTTATCGGTCAACTAACGTGGATTCACGTGGCCGGTTCCCACTTTTGTTTCTTCGGCAAGAAATCTGGCAAACACTTCATTGGACAAGAGACGCCCGCGGCCGGTAAGGCGCACGGTTGTGCCCCGCCGTTCGAGCAAGCCTTCATGCACGCTCTGCCGGATCGATGACTCCCAAACAGCAACCGTGCCTGGATTGAACCTCGCGTTGAATTCTTGGCGAAGTCGTTCAAGATCGATGCCGCGGTTGAGACGCAGGCCAAGGAAGAAACTTTCTTCGATCGCTGTGTGCTGTGAAATCGGCGTCACCTGGTGCGGCGCACGATTCATGTACGCTTCGAGCGAATCGGGAGTGGAGAAGCGGACGGCTTGGTTCCGATCCACCACGAGCATTGAGTGGGCATCGACGCCGAAGCCGAGGTAGGGCCGTCGAGTCCAATACTTCAAGTTATGGCGCGACTGGTTACTTTGTAACTCGCAACTTCCCAGCTCCGAAACGCGCGCAAAGTTGGAAATCTCGTACTGCGCGATGCCGGCGGTGGCCAGCGTCTCACAGGCTTGTTGGTAGAAATCCGCGGTGGCATCGTCATCAGGGACAAAGTGGGCGTGGTAGCGGGCGCCCCCGGCGATCAACTCCCTGCCTAGACGAGAATCATCGTCCACTTCTAGCATGTAAACGCTGACGTGCGGAACGCCTGCGGCAATCGTCTCCGATACGGAGAAAGCCCAGCTTTCTGCCGTCTGGTGCGGCAACCCGGCGATCAGATCGATGTTAATGTTGTGGAGGCCCGCTTCTCGCAGAAGAGCAATCTCTTCGAGAACGATGGAGCGTTTGTGCAGCCGGCCCACGGCTTGCGCTTCCCGATCGACGAACGACTGCACGCCCAGGCTCACCCGATTCACCCCGCATGGCAACAGGGTTTCGATGAGGGCGGGCGCGAGCGTACCCGGAGCGCATTCCACCGTGATCTCGGCATCCGGCGTAACCGCAAAACGATCGCGCACAGCGGCGAAGATGCGCGTTAACTGCGCAGCATCAAGGATCGAAGGAGTTCCTCCGCCAAGATAAATGGAGTCGACCGTCTCCTCGAGCGCACATCCCAACTGCGACGCCAGCTGGCGCGCGTTGGCGATATCTTCGAGCAGGCGAGCAACGTAGTTTTCGTAAGCCGACTTCGAGAACACGTCGGAGGCGAAGTTGCAATAGCTGCACTTGGTCCGGCAGAACGGGACCGAGATGTAGAGGCCGAGCGCCATCTGTTTCTATTCTATGGGATTCGTCTGTCAGCTAAAATAGATGGAGTCGATAGGAGCCCGTGCGGCAGGCTCAACAAAATCAGGAGGTAGCTTGTGGCGAGCAGCAATATGAGTAATGACTCAATCGAACTTTTATGCAATCACTGCGGTGTGACGTTTTCCGCCTTCCTGCATGAAATGGCCGACAAAAATGCCAAGGTGGTATGCCCAAATTGCCGCGAGAACCTCGACTGCAAACCTGCGGACGCCGCCCAGCCGGTTGCCGGGGCGCGGCCTGCCAAAAAGACTCAATAGCGTGCTGCTTTCCGATATGTGGGATGCCCGAAACTGAAGCGTGGCCCCACGAACCGCAACGAACCTTTTCCATCCTGCAAACCAGTTCGGCCATCTATTTGAAGCAGTGGTTTTGGGGTACTCTTTACTGAAGGGATCTCTCGTTAAGCCGATCTCCTGCGCCACCGATGGCCTCCGATCAGGAAGAAGAAGTATTAGGTAAAGCGTACGACGGCCGGCTGATGCGGCGGCTTCTCACATATTTGCGTCCATACAAATGGCACGTCGTGGCGGCTCTGGCGGCGATCGTTCTGAAATCGGGGCTGGACGTACTAGGACCTTTCCTCACCAAGATCGCCATTGATAAATATCTGGCCAAGTCGCCGGACTCCCATTCCTGGATAGGCGACCGGCTGAGCAGCGCCCCACTCGTCGGCATCGCCCAAATTGGCGGGCTCTACGTCGGGATTCTCATCTGCACGTTCACTCTTGAGTTCATCCAGACTTACCTGATGCAGTGGACCGGGCAGAAGGTGATGTTCGATCTGCGCAGCCAGATCTTTCGCCACTTGCAGCACATGCACGTTGCATTTTTCGACAAGAACCCGGTGGGCCGCCTGGTAACGCGTGTCACCACCGACGTCGATGCGCTGAATGAAATGTTTACGGCGGGCGTGGTCTCGATTTTCGAAGATGTCTTCGTGCTGGCGGGCATCATCGCCATCATGATGAAGATGAATTGGAAGCTGGCGCTCATCACTTTTGCCGTGCTTCCGGTGATCATCTATGCGACCTTGATTTTCCGCGATAAAGTGCGCGACTCCTACCGGCGCATCCGTGCGGCGATTGCCAGGATTAACGCTTACCTGCAGGAAGCGGTCTCGGGAATGCTGGTCTTGCAGCTTTTCAATCGCGAGAAGCGCGCTTTCAATAAATTTTCCGAGATCAACGCCTCCCACATGGAGGCGTTCAAAGACGCGATCATGGCGTACTCGGTGTATTACCCGTTCGTCGAAATATTGTCGGCGATTGCCATTGCCAGCATCATCTGGTTCGGCGGGAATGATGTGATTCGGAGCGTGGCATCAATCGGGGTGCTGGTCGCGTTCATGCAATACGCGCAACGGTTTTTTCGTCCGATTCAGGACCTGAGCGAGAAATACAACATCCTGCAGTCGGCGATGGCGGCGGGCGAGCGCGTGTTCAAGCTGCTGGATACGAAGATTGAGGTGACGTCGCCGGCGATCACGACGCGACCGCAGGGGCCGGGGCGGATTGAGTTTGATCATGTGTGGTTTGCATACAACGTCTCAGCGGCTAGTGTGGTGGCGGGGCAAAGCCCCGCCGGGACGGGGCAAAGCCCCGTCACCACACAAACGACGGAGCCCGACTGGGTGTTGCGCGACGTTAACTTTGTTATTGAACCGGGGGAGACGATCGCCGTCGTCGGGCACACCGGCGCGGGCAAGACTACGCTGATCTCGCTGCTCATGCGCTTCTACGACGTGCAACGCGGGGCAATTCGCATTGACGGTGTCGATATCAAGGAGATGGACCTCGACGAACTGCGCAGCCGTTTCGGCGTCGTCCTGCAGGATCCGTTTCTATTCAGCGGCACGGTTGAGGGCAACATCCGGCTGGGGACGGCGCGCATTCAAGACGCGGACGTCGAGCAGGCCGCGGAGGACGTCAATCTCGCCGACTTCATTCGGAAGTTGCCCGGAGGATTCAAGGAGGAGGTGCGCGAACGTGGCTCGACGCTCTCGACCGGACAGAAGCAGTTGATCAGTTTCGCGCGCGCGCTGGCGCACAATCCGAAGATTCTGATTCTCGACGAGGCGACCTCGAGCGTCGATACCGAGACCGAGTTCCGTGTGCGCGACGCGCTCAACCGCATGGTGGAAGGGCGGACGGCGCTGATCATCGCGCACCGGCTCTCGACCATCCAGCGCGCCGACAAGATCATCGTGATGCACAAGGGCCAGGTCCGCGAAATGGGATCGCACCAGCAACTGCTAGCCCAGCGCGGAATTTATTACAAACTGTATCAGCTGCAATATAAAGACCAGGAGGTTAGCGTGGCGCGGGGGCCCTCGCCGGCGAGTTCCGAACTCAGTCCTATACAATGAGGCGCGGTCAAATGCCAAGGGACAGGAAGTGCAGACTAATGCATCCAGTCCGTTGGTAGCCGTCGCGAATCGCGTAGGGTTAAAAAATGAAAGCTCTGGTAAAAAGCAAGCGGAGTGTTGGCCTTTGGCTCGAAGACGTTCCTGAGCCGGAGATTGGCATCAATGATGTCAAAGTCCGCGTCCTTATGACCGGGATCTGTGGCACCGACCTGCATATTTACGAATGGGATGCCTGGGCGCAATCGACCATTAAGGTGCCGATGGTCATCGGTCATGAATTTGTGGGGGAGATCGTCGCGGTCGGCTCGAACGTATCGGACTTCCGCGTCGGAGAACTGGTCAGCGGCGAGGGTCACGTGGTGTGCGGCCGCTGCCGCAACTGCCTGGCTGGACGGCGTCACCTTTGCGCTCACACGCAAGGCGTCGGCGTGAATCGCCCGGGAGCCTTTGCGGAATTCATCGTCCTCCCCATGTCGAACATCTGGAAGCATAGCGCGGGAATGAAGCTTGACATTGCCGCCATCTTCGATCCGTTCGGCAACGCCGTTCATACCGCGCTTTCTTTTCCGGTGCTTGGGGAAGACGTGCTGGTCACGGGCGCGGGTCCCATCGGAATCATGGCAGCTGCGGTTGCGAAACACGCGGGCGCCCGCTACGTGGTAATTACCGACGTGAACCCGTACCGGCTGGAACTGGCCGCGAAGCTTGGCGTCACCATGGCCATCGACCCGCGAACGACAAGCCTTCAGGAAGCGCAAAAGAAGCTCGGTATGCGCGAGGGATTCGATGTAGGTCTTGAAATGTCAGGGAATGCGTCCGCCTTCCGAGATATGCTCGCGAACATGAGCCACGGGGGCAAAATCGCGCTGCTGGGCATACCAGCAGGAGAGATATCGATCGACTGGCATCATGTCATTTTCAACATGCTGACGATCAAAGGCATCTATGGCCGTGAGATGTACGAAACCTGGTACAAGATGACCGTGATGCTCGAGAGTGGCCTCGACATCGCGCCCGTTATCACGCATCACTTCTCCTGGCGGGAGCACGAGCAGGCATTTGCCGTGATGCGCTCTGGCAACACCGGCAAAGTCATTCTAGACTGGCGGGACCTCGGGCCACACGATTCACACTAGGACTGGACGCAGCGCCGAAGACTGAAGATTAGAGCCCACGATGGCCGCGTTCGGCTTGGATTCGTAGCAGAGCCGCGACCAGCGCGTCAATCTCCTCATACGTGTTGTAGAACGCCAGCGATGGACGGACGGTGGCTTCGACTCCCATGCGACGGAGGATCGGTTGAGCGCAGTGGTGCCCGGAACGCACCGCGATTCCTTCCTGGCTCAAAGCCGCGCCCACGTCCTCGGTGCGAACTTCATCGAGAACAAACGACATCACACTTGCTTTTTCGCGAGCGGTTCCGATCAGCCGCAAACCTGGGACAGTGAGTAATCCCGCCGTCGCATAAGTCAGGAGTTCATGCTCGTAGGCGGCGATGCTTTCCATTCCGATCTGCTCGACGTAATCCAGTGCCGCGCCCAACCCCACGGCATCGGCAATGTTGCCGGTCCCGGCTTCAAACCGCGCCGGCGCTGTCTGGTAGGTGGTCTTCTCGAAGGTGACATCCACGATCATATTTCCGCCGCCGTGCCAGGGCGGCATTGCGTTTAGCACATCAAGCTTTCCGTAAACCGCTCCGATGCCGGTAGGGGCGAAGATCTTGTGTCCAGAGAAAACGTAGAAGTCGCAATCAAGAGCCTGCACCTCCACCCGCATATGGGACACTGCCTGCGCGCCATCGACCACCACGCGCGCGCCGTGACGGTGCGCCATCTCCACCATCTCGCGCGCCGGTGTGATGGTTCCGAGTGCATTCGACACCTGGCTGAATGAAACGATACGCGTGCGCGGACTCAACAATCTTTCATACTCTTCGATGATCACCTCACCGCGATCATTCACCGGGGCTACCCGCAGACGAGCCCCTTTCTCCGAACAAAGCTGCTGCCAGGGCACGATGTTGGCGTGATGCTCAAGCCAGGTGATGACCACTTCGTCGTCCTTCTGGACGTTGCGGCGTCCCCATGCCTGGGCGATCAGATTGATACCTTCGGTCGTGCCGCGAACAAAGACGATCTCTCGCGTGGAAGAAGCATTCAGGAAGCGGCGCGTCTTTTCGCGCGCGCTCTCATAGGCGTCGGTAGCTCGGGCCGCCAGCGTGTGCGCGGCCCGATGAATGTTGGAATTCTCGTGCCGGTAGAAATACGACAGGCGATCAATGACAGCATTCGGTTTTTGCGTGGTGGCGGCGTTATCGAGCCAGATCAGCGGCCGCCCGTTCACTTCCTCTTGCAGGATCGGGAAATCCTGGCGAATCAGCCGCACATCGAGTGGACGCTTGCCACTTCCCAGTTCAGCCGGGGCCAGATCCGGGCGAAACTCGACGCCTGCTGGCAAAGAGCCGGCCTGTGGGTTCGCGCGTTCGGCATTGGGAACATTGCCCGACGAACCCGGAATCGCCGGCAACTGAACGCCGGGAAGTGGTGACGGAATCGCCGCAACACCCGCAGGCGCCGTGGGCAGCGCGTGAAGGTCGGTGTCGGATGGAGATTTGGTCGGAATCGACGAAGGTACAACGGGAACGCCGGGAGGCGATTGCGCTCCGGGCACTCCCGGAAAAGAAAACAACTCGCTCACGGACGGAAATCTTGTCGCCGCGCCAGGGTACAGAGCTTCTTCCGCCTTGCCGAAATCGGCACCGCTTTCCGGACTCGTCACTGACGGACCAGATGACGGAGCAGATTTGAGGTCAGCGGCGGCCGACTCCGGCGCGCCGGCTGCAGGAACAACCGCAGGCATGGCAGAAGTTGCGGCGGGATTCGTGCCAAGAACGGGCTGGGATGCGGGTACGCTCGGCTGCGATACGGCGGCTGCTGGAACGCCGGGAACCGATGCGCCGGGTACGCGGGGAAACGAAAATACTTCGCTTGCCCCCGGAAAGTTGACTGGACCCGCCCATGGGTCGGTTCTGCCGCCATCGCCGGAATCTGGTACCGCGGAAGTCGCCGGGGCCGATGGAACGGCGACTAGATCCGCCCCACTCGGCGGAGCGGTCGGCGGCGACGCAGGCACTGTGGGAACGCCAGGAAAGGAATACATCTCAGCGGCAGGCGGAATCTGCGGCGGGGCTGCCCAAGGCCCTGCTTTTTCTCCGCCCGCAGAAGGCGGTGAAGAGCCATGCGTCGCGGAGGGAGCGCCCACGGTTGAAACTTGCGGCACAAGCGGCAATACGCCCGCTAGCGAAGCGGCAATCGCACGGAAATCAGTTTCGTTCAAGGCCCCACTAGGAGGCGAGGAAGCGAATTGCGGTCCACCGGGAACTGATCGCGGATCAGGCAAAGCTGGAGTTGAGAACATCTCGCGCGGGTGATCCGGAACGGCAACCGGCGGCCTTGCACCCGGAAGGGTGCCAGGAATCGCGCGAAGATCCGTTGCAGGACGATCCATCGCACCCGGCGGCGCAACCGGCATTGCCGCGTCCGCGGGCGTCGCCGCTCCCGGCAGCGCCGCAAAAAATTCGTTTGCCAGCCGCGCAATCACTGCCGGATCGGGTACTGCCGCCATCGCGCCCGTCGAGCCGTCATACTCCCGCGCACCCCATGCGGAAGATGAAGACGATGTCGGCGAGTCGTCGCTCTCTAAGCGGTCACTTGTACTCGTGGTATTGGTCGACATTTACGCCTTCCAGCACACCGATTGCATCTTCCGTAAGCACTGCAACCGAGCAATAGAGCGAAATCAGGTACGAAGCAATCGCTTTGTGATTGATTCCCATGAAGCGAACCGACAGGCTGGGCGTTACTTCCCCCGGAAGCCCCGGCTGGAACAGTCCAATCACGCCCTGCTTCTTCTCGCCCGTGCGCAACAGCAGAATATTGGTTTTCTCGCCCTTGATTGCCAGCTTGTCGGAAGGCACCAACGGAATTCCACGCCACGTCAGGAACTGCGTGCCGTAAAGATTCACCGTCGGCGGTGGCACGCCGCGTCGAGTGCATTCGCGCCCAAAGGCCGCGATCGCGCGCGGATGCGCCAGAAAGAAGTTCGGTTCTTTCCAGACCCTCGCAATGAGTTCATCCAGGTCGTCCGGCGTCGGCGCTCCCTTTCGAGTCTTGACGCGACACTCGCCGGCAACGTTATTCAACAATCCGTATTCGGCATTATTGACCAGTTCGTTTTCCTGGCGCTCTTTCACCTTCTCGATCATCAGCCGAAGCTGTTCGCGAATCTGGTCGTGAGGGCTGCGATACAAATCGGAAATACGCGTCTGCACATCAAGCACGGTAGTGACCGCATTCAGCGTGTACTCGCGCGGTTTTTCTTCGTAGTCCACATAGATCTCAGGGAGATCGATCTCTTCATCGGGACTGCACTCAATCGTCCGGGTGCCGGGGTGGGTGGGCTTCACTTTATTAACGCGGTAGGTGCCCGCTTCGACCGGAACCCACGACAGAAAAGGAATCAGCCAGCGGGGGGTGATCGTCTCCATCATGGGGACGGTTTTGGTGACGTTCGCGAGTTGGCGCGCCTGCTGCTCGCTTAGCGTATGACGGACTTCAGCTTTCTCGGCCATGCGGTAGCTCCTCAGTGAATCAATAAGAAATTGTTAAAGCGGAATATGCAGCGTAGGGTGAGCGAGTCTTGCAAGATCTTACACTTTCCTTTTCGTCGGAACGATAACAGCGCTAACGAAATCTGTCGTGACGACGTTCACACCAGAACGTTCAATTACCGCGCGGCGGCAAAATTACACACGACGAGGCAAATCCCGCTCGCACGAGCAAACACACAAAAATTAAATAGGGGCCCGCAAAGAATTTAACCTGCTCAGGTGCTCCCGTGTCAAGCACAATTCCGATTAAAGTCTAGTGTCTCGATATACATACTTGTTAACGATGACCCTCCACATCGTTCGTGGCAGTCCCCAAAGGTCCGCCAGGCTGACTCTGTGGAATTTCAACCTCCCCAAACTGACCTGCGATTGATTCGCGTTCGAAGGCGATCAACCGGACAATATTAGGAGAGCGCAGCGTACTGCCGATGGCGGCGCGAAGCGAAGGACAATGATCGAATGATCCTAGTGATCAGGCGAGCGGTCTTCCTCAGCCCGGGCCCTTGCCGAGAATCCTGCTACGCGCTCGCTGCGGCGGTGTAGGCTCGATAAAACTTCTTCTTGGCCCGCGCGCGAATTTCGTCCAGTTCTGCGTGCAGCCTTCTGATTTCGGCGTCCAGTTCGATGAAGCTCTGGCACGGAGCGCTGATCAACTTGCCCGCCTTGATCCCAGCGTAGTCCTCACTGCCGCCCGCCTTCAGGTACACGCAGGCGGATGGTTGCTTGGTTCTCGGGTCGCTCTCCAAATACACGAGATCGAGACTTGAGGTTTCCATAATGCGGGGATTATCCCACAGATTCTTGAGCAATACTTTGATTTGATTTCCACAGCCTTAACGTTTGTGGAATCCGAGCGCAGCCCCAGTCAGACTAGTGTGGGAGTTTCGGCCTCGGGAATCCCTACGTCCAAGTTCCAGCCAACGAACTCCGTTCTTGGGCGGCTGGAAAAAAACTCAGACTCCACCGAAAAAAATTACGGGCACGAGTTTTTGCTCGTGCCCGTGAGCACTCCTCGATTAGTTTTTTCGCAGCGTGCTAAACCGCAACCGGCAACTCAGTGACAAATGGCAGCTGCGCCTTTTCCCAACCGATGAACCCGCCTGTCACATTCGTGACGTTCTGGAACCCCGCCCGTTGCAGCAGACTGCCGGCAATCAGGCTGCGATAGCCACCCTTACAAATGACGGCAATCGGCGTCTTGCGATCGAGCTCTGGCAGTGCGCCTTGGAGGCCGTCCAGAGGCAGCCACGTCGCACCCTCGATGTGTCCTGCCTCCCATTCCGGCTTGCGGCGCACGTCGAGCAAGTGGGGCTTTTCGGTCCGCAAGCGTTCACGCAAGAGTCGGGGCGGGATCTGTGGCAGTTCGGCCAGCGCCAACCCGGCCTTGGTCCATGCGTTGATTCCGTTCTCCAAGTATCCGCGAGCATCATCAATACCGACTCGGGCCAGCCGCGTTCGCGCTTCAGCCAATTGCTCCTCCGATGCTGCGATCAGCACGGGCCGCGAAGACAGGCCCAGCAGGCTCCCGGCCCAGAAGGCAAAATCTCCGGAGAGCGGAATACTGATCGAACCGGGCACGTGTCCGGCGGCGAAATCGTCGCCCGGGCGGACATCGAGGGCGAACACTCCCTCTTTCAACAGGGACTTCAGACTGCGTACTGAAATCGGCTTTAGCTCTGGCAGCTCAGCCAACGCAGGCGCGCCCACCCGATTGATTGCGGCATCTTGCGGGAAATATTCAGGACGGGGCGGGAGGTTGGTGGTCAGCTGGCGGACGAACTCTTCCTTGCTCTCAATCTTCAGCGCGTAATTGGTGAGCCGCTCCGTGCGAATCGTAGAGGAACGCTCCGCGCGCATGTTGCGGCCGCAAAGCGAACCTGCTCCGTGGCCGGGATAGACGATAACTTCATCGGCGAGCTTGAGCACCTTGTCGTGCAGGCTGTCGTAGAGCATGCCCGCCAACACCACAGGCGTGTGCGTTCCCGACAGGTCGGGACGGCCTACATCCCCGAGGAACAACGTGTCGCCGGTCAGAATCGCCCAGGGATTGGGAGACTTCTCTTCATCGGTCACAACCAGGCAGATGCTCTCCGGCGTGTGCCCTGGCGTTTCCAGAACCTTGATTCGGATCTTGCCCACGCCCAACTCGAACTCATCGTGTACTTCCACGTGGGAAACCGTGGCTCCCCCGTTCGGCCCGATGTAAATCCTGGCCCCGGTGCGCGCCGCCAATTCCTTATGTCCGGAAACGAAGTCGGCATGCAGATGGGTTTCAAAGATGTGCTTGATTTGCGCGCCCTGCTGCTCGGCGGCTTTCAGGTAAATGTCCACATCGCGCTGGGGATCGACCACGATCGCTTCTCCGTCCGATGCCAGCAAGTAAGAATCGAGAGCCAAACAACCCAGGTGAAACTGTTCGAAGTACATCACTACCACCTTTCCGAGATTAAACTCGAACACAGTATGTCTATTACATTAGTCTAGATTGCAACTGGCCTGCCTCGTCGTTATGCCGTCAAGTTCCTTGCAATGTTGAGGGTTGGGGCTGTTGCCAGCAGAATCATGCCGGTAAAGACCGCAAGAGTTTTCCACTAAGTGGTAACCGGCGTTGCGAGTCGGGATGCTCAAGGAGGGGCCCATTGTCTGCTTACAAACCCCAGATCCGATTTGCGCCCACCACCAAACCAAGCGTCAGACACGCGATCAGGATCTCCCCGAGAGCTCCCACGATGAAAGGGCGCAAACCCTGTTTGGACATGTCGCGAAAATTCGTGCGCAAGCCGACGCCTGCGAACGTCAGCAGGAATGCCCACTTGGACAGATTTCCGAGTGAAGCGACCTCTTCCTTGCTAAACGCGTGAAAGCTGACCAGCAATGAAATCAAGAGAAAACCGAGAATAAACTTAGGGAATTTTTTCCACAGGAACGCAGCTTCATTGGTGACCGCTTCGGCTTGGCCCCGCCCTGCCCAGTAAATGGCGTATGCCAGGACAACGAAGCCAATCATGGCATTCCGAGTCGTCTTGGCGAGCACGGCAACCTTGCCTGCGGCGTCCGAATACAGAGCGCCGGCGGCGGTCGCCTCGGCCGTATTGTCGACCCCCAGCCCGGCCCACAACCCATAGGAAACATCATTCATGTGGAGACCGTGCGCAATGGCCGGAAACGTGAACAGTGATAGCGCTCCCAGTGCCAGGATCGCAGCGATCGCGAAAGAGGAATCCTCATCGTCCGCATCGATTGCTCCCTTGGCGGCGATGATGGCGGAAACACCACAGACCGCTGATCCGATGGCCAGCAGCGAGGTAAGCTTCGGCTTCAGCTTGAACAGCCGCCCCAGGAGGGTCATCAAGGCCAGCGAAACCGTGATTTCAATCACGACGAGTCCCAGGCTGACGCCTCCCAGTTTCAGCACATCGGCCAACACAAAGCGCGCGCCGAGAAGCACAATCCCAAGTTTCAGCCAGAACTCGTAAGTGGCGATGCCCGGTTGAAAAACTCTTGGGATTGCCAGAGTGTTGGAGATAACCAAGCCTATGAGAATCGCCCAAAGAACGTACTCGATGTTGGGAAACGTCCAGTGGTGTGCTTTGGCATAGGCATTCACAGAGTGCTCCAGAATTTTACCGGCGTATCCGATCCCGGCCAGCAGAAGAACACCAGGCACGATTCTCAGCGCATTCAGCAGCCGATTACCGGACTCCACGTGCGTTAAGGAAATCGAAGATGCCATAACCTTTCTCCGTCAGAATGAGATTTGAGTTGCTGCGCGAGCTACCAGGGTACGTTTCTGAATATGTCGAACTTCACCGCGAGCGCTAACAGGAGGGCGACAATCACGGCCCAGGTATCGAGCGAAAGCGAACTGCTTTTGCTGGAGGCAGAGGAAGCGGACTTTTCTGTTGACATTGGAAATTCTCCTTATAATGAGCGATCCGGACGATGAAGCTACCCATCTCCGTACCGATGCGCCTTTTACTGCAGACCAACCTCGGCCTGCAATCTGTCGGTGGGGTCCTGTAGAAGATGTAATCAAATAAACCCGGTATAGTCCAGTTATTTAATAGAGATTATGCACATTCGTTAATAGGGCAATCTTACGGCCAAAGGTCTTCGGTGGCGGAAATCGGCGTAAACCCATAAAAGTAAAGACAGTAGGCGCCGTTGTGATGGTCTGGAAGAGTACCGTTGTCTGCAGCCAATTGCATTTGCGAAGGAAGAGATTGTCGACTTTTTATCCTTGGGAAAGACCGGAATAACACTATGAGGATGCCTGCTGATTTACGTCGGGAGGTGGCTATTTTTCGCGTTCTTCAACCGCGGACGATGGGCCAAAGCGACTCTCCAGCGTCCACCAATCGAATAGACCCTATTTTATTAGTAGAGATTATGGCGGCTCAGGAGCAAAATCACAGCGCAGAGCGCGCGATTCGCCGCGTTAGCTGGCCCGGTTAAAGTTGACCCAGGCATCCGAAGGCCGCTCCTGTGCTGGCTCAGATTCGCCCGCCTCCAGCAGGCCGACGACCCCGCGCAGATTCTCCCACGCCGCTTGATTCAACTCTGGGCCGGAGCTGACCAGATCGCGGATCATGTCCCAGGCCGCAATGTTCAGCGCGCCCTCGGGCGAAAGTCCCAGCGCCAGCGAGACCGAGCACTGCGGGCAGAAGACAATCCGCTGTGCCGCCGATTTCTGCCGGGGCTTGATTCCCACCGTCTGCGCGAACATATAGATCGCGACGAATTTTCGTCCCGCCTCAAGTTCTCGATTGCAGCGCAGGCAGTGTACGTTCTCCAAAGCGTTTTCCTTGAGCCAGTTGTGGCTAAAAATATAACTACTGTCTCCAAGGGGCTGCCGAGGGCACAAGTATGTAGTAGGATTCCCCGCAGTTTTATGTGCCGTTTACCAATGGCGCGCGTTTCGCGCGTTGCAAGCGCCCGCTCACGGTCAGCCGCCGCGGAGTGTGTGTTGTAATTTTTCAGAAGTGAGCGGTTAGGAAGCGGGCCTGGCGAAGGGCGAACGATTCGTGACAGACCGGGTCTAGTTCAGCCCGGATGAAAAAACGAAAGCGCCCCCCGACTCCTCGAGTCGTGGGACGCTATCGTTGAACAGCCCTCCCCCGAAAACTGCTCAATTCCAACTTAAGCTCTGCGCCAAATCTGGTGAATGGCTCCTGCGTGCCGCGCGACGGCACTAGCAGGCTACTCACTCAAAGATGTGACTCGCATCACATTACCCATCGCAGCATGCTTGCTACGGGCCCGTTCTCCGAATCCATTTCTGTCTTGCCGGGCCGGTCACGCCGCATGGTAGGCTTTTGCGGAGACACTAAGTTGATCGGCCGGATCTTTAAAGCGTTTCAATATCGCGACTTCCGCCTGATGTGGATCGGCGCCTGCACCTCCAGCATCGGCACCTGGATGCAAATTGTGGCGCAAAGCTGGCTGATTTACCGGCTCAGCCACTCCAAGTTCTTGCTGGGGCTGGATCAATTTCTTGGTGGCCTTCCCATCTTTCTGTTCTCTCTGATCGGCGGCGTGGTGGCCGATCGCGTGGAGCGCCGGAAAATTCTGCTCGGCTCCCAATATATGCAGATGGCGAGCGCCGGGTTGCTCACCATTCTGGTGGCGACGGGCCACGTACACGTCTGGCACATCCTCTGCCTTTCGTTCGTTTCCGGATTCGCCCAGGCCTTCGGCGGCCCCGCCTATCTGGCGCTGATTCCCACGCTGGTCGAGAGGGAAGACATGCCGAATGCCATCGCCTTGAATTCGATCCAGTTCAACTTGGCAGTCACGATCGGGCCGGCGCTCGCCGGGCAGGCCTTGGCGAGGCTCGGAGAGAAATGGTGCTTCGGACTGAATGCGCTTTCCTTTCTGGCGCCCATCGTGTCGCTGACGATCATTCGCGCCCGCTTCCTGCCGCTGAAGACCACGGAGTCGGTGTTCACCAGCCTGAAGCAGGGCATTCAATTCGCCCGCCGGCAGAGTTCGATGGAGGCGCTGATCTTGCTGGCTTTCTGCATGACCTTCCTGAGCATGCCCCTGCGCACCTACTTTCCCGTGTACGTGAGGGACATCTTCCATCGCGGCCCGGAAACCTACGGCAACCTCCTCGCGCTCATGGGAATCGGTTCGATTTGCGGCTCGCTGGGCATCGCGAGCGCGGGCAACATCAGAAAAAAGGGGCGCGTCGCTCTGGGCGCGCTCATCTGCCTGGGTGCGGGAATTTCCGGGTTCGCGCTATCGAAATCGCTGCCGCTGAGCGGGGCCGTCCTGGTGCTGGTGGGCGCATCCATGATGGCGGTTTTTGCCACGGTGAATTCGCTGGTGCAGTTAATTACCACGAACGAAATGCGCGGCCGCGTGATGAGCGTCTACAATTTCGCATTTCGCGGCGGCATGCCGATGGGGAACCTGTTGTCGGGATGGCTCGTCCCCGTGTTTACCGCTCCGCTGGTACTTAGCGTGAACGGATTCCTGCTGATTCTGCTGGCGCTTTACTTCCTGCTGGTGCAACGGCGGCTGGCTGCGCTCTAGGAAACGATAAGCTGTGCGAGGGCCGCCAATTTTCCAGAGACTGAATGTTAAAGTGGCAGAGGGCGCAAGCCGGACAGAACGGCACCCAAGGCGCTGGCATGGCCGACGCGCTGCGGCTCGTGAGGGGAGAGACTCGTTAGTATGGATGGTGTCGTCCCGAATTCCCTGGCAGTCCGCACCGAGAACGTTTGCCGTCATTTTCAGATGGGCGAGGCGTTGGTGCGCGCGGTGGACGGCATCTCGATCGACA
>Ga0181523_10003062_pt1 | contig 15523 bp, 12 predicted proteins | sample PEATcosm2014_Bin_43_FD_119752 | JGI IMG/M metagenome (GOLD analysis project Ga0181523, IMG submission 119752) | Peatland microbial communities from MTU Mesocosm Facility, Houghton, MI, USA - PEATcosm2014_Bin05_30_metaG | ecosystem: Environmental > Terrestrial > Soil > Wetlands > Peat | place...
AAGGGTGACAAGTGACGGGTGACAAGTGACAAGAAACCCTCACCCGTCCTTCGGACACCCTCTCCCATCGGATGGGAGAGGGGCGGGGTGAGGGTCCAGCGGGCGCCGAATTTTTTGGCGAGACGAAGGCGCGATTCCAATAAATCGGTGGCGAGGACGCGGACGCCTTGCAGTTGCAACAGGCGCGTGAACATGAGGCCAATCGGTCCCTGCCCGGCCACGAGCACAGCGTCGCCGCGCAGCAGGTTCAACCGGCGCACGGCCTTCAGGACGGTGTTGACGGGTTCGAGCAGGGCGCCTTCCTCGAAGGAATTTTTCGCCGGAATTTTCACGACCCCGGGCAATACGAACGGCAGCACGCGGACGTATTCGGCATAGCCGCCGCCCGCCGGTTCGAAGCCAGCGGTGATGCCGGTGCTTTTGTAGGTTTCGCATTGGGCGAAGGCGCGGTGCCGGCAAAAATGACATTCGAGACAGGGCACGTGATGGTGCAGCGCCACGCGGTCACCAACCCTCACCCGGCCTGCGGCCACCCTCTCCCATCCGATGGGCGAGGGGATTTCGAGGCTCGTCCGATTGCCATCGATTTTGACGATGGTGCCAGCGGTTTCGTGGCCGAAGATGCGCGGGGGCGGCACGGTGCCGTGCTGGATTTTTTTGATGTCGGTGGGGCAGACGCCGCAAACGGCGACCCGGACGAGCAGTTCATGGGCGCCGATGCGCGGGACGGGCACGGTTTCGAGGCGCAGGTCGTTCACGCCGTGATAAACAACGGCGCGCATTGTTTTGGGGATGTCAAGCACGGGGGGATTTTAACCACGGATGGACACGGATGGACACGGATTTTTTTACCGCGGATGACACGGATTGGGCGGAAGGACTTTAACGCAGAGACGCAAGCAAAAGACCGAACATCGAACATCGAACGCTGAACATCGAATTGAACAACGATGCAGCCGGAACATAAGTAACATGCCGGCAAGGAGGTCAGATTGCTGCGGCCAAGCCGTCCGGATGCCGAATACAGGACGCCCGAACGACGCGAAATTTTAATCCACGAATTGCGTGAAGAACCGCGAGTTTTTCCAGGAAAGCAAAAGGAATGACAAACGTGGCGGCTTTGGTAGAAAGGCGGACTTTTCGATTGTGCGGCAGTGGCGACCGTCGGCCGAGACGCCGCTACGATTATCGAAGAGTTGAACCGCAGTCCGGGTCAAGGTGAGGCGGCAGGGCGGCGCGGATTGCGGAACACAGACAGTTGGTGTTGCAGCAGGACCGGACAGCGCTGCAGGAGGACATGCGGCCGGGGATAAAGCAGTGACAAGCCCCGGTAGTCAATGTCTGAGCCGGGATGGGCGGCCAGATTCAGCAAGGCGTTCCGGCCATAAGCCTGGGACCGGGAGAATTGCTGGACGCCGGCGAGCGCGCAGACCGAGCCAAGCAGCAGGAGGGTGACGGCCGCCAGCAGCGACCCTCCGGCGATGATCCGACAAACGGCCGGGGATTGCCATCCGCGACCCGGCTTCGACGCGGCGGCGGCATCGGCGGTTTGGGCGTCGCCACCCCGCAGCAGGAAAAGAAAGACGACCAGCGCCACCCAGAACGGAACCATCATGGTGCCGTAGCGGGAATAGAGCGCCTGATTGCTGCCAAAGCCGATCCGGCCGATTCCGGTCATCAACGCGCTGCCGAGGGAATACAGGCTCATTCCGAGATACGGGAGCAGGCTCCGGGCATCGGCCATCCGCTGCCGAAGCAGCATTCCGATTGTCCAACCAAAGGCCACGAGGGCGGCCAGGCCAAAGATCAACGCAAAGGTACCATCAATGGTGTCACTGCCGCCGATGTTTTGGGCGCAGAGGTTTCCGGTGTATTTGAGCACGAAGGCGGCATATTCGAGCGGCATTTTAAAAACGAGGCTGAGCGGCGGATGTCCCTCCGGCTTTTGATAGTGATAAAAGTAGGACGCGAGCGTCAGGACGCTGATGAGCGTCCAGCCGGCGAGGGCCGCTTTGACCCTCTTCGTGCCGGCGGTGACGACGAAGATGAGGCAGAACCCCAAGGGCCAGAACAGGAGGCCATCGGCGAAGGAATAGGTGGCCACGATGCCGAGCAACGCGGCAAAGGCAAAACGCCGCCACTGGAAGGTTTCATGGGCCAGCAACACAATGCCACCCACCACCGCGAGCAGATTCAGGAACATCTGCATTTGCCAGCCCCAAAGCCAGTTCTGATATTGGGCCAGAGAGAACACGATGAGCGCGATCACGGGGACGGCCCAACGCAATCCGCCCGGTCCCAATTTGCGGGCCGTGATTCTGACCTGATGAATGAAGACGGCGAAAATGCCGAGGGCGAGGAGAAGGTTCAGCGCCAGTTCATAGCGGATGTCCCAGTGAGTCAGGCGCGCCAGGGCGAGCATGATGATTTGGGGAAAGAGCAGCCGGTGTTCGTTGTGCTGCGCCCACAGGTCGGAGAAGGTCAGGCTGCCGTGATAGGTCTTGTCCAGCAGCGGCACCAATTCCCACTGGTCCCAAAACGGCACGGCAACGGCGTATTGGCATACGGCCCCAATCAGGAAGGCCAGTGGAACCAGCGCCAGAATGTCGCCGGCGTGACGGGCAACGAACGGGACGAGCGGCAGCCTGCCCGAAGAATACGATGGGGATCCGGCCCGCAGTTTCATGGTGTCAGTTCTAAAAATCGAACGGCGGAATTGTTAATCACGAACTACACGAAAGGCACGAAATTTTTTCCGCTGATGACCCGGATGAACGCGGATATTTTCGCGCGAACGATTCCGGGTTTGAACCCGGCCCGGCCCGGCGTATGATGCGTTATTTGTCATTGTCTTTTGTGGCCTATTCAATCTGAATTTCTAAATGCGTCGTGGGTGGATAATTGATCTTGCGCTTTTTTTGATTACGGCGGCCGTATTTTGGCCTTTGGGCCGATACGATTTCATCAATCTGGATGACCCGGCCTATGTAGCCGAAAATCCCCACATTCAGCAGGGTTTGACGGCGGCGGGTGTCGCCTGGGCCTTCCGGTCCGTGATGGTGGCCAACTGGCATCCGGTGACGTGCCTGTCGTTGATGCTCGACTGCCAGTTGTTCGGGAACAGCGCCGGCGCGCATCATTTGGTCAATTTGCTGTTTCATATTGCCAACACGCTCCTGCTATTTCACGTCTGGCGACGAATGACCGGCGAGCTTTGGCCGAGCGCATTGGTGGCGGCATTGTTCGCCTGGCACCCGCTGCATGTCGAATCGGTCGCATGGATTTCCGAACGCAAGGACGTGCTCAGTACTTTTTTTGGACTGCTCACGTTGATCGCGTACACGCGATACGTGACAAGTGCCAAGTGGCAGGTGACAGGGACTGCAGCAACCGCTCACGCGCCTCTCCTGTCACGCGTCACGCGCCTGCCGGGCGCAGCCTTGGCGAAGTCTGGTCGCGCGTCACTTTTCTACTGGCTGGCATTGATTTTTTTCGCGCTGGGGCTGATGTCGAAACCGATGCTCGTGACCTGGCCGTTTGTGCTCTTGCTGCTCGATTTCTGGCCGCTCGGAAGGGTGACAAGTGACAAGTGGCGGGTGACAAGATTGCGAATTCCTGTCCCTCAACTCTCATCTCTCAGGCATTTACTACTGGAGAAACTGCCCTTTTTCGCGCTGGTGATCGCATCGAGCGTGATTACTTTTCTGGTCCAAGGCCACTCAGGCACGATGTCGCCGGCGAGTTATCTCCCCATTTCAGAACGCGCCGGCAACGCCCTCGTCTCCTATGTCCGCTATCTCGGCAAGATGGTCTGGCCGGATCATCTCGCGTTCTTTTATCCGTACTACGCATGGGCGGCCTGGCAGGTTGCTGGCTCGGTGGCATTGCTGGCTTTGATCACGCTCGCGGCGGTCTGGCAGGCGCAACGCCGTCCTTATTTGATTGTGGGATGGCTGTGGTTTCTGGGAACGCTGGTGCCGGTGATAGGTCTGGTACAGGTCGGTATGCAGGCGATGGGAGATCGATATTCGTATATTCCGCTGATTGGGCCATTTCTAATGATTATTTGGGGTGGGAAAGAACTCGTTGGCCGCCGGCCTGGCGTGAAATTCATTTGCGGCACGGTTATGGCGGCGGCACTGGCCGCCTGTCTCGGGGCGACCAGCCTGCAATTGCGTTATTGGCGGAACAGCGAAACCCTTTGCCGGCACGCGCTCGAAGTGACCCCCCACAATGTCATGGTACATTTCCTCCTGGGCAAGGCTTTGATTGATGAGGGAAAAATCAATGAAAGCATCACGCAATTGAATGAGTCGCTGGAAGTCACACCGTGGTTTGCATTGAAAATGACACCCTGGTTTGGCGAGATTCACTGTGAACTCGCCATGGCTTGCGCCAGTCAGGGAAAAATTCAGGAGGCGATTGACCACTATCACGAAGCAATCCGTTACAACCCTGATCTACCGGAAGCCCTCAATAATCTCGCCTGGCTGCTGGCCACCTGTCCGGACCCCAAGTTCCGCAACGGCGCCGAAGCGGTGACACTTGCCACAGAGGCCTGTAAACTGACCGGTTACAGGAAAACAATCATGGTCGGCACTTTGGCCGCAGCTTATGCCGAGGCGGGACGGTTTGACGACGCCATTGCCACCGCGCAAAAGGCCTGCGCGTTGGCCTCCGGGTCGGACGAACAGGATTTACTGAAAAAAAATCAGGAACTGCTGGAACTCTATCATACACACAAACCCTATCGCGAGATCCGTTGAATGTTAAACCGATTCAATGGTTCAACGATTAAGCGGTCGTGCGAACGAATCTTGTCATTCTCCCGCGCCGGATTATCCTTCGCGTCTGTGAAAGCAAAGTGGAATTGCTGGCTGCCGGTGATTTTTTTGGCGCTGTTTGCGTTGAGCCGCTGGCCGGGGTTGTTCCCGCCGAATTTCAGCGCGGCGACGGCGCTGGCGTTTTGCGCGGGCGTGTATTTCCGCGGCGCGGCTGCGTGGTGGCTGCCGCTGGGCACCATGCTGGCCACCGACGTGACGCTCAACGTTTTTTATTATCACGTCGCGCCGCTCGGTTCATACCTGTTGTTGAACTACGCGATTTACGCGGTCTTGATCGGGCTGGGCCGGTGGTTTGGACGGCGCGCCGCGTTTTTGAAATTGTTGCTCGGCGGTTTGTTGGGCGCGGTGATTTTTTATCTCGTCACCAACACGCTGTCGTGGCTGCAGGACCCGGCCTACGCCAAAACGATTGCCGGCTGGATCCAGGCACTGACGACCGGGCGGCTGGACGTGCATCCGACGACGTGGGAAATGTTCCGCAACACTCTGGGGAGCGGCGGGCTGTTCACCGCGCTGTTCGCCGGCGCGGCAAAGCTCACGGCCACCGCCGAATCGCCCGCCGACAAAACGGCCGGTGCGCGCGACGACGAGGAACCTGAAGCGGGGGAAACGCCGGAGGAAACGAAGGCGTGAGCCGTGGCGTGCGACCCGCCTTCGCTCCGCTTCCGCCTTCGCCCGGCTTCGGCGCGACAAGTCGGCGCGGCAAGCAAGTGACAAGACGGCACCAATCGCGCGACGCAATTTTTCCCTGTCACCCGTCACATGTCACCTGCCACTCCCATTAAAATCGGCATTATTTCCGATACGCACGGCTGGCTCGACCCGGAAATTCCCGGACTGTTCGCCGGTGTGGAGCACATTTTGCACGCGGGCGACATCGGGTCGGACGGCATCATCGCCGGACTGGAAGCGGTGGCGCCGGTCACGGCGGTGCTCGGCAACACCGACACTTCACCGAATTTCCGGCTCACGGAGGTCGTTACGCTGGCCGGACGCAAATTTCTGGTTCATCACATCGTGAATCCGCGCGCGCTGACCGAGGAACTCCGGCTGTGCATTGCGCGTGCGCGGCCGGACGCGGTGGTGTTCGGCCATACGCACAAGGCTTTCAGCGAGACGATTGACGGCGTGTTGTATTTGAATCCCGGCTATGCGGGCAAGCCGAAGTTCGGGGCGCCACGCAGCGTGGCCATTCTGCATTGCGACGGGAAGGGGATGCGAACGGAATTTTTACCGCTCTGATTTCAACCGCGGATGGCGCGAATGGCGCGGATTTTAACGCGGAAGCACAAAGGGTAATGACTAATGACTAAACCATAAGGACGAAATAATACCCAATGCCCAAAAAGCCAATGGGAGGCTGAGTCGTCATTGTGGTTTGGTCATTCCTTCGTCATTCGGGTTTAGGAATCAGTCATTTGGAACAGGTTCGCAGGGAAGCATTGCGTCTTTAGCCTCCCTCTATGGATGGATTGGAGAGAAGTTCTTCAACGGCCTGGCGCACCTCGTCCGCCGTGGCGGAGGGCGGCAACGGCTGGCCAAAATTCACCGTTACCGGACGCCGCAGCCGGCGCGGCCATTTCCAGAACAATTTTCCGCCGGCAAAACTGAAGATGCTGCCCCACACCCCGTCGAGCGCCACCGGCACGATGGGTGCGTCCACGCCGCGCATGATTTTCTCGAACCCGCGCTGGAACGGCTGCAACGCGCCCGTGCGCGTGATGCCGCCCTCGGCAAAAACGCACACGACCTCGCCGTTCCGGATGGCGTCGCCGCAGCCCTGCAGCGCCTGAATCACTTCGTGCGGGTGAAGCCCGGAGGGAATGGGGATGACCCGCGCAACGCGCACGAAGGGACCGACCCAAGGCGATTCGTAAAACTCCTTGCTGATAAGAAAGCGCACCGGCCGGGCCGCCGCCGCCGTCAACAGCAGCCAATCCACAAAGGAGACGTGGTTGCTGATGAGCAAAACGCCGCCCCGGCGCGGGACGTTTTCCAGTCCGCGCACGCGCAGGGGATAAAACAGGCGCGTGACCAGCCCGACAAAGGCGCGCACCAGCGATTGCGACAGGAACAGGCGCAGGTTGGACGGGGCGCGCGGGCCGGGCATGCGAGATTTTTAACCGTGGAGGACGCGGATGGCACGGATTTTCTTATCCGCGAATTACGCGAACTCCGATGAATCGCGAGCAGGTGGGCGCGAATTTTTTGAAGGCGGAAGGAAGAAACTCAAGTCAGAGCCGGCTCACGTCGGCTGCTACAGAGAAATATTCTTACGCTCATAATCGCGAGTTTTCCATTCTGATCCGTGTTATCCACTTCCATCCGTGGTTGTGAATTTTTGGGCGAGTTCCTTCACCTTCCGCAAATCCAGCTTGCCGGTGCCCAGCAGCGGGAAATGGTCCACGCGGAAAAACTGGTCGGCGCGCGGCTTCCAGAGATTCGGCAGGTCGCATTTCGCCAGTTTCTCCAGACACGATGCCAGCCCGGCGTCGGGCAACCGGTACAGCACGACGAGCCGCTCGCCCTTCTTCTCGTCCGGCTGGCCGGTGACGACAAAAGTCTGTTCGGTCGCATTCGCGAGTTCGTGCAACTTTTCCTCGATCTTGATGTGCGGCACCATTTCGCCGCCGATTTTGCTGAAACGGTTCAGGCGGTCGGTGATTTGCAGGAAGCCATCCTCGTCGAGCGCCGCGACGTCGCCAGTGACGTACCAGCCGTCGCGCAACACCTCGGCGGTTTTTTCCGGTTTGCCGAGGTAACCCTGCATCACGTTCGGCCCGCGCACGAGCATCAGGCCCGGTTGGCCGAGCGGCAGATTTTCCCCGCTCCACGGATTTTCCGGGCTGACAATGCGCACGCTCACGCCCGGCAGGGGGTGGCCGATTTTCCCGCGTTTGGCGCCGATTTGCCGGAACCCCGCCGAGCGGAAATCGTGCGTGTTCACCGCCACCGCCGGCGCGCATTCGGTGCAGCCGTAGCCTTCGAGCGGGCGGATGCCGAAATGTTCCTCGAACGCGGCCGCCAGCCGGTCGGGCAGCTTCTCCGCGCTGGTCATCACCACGCGCAGGCTGCCGAAATCCGCCGGGGCGCAACCGCGGAGATACAGTTGCAGGAACGTCGGCGTGGCGAGCAGGAAGGTGAGCCGGCGATCGCGGACCAACGGGCCGATGGCCTTCGCCTCAAGTGGATTCGGATGATAAACCACACCCACGCCCAGCATCGCCGGCAGGCAGAGTGTGCCGGTAAACCCAAACGAATGGAAAAACGGCAGGATGCCTAGAAAACCATCATGGTGGTTCAATCCGAACACCTGTTCGAGCTGCTCGATGTTCGAGCCGATGTTATAGTGGCTCAACCGCACGCCTTTCGGGTCGCCGGTGCTGCCGCTGGAGAAAATCACGGTGGCCAGATCGTCCAAGCGGGTTTTTCTTTCCGCGCCCAGCACTCGCTGCAAAAAACGGTCCGGCACGAGCCACGCGATAAGAAACGCGACGAGCTTCTCGCCCAAGCCGGGCCTGGCCGCCACTTCCTCCAGCAAAACGGTTTCGCAAGGCAATTTGAGCTTGAGCTTCTCAAGAAACACTTTCGCGGTGACGACGGTTTTGATGTCGCATTGCCGGAGGCACGAGGCGAGGGTTTCTTCCGACACGGTGTAATTCAAATTGACCGGCACCTTGCCGAGCAGCATGGCGGCGTGATTGACGAGGGCGCCCGGCACCGACGGTGGCAGCAGCAGGCCGACCATTTTCTGGCCCGACCAGATTTTCCGCAATCGTCGCGCGAGGAAAATGGACCGCACCAGCGCCGTGCCGAAGCTGACCCTGGCGTTTTGTGCGTCGGCCATCGCGAAACGGAGCGGATGATTGCGCGCCGTGTTGATGAAGGCGATGGGCAGCGGACGCATTCGCGCTTTGCGAACCTGCCAGGCTTCGACGAGCAGTTCCTGCACCGCCGAGCGCACCTGGAAGGGCGACGCCGTGGGCGGCAGCGGTTTGCCGTAGTTGACCGTGATGGGATACGGAAAGCGCCGCGGCAGTTTCCAGAGGAACCGGCCCTTGTGAAAACTGAAGATGCTGCCCCACACGCCGTCAAGGCCCACCGGGATGATCGGCGCTTCCACATCTTTCATGATGCGCTCGAAGCCGCGGCGGAACGGCAGCAACTGCCCGGTGCGCGTGATTTGCCCCTCCGCAAAAATGCAGACGACCTCACCGTTCCGAATCGCGTCGCTGGCAGTCTGCAGTGAATGGATCAATTCGCGCGGACGCTGCTCGGAGGAGATGGGTATCACGCCGAGGATGCGCGCGAACGGCTTCATCCAGGTCTGTTCGTAAATGTCCTTGAACATCAAAAACCGCACGGGCCGGTCGGTGGAGGCAATGAGCAGGAGCGCGTCCATCCAGGAAACGTGGTTGCAAACGAACAGCGCGCCGCCTTTGGCCGGGATGTGGTCGCGTCCGACGATGCGGATGCGGTAAAACGAATGGGTCGCGCACCAGAGCAAAAACCGGAGCAGCGCGTCCGGCAGCAAAAACAAAACGTAGATGGCGCCCGCCAGCGTCAGCAGACCGCCAAACAAAAAAATCCGGCGGGGCGACAAACCCGCCACGTCGGCGAGCAAATAATACGCGCCGGACGCGATAAAAATACCGACGAACGACAGCAGGTTCGCGGCGGCCAGCACCTCGCCTTTCTTCGCCGGGTCCGACCGGTGCTGCAACAACGCCGCGATGGGCACGATGAAAAAGCCGCCGGCGAAGCCGAGCAATGACAGCCGGACGAGGACGGCATTCACGGACAAACCCGGCACGCAAAGCCATATGGAAACGAGTGACAGGCCAAAAGCGCCGAGCGGCACGAGGCCGTATTCGATTTTACCTCCGGAAAGGTAGCCTGCCGAGACGCTGCCAAGGCCGATGCCGAGCGCGAGGGCGGCGTTCAAATAGCTGATGTGTCTTTCGGAGAGGTGAAGTTCATAAGCGCCGTAAAAAAACAAATTCAGCAGCAGCAGCGCGCCGAGAAAATTAAAGTAGGTGTTGCCGAGGAAAGCGAGGGCAAGCGGACGGTCTTTGCGCACGGCGCCCAGTTGCGCGAACAAATCGCCCAGAAAATTCGCGCGAAATTTCCGGCCGGGGTCGGCGGCGGGCACGCGCGTGATGCCGAGGCTCGTCGCCAATCCGACGAGCGCCAGCGCGATGAGAATGGCCCCGGACCAAACCTGACGGCCGCGAAAGCCTTCCGCGAGGAAGCCGGCGGCCACGGTGCCGAGGATGATGGCCATGAACGTGCCGAGTTCGAGCAGGCCGTTGCCCCACGAGAGTTTTTTCTCCGGCAACAATTCCGGCAGGAGGCCGTATTTGGAGGGACCGAAGAACGAACTGTGGACGCCCATCAAAAACACGCAGCCCAGCAACAACGGAAGCTTGTCCAGCCAGAAGCCCGCGAGCGCAAGCAGCATCACGCCAATTTCAAAAATTTTCACGCTCACGCTGATCGTCCGCTTGCTGAAACGGTCGGCCAGAAATCCGCCGGCCATGGAAAACAGAATAAATGGCAGCGAAAACAGGGCGCCGACCAGCTCGCCGATTTTATGCTTTTCCGACAGCGACACGTCCAGGCCGATGAGCATGAAGATGACGAGGTTTTTGAGGACGTTGTCGCTGAAGGCGCCCTGGAATTGCGTGACGAAGAGCGCCCAGAAGCCGGAATTGGCGTCCGGGGTCTGGCGTCCGGGGTCTGGCGTCCTGGTTTCGATCACGCGGCAAAGCTAACCATTCACGGGGCAAACTGTGAATTGAAAAACTTTTGCCCGGCATCGCCTGACCCGATGGCAGGCGGGCGGGAAAGCCACGTCGTTTTTCGTAATTTGTGGCATAAGCGATGCTGCTAAACAGGCCGCAAGGGCTGATGAGCTGGTGCAAAAATGGGCGTTTTGGCCCGTGAAAACGTAAATGTGCTGACTACAACGAACATGGAGACGATTAAAGCCAAAATCATTCTTTACGTCGAGGACGACCCCGTCCTGCTGACGGCGTATCGCAATTATCTGGAGCGCGAGGGGTTTTCCGTCGAGTCGGCCAAAGACGGTTTGGAGGCGATGAAGGTCCTGCTCCGGCTGGTCCCGGATTTGGTGGTGCTGGATTTGATGCTGCCCAAGTTCGACGGCGGCGAAGTGCTCAAATTCATGCAGGCCAATCCCCGGCTCAAAACCGTTCCGGTCATCATTCTGTCAACCAACTCCATTGTGGAAGCGGACGAGGAATATGTTTTGGAGGGCGCCAACCGACGCTTCATCAAAGACCAGTGCACGGTCCCGATGGTGCTGCAAAGCATCCGGGAATTGCTGGTTGGAACGCCGGCCAACGACAATGCCCTCGCGGACGGTCAGCCGGGCAAAAGGCGGCGAAAGAAGCTCGAGCAAACGGCGGCTTGACCGGCACATCTGTTCCCTGCTCGGGAAAATACCATCGCAGTTGCATCAGCCATCGGCCGTGTGTCATTCACTGCGTTTCATTCTTCATCGCTTCGGCGTACGGTTTGCCGTCCACGAACACTTCCTTGATTTTTGGATGACCGGAGGCAGGCACGACGGCTTGCACGGTGAGTTTGCCGGCCGGATTGCCCGTATTTTCAGCGACATAATAATTCTCAATGCCGTAGGCGACGTGGATGGAGTTGGTGCTCCACCAACGCTGGTCACTCTGGCCGCGCAGCAGAATTTCGTTTGCCGACGACGCGAACTCGTTCGTGCTCGCGCGGGTGACTTCATAGAACCGGTTCGTGCCGGGCGCGAGCGCAACGAACACTTTCGTTCCGTAGGGCAATGCCTTTCCCACCGGCGGTGAAAACAAATTCACCGGCACGTCACTGATTTTGTAGTTCAGGATCAAATAATCGCCGCGGAGCGGGTCGCGCGGGTCCACCCGGCGGGTTTCCAACAGGATGATTTTGCCGGTGGCGAGGGCGTGTTCCTGTTCGGCGACGGTGCCGAGCAGCCACGCGGTTTGCAGCGCGAGGACGAGGATGAAGAGTTTGAGTTTCATGGGGCCTCCTTCGCAATGGGTGATTTGATATGTCTCATCAGGGCGCGGCGTTTCTTCTCCAGATAAACGCCGAATAAAATCAGAAACACGCCGGACACGACGAACATCAGGCCGGTGCGCGCCATCGAGCCAAGCAAGTCACAGTAGGCCGCGATGATGTCCAGCGCGATAAAGATGACGCCGAGATTCGCCAGAAACGGCGAACGCTCCTGCAGACCGACCTGGATTTGCAACAGGCAGAACACGAAGAGCGCGAGGGTGGCGATGAGGTAGGTCCACGACCCGGCCCAATATATATAGCGCGGGCCGCCGCCAAGATCGGTCCGCCACAAACCGAACCAGGCTGTCGCCATGAAAATCATCATGGCGAGCAACGCGACGAACCATGTCCAACGCCATTGCGTCGCGAGCGCCCGGAGGTTTTTCAGGCCGAGAGCCGACAGGATGATGGCGAGCACGCCGAGCACGGGGAAAATCCAGTTGTTGATGTCGCTGCTCCGCCAGCCGAAGGCGTCCTTCCACGTGAGCGGGAAGAAAAAGACGAGAAACGCGAGGAGGCCGAGCTTCTCGGTGGGCGGCGCGAAGTCCGCGAACGCGCCGCGCCGGAGCAGCCAGCCCGCGCCGAGGTAAATCAAGCCCAGTAGAGAATAGAGCAGAAGCTGGCGCTCGTCGTTGCCGCAGAAAATCCAGCCGCCGCGCTCATTGACTTCGAGGCCGAACCAGATGCCGAAGGCGAGCAACAGCAAGACGTGCTGGGCCTTGGAGCGCAGCAGCCACGGCAGCGCGGCGATGCCCAGCCACCAAAGCAGAAAGGCGTTCGGCGGACGTGAGACAATGTTGTAGATCTGGCCGATAAGCGCGATGTTGGCGAGAAACAGGCACGAGCCGATGAACTGCAGCGCTTCGCCGGTCTTCCGATATTTTCCGCGGACATCGCACCCGTCCTCCGTAGCAGGGCCACTGCGGAGGTTGGACAGCCACCAGCCGCCGGCGTGCGCGCCGAGCATGAGCGCAAGGCCGCCGGCAATTTTCACGCCGCGCGGGATTTCGTTCCAGTGCGCGGAAATGAGCAGGATGATTCCCACCGTGATAAGTGCCGCGCCGATGAAGGAGACGATGATGAGAAATCTGTTCCCGCCGTCTTCCTTCAATTGGAAGTGCTCGATGATTTTCTGCTGCTGTTCGCCGGTGATAAGGCCGGCGTCGTGAAGTTTTTGAACATCGGCGTATTTCATTTTTTTCTCCGGGTTGTGTGGTTGTTTTGAACCGAATGGCTTCAGCGTTTAATCAAATTTTCACGCCGCGAGCATTTGCTCCCGCTGCACCGCGCGCCGGCCGAAATTCGGTGACGTTTTCAACCTGCGTTTGAATTGGCTCCGGCGTTCATGGGTTTCTTCGGCGGAATAAAGTTGTTTCACCAGCTTGAGAAACCCGTTTTGCAATTCGGCGACGCTCATGTTTTTCGGACGGAAATTGATGTCGAAGAGCGTGCAAAGCTCCCACGCCCGGTCACGGAGAATGCGGCCTTCACGTTTGAGCCGCGCGTGAAGCGGTGTGCCGGGAAACGCGGTCAGGAACGTCACCTGCACCTCGTAGAGCCCGGTGTCGCGCACGAAATTGAGTACGTCATCGAACACGTCCCGCGTGTCGCCGTCGAGGCCGAGGATGAAACAGCCGTTGACGGTGATGCCGTAGGATTGAATCTTCGCGATGACCTCCTTATAAAAATCCTGTTGGCGCAGCTTCCAGTTCGATTTCAGCTCCACACCGTAAAGACTTGTGCGGCAGGGGCTTTCGAGGCCGATGAGAACCTGCTGGCACCCGGAATCGCGCATGAGGCCGAGCAGTTCGTCGTCATCGGCCACGCGCACGTCGGCCTCGGTGAACCAGCGCAGTTTTTCCTTGGCCAGTTCGCGCAACAGTTTCTTGTAATGCTCGCGGTGGACGAAACTGTTGTCGTCGGCGAACTCGATGAACGGGCGCGGCCAGATTTTTTTAATCTCGCGGATTTCGGCAATGACTTTTTCCACCGGTTTCACCTTGTAACGGGGCGTCAGGAGAATCGAACTCGCGCAAAATTCGCAGCGGTGCGGACAGCCCCGGCTGGTTTGCACGGTGAGACGGTTATATTTGTCCGGATCGAGCAGATCAAAGCGCGGCATCGGCGCATTGGCCAAGTCAAATTCCCTCGACGGCTTGTAGATTGGCTTGAGCGCGCCGCAGTCGAAATCGGCGAGGACTTCCGGCCAGCGCGGTTCGCCTTCGCCGATGACGACGCTGGTGCAATGTTGCTTCGCCTCCTCCGGCAGCGAACTGACGGTAATGCCGCCCATCACGACCGGAATTTTTCTGGCGCGGTAAAAATCGGCGACTGCGTATGCCTCGTTGAGCTGCGCTGTGAACGTGCTGATGGCGACGAGGTCGAAATTCGTCGGCAGTTCGGGCAAATTTTTGAGGTCGGCGATTTCGTGATACTCCACGTCAAATTTCTTGGGTGTAAGCCCGGCGAGCGTGAGCAGGCCGAGGCTGGGCAGCGACGCGATGATTTTGTTGCGGTCCACGAAGCCGGGCAGGGTGAGGCCGAGCTGGGTCAGTTCCGCGTTGTGCGCGCGCACGCCGCTCATGGCAATGAAGCCGATGCGTTTCATGGGTGGTTGAGAGTTGAGGGTTGAGGGTTGAGAGTTAAGGCCGTCGTATTCGCCGTGCCGGTGGCTTTCGGTTCCCCCGCGAGCAGCGTCAGCGTCAGCACTCCGCCTGTAATCAGGCTGACAACCGGCACGGCGAAAACAAGATGCGCCCTGGGAAAATGCGCCATGACCAAACAGCAAACCGGCATGGTGATCGCACCAACGACGAAAGCCCAAGATGCAATCCCGATGGCCGGGCCGGCCAGCGATAAGTTTTGGGTTGTGAGATAAAACAGCAGGTTCACCGCACCGAGGCCGAAGAGGGAGATGTGGCCGAGCCGATACATACGGCGTTTGAAACTCCCGTAACCGCCGAGCCAGTTCTCGCCGTGAAAGAACAGGCCGAGAACCATTCCGGTGACGAAGCCCAAAAGAATCCAGAGCCAGGCAAGAAATAAATTCGGGTTAAATTTCATTTGATTGTTTTAAGTTCGTTGCACAAACTTATGTCATGAAACTAGCCAAAGAAAAGTACTATCGGAGTCTGTTCGCCATCGCCGCTGTTTACGACGTATTGCTCGGCATCACCTTCACCTTTTTTCCCGCCCGCGCTTTCGCGGCGCTGAATATCAGCGACAAGCTGCCGGCGTTCGGCGGCTACGTCACCTTGCTCGGCGCATTCGTGCTGGTGATTGGCGTTGCCTACGGCCTGATTGCGCGCGGCGATTTGCAGCGGAACCGGGATTTGATCCTCGTCGGCACGCTTTACAAGCTGGCTTACTGCACCACCGCGTTTTACTACTGGTCGGTGGGCAGTCTTCCGCACATCGCCTTTGCCGCGTTGTTCGGTGTGGCCGACGCGGTCTTTTTCATTTTGATGGCGGAGTGCTGGCTTTGCCTGAAGCGGGAAAGCAAAAACTGAAACTGTCTGTTTTCCCGCTTCCGAGAACAGCGTGGATTCGCGCCATTTTTGAATTTCGCGACGATTCATTTTAGCCTCTGGAAA
>Ga0181523_10003068_pt1 | contig 15484 bp, 16 predicted proteins | sample PEATcosm2014_Bin_43_FD_119752 | JGI IMG/M metagenome (GOLD analysis project Ga0181523, IMG submission 119752) | Peatland microbial communities from MTU Mesocosm Facility, Houghton, MI, USA - PEATcosm2014_Bin05_30_metaG | ecosystem: Environmental > Terrestrial > Soil > Wetlands > Peat | place...
GATCATGATCAGGCCGTGCATGGTGGTCAGGGTGTTGAACAGCGCCGGATCGAAGAACTGCATGCCGGGCTTGAACAACTCCGCCCGGATCAGCATCGCCATCGTGCCGCCGACGAAGAACATGATGCAGCTGAACACCAGGTAGAGCGTGCCGATGTCCTTGTGATTGGTGGTCGTGATCCAGCGTCCCCAGAAGCCGTGCGGCTTGTGGTCGTGATCGTCGTGAGCGGCGGCGTGTTCGGTATGTGCCATGTCGTTACTCGCTGGATGGGCTCGCTGGTGTGGCTGGCGTTATTTCGTGTCGGATTCGGGCGGACTTGCGGCGCGCTGATCGCTCAGCCGTGGGCCGGCGCGATCGGGTTGCGCTCGATGCCCGCCGTTGGCGCGGGGGCGCTGCCCGCAGGCGCCGGCAGCGGCTGTCCCGGGGCCGGCGTGCCCTGCTCGGACATCGCCTTCTTGGCGTCCCGCAGCCACTGCTCGAAGCCGTCCTTGCTTCTGACGTCGAGCACGATGGGCATGAAGCCGTGATCGCGGCCGCACAGCTCGGCGCATTGGCCGCGATAGAAGCCGGTCCTGTCCGCATCGATCTCGAACCAGGCCTCATTGATGAATCCGGGGATCGCATCCTTCTTGATGGCGAGCGCCGGCACCCACCAGGAATGGATGACGTCCTGACCAGTGATCAGCAGACGCACCTTGACCCCGGCGGGCACCACGAGCGGATGATCGACGCTGAGCAGGTAGTTGGGCACCGTGAACGGGTCGATCCCGGATTGCAGCTCGCGCGCATGGTCGCTGTCGCGATCGAGCGTGGAGAGCACCGTGACGCCGGAACCAACGTACTCATAACCCCACTTCCACTGGTAGCCGGTGACGCGGATCGTGAGCTGCGAGCCGGTGGAATTCTCCGTTTCGACCAGGACGCGTGCGGCGGGGACAGCCATGCTGATCAGGATCAGCACCGGCACGATCGTCCAGACGACCTCCACGCGCGTGTTGTGCAGCAGCTTCGTGTCGGCCACGGCGCCCGAGGACTTACGAAAGCGAACCATCGAATAGATCATGAAGCCGAACACCGCGACGGCGATGCCCACACACCACCAGAACATGAGCATGTGCAGGCCGTAGATCTGGCGCGAGAGCGCGCTGATCCCCGGCGTCATGTTCAACGTCCAGGCTGCCTGGGCGCCAGGGGCTGCCAGCGCCAGGGTGCCGGCCGCGATGGATGCCACGCACAGGCGTGCGCTCTTGGATGTCGTTCTGGTCATGAGTACTGGCCTTAATCCCTATCGTTCTTGCGCAATGGAAAGCGGGGGCGATTCGTTGATGCGTCCCACGGACCGCATCAGTTGCCCGGCCAAAGCCCGCCGCTCCTCCTCGTTCAGGAAGCCGCCGACCTCGTACGAGCGGCCGTGCGATTCGATCAGCAGCCGACTCGGGTGCAGGCGAGTGTCAGCGCGGCGCAGTTTAACCCGCGCCCAATGCCGCGTGAACTCAATCTGCTCGCAGCGCTGTCCATTGCGCGTCTCGACCCGCACCAGATCCTCGGTCAGCAGGATGGTCTGAGAGTGATGCCGGCGACGAAGGCTTGCGTGCAGCGCCCAGCCGAGCAGCAGCATCTCCAGCCCCGCGAACGGCAGCACGGGCCACATGCCCAGCAGCGCCAGGGTTCCGGCGATGGAGAACGAGATCACGCAGATGCTCGCGAAGAACAGCGCCGCCGCGCGCGGCCGCAGCGAGCAATTCGGCGCGATTTGAAACATCAGTACGTCGTTCACGACCGCTCTGCGCAACCGAGCCGGGATCGAGCGATGATACTGAAGCCGCGTTTTCTACGGCAAGCGAACGGGTCTGCTCGAGCCTCGAAGCGGCGCCGCAGGCGATGGCGCGTTCATGAGCGCGCGCGCAGCGAGCTCGAGCGCAGCGGCATCATTTTCGGCGGCGCGCGAATAGGGGAGCAGCGCCAGCTGGGGCGCCGGCAGCCGCTGCCTGAGCGCTTCGAGGTTCTCGAGCTGCGCGGGCATGTCCGCATCGATTGCGCTGCCGATCCATCCCGCGAGCGGCGAGCCGCCGCGCGCGATCGCCTGTGCGCTCAGTAGCGCGTGGTTGAGGCAGCCCAAGCGCAGCCCGACAACCAGCACCACGGGCAGCCGCAGCGCGGCCGCAACGTCGGCCATCGTGGCAGTGGGGCCAATGGGCGTAAGCCAGCCGCCAGTGCCTTCAACAATGACAACGTCCCGATCGCGCGCGAGACGCCCGTAACTTGTCACGATGCGACCCGTATCGATCATGATGCCGACACGTTCGGCGCCGATATGCGGAGATACCGGCCAATCGAAGCAATATGGATTGATATCCGCGACGACGCTATCGCTCGCCGCCGAAGCTGCCTTGATTGCGGCGACATCTTCGTTGATAGCGGCATCATCGACGGCTATCGTGCCGCTAGCTACCGGTTTCATGCCAACGACGCGCCAGCCTTGGGCGCGCAGAGCGCGGATCAGTCCCACGACGATGCGTGTCTTGCCCACGCCGGTATCGGTGCCTGCGACGAAGACCCCCTGTGCATGCAGCGGGTTCATCGACGGGTTCGACGTACCGAGCTCACGGGCACCGCGAATTCTGCCGCTGTGCCCGCATCGCGTGCGGGCGTCGCCCCACCGCCTGCGAACGCGGCGCCGAAGATCACTTCGAAGGTTGCCGGCAGTCCCTTGGGCTCGCGTGCCCGCTCGTACGCATCGAGCATGCGCGCGAGCTGCCGGCGGCCCGTCAATCCGCGCGCGCGGTCGAGCGCCGCATTGCGCGCACCGAGCTGCTTGAGCTCGAGCATCAGCGCGCGCGCGTCCGGGTAGTGCAGCCGATGGTGCTCGACATCGAGTACCGGCTCGGCGAGCCCGGCGCGCATGAGCTCGTCGCCGAGATCGTGCATGTCGATGAATGAGCTGACGTGAGTGCGCGTATCGGCCGCGGCCCACGCCGCGCGCAACTCGCCGAGCGTGTCGGGTCCAAAGGTCGAAAACAGCAGCACGCCGCCGGGCTTGAGTACGCGCGCGATCTCGCGAAAGACGATCTCCGGACGATCGCACCACTGCAGCATGAGGTTGCTGAACACCAGGTCACAGCTTCCCGCCTGCAGCGGCAACACAGCGGCATCGGCGCAGACGCGCACCACCCCGCCGCGCTGCCACGGCCAGCGCGCCGTCGGCATCGCGCGCAGCATGGCCTCGGCGATGTCCAGGCCGAGCACGCGCGCGCGCGGATACCGCTGGTGCAGCGCTCGCGCGGCCTCGCAGGTGGCGGCGCCGAGATCGAGCACCCAGTGTGGCGAGAGCGGAAAGAACTGCAGGCGCTCGAGCAGATCCGCACGCACCTGCCGCTGCAGCCGCGCGTATTGCTCGTAGTGGGACGCGGCGCGGCTAAAGGAGCGCATCATCGCGCGGCGATCGAGGGCAAAACGGGCATTGATCACGGCGACCACTTTATGCGAAGACCTCTGCGAGTGCCTCGAGCAGGGCATCGAGCTGCGACTCGCTGTGCGCGGCCGAAAGCGTCACGCGCAAGCGCGCGCTGCCCTGCGGCACGGTCGGTGGGCGTATCGCGCTCACCCAGAAGCCGCGCGCCAGCAATGCTTCGCTGAGCGCGACCGCGCGCGCGGACTCGCCGACCGGCAGCGGCTGGATGGGCGTCATCGATGCCATGAGTGGCACTCCGAGCGCGGCTGCGCCGGCGCGAAAGCGGGTCACGAGCCCTCGAATGCGCTCGCGACGCCACGCATCGCTCTGCACCAGGCGCAAAGCCGCGCGGGTCGCGGCGGCGATCGCGGGCGGCAGTGCGGTCGTATAGATATAGGTGCGCGCACGCTGGATCAGCAGCTCGATCAGCGCCGCGTCTCCGGCAATGAAGGCGCCGAAGCTGCCCAAGGCCTTGCCGAGCGTACCGACCAGGATGGGCACCGCGCGTGCATCGAGTCGAGCCTGCTCGAGCACGCCGCCACCGCGCTCGCCGAGCACACCGATGCCGTGGGCATCATCGACCATGAGCCATGCGCCGTGCTCGACCGCCAGCGTCGAAAGCTCGCGCAGTGGTGCGACATCGCCGTCCATGCTGAACACCCCGTCGGTCACGAGCAGCCTCGCGCCGCCGTGCGAGGCGAGCACGTGCGCGGCGCTCGACGGCTGCGCGTGCGCGTAGCGCCGCAGACGCGCGCCGGCGAGATGCGCCGCATCGAGCAGGGAGGCGTGGCTCCACCGGTCGGCCACGATCAGAGTGTGTCGACCGCCGAGCGCACTGAGCACGCCGAGGTTCGCCATGTAGCCGGTCGAGAACAGCAGCGCGCGTTCGCGACCGGTGAAGGCGGCAAGCTCTTCCTCGAGCGCGTGATGCTCGCTGCAATGGCCCGTGATCAAGTGCGCGGCACCCGCGCCGAAGCCCTGACGCCGCATGCATTCGGACGCCGCAGCGATCAGGACGGGATGGCACCTGAGCCCCAGGTAGTCGTTGCTGCAGAAATTGACCAGCTCACGGCCGTCGACGCGCACGCGTTCGGGGTGATCAAGGTCCGGCAGATACTCCACCGTGCGGCGCTGACGGCGCTGATGCCGCTGCTCGAGCGTGTCGAGCTCGCGCAGCAGGGCCTGCGAATCAAGCCGCTCCATGCGCCGTCGGGGCCGCGTCCGGGGTCAAGCCGAGCCGGCAGAGCAGCGCACGGTCACGCGCGACCTCGGGATTGCCGGTCGTGAGGAGCTTGTCACCGTAGAAAATGGAGTTGGCGCCGGCCAGAAAGGCGAGCGCCTGGAGCTCATCGCTCATCTCGGCGCGCCCGGCCGAGAGCCGCACCCGCGCCTTCGGCATCATGACGCGCGCCGCGGCGATCGTGCGAATGAATTCGAACGGGTCCATGCACTCGGCATCCGCCAGCGGCGTCCCCGCGACCGGCACCAGGCGGTTGATCGGCACGCTCTCCGGATGCTGCGGCAGATTGGCGAGCGTCAGCAGCAGCTGCGCGCGGTCGCGGCGCGATTCGCCCATGCCGACGATGCCGCCGCAGCACACGTTCAGCCCCGCGGCGCGCACCGCATCGAGCGTATCGAGACGGTCCTGATAGCGGCGGGTCGAGATGATCCGGCCATAGAACGCTTCGGACGTGTCGAGGTTGTGATTGTAGTAGTCGAGTCCAGCCTGCTTGAGCTCGCCGGCCTGCGCGGGATCGAGCATACCGAGCGTGACGCAGGTCTCGAGCCCGAGCGCGTGCACCTCGCGGATCATCTGCGCGATCTGCTCGAGGTCGCGCCGCTTCGGCCCGCGGTACGCCGCGCCCATGCAGAACCGCGTCGCGCCTGCCGCACGCGCGGCGCGCGCGTGCTCGACCACTTCTGCCACGGGCAGCAGCGCCTCGGCGGCGACACCGGTGTCGTAGCGCACGCTCTGCGGACAGTAGGCGCAGTCCTCGGGGCAGGCGCCGGTCTTGATCGACAGCAGCGTGCTCATCTGAACGGTGTTGGGCCGATGCCAGGCGCGGTGCACGCGCTGCGCCTGGAACAGCAGATCGTTGAATGGCTGCTCGAACACTGCCTCGGCCTCAACGAGCGTCCAGTCGTGGCGCGGCCTGTCCATGCAGCATCTTCGAAGCGCCACGCTTCATTGTCAACTTACTAGCTAGATATAAGTCGACGTTTGATCAAGAAATGTCCAAATGGTGTCAGCGCGCAGTGGCGTACTCGACCAGGATGGCGGCGAACACGGCGATGCCGAAGTAGCCGTTGTTCTTGAACGCCTCGAAGCAGGCCGCACGGTCGCGCGCGCGGATCAGCCACTGCTGCCAGAGAAATAAGCCCGCGCCCACCGTCAGTCCGCCGTAGTACCAGCGATCGAAATGCAGCGATCGACCGAGCAGCACCAGCGCCAGCAGCATCATGGCCTGCATGGCGCCGATCATGAGCCGATCCATGTCGCCGAACAGAATGGCGCTCGACTGCACCCCGACGCGCAGATCGTCGTCCCGATCGACCATGGCGTACTCGGTGTCGTAGACACCCGCCCAGAGTACCGTTGCCACGAGCATGAGCCAGCCTTCGCGCGGCACCATGCCCAGCGTCGCCGCAAAGGCCATCGGCACCGCCCAGCCGAAGCACAGTCCAAGGTAGAGCTGCGGCAGCGGAAAGAAGCGCTTCAAAAGCGGATAGGACACCGTGAGCGCGGCGCCGACGAAGGCCAGCTTCAGGCTCAGGGCATTGAGCCGCAGCGCCAGCCACAGCGCCACGAGCAGCAACGCAGCGAACAGCACCAGTGCCTCATTGGGCGAGATGATGCGCGCCGCCAGCGGCCGTGCGCGCGTGCGGCGCACGTGCGGATCGATGTTGCGATCGGCCAGATCGTTGACGATGCAGCCGGCGCTGCGCATCACGACCGTGCCTGCAGTGAAGATAGCCAGCAGCCGCCGCTGCGGGTGACCCACGCTCGCGACCCAAAGTGCCCACAGGGTCGGCCACAGCAACAGCCAGATGCCGATGGGCCGATCCAGGCGCATGAGCTGCGCGAAGGCGAGCGCACGGCGCAGCAGACGCGGCGCGCGCTGCCGCGGTTCATCGCCGCGAAGCGGCAGCTCAGCCGACGCGTCCATACTGCTCGCGCTCGCCGATCCAGCGCAGCCGCAGGGCCGCTACGCGCTCGGGCGCGGACTCGATGAGGCTCGCCGCCGCCACACGCACGTCGGCCAGCAAATCGGCATCGCGCGACAGATCGGCGATGCGCAGCTGCGCGAGGCCCGTCTGGCGGCGCCCGAGCAGCTCGCCGGGACCGCGCAGCTCCAGATCGCGATGCGCAATGCGAAAACCGTCATTGGTGTCGCGAATGGTCGCCAGCCGCGCGCGCGCCATCGCTGTCAGCGGTGCGCGGTACAGCAGCACACAGCTGCTGGCATGCCGGCCGCGGCCAACGCGCCCGCGCAGCTGGTGCAGCTGCGCGAGTCCCATGCGCTCGGCGTTTTCGATGACCATGAGGCTCGCGTTCGGCACATCGACGCCGACCTCGATGACGGTGGTTGCAACCAGCAGCTGGACTTCGCCGGCCACGAAGCGCTGCATGATCTGTTCCTTCTGCTTCGCGGGCATGCGCCCATGCAGCAGCTCGACGCGCCGCTCGGGCAGCGCCTCGGTGAGCGCCTGCGCCGTCTCCTCGGCCGCCTGCGCGTTGAGCTCTTCGGACTCCGAGATCAGCGGGCACACCCAGTAGGTTTGCCGTCCGGCGCGGCAGGCCGCGTCGATGCGCTCGACGACCTGCGCGCGCTTGTGCTGCGGCAGTACCACGGTTTGGATCGGTGTGCGTCCGGGCGGCAGCTCATCGATGATCGAGACATCCAGATCTGCGTACACGGTCATCGCCAGGGTGCGCGGAATCGGTGTCGCGCTCATGATGAGCTGGTGCGGCGTGCGCGTCTGTCCGCGACTTCCCTTGGCGGCGAGCTGCAGGCGCTGCTGTACTCCGAAGCGGTGCTGCTCATCGATGATCGCGAGCGCGAGGTTCTCGAATTCGACCCCGCTCTGGAACAGCGCGTGCGTGCCGACGCACAGTCGCGCCTGCCCGCCGGCCGCCGCGCGCAGCGCGGCGCGCCGAGCACGCACGTTCTGCGAGCCCGTCAGCAGGCTGACGCTGACCCCGAGCGGCTGGAACCACGCCGAGAGCGCGCGCGCGTGCTGCTCGGCGAGCAGCTCGGTCGGTGCCATGAAGGCCGCCTGCGCACCACTGCCGATCGCGCGCGCTGCGGCGGCGGCCGCGATTACGGTCTTGCCGCAGCCGACATCGCCCTGGACCAGCCGCGCCATGGGCTCGGCGCAGGCTAAGTCCCGATCGACCTCGGTCAGCACGCGCTGCTGCGCTGTTGTAAGACGGAAGGGGAGCGAGGCGAGCAGCCGCGCCTCGAGCCCGGCGCCGTCGGCTAGCGGCGTCGCAGCCTCGCGCCGGGAGCGCCGGCGCAGTTCCATGAGCGAGAGGTGGTGCGCCAGCAGTTCCTCGAACGCCAGCCGGCGCTGTGCGGGGTGTTTCCCCGAGGCGAGCGCGGCCAGCGCCGTGCCCACCGGCGGGCGGTGCATGAACTCGAGCGCACTGCGCAGTGAGGGTAGCCGCAGTCGCTCCAGCAGCGGGTCCGGCAGCAGCTCGGCCGCGTTCTCGGCCTTCAGTGCGCGGTCCACCAGCATGCGCAGGCGTCCCTGGGTGATGCCCTCGGTCGCCGGATAGATCGGCGTGAGCGTCTGCGGCAGAGGCTCGCTCAAGGCGGTGATGTGGCGGTACTCCGGGTGCACGACCTCTAGGCCGAGCGGGCCCCGCCGGATCTCGCCGTGGCAGCGTAGTCGTGCGCCGCGCGACATCGCCTCGCGCTGCGCATTCGAGAAATAGAAGAACCGCAGCGTCAGCGTGCCCGAGCCGTCCGCCAGGCGCACGAGCAACTGGCGTCGGCGGCGAAAGACGACATCGGCCAGCAGGATCTCGCCTTCGACGACCGCGTGCATGCCCTCGACGAGCGCACCGATCGGCACCACGTGCGTGCGGTCCTCATAGCGCAGCGGCAGCACGAACAGCACATCGCCCGGCTGCTCGACGCCGAGCCGCGCGAGGCTCGAGCGCAGTGCGGCGCCGCCCGGAGCGCCGCGACGAGCGCTCGGATCGCCGCGCGCACTGCGCCGCTCCGTCCGCGCGCGCTCCGCCGGACGGCTCAAGCGAGGCTCAGGACGCACTCCATCTCGACGCGGGCGCCGCGCGGCAGCGCGGCGACGCCAACGGCGGCGCGCGCCGGGAAGGGCTCGCTGAAATACGTGGTCATGATCTCGTTGACCTGCGGAAAGTGCGACAGATCGGTCAGGAACACCGTGAGCTTCACGACGCTGCCAAGCGATCCGCCCGCGGCCTGTGCGATCGCCTTGAGATTGTCGAACACACGCCGGATCTCGGCCTCGATGTCGCCGCTGACGAGCTGGCCGGTGGCCGGATCGAGTGGAATCTGTCCCGAGACGTAGACGGTGTCGCCGACGCGCACGGCCTGGGAATACGGGCCGATGGCCTTGGGCGCATCGGCGCTGTGAATGATCTGTCGCTTCATCGTGTACGGCTCGCTTGGTCGCTATGGACGCACGTTACCCCTGCTGTGCCTGGTCGGGCATCGAATCGCCGAGATCATCTCTGCTGTCGTCCGTCAGATCGCCCTGCAGTCCGCGCCGGTGCCCATGCCCGTGTGAGCTGCTCGCGATGGCGCGCACGACGCGCAGCACGTCGGGCATGCGGCGCACGACGCGCATGATGCGCGCAAGTTGCGCGCGATCGGCCACCTCGACGATGAAGATCAGCACCTGCGTTTCAGCGTCGCGCTGGTCGATCGTGACATGGTTGACGTTGGTGTTGGTGTCGGCGATGGCGGCCGACAGCGCCGCGAGCATGCCCGGGCGATTGACGATATCGATGCGGATCTCCGCCAGGAACAGCCGTCCGGCCTGGTTCTGCCACGTGACCGGAAGCCATTTATCCGGCTGTTTGCGGTAGTCCTCGACATTGGCGCAGGTCTCGCGGTGCACCACGATGCCGCGGCCGGTACTCAGGAAGGCGAAGATCGGATCGTTCGGAATCGGGTAGCAGCAGTGTGCGTAACTGACGAGCAGGCCCTCGGTGCCCGCGACCGCGAGCGGCGAGGCGGCGCCGCTGGCCGCATCGGTGTGCTCGCCCGGCAACAGGCGGCGAGCCACGAGCGGCGCAAGGCGCTCACCCAGGCCGACCTTTTCGAACAGCTGATCGGCGTCCACGAGCCCGAATTCGGTGAGCGCCGACTGCATGGTCTCGGGCGGAACCTTCTTGAGCTCGAGATCGAACTCGGCGAGTGCCTGGCTGAGCAGCCGCCGTCCGAGCTCCACCGCCTCACTGCGATGCAGGCTCTTGAGATAGTGGCGTACCGCCGAGCGCGCCTTCGCGGTGACCACAAAATTCACCCACGAGGGATTCGGCGTCGCGCCCTTGGCCGTGATGATCTGCACGGTCTGGCCGTTGCGCAGCACGGCGCGCAGCGGCGTCAGGCGCCGATCGATCTTGGCCGCCACGCAACGGTTGCCGATGTCCGTGTGCACCGCGTAGGCGAAATCCACGACCGTGGCGCCGCGCGGCAGGCGCAGGATCTCACCGCGCGGCGTGAAGACGTAGACCTTGTCGGGAAACAGATCGACCTTGACGCTTTCGATGAATTCCTCGGAGTTGCCGCCGACCTCCAGGTCGACCAGGTTCGACAGCCACTTGCGCGCGCGCTCCTGCTGCGCCGAGCCCTCGCTCTCATCGTGCTTGTACTTCCAGTGAGCGGCGATGCCCGATTCGGCGATGTGATTCATGTCTTCGGTGCGAATCTGCACTTCGATCGGCACGCCGTTGGGGCCGAACAGCGTCGTGTGCAGCGACTGGTAGCCGTTGACGCGCGGAATCGCGACGTAGTCCTTGAAGCGCCCCGGCATCGGCTTGTAGACGCTGTGGACAATGCCGAGCGCGCGGTAGCTGTTGTCGACCGAGTCGACGATGATGCGCAGGCCGTAGACATCGACGATCTCCGACAGCGGCGCGCGCTTGCGCAGCATCTTGCGGTAGATGCTGTAGAGGTGTTTCTCGCGCGCCTCGACGTGGCCGACGAGCCCGGCCTTCTTGAGCGCCGCCTCGAGCTGCGCGCGGATCTTGGCCAGGAATTCCTTCTGGTTGCCGCGCGCGCGCTTGAGCGCGCGCTCGATGACGCGGTAGCGCTGCGGATAGAGGCTGCGGAAACCCAGATCCTCGAGCTCGAGCTTCATGGCATACAGCCCCAGCCGCTCGGCGACCGGCGCATAGATGTCGAGCGTTTCGCGCGCGATCTGTCGCCGCTTGGCGGGCGCGAGTGCCTCGATGGTGCGCAGGTTGTGCGTGCGATCGGCGAGCTTCACCAGAATCACGCGCAGGTCCCGCACCATCGCGAGCAGCATCTTGCGGAAATTCTCGGCCTGCGCCTCCTCGCGGTTCTTGAAGCGGATCTGGTCGAGCTTGGTGACGCCGTCGACGATCTCGGCCACGTCGTTGCCGAAGCGCTGCGCGATGTCCGATTTCGCGATCGGCGTGTCCTCGATGACGTCGTGCAGGATGGCACCGACGATGGTGTCGGCGTCGAGATGCAGGTCCGCCAGGATCACCGCGGCGGCGACCGGATGCGTGATGTAGGGCTCGCCCGAGACTCGCGTCTGTCCCTGATGCGCCGCTGCGCCGAATTCGGCAGCGGTGCGCACTCGCTCGACCTGCTCAGGCGGCAGATAAGTCGAGACTTTGGCGAGCAGTTCCTTGACGCCCGGCGTGGTGCGCTTCGCGCCGGGCAGCAACCCTAAAAGCGAAGACGCATAGTCCACGGCCGCCTCTGAGAGGGATCCTCGAGTCTCTTCGGCCTCAGAGCTCGCGATCGATCAGGCCGAACTGCGGCGCACGAAAGGTCGCCTCGTTATCGGCATCCGGCACCAGCGTCTCCGGACGCGGCTCGGGCTCGCGCAGCATCTCGGGCGTGATGTTGCCGGCCGCGATCTCGCGCAGGGCGAGGACCGTCGCCTTGTCGTTCTCGATCGGCACCGTCGGCTCGGCGCCGTTGGCGAGCCGACGCGCACGCTGACTGGCCAGCAGCACGAGCTGGAACAGGTTATCGACGTTCTGCAGGCAGTCTTCGACGGTCACTCGGGCCATGGCTTGAAAACCTTAAAATTCCGGGGGTTGCCCAATGAAGTGTACTTCATAGACGCATCTCCGCGCCAGCGGCGCGCGGATTTCAGCGTACCAGGCTCTCGATGAGGCCGACGAGCTCCGGGCGTGTCGATCGCAGCATGGCGCCGCCGCCGTCGAGGATCTCGCCCAGCTCCCGCTTGGCGCGCTCGAACTCGTCATTGACGATCACGAAATCGAATTCGCGGTAATGCGACATATCGGCGGCCGCATCCGCCAGCCGCCGCGCGATGGTCTCGGCGCTGTCGGTGCGGCGCTCGCGCAGGCGCTGCTCGAGCGCAACCCGCGAGGGCGGCAGGATGAATATGCTCTTGCAGGCCGGCAGCGCGCGCCGCACCTGGCGCGCGCCCTGCCAGTCGATCTCGAGCAGCACGTCCCTGCCCGCGCGAAGCTTCTCATCGATCTGCGCGCGCCCAGTGCCGTACAGGTTGTCGAACACGCTGGCGTGCTCGAGGAAGGCCCCCTGCCCGATGAGCTCGTGAAACTGCGCCGGGTTCACGAAATAGTAGTCGCGCCCCTCCACTTCCTGCGCGCGCGGCTTGCGTGTGGTGTGCGATACCGAGACCGCAAGGTTGGGCCGCGCCTCGAGCAGGGCGCGCACCAGGCTCGTCTTGCCGGCTCCCGAGGGTGCGGATATGACGAACAGCTCGCCCACGGCTCACCTACTCGATGTTCTGCACTTGCTCGCGCATCTGCTCGATCAGCACCTTCATTTCGACTGCGGTCCGCGTGGTCTCGAGGTCCTGCGATTTCGAGGACAGCGTGTTCGCTTCACGATTGAATTCCTGCATCAGGAAGTCGAGCCGCCGACCGGCGGGCTCGGTACCCGCGAGTGTCCGGCGCGTCTCCTCGATGTGACCGCTCAACCGGTCGAGCTCCTCGGCAGCATCGAATCGCTGCAGCAGCAGCACGATCTCCTGTTCCATGCGCTCCGGATCGACCTGTGCCTTGAGCTCCTGGACGCGCTCGGCGAAGCGCTGCCGTATGCGCGCCTGCGCCTCGGGCAGTCGCGCGCGCAAGGCGGCGATCATGTCGGCCAGAGTCGCGCAGCGCAGCTCGATCAATGCCGCGAGGCGCGCGCCCTCGCGCCCGCGCGCATCGGCGAGATCGAGCAGGGTCTGCGCGAACAGGGAGCGCACGGCCTGCTGCAGCTGTTCGGTGTCACCCTCGCCCTCGCGCAGCACCCCTGGCCAGCGCAACAGCTCGATCAGATCGAGCTGGGCCGGGCGCGCGAGCACGGAATCGAGCTCGCGCAGACGGGCCAGCAGCCGCTCGAGCGCGCCGTGGTCGATATCGAGGCTCGCGGCCCCGGTCGGAGCGGCGCGCTGCTGCAGCGTGCAGTCGATCTTGCCGCGCTTGAGGTCGCGCGCGAGCGCCTGGCGCAGGTCCGGCTCGAGTGCCCGGCAGCTGTCGGGCAGGCGAAGCGTGGCATCGAGATATCGATGATTGACGCTGCGGATCTCGCATACGAGCGTGCCAAAAGGCCCGCTGCGCTCGCCCCGCGCGAAACCCGTCATGCTTGCGATCATGGGAGGCTGATGGTGTATAAAGCGCGCGAAGTTTAGCGGAAAGCGCCGGAGCTCGCTTGCGCGTCGAATGTGCCTACTTGAGCCTGCTGGGTACGCGCGACAACAACCAGGATCGCGTCTCGATATCAATTGCCGATGAGGCCGCGTTGCTGGTGGCCTGTGACGGCATGGGCGGCCATGCCGACGGCGAGGCCGCGGCCGACATCGCACAACGCAGCGTCATCGAGCGCTTCCAGCAGGCCCAGCTGCCGTTGCTCGATCCGCTCGGGTTCCTGCATCTGGCGCTGGGCGTCGCGCACCAGGGCGTCGTGCTGTACGGCGCGCGGCAGCCGCTGGAGCTGCGACCGCGCTCCACCTGTGCGGTCTGCATCGTGCAGCAATCGTCCGCCTACTGGGCGCACGTCGGCGACAGCCGCATCTATCACCTGCGCGCCGGGCGCGTGCGCGACCGCACGCGCGATCACAGCCACGTCGAGTTGCTGGTGCGCGAGGGCGTCATCAGCGCCGGCCAGGTGCAGAATCACCCGATGCGCAATTTCGTCGAATCCTGCCTCGGCGGCGAGGCGATACTGCCGGAGATGGCAGTGAGCGCGCGACACGCGCTGCTGCCCGGGGACGTGCTGCTGGTCTGCACCGACGGCTTCTGGGCCAACCTGGACGAAGCACTGATCGCGAGCGCATTCGTGACGCTGGGTCTTTCATTACCGGATACTCTGCAGGCGCTCTCCAACCAGGCGCTGCTCAATGCCGGCGCCGCCAGCGACAATACATCGGTCGCGGCGCTGCGCTTTCTCGACCAGGAGTGATTGCTTGAACCGTTCCCTGCGCTTCAAAGATCGTGCCGCCGATGCCCTGAGGCCGGTGCGGTTCACGCGTGGTTTCACCTGCCACGCCGAGGGCTCGGTGCTGGTCGAGTTCGGTGATACGCGTGTGCTCTGCACCGCGAGCGTGGAGGAGGGAGTGCCGCCGTTCCTGCGCGGCAAGTCCCAGGGTTGGATCACCGCGGAGTACGGCATGCTGCCGCGCGCGACGCACACGCGCAGTCCGCGCGAAGCGGCACGGGGCAAGCAGACCGGCCGCAGCCAGGAGATCCAGCGGCTCATCGGTCGCTCGCTGCGTGCGGCCGTCGACCTCGCCGCCCTCGGCGAGCGTACGGTGACGATCGACTGCGACGTGCTGCAGGCCGACGGCGGCACGCGCACCGCCTCGATCACAGGCGCCTTCGTGGCGCTGGCGGACGCATGCGAGGCGCTGCAGACACGGCGTCTGCTCGGCTCGAGCCCGCTGCATGGTCAGGTCGCGGCGGTGTCTGTCGGCATCGTACGCGGTGTGCCGATGCTGGATCTGGACTATGCGGAGGATTCCGAGGCCGAGACTGACATGAACGTGGTCATGAACAACGGCGGGGCATTCATCGAGGTGCAGGGCACGGCCGAAGGCCACGCCTTCCGGCGCCATGAGCTCGATGCGCTGCTCAATCTGGCGGCAGCGGGGATCGGCGAGCTCTGCGCACTGCAGGCGCAGGCACTGGGCAGCTAAAGCGCCGTGTCCACGCGGCGGGTCGTGCTCGCGAGCGCCAACCTCGGCAAGCAACGTGAATTTGCGGCTCTGCTCGGTCCGCGCGGCATCGAGCTCGTGCTGCAGAGCGCGCTCGGCATCGAGAGCGTCGCGGAGACGGGCGCCAGCTTCCAAGCCAATGCGCTGCTCAAGGCGCGGCACGCGGCGGCGCGCAGCGGCCTGCCGGCGCTCGCCGACGATTCGGGCCTGGAGGTCGACGCGCTCGACGGGCGACCGGGCCTCTACTCGGCGCGCTATGCAGGCCAGACGGCATCCGATCAGCAGAACAATGAGCGCTTGCTGGCCGAGCTCGCGCTCGTGCCGCAGTCGGCTCGCACGGCGCGCTATCGGTGCGTACTGGCGCTGCTGCGGCATGAGGCGGATGCCGCGCCGCTGCTCGCGAGCGGGGTCTGGGAGGGCACCGTCGCGTTCGAGCCTCGCGGCGCGCAGGGCTTCGGCTACGACCCGCTGTTCATTCCGCAGGGACTCGCGCAGCGCGCGGCCGAATTGCCCGCCGACGTCAAGAATCGCCTGAGTCACCGCGGCCGCGCGGCACTGGAGTTGCTGCGGCAGATCGATCGGGCGCACTGGTGACTGCCAATCCCGCGCTGCCGCCGCCGCTGTCGCTCTACGTGCACTTCCCGTGGTGC
>Ga0181523_10003070_pt1 | contig 15473 bp, 7 predicted proteins | sample PEATcosm2014_Bin_43_FD_119752 | JGI IMG/M metagenome (GOLD analysis project Ga0181523, IMG submission 119752) | Peatland microbial communities from MTU Mesocosm Facility, Houghton, MI, USA - PEATcosm2014_Bin05_30_metaG | ecosystem: Environmental > Terrestrial > Soil > Wetlands > Peat | place...
AGCGTCGCCTTCGTGACGGTAACCAGCAAGCACGCGTGGTCTCTGCGCAAAGTCTTGAGCCGACCCATGCGCTGCCAAGCCATGGCGCTCGACCATTGGCTGTAGACCAGAGTCCAGAATGCGCACGATAGCGGCGCTGTCCAGACGAAGAGTTGAGCCAGCCCCGAGAAATCGTCGTTAGGGTTCTTCGCGATCAAGACGAGGGGAAGCAAGACTAACACTAGCGGAGCCAGCACCATGAATGGCACCAGTATGAGGTTGAGCACGAGCAGGTTGACTATGTTTCGCCAGATCGCTCTGATCATTTCCATCCCTCTCCAGGTAGCGACTATGCGCCGACCGCCTCGCAAGTGCCGCCGACATCCACGGCTTCGGCAGTGCGGCACCGTCGAAAAGCGTCTGCAAATGCATGGGGGAGATGAGTGAGAGCTACATCTTGCGCCCGATTACGAGGCCGGGATCAGCCGAGTTGGTGGAGACTAGGTTTCCATGTGCATCACGCACGGTGTTGAAACGCTCGTTGGTGCGCCCGGCAAATTGGTTCCGTTGATTGCGGACGATGCCGGACGAGTCGCTATACCCAGTCGTAACTGAGCCGATGATCCTGCGATTGCCGTCGCGGATGAAATCCTTTTTCAGCATGTTACCTCCAGTTGAAGTATACAGAGCAATAACGTAGAATGGCTAATCGTAACCCATTGAAAAGAAGTGGCTTATGAGTAGCCGATCGGTGAACAACATAGAGCGGTGCTGATGGCAAAGTTTTTGGAGCGTGGTACAACTCGTGGCCAAAACAAGCCTTCGCCCCCCGGTCCATTGCGGGTTTCGTTCGGAGAAGGCACGCCAGTGGCTTGAGCGCGCGAGTGAAGAACAATTTCTTTTCTGCCGGTTCACTCAGCTGACCGTACTCAGACTTCTTACCTCTCCAACGGTCATGGGAAGCGACGTAAAGAATATGTCGGAAGCATGGGATCTTTGGGACGAGGTTTGCGCAGACGAAAGAGTTGCATTTCTTCCGGAACCGGAGGCTGTGGAGCCCGAATTCCGGCGGCTGTCGTCCCTTCGAACTTCCTCTCTAAAGGTTTGGGCTGATGCTTATCTTGTGGCCTTTGCCACCGTCGCAGGTCTGAAACTCGTGACCTTTGACAAAGGGCTTCGTTCAAAGAGATCTGAGGTATACGTGCTCGAGTAGCTCACGCACGTAACTTAGTAGTTCGGGCAGATTCTGAATTTCGTCGAATACGACCGGGGACGGAGTTCTTCGAGGAATGTGCGTGGGTTACTACAAATCCGCCCCTGGAAGTCAGCATCCTTAAGGAGCACACCGCGAGCCTCGGGGAACAACTCACGGAAAAAAGTTGTTTTTCCGGAACGGCGCCGGCGCATTAGGACCGCGGCCGGGAAATGCCGGGCTGCTTGTAAGCTCACCTTATCCAGGATTCGGGGGAGAGAGCGTAATTGAGTATTCTGAGATGTCAGTCTAGATGACTCAAAAACAAACTATCGCGAAGAAATCAATTTCGCACATCGAGCAGGCAATCGGTGCCATGCCGGTCCTTAAGGGAGACCTCCGTCCGGGGGCAAGGTTCGAGTTTCCTCTTCACGCGGTTTCTCACCAAATCGTCTGAACCACTTTGGACCGGCGAATCTGGCGGTCGGCGGTCAGCAAAGCCAATCCCGCAACCAGTGCCGTAGCTCCGATGATGCGATCCGCTGGGTCTTTGGGATAGATTTCTGGAAGTGTTGCTGCCCGCGCGCACACCCTGCCACTCATTGGTAAGACAACGAAGCGAGACTCGACTTCCTGCAGGAACGATTCGAGGCTGATATCGAGGCGTATCCGGCCCTTGGTCGCAAGTATCGCCAACTCAAGCAAAGTGATGTCCGAGATTGCCAGTCCGGCTGCATTCTTGCGTGCATCTTCGATGGCAACCCTGGCCTTACGGGAAATTTGTTCTTGATCAAACGCGAGCCAAACGACGACATGAGTATCAACCAGAATCACTTGAGATCGCCCCACTCCTCAGGAGAAAGCGCGGGCAAAACAATCTCTCCCGTAATTGCGCCCTTACCTGCGAGGAAATTGTAAATCTCGTCTGTTTCGGTATTCACCGGGACGAGTTTCGCCACCGGCTTGCCACGTTTCGTAATGATGACGATCTCGTGCTTGGCCTGAACCTCATCCATGACCGCAAGGCAATTTGCTTTGAAGGAACCTGCCGCCATTTTCTTCATGAAGGACTCCTAAATTACCATAGTCATGATACCATGGTCATATTGTGAAATCGACACAGAGAACATTGGTCCCCACGCCAGCGCCTTCGAACCTTTGCTCATTTCATTAGAACGGGCCGTTCCCAGTCGAGCGGCTGCACCTGCAGTGGTAGGTGTGGCTCGGTCCCAAGAAAAACGACCAGCCTCAAACCATCGGTGTAATACGGGTCGTCGGTGAGATTTCTGCGTGCATGCGCGGGAGTTGAAGCTCCGACTCCATTGACATCCGTCGCGCATCCCGGGCTCAGAGAAGGCTGCTTATTCAGCGCCCCCGTTGATGGCAAGAAGAACAAGCCGAAAACGAACAGATCAGCTCGAGACTGGGGTAAGCAGTACGGGTCGCACGCGGGTAGGAAGGCCCCTCGCGCCAGTCATGGGGTAAGGGGTTATCGATCTGCTCCAAAAAGCTGCGCTCGTACCCGCAAATCGATATACTTAGTCAACCGCCTTTCAGGGCGGACGCGATAGATGTGTGCTCATTACCACCTGGGTATATGAGGCTTAATGGAAGATTCTAAGTCCAAAAAGGGCGGCGATAGTTTGGGCGCAGGTGGCCCACAGGGTGTTGGCGTGCCCGCCAAGGGGGATAGTTCGGCAGGAAATACTCCGATTGATCCCTTGGACGACATGACGATTTCCGATGTGCCCGCCGCACTTCCTCGTTCCCCTGTTAAGTCGCCTGTCAAGCGACCCAAACCGCCTGTCGACTCAGGCGCCACAATTTCCGATGTGCCTCTCACACCTCCCCCTGCAGCCAGCAAGCCACCTGACAAGCGACCCAAACCGCCTGTTGACTCAGGCGCCACAATTTCCGATGTGCCGAAAACACCTCCCCCTGCTGCCAGCAAGCCATCTGTCAAGCGACCCAAGCCGCCTGTCGACTCGGGCGCCACAATTTCCGATGCGCCGAAAACACCTCCTTCTCTTCCCAATAAGCAAGCTGCCAAGTCGCGGATCAAATCACCATCGCGAGTTGTGAACTCGGACGCAACACTATCCGATAGCCTGTCCCCCGCGTCGTCTGCTGGCGCGGGACGTCAACTTTCCGGCATTTTCATGAAGGAAACGGTGTTGCAGCCGGGTGATGTGATAGGGAATCGGTACGAGATCCAGGCCCTTCTCGGCGAAGGCGGAATGGGGGCGGTGTATAAAGCCCTCGATAAGGAAGTTGAACGAACGGTTGCCCTCAAATTGATCCGGCCGGAACTCGCTTCGAATCCGGCGATTCTGGCGCGATTCAAGCAGGAACTGCTCACCGCTTCGCAGGTTACCCATAAGAACGTCATTCGCATCTATGACATCGCTGAAGCCGAAGGCGTCAAGTTCATCACCATGGAATTCGTGGAAGGTGATGATCTTCGGCGGGTTCTTACGGACAACGGAAAATTGCCGATCGAGCGCACCGTCGAGATCATTCGCCAGGTTTGCCTAGCTCTCGAAGCAGCTCACGGCGTCGGCATTATCCACCGCGACCTGAAACCACAGAACATCATGGTGGATGGGAAGACCGGCCGTATCCTGGTGATGGATTTCGGACTGGCCCGAACCATCGGTGGCGATGGCATGACGCAGACCGGCGCACTGCTCGGCACCATCGAGTATATGTCCCCGGAACAGTCCATGGGACAACCGCTGGACCAACGCTCCGACATTTTTGCTGTTGGACTGATTTTCTACGAATTGTTGGTTGGCAAGACGCCTTATCGAGCGGACACCGCTATGGCCAGCCTGCTGCGGCGCAATCAAGAACGCGCCGTGCCCGCAATGGAACTGGATTCCAGCATCCCCAAGGCTTTGAGCGATATTGTGGCCAAGTGTCTCGAAAGGGAGCTCGAGAATCGTTACCAGAATGTGCAGGAGATCCTGCAAGACCTGGATGCATTCCAGGGCGCCCGGCCAACGCTGGCATCGATTTCACTTCCGATCCAGGCACCGGTACTACCTCCCCCCAAGCCGGCATTACCGTGGAAATGGATTACCGTGGGGGCCCTTGTCGTCGCTCTGGTTGGCGGTGGGTGGGCCTTCAAATCCGGTGTGTTTCGTTCCGGTGGCTCGACTGGAGTGACCGTAGCGAAAGGTCCGGAACTATCGCTGGCCATTCTTCCCTTCCAGAATGGCTCGGGTGATCCGAGCCTGGATTGGCTGGGCACAAATCTCGCGGACATGCTCAGCACCGATGTAGGCCAGTCAGCCCATTTGCGAATCATCTCGACAGACCGGTTGCATCAGGTGCTTTCCGATCTCCGGGTGACGCCCGGGACTTCCATTGATCCCACGTTGATTGGCCGCGTCGCGGAATTCAGCAATGCCGATACGGTGGTGTGGGGGAAATACGTCAAGTTTGGCGACAAGATCCACATCGAAGCGACGGTACGGGACTTGAAGCACGATCGCAGTGTGCCATTGAAAATCGATGCCTCCAGCGAAAAGGACATTCCCGGCACGGTGGATCAGCTCGCTGAACTCATCCGGCAGAACCTGGCATTTTCGTCAGACGTAGTCAAAGAACTCAAAGCCAGTTCGTTCCAGCCCTCCTCCAAGTCGGTACCTGCGCTTCGTGACTACACGCAGGCGATGGAACTCATTCGTGAGGGTAAGAATCTGGATGCGGTCAAGAAGCTGCAGGCCGTGGTGCAGGAGGATCCGCAATTTGCGCTGGCGTATTCACGACTGGCGGAAGCAGATCTCGAGATTGGCTATGATGCTGAGGCCGAAAAGAATTCGCGAAGAGCCGTCGAGCTCAGCCAATCGCTCCCGGCAGCGGAAAAGTACCTGATCGAAGCTACGAATGCGCGAGTGATGAAAGACAATAAGAAAGCAATCGAGGCCTACGAGAATCTGGCGAAAATTTCTCCCGGCAACTCGGATGTGGAGTATACGCTCGGAAGCCTCTATGCTGACAATGGCGACTTTGACAAGGCGCGTGCGCAGTTTACGGATATCTTGAAAGCCGATCCCAAGAACATCAAGGCGCTCTGGCAGATGGGGAGCGTGGAGTTTCAGCAAGGGAACCCCCGTGCGGCGCTGGAACCGCTTAATAAGGGGTTGAGCCTAGCGGTCCAGGTGGAGAACCAGGAGATGAAGGCACTGATCCTGCTGGCTCTTGGCATCTCCTATCGTGGGATGGATAAGCCCACTGATGCCATCAAGAGCCTCAATGATTCGATGGAAATTACGCGCAAGCTGGGCATGAATCGCCTGCTGGCGAACACTCTTTCGGAATTGGCGCTGAACCAGATAACCATCGGCAAATCGGATGCAGCGATGACCAATTTCAATCAGTCGCTGAAAATCCTGAAAGAGATGGGAATTAAGAAGGATTACGGCGACATCCTAGTCAACCGCGGCGTGCTTTACCAGACGCGCGGCGACTATGACAAGGCACTGCAAGACTATAAGGATGCATTGCAAATCGAACGCGACACGGGAGACATTAACTACCAGGCATTGCTGCTCAACAATATTGGTTCCGTCTATTCCCAGAAGAACGACACCGACAACGCGCTCATCTACTACCAACAATCCCTGCAGCTGAGACAAAAGGTGAATGATCCCGTATCCCTTGCAATGGCGCTTAGCGGGCTCGGCGATGTGTACACGAGTATCGGCGATTACGATAAAGCTCTCGAGAACCTTATGAAGGCGCTGGATATCTCCCGCAAAGCAAATGACACCAAGGGCGCCGCAGGTGTTTCCCAGTCCATCGGCAAAATCTTAACGTACCAGGGGCGTTTGGGAGCTGCCGCCAGCGCTATGCAAGACTCTGTAAACGGTTTTCGCTCCACAAACAACCAGAGCATGGAGTTGGCGGACTCTTTGAATGATTTGGCGGATACCCTCACGCTTGTCGGTCGAGGCGACGAGTCCGGCAAACTACTGGAAGAGGCAAACAAAGTTACGAACGAGCTCAAGAATGAAAGTATTCACTGTGAACTTCTGAACACCCAGGGAGATGCGGCCTTTTATCGTGGGGATTACAAGGCGGCGCGCAGCGCTTATGAACAGGCTGCACAAATCGCGGCCAAAACGAAAGAACGCGAGAAAATCCTGATCTCCAAGATGAACCTTGCGCGGGTCTCGATTGCGGAGGGGCGGGCGCAGGCTGCCATCCCGGAATTGCGTGTCGCGATTCAAGAGGCCGACAGCCTCCATTTGAAATATTATTGGCTTCGCAGTTCCGTTGATCTGGCCGAAGCCATGATCAAGAACAAGGATTATACCCACGCACGTCAGGAGCTGGAGAATGCCCTGAACTACGGCGAGAAGCTTGGCATGCGCTTAGAAACCGCACGAATTCACTGTCTCCTGGGGGACGCTTTTCGCCTCGAAGGGAACGCCAGCGAAGCGGACCAGCAGTATCGATTGGCCCATAGTATGTTCGAGGAACTCAAAAAAGATCCAGGTGCGGACCACCTCTTGGACCGCTCAGATCTCCGCACGATGTATACCGAGGCCAGCCGCGTCACGGCTGCGGCAAAATAGTCAGAACTTAGCGAACCCGGACCGACGAATCGATCGCCCTTCCCGCGGTCGAACAAGAGCCAATCTCCTGCTCTACTCGAAAAGACCCGTGGCACCCGTCTAGCCAAAGATGATTTATGGATAACGTACGCTATATTTCGTTCATTGGACGAGAATTTGGTCTAGCTAGCTGAACCGAAGGAGAACAAGTATCACATCCGGGCTCGCCAGGAACTGAAGACCTCGGACTAGCAGCGAATAGCCGATACCGCGTTTTCAATCCGCTTGGGATCCGGCTCTTACTTGAGAGCTTTACGCTTTCGGTTCTTGAGAGGGCTGAGCCGCACACGGATACCAGACGACAAGATTCGGAAACGAGTTGAGAAAGGAACCGAACGTGAGCGGCTGCTTTAACGTCCTCATCTCAAGAAAATGCACAAGGAAGACTCAAAAATAACCCAGAAGTCGCAGGGACAGTTCGAACTTGGCGGAATCGGTAGTCGAGAGCCCAAGCAGTTTGCTCCAAAGGCCCTTCTGCCGGCTAGGCCCAACAGTGCCCCCCGAGCAGTCAAGTGGAAAGACATACGTTATCAATGCCAACAAGAACTCTCTAGATCAGCAGAGTGGACCTATGGACTTTGAGAAACCGGAACCGACATAGGGGGACGGTTGCCCGTCCTCCCCTGCCACACCACCTTACCTGCGGGTCCGCCTACGGCCGTTCAGTGAGTTGCACCGTGACTGGCCGTGAGGTTCGAGTCGTCGTTCGCTACTAGGGCTTCGCCGCTCTACAGGTTTCCGTTTCGGCTTCACCGTCTTCTGAACCGGCAAAACTCAGCCGAAGCTGATTGGCTGGCGCAGTGCCGCCCGTGAGTTCAACGTTCTACTGCTCGCTCTCACTGTCTGGGCCTTCCTCGCTTGCGTGAGTACTGAGGCCGCTGCTGACTTGTGCTGCAGGATCAGCGTGAATTACTCCTCGCCCCGTGACGAATCCAAGAGATGCAACAGATCTCTCCAAATAAGTTGGACTGCTTTCGATACGCGACCGCCGGATTTACCACCAGCGTCCCTTCTGGATACGGACTTCGCAATCAGTTGCCCGCTGGTCCGGCGCCGCCGACCTCGAAATCCAGTTCTTGTCCATCGGCCCGTATCTTTGCTCAACACTTCCTTCGGACCCCACCTCGCGGTGACGCCCTTGCGCTTCGCTACCCTTCACCTTCATCAGGTTGGGACGGGACTTTCACCCGCAAGCTGCCGAACATGCGCGGCGTACCATGAAAAAGGGCAGGGACAAGGTCCCTGCCCTTTCTTGTAGCTAGCCGCAGCCTAAGCTAATCAGCTGACAACGACTGTAAATTGGATCATCGATCCATCAATATACTATGTATGTGTATACATACGTTGTCTCAAGGCCCGCTTCGCTGCGTGCATAGAAGGTAACATTTATTGTTCCCTTATTCGTCGTAGGCAACTTAACGCTGGATGTATAACTCCTAGGGCCAGCAGGGGGGTAGCCCGTGGCAGGCAAGTTCGCGCCCAGCGAAGTTCCACAATTTCGCAAGCCCGATGGACCTCCAGTCAAACACGAAAAGTACACTGTTGGACCCGTCGAGTTCTTTTTATAATTGGTGCCGGACGGGGGCGTCGGAGCGTTAATGCTCAATGAAGGCGGGGTTGTGTCCACGCCAAAAATCACAGATTCAAACGATGCCCAGTTGGCGGTCGGATTCGAGAGCTGTGACCCCGTCGGAAGGAAAATCAGGCCTTCCGACAAGGCGCAGTCCGTTGCGAAGAAGTGCAGGTTGTAGGTGCCGTTGCTGAGCATGTTGGAGCCCGTCGGATCAAGGATGGTGCCCGTCGGAGAAAATAGCCCCAAGGGGGTCGATGATTCACAGAGTGGGGCCCCAAAATTTGGGTTTGCGTAGGGCAGGTTGTACAAGGTTGTGTCCGTCGGAATCGGAGAAGTAGTATCTGGCAAGGGCATGCTGGCTAGAGTGGTACCAAATGTCACACTGTACAGCGGGGCAGGTTTAAAGCTGTTGGCTGGAGGATTCTTGGACCCTCCCAGGTAGAGTGCCGGTGTAGCAATAAAGGACACCTGGGCCGGAGTCGAATTCACCCAACCGTTATTTCCGTTGTTGATGAAAGCTAACGCATATGGCAACGGCAAGTTCGCGACAGGAATGAGGATGGAGTTCTTGTTTTTGGTTCCGCCCACAGGACCCGGGTCGGATGCCCCATAGAACGCCGTGAGGGTGTTGAGCGGGCACAGATCGCCCGCCACGCCGCCTGTCAGTACGCAGTTCGCCGCCGTGTAACTGGGGGGACTCGTATTTGTCGTAGTATTGGGCTCCTCCGGAGTGCAGCCCACCACTTGGCCAGCCCCTGGCCCGCACAACCAGGCATCGCCACCCATCAACAAGCCTGGTCCCGTGAGCACCGCGCAACTTCCCCCGGGCACTACGTGGCTGCAGGCATCCGCCGCGGGAGATCCCACTGGAGTGTACAGGTAGTTATGTCCGTTTGCCGGCCCATCAGGCGAATCAAACAGGATCGTGTCATAGATATCTCTCACGGAGTTCGACGTCGGGTCGCAGTTGTCCCCGGTGGTTGTTGTGATCCCAGTAGTTGGATCAGTATATTGGCATTGGATCAGAAAGCCTTTGCACATCGGCGCAGGGGGCGAAACAGTATAGTCCAGTTCGGCCGACATCCTGAAGCAAACGGAAGGCGCGCTGGAAGTCCCCTGAACGAGCTGATAAAAGAGCTGTTGAGGTATGGCGATATCCGTGACGATTGGCGTCGTTCCATTAGGAGGAGGGTTATTCGCAGTGCTGTCCACCAGCGTGACGCCCGCTCCCGGAGCGCTGCTAAACGTCAAGGTATTTGTCGGAGTGGGATTGCCTGTGATGCTGCCGCCCGGTGCGATTCCCGCCGGGCTGCAATTTGTGACCAGGAAAAGTGAGGAACTCGCGACGTAGCCTCCGGCGTCCAGAAGGCTGATCGCGACCGGCAGCGGAGTAGGTATGTCCGACGAGGGGAAGAAGGAACTGATATTGATGGGCGGAACGCCGCCAGCCGCACCGGACAGCAGGGAGTTGCCAGGATTCGTCAAGAAATCCGTAAAGTCGCCCGAGACAGTGTTGGAAATCGCAGCATTTCGATACGCCTGTGAAAAGCAGTCTTGCTGTACGTTGCCTCCGGTCACCATATCGGAAAAATAATCTTGCACGCCACCCGTGCAGACATTTCCTGCCGGCGAGAATACGGGTGCACTTGGAACAGGGTTCACAACAAGCTGTCCGCTGATGCTCAACGTGATGTAGTTATCCATTAAAACATAACCCAAACCGTCAGGTGTATTCGATAGTACGGCTGATATGGGGGTCCCTGCTGGACAGCTCAAATTCAGTGGCGAGTACCCAACGATAGTTGGCGTAGTAAAACTAGCTGTGCTGCTGGACGTCGCGACAGTTGTTGATGCGAATAGTTTAATCGCGCCATACGCGCCATTCATCGGCACGGTCAGACTCCCTGCGGTCGAATTGATCGAATAATTGACCGTAAGCATCGCCGTCTCTAATGCATTGGACCCAGGGGCGATTGAGTCACTGAAGGTCACACTGACCTGGCAATAGGCAGTTGTAGGTGAAGTGAAGGTTGCGTTATTGCACGAACTTCCTGGAGCGATAATGAAGTCGGTCGGCTTGTCGGTCCCAAGGGATGGGGAATTGTAGCCAACGGAAGCGGCCGCAGCTCCAAAAGTCACCGGACTGCTGGACGATGCACCGGTGATGGCTAACGTGACAGCAGCGGCCGCGCTGACCGGAGGGGTCCCGGGTGTTCCCGTTGGGATTCCGAAAGTAAGCTCTACTGGCGAGACGGATACCGTCTGTGCCAACGAATATTGAGGAGCAAGGACAAGGACCAAAAAAACAAGAGCGAATACGAACATTAGGCGCGAGTTGGTTCCAAGCGATTTCATCGTGCACTCCTCCGGCTGAAGAAATATTCCGAGTTTGACATCAAAAACTTTTGTGGCTCCGGTTACGGGGCATAGGGGACGGCGCTTAGCTTCAATAAGCGCGAAGCAGCAGCCATACTGCTCGTCCGCGCATGAAGAGTCAAGAGAATACTCAGCAATGGAGCGCTTTTTGTGTGGTTTGGCGGTTACATTTTTTCCTAGGAGCTGCGCCTTAGGAATACTGGTACTATCCACAGGGCAGAAAATAGTTTTGGCAATCACTGGCTTAAATGCCGAGAAGAGAAAACTTTTGCATCATTTTGGCAGTGCCGCAACGTTCCGATGCAAATCACGTTCCTTAGGCAAACAACATGGCACTTTCGTCCGATTCCGTGCCTAATTGTGTGCGGGATCTTCTCTGCTCCTAGTTGCCGCTGAGAAGATGCAGGCGAAATCATCAACCAATACGACGATGGCCCCATAGCAGCAAAGACGGATGAAAAAAGGGCTGGTTCAGCCGTCCACGTTGCAATCCGCAGAGTTCGGATCCAGGCTGGAGTGTGGCCAGCCTGCTGTCCTCTAGACCACGCCCATCCCGGGGTTGCTCCTTGAGGGAAGAAAACTAGAAGAGCAGTTTCAGCGCGAATTGCAGCTGGCGGGCACTGGTGGTGCCGTCAGGCCGCGTTATCGTGGAAAGCGATCTGCCAAACGTTCCCGGATTGGCGGGGGTACCGATGTCCTGAATCAGATTGTCCGGCTGACCGAACTGCGCATGGTTGAACAGGTTGTACACCTCCAGGCGAAACTGCAGGGAGATCTTCTCCGTAATGGCTGTGTTTTTCAAGGCTGCCGTGTCCACATTAACCAGGTCCGGGCCATAGAACCTGTTCTTGGCGGCGTTCGGTTGCACATCAAACGGCGTATTTTCGATACCTGTTGCCGCCGGACCAGTAAATGTCTTGTCCGTACCCGGAGGCTGGTTCAGAGAATTGATGATGGTGGCCCGCGCGGGCTGACCGGTATGGTCGCTGTCCACGGTGCCGATAACATCGAACGGATGGCCTGTCTGCGCCTGGATGATGCCTGAGAGCGACCATCCCTCGAGAACGCGGCCGGTAAATCCCGTGGTGAAGTGGCCGCGACCGCGACCAATGTTCGGCTCATAAATGAAATTGACCACACCGCGGTGACGGATATCGAAATCCGAATTACCGCGCTCGGCCGCCAGGTCGAAGGTATTGTGCGGGAACCAGAAATTGCCAGCAGCCGGAGCTATCGGGTCGTTCACATTGTCGATGGCGTGTGAGTACGTATAGGCACCTTGAATTTGAAATCCGGAGGAAAGATTCTTTTGAAGATTGACCTGCAGGCCGTTGTAAATGGAATTGCCAATAGACTTGTATAGAGCGGAGCCTGGATAGGCGCCATTGGCATTGAACGCATTGTTGTTGGTTGCGTCGTATGGAAGCACGCCGTAGTACTGGCCAAACCAGAGATTCCCGAATTGCAAGGTGGTGGTATCGCACTGGCCAGAGGCGGTGGCAAACCCGGTATTCAAGGGGTTGGTTGGAACACAGAACGCGAGCAAAGAGTTAACCAGATTTGGTTGCGGGGGATTGGCGTCCACAACTCGAATGATGTGGGTACCCGCCACACCAATGTAATTCACTTCCACCGTCAGCGTCGGAGTAATCGCATGTTGGACACCAAGGTTCCAGTTCTGGCTATACGGCGTTTTCAGGTAGGGGTCAATCAGAGTCGCATAATATCCCGCGCCATCGGGCAAGAAATCGGATGTCGTCAGGACGGTCGGCGCAGAAAGAGTGGAAAGTGGAGCGTTCAACCCGTACAAAGCAAAGGACTGTTGGAACGGTGGATTTCCGCGGGCATTGTCAAACAGATTGCCGTACACGCGGTCATGGAAGATGCCGTAACCGACGCGGACGGATGTTTTGCCTTTCTTGAACGGATCCCATGCCAGGCCAATGCGCGGCTCGAAGTTCTTATACTGATTCTGGTACAGGGTGTAGCCGGTGCCCGGGCCGACGGTGGTAAACGTGAAGCCCGCAGGCGATCCCGGAGGTCCAGGAGGCGCCACTTCGCTCGGATTGGTAAAGAGTTGCGAGAGATTATTGTGGGCTTCAAAAGGCACTCCGAAATACTCCCAACGCAAACCGTAAGTGGCGGTCAAATTCGGCAGGATCTTCCAGGTATCCTGAGCAAAGAGCCCCCATTCGCGCTGCCGCAAACCGAGGAGGTTCGATGCGATCGACGCTCCCTGCTTGTTGAAAAACTGGCTCTGGGTCTGATAATCGACATAACCAAGAAGGGCCAAGACGGCATTTTGCGTGGGTGCCGTTGCGGGATTGGTGGAATCGTTCAGAGGCGAATTCGCCGGCAAATTGCTCAGTGCCTGTGTTCCGTAATTCGAATAGCCCGAGAAATCGAACAGGCCGCGGCTACTGAAGTCCGTGTAGTTGTTCGAATAGATGTCTCGGAATTCCACACCCCATTTGAAGAGATGATGACCGTGCGAGTAGCTTAAGTTATCGATGGTTTGGTAGGTACCGGTGTAACGGGCTTGACCGTTCGAATCGGTCAGTGATTGGCAGCCAAATCCGGGCCCGAAAGGAATGCCGTAATCCGCACCACGGCCGTAGGCATCCACATAACCAAAACTGTTGAAGGTGTTGACGCCCCCGCAAGTGTATTGGAGGTCGGTCCGGTTGGCGCCAAAACGGAACTCATTGATGAAGCTGTTCGTTAGGGTGGAGGTCAGGCCGATCATTCCGTTCTGCGTTTGTTGATAGCTGCCGATCGCGCCCAATCCGCCGGGAAGAAAATCGGTATGATAGGCATTGGGATCGGTCGAGTGGTTGTAGGCGTAGCGGCCCGTGAGTTGATTGCGTTTGGTCAGGGCGTGGTCAATCTTGACGGTAAAAACATCGGACTGCAGACGCGAGGTACTCGGAAAGAAAAGGGTACCCGACAAGCCCGCCACTACCGCCGGCCCGTTGGGGGCGGGATAGAGAGCCAGGATTTTCTGGATCGTCGGATCCAAAGGGAGCCCCAGAGCATTGTTCACGCTTCCCGGCGTACTGACATCGATGGGCTCGCCGAGCACACTAAAATTGCCGGTCTTGAAGGCAGCCGTTGGAACGGTGTTTGTGTTCGTCAAAGTGGTGACAAATCGTTGCCCCTCATAATTGGCGAACCAGAAGGTACGGTCCTTGATAATTGGTCCACCCGCAGAAGCGCCAAAATCGTTGCGCACATAAGGATTTTGCGGTCCCGTACTGGCAGGATTGAAGAAGTCCCGAGCGCCGAACGCATTGTATCGGCCAAACCAGTAGGCGTCTCCGTGGAGTTCGTTCGTGCCGCTCCGGGTGATGACCTGAATCACGGCGCCATTGTTCCGACCGTATTCTGGAGCGAAGTTATTGGTGATGACCCGGAATTCCTGCGTCGAATCAGGATTAAGAGAGTTAAGACCTCCAGGATACCCTGGAACTTCCGTATCATTGTTGTCCACACCATCGAGAAGAAAATTGTTGTTGCGCTCACTCGTTCCGTTTACCGAGAAGCCACCGAGTGCGCTGTTGCTCTCCACCACGCCGGGACTGAGGAGCACAAGTTGGTAGGGGTCACGGGTGAGGAGCGGGAGATCGGTGATGCGTTTGGAATCCACGAGATTGCTGATCTGTGCATTCTCGAGTTCAATGAGAGGTAGCTCGGAAGCCTTGACTTCGGTGGTCGTGGTAATGGCGCCCAATTCGAGATGGGCTTCAAAAGTGAAGGACTGGTTTACGGTCAGAACAATATCTTCGATATGAAAAGTCTTGAAGCCGTCCTTTTCGACGGTCAGGGTATGCGGACCTGGGGCGACATTGGTGAACCAGAAGATGCCTTCGTTGTTGGTCGCGGTGTCGCGCAAAAGGCCCGTTTGCGAGTTCAAAAGGGCCACCTTGGCCCCACCGATGACTTGCTCGCTTGGATCGCGAATGACACCGCCAACGGTGGCCGTTTGCGCTCCTGCCGGGGCTGAGAGCAAGAAGGGAAGAATCAGAGAGAGAGCGGCCCAGAAAATGTAGCGACGTCGCTTCATCGTATCCTCCACCACGGAATCGGTAGACCACTGCTCGAACGAGCTCAGAGCTGGTCGCAATGCGGTGCACTCGGGATGGAACGACCCCCAGCCTAAATTGACGGGAGACAGGTTAACACTGATCCGGAATCTTCTTCCATACCACAAAGACAACTCACAAAGGCAGCCACATAGTACACCCCTCTCGCTCGTTAACAACAAGGTAGATCGATTCAGTTCCCTACCACGAACAACGGTTTGTCCTCTGCGTCACTCGAGCCTGAACTAGGGAGCATCGCAGGGTGATGCTTGTCGTATGGAATGGGGTAGATTTTCTTACCGGACACGGCATCCAGGCCCGATCCTTCTCCTTGGAAATAAAGAAGGTGCCAACGAATCGTACTCCACTAAGTCTCGCCTCATGGACCCATCCGGCGCCTGTACCCTGTCCCGAAGGCCAGGATTTCCACAGCACCTGCACGGCGAAGTTAAGGCGAATCTTTGCCATGAAGCTGCATTGGGTATAATCTATTTATAATCTGCTACATAGACACAGCTTGGTGCACACTTCCCAAGTACTAGTAACCCAGTTAACCCCAATTTTGATGCTCCTGTACCATGTCGCTCCCGTCCTTAAGCCTGTCTAATGGGACAGGTCAAGCATAGCCCCTTCGGTCAGGTAGTCCA
>Ga0181523_10003071_pt1 | contig 15472 bp, 16 predicted proteins | sample PEATcosm2014_Bin_43_FD_119752 | JGI IMG/M metagenome (GOLD analysis project Ga0181523, IMG submission 119752) | Peatland microbial communities from MTU Mesocosm Facility, Houghton, MI, USA - PEATcosm2014_Bin05_30_metaG | ecosystem: Environmental > Terrestrial > Soil > Wetlands > Peat | place...
ACAACGACGGTGTCAAAGACGGCGCTCTTGGGCACGCCCGCGCTGTTGGGGAGTCCGAGCGTCGCGACGCAACTTCCTGCCGATGCCAGAAGCGCGTCTGCGTGTCCGTGGTAACAGCCGGTGAATTTCACGAGACGGTCGCGGCCCGTGACACCGCGCGCAAGGCGTATGGCGGTCATCGCTGCTTCGGTGCCAGAGGAGACGAATCGGACCATGTCCACGCCTTTGACTGCCTGCGCGATCACCTCGGCGAGGGCGACCTCGCCTTTTGTCGGTGATCCATAGGTCGTGCCCAATTCCGCTGCGTCCTGGATGGCTTTTACGACCAAAGGATGCGCGTGACCGAGGATCGAAGCACCCCAGGACTGCACGTAATCGATGTAGTCGCATCCATCGACATCGGTGATGTACGCGCCGAGCGCGTGATCGACAAAAAAGGGAATGCCTCCGACCGCGCTGTACGCCCGTACCGGCGAGCTCACCCCTCCGGGGAGGAGAAGTTGTGCGCGCGCGAAGAGTTGCTCGCTCTTCTTTCCCGCGGCCACCTTTTCCTCAGTGGCCCTTTGTGTCCAAGAGCTCGGCGACTTCGCCGGCGAGATAGGTCAAGATGCAATCGGCTCCGGCCCGCTTGATGGCTATCAAGGTCTCGAGCGCCGCAGCGTCGCGATCGATCCAACCCCGTTCGGATGCCGCGGCGAGCATCGCGTACTCCCCGCTCACGTGGTAGGCGGCAACGGGTACTTCGGAAAATGCGCGCACGTGCGCGATCACGTCGAGATAGGTGAGGGCCGGTTTCACCATGACGATGTCCGCGCCCTCGGCGATGTCGAGGCAGACTTCAGCTATGGCCTCTCTTTGGTTCGCGGGGTCTTGCTGGTAAGAACGACGATCCCCGCCGCCTGCGATCCTCACGTTCACCGCATCTCGGAACGGACCGTAGAACGCGGACGCAAACTTCGCTGCATAAGAAAGGATGCCCACCATGTCGTACCCGGAGGAATCGAGCGCGTCGCGAATCGCTTTGACCTGCCCGTCCATCATTCCGCTCGGTGCGACGAGATCGGCGCCGGCTGCTCCTTGGGCGAGTGCGATCTCTGCATAGCGCGCAAGGGTTGCGTCGTTGTCGACGTATCCCTTTTCGTCCAAGATCCCGCAGTGCCCATGGTCGGTGTACTCGTCCATGCACAGATCCGCGATCAAGACGAGCCCGTCTCCTAGGCACGCGCGCAGCTCTTTGAGGCAAACCTGCACGATCCCGTCGGGCGCACTCGCCCCAGAGCCGATCGCGTCTTTTTCCTGCGGCACTCCGAAGAGCACGATTGCCGGCACGCCCAAGGAAACAAGGCGCTTGGTCTCTGTGATCGCGCTCTTGACGCTGTGTTGGGACACACCTGGCATCGAGGCGATGGGTTGTGGCTCGTCGATGCCCTCCCGAACGAACAGCGGCGCGATGAGGTCATCGACACAAAGGTGCGTTTCTTGTGCCATGCGGCGAAGTGCTGGGGTCCTCCTCAGCCGACGCATGCGACGTGCGGGAAAGCTCATCGCCCGAGCCTAATGAGCATCTGGGGAACCCGAAAACAGCGCTTCGGGCGGCTCAGGTCGATCGAGGATGCGCATTTGCGTAAGCAAGGATCGCACCCATGAGCCCGGGAATCGTGTGCTCGGCTGCCTCAATGGTCGGGGGGAACCCTGCGTCTTCGAGCGTCTTTGAGGTGACGGGGCCGATCGAGGCGATGACCGGCGGGAGCAAACTCGCCCCGGCGAGCTCGAAGAACCCGGTCACCGTCGACGACGACGTGAAGATGACCATGTCCGCGCCCTCCAGGTCCTCGAGCACACCTTCGCGAAGAGGCGGACGGACCGTCTGGTAGGCCTCGACGACCTCGACTTCCCAGCCCCTCGCCGCCAAGCCCTCGGGCAGCGCGTTCGGGGCGATGCTCGCGCGAGGGATGAGCACGCGGCCGCCCTTTGAGGCGCGCCTGTCAAGATTCGAAGGGAAGTCCTCGATGAGCGCGTCGGCCACGTAGCGAGTGGGCACGAGATCTGCGACGATGCCGTGCGCGAGGAGGGCTCGTGCTGTTACTGAGCCCATCGCGGCGATCGACACTCCCCAGAGGCCTCGCGCATCGTGCAGTTCTGAAAAAACCCGCTCCACTGCGTTCGGCGAGGAGAACACGAGCCAGTCAAAACTCTCGAGGCGACAAAGCGCGTCGCGAAGAGCGACACCGCCATCTTTCGCGTCGGTGATCGCGATCGTCGGAAAAGCGATGGGTCGCGCCCCGCTTTGGATCAGTCGGGACGTGAGCTCGCCTGCTTGGTCCGCGGATCTCGTCACGACGACCTTCCAACCGTGAAGTGGGCGATCTTCTATCGAGGCCAACCGCAGACCCGCGACGTCGCCGATGACGATGGTCGAAGGCGCGCTCGTCTCGATCTCGCCGAGATGGGAAAGGGTCGTGCGCGTCGAGCGCTGGTCGGGCGTCGTCCCGCGCTCGACGACGAGGACAGGCGTCGTCGGAGCTTTGCCGGCCCGAAGGAGGCGATCCGCGATCGCTGCGCGCTGGCGAGCCCCCATCAACACCACGAGCGTTGCGCCCGACTTCGCGAGCTCTTCCCAGGGAATGGTTGCGGCGTCTCCTTCACTGAGAGGATCGTGTCCCGTCACGACCGTGACCGAAGACGACATCCCGCGCATCGTGAGCGGCACTCCGGCTGATCCGGGGACCGCTGCGATCACCGATACCCCCGGCACGCATTCATACGCGATGCCTGCCTCAGCGAGCGCCATCGCCTCTTCCCCCCCACGACCGAATACGTAGGGGTCGCCTCCTTTTAACCGCACGACGACGTCGTGACGGGCGCCCATGTCGACCAAGAGCTCGTTGATCGCGCCTTGATCCATGCGGACTTCGCCGACTGATTTGCCTACGTCGATGAGTTCTGCATCGGGCCTCGCGAAAGAAAGGATCTCTTGATCGACGAGGCGGTCGTAGACGACGACGTCAGCGGCTTCGAGCAACGCTGCCCCACGGAGCGTCAAGAGGCCGGGATCGCCTGGTCCCGCGCCGATGAGATAGACGGTCACGTGCGCTCGAGGGGAGCGATGAGCGCCGCGCCGCCGTCTTTTTCGAGCATCAGCGAGGCAAGCTCTGATCCGACGATGTCCGCGTCTAGCCCCTGGTGGCGGCGACGCAAGACGACGTGCCCGTCTCGACTCGCCACCATCCCCTCAATCGCGATCGCGCCGCCTTGTTCCTTGCATGTCGCATACGCAGCGACGGGGGCATCGCATCCGCCACCGCATCGCCTGAGAAAGGCGCGCTCTGCGAGCAGGGCCACATGAAAGAGCCGATCGTCAATGCGCGCGGCAAGCGCTCGTATGTCCTCGTCGTCTGTGCGACAACGAAGCGCGAGTGCTCCTTGGCCGACCTGAGAGAGTATCACCTCGAGCGATAGGACTTCGGTGACGTGTTGGGCCATCTCCAGGCGCTGCATCGCCGCGAGGGCGATGACCACCGCGCCATGCGGAGGGATCCTCCCAAGGCGAGTGGCGATGTTGCCGCGAAGCTCGGTGAAGGTGAGATCCGGACGAAGCCAAGCGAGTTGCACCCGGCGGCGCACAGCGCCGGTCGCGATGACCGACCCCGGCGCGAGATCTTCGAGCCGGCTTCCGATGAGCGCGTCACGCACGTCGGCGCGCTCGGGAACACAGCAAAGAGTGAGGCCCTCCACAGGATCACTCGAGGGCAGGTCCTTCGCTGAATGGACGGCTATGTCGGCTTCATCTTGAAGAACGGCGCGATCGACGGCGTTCGCAAAGACACCGCGCTCATGAAGAGACGAAATGGCGACGCCCGCGGCTCGGTCACCGGTGGTCTCGACGAAGACGAATTCAACGCCCTTCACCTCATCGAGGGCCAACAGCCGCTCAGCGACGCTCTCCGCTTGGTGGCGAGCGAGGGGGCTCGAGCGCGTCGCGATCCGAAGCACGTCGCCTTTCACGAGAAAGGGCCGCCTATGAGCTCAGGTGCCACGTGAGAACTACAGGTCGAAGAGCGCGCGAAGCGCCTCTGCGAGGCGCTCGCCCCGTGTTGATCCGGCGTCCTTTTTCACCTGAACGGTCGGATCGTGCAACAGCTTCGCGACCACGCCTCGCGTCAGCGCATCAACAGCCTCACGCGCGTCCTCATCGAGAGCTCCGAGGCGGCTTTGGTATCGCTCGAGCTCGCTTTGACGGATTGCCTCTGCCTTCGAGCGAAGCGCGGCGACAATCGGTCCGACAGAGCGCGCCTGAGCATTCATGGCATAGCGCTCGAGCTCATCATCGATGATCTTTACGACACGTGCGACCTCGCCGCGTCGCGTCTGCATCTCGTTCTCCGCGAACGCGCTCAGGTCTCCGACGTCGAGCAAGGTCACCCCGTCGAGCTTGCCAGCCGCAGGGTCAATGTCACGGGGCATCGCGACATCGACCGCGATCAGGCTTCGCCCGGCGCGAAGCGCGAGCACAGAAGAGAGGTCATCGGCATCAAGGAGGATGTCATCGGATGCCGTGGCCGTGATCAAGATGTCCGCGTTCGCCAGTTCTTGGTGGAGTGCGGACATCGAAATGGCGCGAGCACCGATGCGTGAGGCGAGCGCCTTTGCTCTTGCAAGGCTCCGATTCGCGACGACGATACGGCTCTTCTTTGCGACGTGGCCGAGCGCCTCTAGGATGCCTTCTCCCATTTCGCCCGTGCCGACAACGAGAATTTCTCGACCGTCCAACGACCCACCGGAACGCTCGGTCGCGAGCGCGACGGCAACGTGTGAGAGCGAGGTCGTTCCACGGGCGATCCCGGTTTCGGCACGGGCACGCTTGCCGACTTCGAGGGCATGGCGAAACAGACCGGAAAGCACCGGGCCCGACGCGCGCTGCAGGCGCGCCTTTTCAGCCGCATGGCGAACCTGGCGCAAGACTTCCCCTTCGCCGAGCACCGCTGAGTCGATACCCGCCGCGACCCCGAATAAATGGCGCGCTGCCTCATCGTCGTAGGCAACGACGAGGCGCTCTTCGAGCGCAGCGGCACCGACTTCGGAAGGGCCGAGGCGGCACTCGAAGAACGATTGGATGTCCTCGAGCCCGTCATGGAATCGCTCGAGCACGGCGTAAACCTCGGTACGCATGCATGTCGACAAGACGACCGCCTCTGAAAGATGTGGGCTGTCGCACAAGGATGCGAGCACCTTCGGCAACTCGCGGTCCGCTATCGCGAGCCTCTCGAACAGCTCGAGTGGGGCGTCGCGTTCGTTCAGGCTGACGACAACGACCGACACCGGTGCTCAGTTCCTACCGAAGACGTGGATGGCGCGCGCAAGGGACAATGTTCTCACGAGCTGCTCGGGTGCTGTTGGAGGGCACGCGCTCCGTAATGCGCGAGCACTTTCAGCTCTGAGCCCAAGTCGACGTGGCGGATGACGACGCCCTGTGGACCGCTCACGTGTGCTGGAGCGAAATTGAGGATCGCCCCGACGCCTGCATGACAAAGGCGCGTTGCGACGTCTTGGGCCGCGGCTCCCGTCGTCGTGATCACACCGAGCGACACGCGTTCGCTCTTCACGACGCGTTCTAAGGAGTCGAGGTCCTCGACGACGATGCCGCCGATCCTTGTACCCACGATCGTGGGATTGACGTCGATGAGCGCGCCGACGCGAAAATCTTCTGAGTTGAACCCCTCGGACCTCGCGAGCGCCTTGCCCAAGTTCCCGAGGCCGACGATCGCGATCATCCAGGTGCGGTCCAACGCGAGCGCCGACTCGACCCGGGCGAGCAGGTGCGATACGTCATAACCCGTTCCGCGCGTGCCTATGGATCCGAGCCTCGACAAGTCTCGCCGAAGCGTCGCGGCATTCACTCCAACGGCGAGCGCAAGGTCGATCGAAGACACGGTGTCGGCGTTGTTTTGAGCGAGAGAAAGCAGAGCCCGGTGATAGACGGGAAGGCGCGCGACCGTAGGGGACGGGATTGCGGCACGAGCGCCCTTTGATGAATCGTGTGCCACGTACTCGACGCTAATGAGGCCTCCATTCGCTCACAACCTCGACAAGGCCGCCTGTGCGGAGGTGACGCAAGAGTGCTTGTGTGCGATCACCGGCACTGTTCGCGTTCATGGGCGCGGCGAGGCTTCGGCTTGCGCTCAATATCTACGGTCAAGCGCTTCGTCGAACACAAGACGCGACGCAAACCTGCGTGGCAGATCGCGACCTTGAAGGTACGTCTCAGCCAGCCCTGGTGAGGCGCTCGGCGAGGTATCGATCGAGGTCCTCTTCTCGCAGACGGTAGGACTTTCCGACTCGGACCGCTGGCAACTCGCCCGCGCCGATGAGCCGATACACCGTCATGTTCGAAATCCGAAGAACCTGTGCGACTTCCGCCACGGTCAGAAATTGCGACTTCGTGTATGGGATCGTCAGTGCAATCACCCCTCTCCGCCGCTAGCACTGTAGGCGCAAGTGGCACATGTGGGAAATGGGGGTGCTGTTTTCATGCGAACGCGAAGGGCCCTCGCCCCCGCCTTGGCAAGAGGAACGGTCTTTATGCCTGTTCGCCGAGGGTGCGCGAGCGGCTCGCAGATCGAAGGACCGCTTCTTTGACCGCTTCTTTCACCATCGCCTCTTCTAAGGCCGCGATCCCGGCCTCCGTCGTGCCCCCGGGCGAGGTGACGGCCGCCCGGAGGTCTCGGGCGGGCTCTTTCGTCTCACGGAGGAGCAAGGCCGAGCCGAGCAGCATCTGATTGGTGAGGAGCGTCGCGACGTCTTCATGGAGACCCGCGGCGACGCCCGCGGCGATGAGCGCTTCGACGACGTAGAACACATAGGCCGGACCGGATCCCGACAGACCGGTCGCGGCGTCGAGGAGGTCCTCGGGGAGGCGAACGACGAGCCCAACAGAAGATAGGACGCGCTCCGCCCAGTCGAGGTCCTCGATTGAGGCGGCATGCCCGGCGGAAATGGCGCTCATGCCCGCGCCAACGAGGCAGGGCGTGTTCGGCATCGCCCGAATGACCGCCGTGTCCTTCCAAAGCCAACGCTCGAGGGACGACAACCGCACGCCGGCAACGATCGACAACACCCGATGAAAACTCCCCGGCGTGATCGCGCGACATGCCTCTTTTACGTCGGCGGGTTTCATCGCGAGCACCGCGGCGTCTGCGCGAACTGGTTCGTTCGCGACCACGACGCCTGGGTAGCGTTCCGAGAGTACTTCGCGCTGTTTCTTATTCGGCTCTGTGATGGCGATGTCATTCGGTGTCGCGAACCCGCTCGCCAGTATGCCCCCGACGAGCGCTGAGCCCATCTTTCCTCCACCGAGCACGCAGATCTGTGTCACCGAGAGACCGGCCTTGTCACCTGCATTCGACCAAGGATCGCGCGGTGAGCTCAAAGTACAGGCGTCGCAGGCGTGCTGCAGCGATCGACCACGTATAGCTGCGCGCTCGCTCTGCCGCGTTCGCGCCGAGTTCCCTCGCGAGACGTGGTTCGGAGATGACCCTAGCGACATGTCGGGCAAAGGCCATGGGGTCTCGACTCTCGATCAGATAACCCGTGCGCCCGCTTTCAATGAGGCTCGAGAGTCCCCCGACCGCAGACGCGACTACAGGCGTCCCACACGCCCCCGCCTCGAGGGCCACAAGCCCGAAGGATTCTGCACGCGAAGGGACGATGCAGCAATCCGCCGCACGGTAGAACGTCGAGAGAAGTTCGTGTGGCTGGGGCGGCGCGAATTGGACGCGATCACTCAATGCGAGCTCGACGGTTAGTCGTCGCAGCGCGTCGAGCTCGGTGCCACCACTTGGACCACTCGGTCCACCCACGATCAAAAGGCGCGACGCGTCGAGGTTGAATCTCGCCAGTGCATGAAGCGTGCGGATCGCGACGTCAGCGCCTTTGAGCGGCTGTATCCGGCCGACGAACAAGAGCAGGGGCACATCGAACTCGAGCTGCAACGCGCGACGTGCCTGGGCCTTGTCCCCAGGAGAGAAGAACGCGTGATCGACGCCCGGAGCGATGATCTCGACGCGATCGCGCACTGCACCATAGAGATCTACGAGCTGATCGACTTCTGTGGAACACGAAGCGAGCACAGCGTCGGAACACCCGATGATCTCGGCTTCTGAGCGGGCTCGTCGGTCGGGATCGAGCGGGTCGATCTCGTCGGGACTTGCCTCTGCCTTCACACGATCGAGCGTGTGAAACGTGGACACGAGCGGAAGGTCGAGGCGGTGCTTGAGGCTGTGCCCGGCAATTCCGGACAGCCAGTAGTTGGCGTGGATCGCGTCGGTGGGAAACCCTGCAGCAGAAAGCACCTCGAGGCGCTGCTCCACTCCGTCAGCAAAGGCCCCCGTGTATGAGTACAGCTCGTTCTTTGGAACGTCGGTCGGTGGACCGGCGGAAATGTGGTGGACGACGAGCCCCGGTTCGACCTCGACGGTTGCAGGCAAGGACGAAGAAGAGGCACGGGTGAACACGTCACACGCGACACCAGCACGAGCAAGGGCGGAAGAAAGCTCTCGGACGTAGACATTCATCCCACCGCCGTCGCCCGTGCCCGGTTGGGCGAGCGGAGAGGTGTGCATGGATAAGACGGCGAGTCTGCGCATCGTTGATCAAGCGTAATGGGGACGACGCCGGCCTCGTCGCTCGGCGGGTTGCTCCTCTTCACCTAGCTCATTTGAGCTTGCGCTCTTCGAGAGCTCCGGACGAAGCGCGCGCCGGTCGGGGGAATCTCCCGGCGTGCTCGGGGGGAAAGTACCGATAGCACACGACCCCGAGGACACTTTGCACAGGGACCGTGCCGAAGTTGCGGCTGTCTCGACTGGCTCCGGTGTTGTCGCCCTGAACGACGAGTTCGTCGCTTCCCAACCCGACCAGCCGTTTGACAAGATGCCGGTCAGCTTCGACCGGATCGCGAAACACGACGAGATCTCCGAGACGCAAGCGCTTGGTCGCCCACACGACGACGCGGTCTCCGTCATCAAGGGTCGGGACCATGCTCGGGCCGACGACTTCGACCCGTCCGAGACGCCTCGCGCCGAACAGCGCAGCGAGTACCCCAGATACCGCCAAGCCGGTCAGCGCGAGAGCCCCGATAAGGTGGAGCCGTTCGCCGATGCGGGCGGACCCGTCGTGTGCTCGACGACGGACCGATGAGCGAAACGCAAGGAGTTTTGGCATGAACCTCACCTCACGCCTGTTCACCATGCTTGACAAAGTGAACGCCCCAGTTGTGGCATATGCGCACTGCGACCTGCCCTGTGGGGTCTACGACCCTGCTCAGGCCCGCATCGAAGCCGAATCCGTAAAGGCCTGCATGGAAAAGTTCAACGCCTCTAACGACGAGGTCTTCCGTGGGCGTGCGGTCGCGATCAAAGAGGAACGGGCAGACCTCGTGAAGCACCACCTTTGGGTGCTCTGGACGGACTACTTCAAGCCCGAACACCTCGCGAAGCACCCCGATTTGCACGAGGTGTTCTGGACGACGACGAAGGCCGCGGGCGAAGCGAAGAAAACGAACGATGTCGCAGTGGCGAACCGTCTCCTCGAGTGCATCGCGAATATCGACCGCATCTTCTGGGAGACGAAGAAGGCCTGAGGCGCGCCGCGCAAAGACGACGCGCGCCGGCATCGCGCGCACCGACAACATGCACGGACGCGAGCACGAGATCGCTTGCGGGGCGCTTCTTGAGAACAGAGCGCCCGAAGAACACGTCGCGCTCACCTAGTGAATCGTAGGGCCTTGTCGGCTGTGTAATTGGGGTCCAAATACCCTAAAGCGCCCTTTTCCTATCTGGTAAAAAGCTCTCATGCGCGTCGCAATCCCCAAGGAACGAGCCGCGGGCGAATGTCGAGTGGCGATGGTCCCGAGCGTCGCGTCCCGCATACTCGGAACCCGCTATGGCCTCGTGATCGAACACCATGCGGGCATGGCCGCAGGATATGACGATGATGCCTACGTAGCTCAGGCCTTCACCGTCGCCGGAGATGAAGCGGCTCTTTATGCTGGCTCGGATCTCATCTGCAAGGTCCAGCCCCCATCCCTCGAAGAGGTGGGAAAACTCCCTTCGGGGAGCGTTCTCATCAGCTTCTTGCAGCCCACGGCGAACCTCGATCTTGTCGCGTCGCTAGCAAAGCACGAAATTTCGGCGTTCAGCCTCGATCTCGTTCCGAGGATCTCACGCGCGCAGTCCATGGATGCCCTCTCCTCGCAGGCAAACGTTGCGGGATATCGAGCCGCCCTCATCGCGGCGCAGTACCTACCGAAGTTCTTCCCCATGCTCATGACTGCTGCGGGAACGGTCGCTCCCGCGAAAGTTCTCGTCTTGGGCGCCGGAGTGGCGGGACTCCAAGCGATCGCGACAACTCGGCGACTCGGGGCGGTCGTACGCGCCTATGACGTGCGGCCTGCATCTCGCGAGGAAGTCGAGAGCCTTGGCGCGGCGTTCGTCGAGTTGCCACTTGAGTCCCAAGAGGGCGAAGGTGGCTATGCGCGCGCCCAATCGGAGGAGTTCTTGGCCCGCCAGCGCGAGCTCATCGGGAACGAGGTGGCGACCGCAGACGTCGTGATCACCACTGCTGCGATCCCGGGCCAACGTGCCCCGGTGCTCGTCACAGGAGAAATGGTCATGCGCATGGCTGCCGGGTCGGTCATCGTTGATCTCGCCGCGGAGACCGGTGGGAACTGCGAACTCTCCGAACCAGGAAAGGTGATTGTGCACAACGGCGTCACGATCAGTGCCACCACAAACCTTCCGAGCACGATGGCAACCCACGCGAGCTTGCTCTATGCGCGAAACGTGGCCGAGGTTGTCCGGCTGTTCGCGCCTGAGGGAGAACTAGCCCTGAATTTCGACGATGAGATCGTGGCCGGCGCGTGTGTTACGCACGCGGGCAAGATCCACAACGCGAAAACGCGCGAATTAATAGAGGGAAATTCTCAATGAGCGGCACGAACATCTTGGAGCTCGTGACGGTCTTCGTCCTTGCCGTATTCGTCGGCTTCGAAGTCATCTCGAAGGTCCCGAGCATCCTGCACACGCCGTTGATGTCCGGGACGAACGCGATTCACGGAGTCATCTTGGTTGGCGCCATGACCATTCTCGGCACGGCACACGGCACGACCCAGATCGTGCTCGGATTTCTCGCGGTCGTACTCGCAACGTTGAACGTCGTCGGTGGCTTTGTCGTAACGGACCGCATGCTCGAGATGTTCAAGGGTCGCCAGGGACCGCCATCGGACAAGGGCCCCAAGGACGACACCCGGGTCGGTGAACCATGAGTCTCGTCACCGGAATCAAAGTCGTCGATCTTGTCGCTGCAGTCTGTTTCATCTTGGCCCTGGCCGGGCTTTCGAATCCAAAAAGCGCGCGCATGGGCAACCTCGTAGGCGCGAGCGGGATGCTCGTCGCCCTCGGGATCACCTTTGCTACGCCTGGACTTTCCCGCTTCGGTCTCATGATCGGAGCCATGGCGATTGGCGTCGCGATAGGCGCGCCCGCCGCACGCTTGGTGAAGATGACGGCGATGCCACAGATGGTGGCGGCATTCAACGGCGTCGGCGGTGGCGCCGCCGCTCTCGTCTCCCTCGTCGAGTTCCTGAAGGTTCCACCATCGACGTTCGCGACCTATCAGATCGTCGAAGTGCTCCTCGGCGTCACCATCGGGTGCGTCTCTTTTGCAGGAAGCGCGATCTCCTTCGCGAAGCTCCAAGAGCTCATGAGCGGCAGGCCGGTGACCTACCCGGGACAGCAATTCTTCAACGGGCTCATCGGCGCGGGCATCGTCGGCCTCGTCATCGCAGCATGCGTCACCCCGCATACTTCGCTCATCGTCATCGTCGCGATCCTTGCGCTCGCGTTCGGCGTCGTGTTCGTCCTGCCCATCGGCGGAGCGGACGTGCCGGTGCTCATCTCGCTCCTCAACTCCTTTACCGGACTCGCCGTCGCAGCGAGCGGCTTCGTGCTCAATTCCGTTCTGCTCGTCGTCGCGGGCACCCTCGTCGGGGCATCGGGAACTCTGCTCACCCGCATGATGAGCAAGGCGATGGGACGATCGCTGCCAAACATCTTGTTCTCGGCCTTCGGCGCAGTCATCACCGCATCACAAAGCACCGAGAGCGCGGGCGGGAGGTCCGTCCGTGCGGGATCGGCCGAAGATATTGCGATCCTCCTCGCCTATTCGAGAAAGGTCATCATCGTCCCGGGATACGGCCTTGCCGTCGCCCAAGCACAACACGTCGCGAAGGAGCTCGCGGATCTGCTCGAGGCGCGTGGCGTCGAGGTCTTCTTCGCGATCCACCCGGTGGCGGGACGCATGCCCGGGCACATGAACGTTCTCATGGCAGAAGCGAACGTTCCCTACGAAGAGCTCAAGGAGATGGACCTCGCGAACGGGGAGTTCGCAACGGCAGACGTCGCTCTCGTCGTTGGTGCGAATGACGTCGTGAACCCGGCTGCAAGGAACGCACCGGACAGCCCCATCTATGGAATGCCGATACTCAATGTCGACGAGGCGAAGAACATCGTGTTCTTGAAGCGATCCATGCGCCCAGGATTCGCCGGCATCGACAACGAACTCCTGTTCAACCCGAAGACAACGCTTCTGTTCGGGGACGCGAAGGATTCGCTCACCAAGCTTGTCGCTGAAGTAAAGGCTCTTTAGGGTACTGGCGTCCTTCGCGCACTTCGGGTGGCGCTCCACGCGCTTGAGGCGTGATCGCACCTTCAAGTGCCCGACCCAGGGCCGATGAAGAGATCGGCGAACGCCTTTTGTGAAAGCCCAACCTGCAGCCGTACGTTGGCAGTGGCCTAGTTTGAAATGAGGACCACATCGCCGACCTTCACCAGTTCCCCGGAACCGGCACGATCGCTCACGGCCGCTCCGCCATCCCGACGCTCATTTGAACGAGCGCTTTGATACAAGGGTTCGCGTTCACGGGTACTAGACGCGTCCCGGGATGGTTGCGTTGCCAAACTCGGAAAAGCTCGTCCACGAATCCCTGTCCCACCTGATCCACACCGGCAAAGTCAATCTCCACTTGATCAAACATCTCAAGTTGAGCTCCCATCCGTTTTGCCTCTGAGCGCGAGACGAAGTCGCCCCTTTCAAACAATGCGACACGAAGTGTCGACCGGCTGAAGCCCGACTCCAATGGGGCGAATGCCTGAAAGACGTCTCTCGGGACGACCTGAGTGTCCGCATCTACTTCGCACCGAACAAGAGTTCCAACTCGTTCGGACGCCAACCATCCAATTGCCTGGTCATCCCGACGCGAGTCCACAGTCCAAATCAGGTTTCCACTGCTCAGGACGAACCGATTGACCATCCGCGACGAAAAGTAGATGCCAAGTCCACTGTGAGCTAGCGGTGCGGTCGTTTGTTTGCCTTTCGCGATTTCGCCGATCGCATCGAAGTCGCTTCCAAGTCCTCGCTCTTCGCGCATGTTTCGAAAGGCACCGATTCCGTCGTCTTCGATCTCAAAGGCAATGCTCGTGTCCCGAACGAACCAGCGAACGCCGACCGTGTTCCCCCTCGAGTGGTCGATGGCGTTGTTCAGTAACTTGGTAAAGGAGAAACCTAGGACGCTTCCAACGTTCGGATTGTCGAGAACGGGCGGGTCGCTCCGCTTGAGCTCCACGAGTTCGCTAGACCAGACTTCGTCCTCTCTCAACCCGTCGCGGGAATACTGAAAGACGAGCGTGGCATTCTTGCGGTAGCGCCCGCCGCGGCCAATGCCTTCGTGAACAAGCTCACCGGTGGTCACCATTGCCGTAAGGTAATTACTTGCAGCCTGTCGCGAAACGCCCGCGGTCTTTGCGACCTGGCCAGACGTCACGAAATTGCTGGCAAAAAGCAGTTCCGCGATCGCTTCGGTGATTTCCTTACGTTTTGGCATTTTGGTGTCTCTCAGGGTCTCAGATGTTTACATTTTTACCTTTTCACCAGTATATCGATTAAGAATGTCGAAATGTAAACTTTCCAGAATTGGGCGTACCCATTGAGCTGAGGCCGAGCCGGACGCACCTTTCGCCTTCAAACTTGGCCGCCACCCTTGGCCGACACCTGGACAACGATGTTCGCGGGAATGGCGTCGATACACGACGAAAGAAGGGAGGCTTGCCGCTCGGGTTTTGCGCCCATCCACGAGCGCCCAACGCGGTGTCCTCGCTGCGCTCAGGCTCTTTAGGGCCGTTCGCTCAAGAGCACCTCGTGCGCTGCGCAACGAAGCGCAGCTGGATCGGCGACGAGCCTGTTCGACTCGATCGCCTCGCCGCACACCTCACAGGTGCCGTAAACGCCTTCTTCGAGACGCGAAAGCGCACGCTCGATCGCGGCGAGCTCAGACTCAACGGCACTGAGGAGGGCTCTCGCTTCGCTGACAACTTCGTCATCAAGTGGCGCTTCTCCTGCGCCAGACGATGATGCCTTGCCGCTGCTGAACTCCTGTTCGGTCATCGGAAAAACGATAGCCCTGCGGCTTAGGAAAACGGTGCCAAGTGACGACAGCAAGGCTCCCGGTTCATTTCCACCGGAAGTGCACGAAGACCCTGCCGAAGTTGCGGGAGTCCTTTTCGATGCGGTGGTAACGGGCCTTGACCTCTTTTTGATCGAGGAAGCGCAGGACACGCTTTTTCAGCTGGCCCGCGCCCTTCCCGGGGACGATCTCGACAAAGGACGCCTTCTTTGCCACCGCCTCGTCAATGATCTCCATGAGCGCCCGATCGATATCTGCGCCCCGGTTGTAGATGTCGTGCAGGTCGAGCTTGAGCTTCATGTCTCACACCGATTCATCGGGCTCCCCCGCGACATCCTCTCCTGCGCCACCTGGCATGCAACGTCCAGTTTTGGAAGAACCACATGTCGCAGAACCGCTCGGCAGTGCCCATGAGCAGATAAGACGGCACGTATCATGGTAAATAACCGGGCGGAGACGCCCCTTTTGGGCGTCTTACCTGACGCGCGTGTTGAGAGGAGGCAACATGGCATTGTCCACCCCGCTGTACAAAGCCTACGAGCACCGCCTCCTCAACGCGCTCCCAAAGGATCGCCTGCCTGGGCACATCGGCGTGATCCTCGATGGCCACCGGAGATTCGCTCGCTCGGGGAACCACGTCAGTTACACATCGGCGTACCGAAGCGGTATGGCAAAACTCCAAGAGTTCCTTGGCTGGTGCGCGCAGTTGAAGATCCCAGCAGTAACGGCGTGGGTGCTCTCAACGGACAACCTGCAGCGTCCCCAAGAAGAGCTCGAGCCGTACTTCGCGGTTCTCATCGACTTGCTCAAGGATCTCCCCGAGCTCGCCAGCCGCCTCGGATGTTCCGTGCAGGTGATCGGGAGCCTCGATCTGCTCCCAGACGGACTCGCGGCGGCAGCCAAAGAAGCAGCACAACGCACCCCGGCAGGGAGCTGGCATTTCAACTTGGCCCTCGGTTA
>Ga0181523_10003072_pt1 | contig 15466 bp, 15 predicted proteins | sample PEATcosm2014_Bin_43_FD_119752 | JGI IMG/M metagenome (GOLD analysis project Ga0181523, IMG submission 119752) | Peatland microbial communities from MTU Mesocosm Facility, Houghton, MI, USA - PEATcosm2014_Bin05_30_metaG | ecosystem: Environmental > Terrestrial > Soil > Wetlands > Peat | place...
ATAACGTTGCCGAGGCAAACATTACCCGCGTAAGCGGAGATTAACGGAGTAGTCCAATGCAACGTGTTTTTGTAGTAAGTAACATTAGACAACAGCTCATGCCCTGCACTCCAGCAAGGGCAAGGATGCTACTGCATGGGTCTCGGCAGATGTGTCGAATGGACAGGTTCGGATTCCCGCGGACTTCGGCTAAAGCAGCTCGTGAGGTTAAGGGTTTTAGGACTGGCGACATGGTTCAATCCGTAGTCCCTTCAGGTAAAAAGGCTGGCACTCACATCGGCAAGGTTGCAGTCCGTGCTTCGGAGAGTTTTAACGTGTCGACCATGGTCTGCCTCGTGCAGGGTATCAGTCACAAACACTGTTCTGTGCTACACAGGGCGGATGGGTATTCGTATCTATCAAAAACAGGCGCTCCTCTCGGCTTTGAAAAACCGAGTATCCTCGCCCAGGAGGTTTCATGAAAGGTTCCGAGATCAGAAACGCCTTCCTTGAGTTTTATAAGGCAAAAGGGCACGAAGTAGTCAAAAGCTCATCGCTTATCCCCAGGAACGACCCCACACTGCTTTTCACCAACGCCGGCATGGTACAGTTCAAATCGATCTTCCTGGGCGAGGAGAAGCGCCCCTATACGCGGGCAACCACATCCCAGAAATGCATGAGGGCAGGCGGCAAGCACAGCGATCTCGAAAACGTAGGCCATACTGCCAGGCACCACACTTTTTTCGAGATGCTCGGAAATTTTTCTTTCGGCGACTATTTCAAGAGAGACGCCATCCTTTTCGCATGGGAACTCCTGACCGAGAGATTCAAACTGCCTAAGGATAAACTTTGGGCGACCGTTTATCAGGACGACGATGAAGCAGCAGGGCTCTGGCCGGAGCTGACAGGCATTCCGGCTGGACGTGTTGTCAGGCTCGGCGCAAAGGACAACTTCTGGCAGATGGGCGATACTGGGCCATGCGGTCCCTGTTCCGAAATCATTATCGACCAAGGTGAGAGGGTAGGCTGCGGCAGTCCCGATTGCAAAGTCGGATGCGATTGCGACCGATATCTCGAACTTTGGAACCTTGTATTTATGCAGTTCAACCGTGACGAGTCAGGAACGCTGACTCCCCTTCCCAGACCGAGTATCGATACGGGGATGGGTCTTGAGCGCGTCGCCGCTGTTCTTCAGGGCAAAATAAACAATTTTGACACAGACCTTTTTTCTCCCATTATCTCAGCCATAAGTTCGATGTCGGGAGTGCCATATGGGAAGAATGCAGAGTCTGATATTTCGATCAGAGTCATAGCTGATCATCTCAGGTCTGTTGCATTCCTGCTTTCGGAAGGCCTGATGCCTTCGAACGAAGGCAGGGGATATGTGATGAGGCGCATCATCAGGAGGGCGGCTCGACATGCAAAGCTCCTAGGCTTTGAAGAGCCTGTGCTCTTCAAGCTGATGGGCTCTGTTGCTGACACAATGGGCGATATATATCCGGAACTGGTGCAGGAAAGGGAGAGGTCGTCAAAAGTGTTGCTCTTTGAGGAGGACCGTTTTACCAGAACCCTTGATCAGGGGATGCGGCTTCTCGATGAAGCTATCTCCAAACTCAAACGGGCCGGCGACAAGGTCGTCCCCGGTGATGAACTCTTCAAGCTTTATGATACCTTCGGGTTTCCCTTGGACCTTGCGCGCGATATTGCCATGGACAACCATCTTCACATCGACGAAGAGGGTTTCAACCGCGAGATGCAACTGCAACGCGAAAGGGCAAGGGCATCGTGGGTCGGAGAAGAAGAAGCCATAGCAACGATTTATAAGGAACTCCGCTCCGAAATCGGCGAAACAATTTTTGTCGGATACGATGTACTGAAAGCCGAATCGGTCATCAAAGCGATCATAAAGGACGGAAGGGTTGTTACCGAAGCGGCGGTAGGAGATGAGGTCGAGCTTTTTCTCGACAGGACGCCATTCTACGGAGAATCGGGCGGGCAAGTAGGTGACACAGGCACGATTTTCAGCGGGTCGACAGAGATCGCAGTTGCGGATACAAAAAAAGAGGCCAGCCTCCATGCGCATGTCGCTACTATCCGGAACGGCAATATCAAAGTATGGGATAGAGTGCAATGTGAGGTCGACAAAGGTGCGCGGATGACAATTGCGAGGAATCATACGGCAACTCATATTCTTCATACAGCCCTTAGGTCGGTTCTTGGCGAACATGTCAAACAGGCCGGATCATATGTTTCGACCGAACGACTGCGTTTCGATTTCTCTCATTTCTACCAGGTGGAGAAGGGCGAACTGGATGCCGTAGAAGATATTGTGAACAGCGAAATCCTCAAGAACAAATCTGTGCATACCGAGACATCCGATATCCAGACAGCCTTGAAATCGGGCGTGATAGCCCTCTTTGGCGAGAAGTACGGAGAGACAGTAAGGGTCGTGAAGGTGCCCGGCTTCAGCGCCGAACTTTGCGGGGGAACTCACTGCAGGACGACGGGAGATATTGGGCTCTTTACCATCGTCTCCGAAGGTAGCGTGGCATCCGGGATCAGGAGGATAGAAGCTTTTACAGGCAAGGCTGCTTATGAATACCTGAGGCATAAGAAGGACGAACTCAAACAGATGGCTGACATCCTCAAGACTGACAAGCCGGTCGAAAGACTGGAGAAGGTCATGTCCGACCTGAAAGACAAGGACAAGGAGATCGAAGCACTGAAGGGAAAACTTTCTTCACACAGCTCATCGTCGCTTCTCGATCTCGTGCGGGAGGTAGACGGAGTGAAGGTCCTGTCATGCCGCATCGATAATCTCGAACAAAAAGATCTAAGGGTGCTTGCAGACAATGTAAGGGAGCGTTTGGGCTCAGGGGTTATTGTGATCGCTTCTGCAAAAGACGATCAAGCCTCGATTGTCGCCATGGTGACTAAAGATCTTACAACACGGTACAGTGCCGGAGAGATATTGAAAAATGTTGCAGCCCTGTCCGGCGGTCGAGGCGGAGGCAAGCCCGATATGGCACAGGGAGGCACGAAGGAACTGGATAAACTGGACAACGCCCTAGAATCTGTATATTCTTTAGTTAAAAAATAAGTAACCGGAATGTTGAGTCAGGGAGATCATATAATGCCTTTAAGCCACCCTGTGTTGGCGTTCCGGTTCGACAGAGGAGGCGTTTAAATGACTGTCTTTGATATTGTTAGGAATGCGATCCTCGCCGGATTCGGAGTTCAGGAAAAGATGAAGGATTTTGTCGAGGACCTGGTCAAAAGAGGCGAACTGAGTGAGTCCCAGGGAGCAAAGCTTGTTAAGGAATGGTCCGATAAAGCTGACAAGACGACCACTGAATTGAGCGAAATAGTTACAAGTATAATACCGAGGGCCTTGGAGAAGATGAACATTCCTTCCAAGGGAGACATCGAAGGTCTGAACGAACAAATAGCGAAGCTCTCGGCAAAGATCGCTGCCTTCGAAGGCGCGCGCGATGCCGAAAAAATCCAATAACACGGGCGTGCAGTGGATATTCCGGGACTTGCCCGCAAATACCGCTCTGCTCGCAGACTTCAGCAGATCGTCAATGTATTCCTGAAATATGGATTCGGGCAGGTTATCGATCAGGTCCATCTGGGTATTTATATACCCTTCAAAAAGAGACTCAGGTCTTTCGGAGTATGGCCCGCCATAGAGGGACTGTCGGCAGCTGAAAGTCTGAGGATGGCCTTTGCCGAACTAGGTCCATCTTTTATCAAGCTAGCTCAGCTTCTTTCATCGAGACCAGATCTTATCACCGACCAGTTCGCAAATGAGCTGAAAAAACTCCAGGATGAAGTCCCTCCGTTCTCTCTGCAGGAAGCTGGGAGCATCGTTGAAGGAGAGCTTCGAAGGCCTCTGGATACGGTATTCCAGCACTTCGACGAAATGCCCATCGCAGCTGCGTCAATAGCACAAGTCCACAAAGCAAAACTGATGGATGGCCGCGAGGTCGTTGTTAAAGTCCAGAGGCCGCATATTCGCGAACATATTGAATCTGATATAACGATAATGGCTTTTGTTTCACAGCTGCTTGAAAAGAATGTTCCGGAGAGCAGGTTCTTCAATCCGGCAGGAATAGTTGATGAGTTTTCCCGGACGGTGAGAAAAGAGCTCAACTTTATCGAAGAGGCCAGGAACTGCGCTCGACTACGGAAGAATTTCGAGGGATATCCAGGCGTCCATATCCCGAAGATTTATGAAGGTATGATCACTGAGAAGGTGCTCGTGATCGAAATGATCCAGGGGGTGCGGATCGACAATATCGCTGCGATAGACAAAATGGGGGTGGATAAAAAAAGACTCGCCTGTCACACACTCGACGTCTATTTCAAGCAGATACTCGAAGACGGCTTTTTCCATGCAGATCCGCATCCCGGGAATCTCCTTATACAGTCCGACGGGACCCTCGCATTTATAGATTTCGGAATAGTCGGAAGGGTATCGGATGATGTCAAGGAACTAATCGCGGGGACCTTCATGTCCTTGGTGAGAAAGGATTTCGACAGTCTTGTCGATCACTATATCGAACTTGGCCTAGTGCCTGACGATATCGATAGCGATTCGTTGAAGCGTGAATTTAAAGCCGAGCTCAGCGATCTGCTAGAACCGCTATATGGTCTCCAGCTTCAGGACATAAAGTTTGCCCAGTTCTTCGACGTGGTCACAAGCCTGGCAATCAGGCATAATCTTAGGATACCGTCCGAACTACTGTTAATAGACAAGACCCTCCTGATGCTCGAAAACCTTTGCAGACAGCTCGATCCTGAAATCGACGTAATCGCGGCCGCCGAACCTTTTGCATCGAAGATGGCCCTTAGCGACATCAGCCCATCGAAGATATACGATAAGACGCGGAAGAGCCTGAAGGAGATCTCCGATTTTGCGCAGGTTTTTCCGAAACAGATGAAGCAGCTTTTCAAAAAAGCGGTCAAGGATGACATCCAGATAAAAATGTACCACGTGAATCTGCCTGAATTCATCAAAGATATGGACAGGGCGAGCAACAGGATCGCTTTTGCAATGATCGTCAGCGCCATAATCCTAAGTTCGGCGATAATGCACGCAACCAGCGTCCTTCCAACCGTGTTCGGTCTCTCGTTTCTTGGACTGATAAGTTTTGCAGTCGCCTTCCTTCTGGGCCTTTGGCTGATCGTTTCGATAATTCGATCGGGAAGACTCTAACCCGACTTATCATGTATGGAAACTGCGAGGTTTTTATTTTTTCTTAGCCGCTTCCTTGATAAGGGCCTGGCCGATGACGTTTCTCTGGATCTGGTTCGTGCCTTCGTAAATCTGGAGGATCTTGGCATCCCTCATCATCTTTTCAACAGGATACTCCTTCATGTAGCCTGAGCCGCCCATGACCTGAAGAGCATTGGTAGTGACACGCATGCCGAGATCGGTTGCAAAGGTCTTGGCGCATGCCGACTCCTTGGAGACATCTTTTGCTCCGCTGTCGATGAAACGGGCAACGGCGTAGATGAGTGCCCTCGCAGCCTCGATCTCGATCGCCATATCGGCCAGCATATGCTGAATGGCCTGATAGCTGATGATAGGGTGGCCGAACTGAACGCGCTGGCGGGCGAACTTCACTGCCTCATCGAAAGCTCCTTGGGAGACGCCAAGGCCCTGAGCGCCGACGCCTGTACGAGATGCATCGAGCGTCTTCATCGCAACGATGAAGCCCATTCCTTCTTTACCGATGATGTTTTCCTTCGGTATGCGGCAGTTGTCGAACACAAGCTCAGTAGTGATGGAGCAGCGTATTCCCATCTTGTTCTCTTTTTTGCCGAAGCTGAACCCGGGGGTGCCCTTTTCGACAATAAATGCTGATGCCCCGCGAGGGCCTTTGGACTTATCGGTTATAGCGATTATCGTGTAAACGTCTGCAACGCTCCCATTGGTGATCCACTGCTTAGTCCCGTTCAATACGTAATAATCCCCGTCCATTCTTGCAGTAGTCTGGATACCGCCGGCATCACTGCCAGCATTGGCTTCTGTAAGGCCGAAGGCAACTAGCTTCTTGCCGGCAGCTATCTCAGGGAGGTATTTCTTTTTCTGGTCATCGGTGCCGAACAGGAGTAATGGAAATGTGCCGAGTGCATTGGCTGCATATGAAGTAGAGACGCCGACACATGCCCGCGAAAGTTCTTCGACCGCGATGCAGAGTTCAAGGCAGCCCTTGCCGAGACCGCCATATTCCTCGGGGATGAAGAGGCCCAGCATGTCGGACTGGGCAAGGACTTTAATAATCTCCCATGGGAATTCTCCGGTCTCATCAAGTTCAGCCCTGACGGGAACTATCTTTTCCTCGGCGATCTGCCGCGCAAGGTCTCGTATCATTTGCTGTTCTTCAGTTAAAAAATAATCCATTGAAAATGTCCTCCGTAAACCCGAATTATAGTGGATGTTTTATCCGCTGATGTCGATATCCCCTGCGAGGAGATGAGAGGTACCTATGTTACCATAAAAGCTGGACTCATCACCAATCAGCACGATGTTTTTGAACAGATCCAGTATGCTGCCTGAAATGACGGCCTCTTTGACCGGGTGGGAGATGCTGCCGCCTTCGATCCACAAACCTGATACGCCGACTGAATATTCACCTGAGATTGGATTCGCCGTGTGCATTCCCATCGTCTCTGTTACATAAATGCCCTTGTCGACCATGTTGAGGAGGCCGGAAAGATTCGTTGAATGCTCTTTTGATGCCGCTGAGAGAAATACATTGGTGGGACCGACCGCAGGGAGACCTGTGAATCCCCCCCTGACTGCATTCCCAGTCGAGACGGTATTGTCCTTTCGGGCATTGTAAGTATTGTATAGATATCCCATGAGGACGCCTTTTTCGATGAGTGTTTTTTCGGAAGTCGCTATCCCTTCGTCGTCCACAGGCTGGCTGCCAAGCCTGCCGTGCAGGAGTCCGCTGTCAACCAGATTCAACCGGGAGCTGATAACGATCTCACCGATCTTGCCTGCGAGCATCGATTTTCGTTTCCGGACAGCCTCGGAGGAGAGTGCCGACGCCAGAATGCCTATGAAGTCTGCAGCCACAGAGGGATCAAGGAGAACAAATCCCCTGATTGGTTTTATCTTTCGGGCGCCAAGTATCTGTAGTGCCTTTGATGCGGCGGCCTGCCCGATCTGCTCGAAGGATATGTCCCTGAGAAAACGGCTACCCTGATAATCCCATCCCATCTGACTCTCCTGTCCCTGTTCGGCGACTGCCATGATGTGTGCCGAGCAGGCAGATGAGGCAAATTCAAAGTCTATCCCCTTCGAATTAGTGATCCTGGTGCTGCCGAGACTGAAGCTGCCTGATGCGTTTCGGGTCTTCGTTATTCGTTTGTCTTCCTGCAATGCCGCATTTTCCATCGAGAGGACCATGTCAACGGCTTTTCTTTCATCAAGAGTCGACATCGAATCATCAAAAATGGAGACCTCAGCGAATCCATTGCCTGAAGGTAGTCCGTTGGATTCGTCCGCTTCTGTGAAATGAGAAGCCTCTACCGCACGTTTTGCAACGGCGGCAATTTCAGACGGATCGGTCGAATAAGAGAAGCCAAGGTGGCTATCTTTGAATACCCTTATAGAATAGCCGATCGAATCGGACCTCTCGAGGGTATCGATGTGCTGTTCTTTTACCTCGATGCTCAAGTGGCGAGAAATACGTACGTATACTTCAGCCTCGTCGGCACCCGCTTCAAGTGCAAGTTGTAGCAATTTATCCGCAAACCCGGTCTTGGCGTATGGTTGATTTATCATTCTTCAGTATATGTCGCAGATGCAGTTTCCGACTCCCAGACCGTTACAGCTTTCAAGGTCACGGAATAGACGGCGACTTTACCTTTCAGAGATTCGAATATCCAGCGCGAGATATTTTCCGAAGAGGGATTTATGTTGGCAAAGGGAGGCAAGTCATTCAGGCAGACATGGTCCAGCGGGTTGACGATATCGTTCGTCAATCTCTTCAGGTCGGTGAAATCCATAGCCAGACCGATCCGGTTAAGGTTTTGCGCGGTCACAACGACCTGCACCTTCCAGCTGTGACCGTGGAGGTTTTCGCATTTGCCTTTATATTCTCGGAGTTGATGCGCAGAGGCGAATTTTGTTTCAACAGTTAATGTGTACATGTTCCACCTTCTTTCGCGGGTTAGGTCTTCTTTTTGAAGATGGCGATATATGGGAGGTTCCTGAACTGGTTTTCATAGTCCAGACCGTAGCCCACTACGAATACGTTGGGAATGTCGAACCCTACATAATCGAGGTCAATGTCCACGATACGGCGTTCCTTCTTGTTCAGAAAGGCACATACCTTAAGGCTCTGAGGGCTTTGGGTGAGGATCCTTTCGCGGAGATAGTTGAGCGATATGCCCGTGTCGATGATATCGTCAACGATCAGGACATCTTTCCCCTTAATATCTTCCCTTATGTCGTAATGTACCTTCACTTCTCCGGTAGAGGTCGTCTTTATGTAGCTTGACGCAACTATGAAATCAATGGTGACAGGCTGCTGGATTGACCTCACGAGGTCTGAAAAGAACATGAAGGAGCCCTTGAGGATACCGATTGCAAGTATCTCTTTACCCAGATAATCACGGGATATCCTGTCAGCCAGCTCAGCAACCTTGTTCTGGATCTGGTCCGTCGTTAAGAATGGCTTTCCGATTATCACGGTCAACCTCCGTTATTTGAATAGATTATATATAATACTCTTAATGGTGTTATAAATGGCTTACTTACGCCATCGTAAAGGTCTGTTCCCCGAGTTGCTGGCGGTCATCACCTGCGTATCTTTTTTTTTCGCGCTTATGTTTCATTAAATATTCGATACTTTTGAACCATTGCATGTTGTCTATTTTAATATACAATAAGCTTGTTTGCGGCGAACTATGCCCGTGGAAACATTGAAGAGTGGTTATCGAGCCGCCTCAGCTTGTATTCCCTTCATGGACAAACTCCATTCAATTGATGTCAGAATATTATACGTTCTATATGCATTGTTGTCCATTATGATCTCTCGTCCAAGTTTGGACACTTGTTTAATGCAGGATCAAATATAGCTTGCCACAGTCTTCATTATTTCTATGGTGGACCATCTCATTTCTCAGCAGTCCAGATCAAGGCGCAGGATGAGAGACACTCGACAAAGTGGTCATGATAGATTTCTTCGGCAATCATCGAGTTTGCCATACTGCTGGAACTAAGACGTTAAGTAGCTAGGGCGAGAGGTCTTTCTCTGCAATAATTAACCACTCTCATTTTTCAGTCGCCAATTGTCTTGGGTAGGGTGTCGATACAAGCTTGCCCTACATGACGAATTAGTCTATGATAATCTAGATAGATTGTGCGGCCCCAATAAGTCCCATAACTAGGCTGCTAACAATAAATGCAATCAGTGTGAAATGCGAATGAGTAATGAGCACGGAGATAAGTTCGGCATTCTTGTCATCGGATCACTTGGTGTTGTATTCGGGGATCTTAGCATCGGTCCTTTATATACATTGAGAGTGTGCATCTCAAGCTTCTTTATAATTTCTCCCACGCCAAAAAATATCCTTGGACTCGCATCTCTTATATTCTGGGCATTGCCCCTTGTTGTGAGGACCAATTACGCCATATTTATTCTACGTTCTGATGACGAGGGCGAGGGCGGTATTTTTGCCATGTTGGCGCTGCTGCACGAGAACATGGGAGCCAAGCCTAGTCGCAATATCATTTTGGTAATGAGTTTCGGGTCGGCATTGCTTTATGGTGATGGACTAATCACTCCGGGGACATCCGTTCTTTCCGACAATGGAATATTAAATAATGCTTTTAGAGGATAATGCATGAAAGAACTGTTCGAAAAAACGATAATCAATGGGATGACACTCACTAACAGGTTTGTCCGGTCCGCGACCTGGGAAGGCATGTGCGAAACGGACGGGAGACCCACTCTCAGGCTTGCTTCCTGCTATCGTGATCTGGCTGCTGGTGGCGTTGGTATGATCATTACAGGCTATGCGTTTGTCAGGCCCGACGGCAAACAGCTACCCGGGAAAATGGGAATACATACTGATAAGTTTGCTGACGAGATGAGCTTCCTTACCAACGCTGTCCACAAGGAGGGTGGCAAAATATGCATGCAGCTTGTTCATGCGGGGGGGCAAACGACTTCAAAAGTGGCAGGTAGGCACCCACTCGCTCCGTCCGCAGTAAAGGTAGAACAATTTCCTGAAGAGCCGGAGGCAATGAGTAAACAAGACATAGACGAAATTGTGGCGGCTTTCGGCGACGGTGCCCGGCGGGCAAAGAAGTACGGGTTCGATGCTGTCCAGCTCCATGCAGCACATGGGTACCTCATCAATCAGTTCCTCTCTCCGATGACCAATCGGCGGATGGATGACTACGGCGGCACCGTGAAGAACCGCTGTCGTTTCCTTCTTGAAGTTTACCGCAGTGTTCGTTCGGAGGTGGGAGCCGATTTTCCGGTCTTCGTCAAGCTGAATGGCTCCGACAATCTTGAGGGCGGTCTCGATATAGGCGACGCTGTTCATGCCGGATGTATGCTGGACAAGGAGAAGATCGATGCCATAGAAGTAAGCGGCGGGACATCCGCCTCCGGCGAAAGAACTCCTGTGAGGACCAAGATAGACAAGCCTTCCCGCGAAGCTTACAATCTAGCACTTGCTCTGGAGATCAAAAAAGCGGTCCGATGCCCCATTATGGCAGTAGGAGGTTTCAGATCCCTTGCAGTAATTAATGAGACGGTTATCGATGGTGGGATCGATTACATTTCCATGGCCCGCCCATTCATCAGGGAGCCACGACTTACCAATCGCTGGAAAGAAGGTGACCTCTCCCCTGCGCGCTGTATCTCCTGCAATGGCTGTTTCAAGCCGGGACTCAAGGAAGGCGGTATCTATTGCGTGGTCGAAAAAAAAGAAGCGCAAAAGCGAACTGCTGAACACCGTTGATTCACAGACGTTCTCGAAGAAGTGTAAGACCTTTTACCTGAGAGACAAATCTGCGCAAGACACTGATGAGAATCTTAAGGGCGGCTATGGCTGCTCCATCTGCGGTAAACATGCAAACGTGGGCGTTTGTGATGTTTGCCTCGGCAATGTTATCCGACGGTTTATATGCAGGCAGCACGGGCTTAACCCTTACACCTGTTTAACTGTCTGCCGCAGAGCCTGGGGCTGGCGAGGCTGAGTAGACCTGTGGAATTACACCACCAGTCCCTTTCAGAACCGTACGTAACAGTCTCCTGTTATACGGCTCGTGCCAGTCATACGCTTGAGTCTTCGCAGTCTCAAACATACACATTGAGATAGTTCCTCCTGGTTGCCCAGTTGACAGTTACTCACTGTGGACTGGCTTATCTCCTTCCCTCCACGGCTTATTATCACCGCTTCACAGGCACTACAAGATAATCCGCCCCCTTTATTTGCATCGGTACTTTCCTCCTTCGTGGGGCTACCACTTATAAAGTTTTCCCTTAACATCACTTAAAGAGTTCCTATGTTCCGAAAAAAGAGCCCGAATCAAGCTCGTGCCTACTCTACGCCGGATGTCACTTAGGCAGTAAACAGGTTCCCCCTAAGTTTATCGTGGAGAAGGGATGACTTCCACAATTTTGACATCGTCTACACCTTTCGACGCTCACATAGGTTCACTTAATGTTCACCTTCTTGATTCATACCTGACACATCTCGTGTGCCTTTTCCTCAACCGTTCACCACCGTAGTCTTTCGATCTAAAGCAGCGTGAAGTGGTTTGGAATCTGCACCTGTATGCCGATTCCGTAGGACCGCTCCCTCCATCTCCTTTGCAGCTTCATAGCACAACATCCCAAAGTGCCTATGTATTCTTCGGTAACGTAGTGTTAAGAAAACGTCACTATTGCAACAGAGGCTGTGCACAGGTATTAATTATATAGTTATGAATAAGCGTGTCATCAAAACCGATAAATCCGGAGAGTCTTTTGAAATAGGTCGATGCGATGCCGCGGATCTTTCCCTTCTCTTGGAGATGTACTCCAATTTTTCACCCAAACCTGCCTCTCAGGGCCTTCCGCCACCGGATAATGAAACCTGTCACAATTGGGTAATAAAGCTCTTCGAGATGGGGATGAATTTTCTTGCCTGGAAGAATGGCAAGGTGATCGCCCATACGGCACTTATTCCTGACCCAAAAGAAAAAGCGGTCGAGTTCATAGTCTTTGTCGATCAAAACTACAGAAATCTTCGGATTGGGACGGAGTTGACGTGGTCGACCCTTGAAGAGGCAAAGGCACTCGGCTTTCAGTCTGTCTGGCTGTCAGTGGAGACCTCTAACTTTGTTGCCATAAAACTATATCGCAATTTTGGCTTCCAATTCTTCGATATGGATTCTTGTGAAAGGATCATGCTCCTCAAGTTTTCCCGAAAGAATCTCCGCTGAAGCGTGAGCAATAGCGGTTTGATATGATTGTGAATGATATATCAAACACTCAGATCGAAGGGAACAATAGAAAATGGAAGACGCATTTCAACCGGCTTTTTATTCCGATAATAGTCATCCAGATCTTCAGGCGGTTGGGGCGAGCTTGAAATCGGGCAAAGAAAACCCTGTAGGTATTGCCAGGCGAACCTTCTATTTTGTCAGAAACATATTTCCCATGGGGGCTGATCTGTATCAACGCAAAGCTCAGAGACGTTAAACCGAGTATACGACGCATGCTGGAACAAATCATCGCTGCTTGTAGCGCTATTGAAATGCAATCACGTTCCTGGACGATTTGGCTCAGTCCCCTTTAAAACGCACCTTCGTTAAGCCGGCTATCGGAGCCTTGCACTGGTTGACAAATAATCCCTACAATCGTTACCTCGATCATGCGTATCTCAAAAGCTACCCATGACAAAATATGGATAACCACCCGTTCATGGAAACGGCCTCCAGTAGCTGGCTAGGTGACGCCTGTCACAGAATTACCGACTGTTTCGGAATATAGTTAAATCAGGGAGGTGTTTATGACTGTGAACTCCGGAGCAATGAGTCTGCGTTGCATTGCGATGTCGGTATTAGGAGTAGTTGTAGCCCTACTTCTTGAACTTGCATTGATTGCTGCGCTGGCAGCTTCAATGGTCAGCGGAAACCAGACTCTCATCAGCGTCTTTGCTTTATGCTCCGTACTATTCATCCTGCCCTGCTGCGCGGCTTTCAGAGTCGTTGCAGGCGAAGTGAAAGAACACAGGCGAAACAGGACAGATGTGCGCAAACATAGTCTCGCGCGGATCTTGTCACACGACAGACCGCTACCGCAGGGGTAATTGTTTAATAATAAGGTATTTTTGAGGTCCCGTGAGATAATACATCCCATGCCTGGGACTTTCTGGACATCTGCTCGCAACAGCTCCAATATGTTGCGAGCAGGGTCCTTCCGCGACTGGGCTGGTTTAGCTTAGGACCGGGCGAGAAATAATTCCAAAGAGAGAAATTGCGAAAGGGCGTTCGAACGGGTGCTGTGACAAACGCAGTCCTGATCAAAGGATCGTCATTGTCTCAAATCACGAAGTATTGTGATTAGCGATCGTCTATTACTTATACGACCTCATATTGCACCACTTCCTGATCATTGCAAGCCCCATAAGCTCAAGCATGATGATCTAAGAAAGAAACCGAGAGATCTCCCGTTGTCTGTTTTCTGAAATTGGTACAACCGTTATGCTAATGAAACAGCCTAGCGTGATACTATTTGCAGGTATGACAACAGGGGCACTAACTGTTGGTTCGACTAATATAAAAAGAAAAAACAAAAAAACGGAAATGAATAGATTATTTTACTCCTGAACAATACGAGATCCGATACGGATCATTCATGGCAAGATATTATTCTTCCGTCAGTTACACGTGGCATGGTCAGAGAGGCGACTCCGGACAAAAGCGATGTGGCCGCGAAGCTCATAGAATTGGTCAGCATAGGACGCGGGGACTTTCATTTTATTTACTGCCTCGTCGATCCGATCAAGACGTGTCAGCAATGCTGCTCTTACATCCACGGACAAATCCACTGCCAGGTCTTCTTCAAGAGCCAGTAATGCCCTGTACCATTTGAATATGCGCAGCCTGATTCGCCACCTAAAGACCATCGGGATGAATCGCAGGCCGGGAATCAATACCACAAGAATCGGCACAACCATTACAAGGGTGCGGCTCACCAAGCTTGCCACCCAGAACGGCAGATAGCGATAGAGGAAACTCTTGCCCGACTTGTAGTATCGATTCGCATCGGCGCTTATGGCTATTTCTTGCTCCAGCGGGGATGGAAACTCACCCCGGAGCTGGAGCAGGCCGGCTTTTCCGTGCACCTCCTGCGCGGCCTCGATCAAGAGGTCCGACAGGGCCGGATGCAGGTCGGGCCGTGCAATTAGCTCAATCGTGGGCCCGATCAGTGTGATATCGTGTGACGGAATATTCATGCCGAAATCTATGGAGCCCTTGGGAAGTTCTAGTTTGTTCAGGTAGTTGAAGCGGCGAGTATATCCATCAGCCTGTGTAAAATTGAAAAGATGAACTCCATCAGTCCGCAGGAGTGTGCGCATGTTTTGCACCGAAGCGGAGTCTCCCATCATGAACACGGCATCCACCTTACCCTCCGTCAGGGCCTTTACCGCCTCATCCGCTTCCAGATTCGTCAACTCGGTCACGCCCCCTTGTTCGATGCCATTTGCTGCAAGCAGGGTCAAAGCAATGGTGCGCGTCCCACTGCCTTCAGGCCCGATAGCTAGCCTTCTGCCAGTTAGTTGGGAAAGCAGGTCGATAGGATCATCACTCCGATAAAAAACAAGGATAGGTTGATGGGAAATACTTCCTAGTGAGACCAGGTTGTCGATCTTCAGCCCGCCGGTTACTCCGCCCTGAACGAATCCAATGTCGACGTGAAAGGATGGGTTGGCCAGTCTCTTTAGATTTTCCTGCGATCCTTGTGACGGGAGGATTTTCAACTTGACCCCATTGCGCGCCAATATCTTGACGTATTTCTCGGCATTCATCTGAAAGATGCTGCCCGCGGGACCACTTGTGATGGTAATCGTGTCGGGCGGTGCGGAATGAAAAAACCAGTAAGTAGCAAAGACCGTAACCACAACGATAAGAACAATGGCAATAAGCGAGGCAGTCCGACCTATCCCAAAAGTCTCCATAAAAGTTGACTGAATATGAGTGAGACTGATCTTGCGACCTGTTTGCATCGTTGATCCTCCAGTCTTTATTGCTGCCAGTGTCGCGCCGGAACCTACAAGACATTGTTGCTCCTCGAAGGTTCAAAAAGAACGAAATGGCTACTTGTGTGCCTTTAAATAACTGTTTTCACTATAAAAACCACATAGATAAACAGTTAAGTGATACTCCAGGTTCATATATAGATAATATCAAAAAAAACATAACACTGCAGGCAGTATGTCCATGGCACTTGTCGGACAA
>Ga0181523_10003074_pt1 | contig 15461 bp, 13 predicted proteins | sample PEATcosm2014_Bin_43_FD_119752 | JGI IMG/M metagenome (GOLD analysis project Ga0181523, IMG submission 119752) | Peatland microbial communities from MTU Mesocosm Facility, Houghton, MI, USA - PEATcosm2014_Bin05_30_metaG | ecosystem: Environmental > Terrestrial > Soil > Wetlands > Peat | place...
CTCGCTATTCTTCTCGAAGATCCGGATGATGGTGATCTTCGGCGCGGCAAATCTGGCGATTCTCCTGGCGGTGATGGAGTACAAGCGCTACGCATTCACCTCGCTGTGGTGTGCGTACGCGGCGGTGGCGAGTGTGATCATCCTGGCCTACTTCTGGAGCAGCAAGGGGCATCGACCGTTCGTCTACGCGTAGCTTGGCTGATTGGGGGTCTGGCCCAGCCTTTCCGGTGATCTCGAGGTTGGGCGGGTGGCCAACTTCTGCCCCGCAGTACAACCCGGCCTCGTGAAGTGTAAGAGACTGGGGTGCGCCACTTCTCGCGTTTGAGAAGTGGCCCTCCCAACTAGTACCGTGGCACGTCGACACCGCCGCAAGCCTAGGGTCGCCTCCTCGGCACCACGCGGAACTGACGTTTTCCTTCGATGCGGTAAGTTGCAAAATCCGCTTGATCGACGGTGAGAATTACGGAAAGAGATTCGCGCTTTGCCAGATAGACGAGCGTGGCGTCGGCGAAATCCATCGGCCGGTCCCAGTAGCGCGACATTAAGCTGCGCAGGTGCGGCAGTTCCGCGTCATCGATTGTGCCGAGGACGAGCGCACCCGAACGGACGAACTTCCACGCGGCTTCCATCTCGGCGCGGGTATCGCCGACCAGGTGAAAGACTTCGGTGAGCACGGCCTCGGAGGTCAGCAGCGGAAGCCGCAGTTGACGGAATGCGTCCACGCAGACGGAGTGCCAGCGATCGCTTCGGTCGAGTAGCGCTAGAATCGCGCCGGTATCGATCAACCCATTAACGACTACAGCGTTAGCACCTGCATTAGCGGACATGGCGACGCTTCAGGCGCTCGCGAAGCGCAGCGCGCGCCGTCTCCGCGCGGCGAGGGTTGCCGCTGGCGACGACTCCGAAGCAGGTCGCGGCAGCGCTGTGAAGGCGGCACTGGGCGTCATCTTCCGAGAGATCGGTGTCGCCCTTTTTTAGCCAATCGCGGACGGCAGTCTCCAGCACGGCCGAAACCGGCACCTTGCGGAGACGCGCTTCCCGCTCCAGGTCCGACTTGAGTTCGCCCGATAGACGCCAGCTGTAGACTTCGGTCCTCATGCACCACAGTGTAGTGCACTACGCGCGTTTTTGCAATGGCTGGCGCGTGGCCCGTCCAAGCTTCGCTTGGGCGGGGAATTGACTTTTTCATCACGAACCGTCCGTGTGCGCCATCACAGACATCCAACCCGCCGATCGCGATAATGTGAATGGGGTAGCCAGAGACAAAGCCGTCGTCGAAGACGGCACTCGAAGCTGCCCCAAAGCTGTTTTTACCGCTCTTTGACAACCTAACTCCTTATTTATCAATACGTTGAAGTTAAGTCCTTATTCCTCAATATTTTAGCGCAAATGGGGGGGGACAGAACCAACTGGTTATAACCTTAGTAGTAACTAATGCGAAATCATCGCAGCCACGTATCATCCTGGACACTCCATTCGCCGTTCCTCACAGCTCGCAGTCGCCCGCGTGCGCTACAATCCGCTCATAGCTGAATTGCGAGTTGCCTGGAGGCATTTATGGATCTCGGGTTTCCGGTGATCACCGTTGCCGTCATTATCGTCATCATCTACATTCTGAGTTCAATCAAGATCCTGGCGGAATATGAGCGCGGCGTCATCTTTCGGCTGGGCCGTCTGCTGGGGCACGCCAAAGGCCCAGGCGTAATTCTGGTCTTCGCCCCGATTGACCGCATGGTGCGGATTTCGCTGCGGCAGGAGGCGATCGAGGTTCCGCCGCAGGACGTCATTACCCGCGACAACGTCACGTTGAAAGTGAATGCGGTGATTTTTCTGCGCGTGATCGATCCCAACAAGGCAGTGGTTGAAGTTTCGAATTACGCCTACCAGACTTCCCAGTTTGCGCAGACCACTTTGCGCTCGGTGCTGGGCGAACAGGAGCTGGACGAATTGCTGGCGCATCGCGACAAGATTAATTTGCGGCTGCAGAGCATCCTGGATACGCACACGGCGCCCTGGGGCGTGAAGGTCGCGAACGTGGAGGTCAAGCAGGTGGATATGCCAGAGTCGATGCTGCGCGCGATGGCCAAGCAGGCGGAGGCGGAGCGCGAGAAGCGGTCGAAGATCATTCACGCGGAAGGCGAGTTTTCGGCGGCGCAGCGGCTGGTGGATGCGGCGCATTTGTTGTCGAGCGAGCCGGCCAGCATCCAGTTGCGGTATTTGCAGACGCTGACGGAAATCGGGGTCGAGAAGAATACTACCGTGGTGTTCCCGGTGCCAGTCGACTTCTTCTCCGGCATGCAGAAGTGGCTGGCTAACGTGCCCAATCCGCCTGCGACGGCGGAAAGGTAGAGGTCAACATTTAGTTCTCATGCCCACGGCGCAGAAGGATACGGAGATCGTAATTGGTACCGGTCGCATGCTGGCGTTTTTTTTCACTTTGGTGCTGGTGTGTGCTTTCTTTTTCGCGATCGGGTTTTCACTGGGCAGGAAAACCAGCGTGGCGGTCGCGGGCGGTTTGTTGAATGCTCCCGCGGGATCGCCGACGACCGTCGTTCGACCCTCGCCGGCAAAGAACGACGCTGCGGAGTCTTCCAAAGCCGCGCCGCAGTCTGGCGATTTTAGCTTCTACAAGGCCGTCGGCGAGAAAAATGCCGAAGCAGCGCTCGCGCCGGCGGATTCGAAGACTCCATCGGCGGCCTCAAATGCGGCGGACCCCAGCGCGACGACTCCCGGCACGGCGACCTCAGGCACGGAAATGCCACCAAAAGACGACGCCGACGCGGGAACCGCTGCGCCGGTAAGCGGCGGTTACTATGTGCAGGTCGCCGCCGTCAGCCGGAAAGAAGATGCCGAGGCGCTGGTGGAGGCTCTGAAGAAGAAGCAGTATCCAGCCTTCATCGCGAACAATGCTTCGACCGACAAGTTCTATCGCGTTCAGGTCGGCCCCTACGCCGAGACGAAAGACGCGGAAGCCATGCGCGCGCGCCTGGTTGGCGATGGGTACAATCCGATTGTGAAAAAATAGAGAAGGATTTGTGATTGGTAATTGGTAGTTTGTAATTTGCAATCTAAACCGAGCTCCGCGTCTCATGTTTTCAACCACAAATTACAAATTACCAATTACAAATAAACATGGTTCACGACACTGCCAGGCTTGACCGCTTTCTGCATGCTATCGCCGATCCCACTCGGCGCCGGATTCTGCAGGCTCTCAAAGAGAAAGGCGGATGCTCGCTGGATAAGGAAACGGGGCTTTGTGCAGGCGATATCGAGCAGCGGGTGAAGCTGGCGCAGCCTACCGTTTCGCATCACATGCGAATCCTGGAAAAAGCCGGCGTGGTTGATGCCAAGCGCGAGGGCCATTGGCGCTGGTACCGGCGCAACGAGAAGTTAATTGCAGAAATGACGCGGGAGTTGAAGGGCGAACTCTAGGCGCTTCGAAATAAGCGAGCGCCAGCGTTCCCGCTGGACGGGCGAGACGCCCGTCTCTCCATTCTTTTTAGGTTTTGCGGCTACGCTCCTGCGCCCGCCATGTAGGCTCTTTCTTCGTTCTTGTCGCTGGACTGCGCTGCGGGTTTCCCTTCCCTCTGGCTGAGGCTGCGGACATTCGAAATCAGGTCAGCTACTTCGAACGGCTTCGAGAGTGACGGTATTTTATTTTCCTGAAGGAAACTTCTAGTCGGCTCGTCGGTAACGGTGGAAAACGTCAGCAGGAGTCCTTTCTCCAGACCAGAGCAGTTCTGCGCGATCCACTCGTAGGTTTCGCGTGCGCTGCGCTCTCCGGGCATGTGACCGTTCAGCACGATCACGTCGAAAGAGCCTTGGCGGAGTCGATCCTGCATGTCCGCTACGCTCATGGAAGTGGTGACTTCGGCTCCGGCACCGACTAACACGTCGCGCTCAAATTCCAACACGGCTTCTTCGTCTTCGACCAGCAGCACGCGGCCTGTCAGCAGCGACTCCCGGCGCCGGGCCGCTACCGACTCCGCCAACGCGGGTTTTTCGCCGGCCAGCAAATGGACGGCAATCGTCGCTCCGCCCTCTTCGCGATTGCGCGCGATGATTTCGCCGCCATGTTCCTTGACGATGCCATAGCAGATGCTCAACCCCAGGCCGGTGCCTTTGCCGACGGACTTGGTGGTATAGAAGGGATCGAAAATCCGGCCGGGGTCCTTGATTCCCGGGCCGCTGTCATCGAATTCTACGCACACGTGAGCATCTTTCTTGAAGACGCGTACCTTCAAGACGCCGCCGCTGGTGCGCTCGCCGTTGCTCTTGACGCTGCCGTTGCCGTCGGCATTGCTCTCGCCGTTGCCTTCGGCGTTGTTTTCGGCGTTACCCTCTACTATGGCATCGAGTGCGTTGTTGACAATGTTCAGGAAGACCTGCTCCAACTGATGCGGATCAGCCACCACGGAGGGCAGATCGGCGGCGAATTCGCGCTCCAGCGTAACGCTGTTCACCTTCAAATCGTATTCGCGAAGAGTAAGCGACTCTTCCAGCACCTTGCGCAAATCGACCTGGTGCTTTTCCGGCTTGCGCTGGCGCGCGAAGGAAAGCAGATTCTGTACTACCCGGTGAGTTCTCTGCGCCTGCTTGAACAGCTTGGTCACATAATCGGCGGAGCGGGCATCAAGCCCCGCACCTTCCAGGAGTTGCGCGTAGCCGAGGATCGCGGTCAGGGGATTATTCAGTTCGTGCGCCACACCGGAAATTAATTGGCCGATCGCCGACATTTTCTCGCTCTGCAGCAATTGTTCCTGCGTGCGGCGCAAATCTTCGTACGCCCGGCAAGTCTCCTCGTAGAGTTGCACCTTTTCGATCGTGGTCGCGAGTTGGCGACTGATGGCGACCAGCAGATTCTCATCGTTACTCGAATAGTGCCGGTCTTGCCTGCTGGCGATGCCCATGATGCCGATGGGCTTGTCCTTGCTCCAGAGCACGACCCAAATCCAGCAGGGCAAATGGTCGGCACACACAAACTCGACCACGGCCGGCGGCAGGTGCGGCAGGAAATCCTGGGTGACCACTTCTGCTCGCGAGCGCATCACCAGATCACCGAAGCCCTCTGGAAAGACGACTTCGGCCATCAGCCCGCGCGCCTCGCTGCGCGGACCCCAACCCGCGCGCCGCCGGTAGGTTTGCTCTGGTTCTGCGGCCAGATAGACCGAGCCGGTCTCAGCCCCAAACAGGGAGATCACCTGGCGCAGTGTGAGGTTCAGAATTTCATCGAGATCGAAGGTCTGGGTCGCAATCACCGCCATGGCGTTGAGCGCGTTCAACTCACGGTTGCGCCGCCGCATCTCGTCTTCCGAGCGTTTCTTCTCCGTGATGTCGAGAACGAAACCCTGATATCGCTCTATATGTCCACTGGAATCGCGGGTAGCAAAGCAGCTCTGTGCCATCGTCAGCAGCGTGCCATCTTTCCGTCGCGCCGTAATTTCAAAATTGCGCGCGTAGTTGTGCGCCTCGATTTCCTTTAGAAAAGCTTCCCGTTCCTCGGTAACTGCGTGCAACACTCCCCTCATGTCGAGGGCCATCAACTCGTCGCGGCTGCCGTAGCCGAGCATAGTGACGAACGCGTCGTTGCAGTCGAGCAAATCGCCCTCCGGCGTTCCCACGAACACGCCTTCCTGCGCCTGCTCAAACAACATCCGGTATTTTTCTTCCGCGATTTGACGGTCAGTGGTGTCGTGCACTACATGGATGACGCCGGTCGGCTGGCTTCCCTGCTCGGCATACGAAGAAGTCGACACTATCGACTGCCCACCGAAACACGGATCCAGGGCTTCCGTCAGCCCCGAACCGCGTTCGCAATACGGGCATCCGCTCCAGGCACGCTGATGGGGTAGAACTTCTTCGCAGAGATTGCCCAATACATCCGCAGGCACCTTCTCCAGCCGCTGCAACAGGGCCTGATTGGTTTTGAGGATGCGAAAATCTGCGTCGTGCGCCAGGATCAGATCCTGAATGGAGTCAAAAGTATTCATCCACTGGCGCTGCGAGCTTGCCACCTGCTCCAGCAAGCGCAGATTCTCAAGCGCGATACCCAGCGTCTGGGCTGCCGTTTCCAGGAAATCGAGCTCTTCGCGGGAGTGGTGGCGGCGGGAGCAGCCAAGTGACAGTATCCCGATCACCGCCTTCTTGCCCAGCACCGGCAGCAGCAGCACGTGATGAACGGAGCGCTTGGCCAGCAGTTCCCGTTGCAGTTTCGAGAACTCCGAGAGCCGCATCTCCACGGGGCGGCTTTCCTGGAGGATGCGGGCCTGCATCTCATCGGTTCCGACTTGCCCGATGACACGCAGAAACTCCGGCGACAGGCCGGCATACTGCGCCGGCACCAAACGGTTGTCTTCCATCAAATGGAACCATGCCGCCTTCGCGCCCACCAGAGTTTTCAGTTTTTCCAGCGCAGCCTGCATGATGGGGGCACGATTCTGGCCGCGGGCAATGGTGACCGCCAACTCATTCAGCACAGTCAGCCGCCGCATGACCAGCCGCGAATCCTTTAGCGCCAAGAGCAGGATGCTCGAACCAAAGAGCACTTCGGCCAACAGGTAGCCTTCATTCGAAATGTGAGCGGCAAATGGAGGCCAGTTTAAATTCAAGGTCAGCAGGCCGGCGCCGAACAGATAAGTCCCCAACCCAGTGCGCCCCAGCCGGTGGCGCAGCAGCTCGACGGTGGCCCCGCCCGCAATCAGCCGGCAGGCTGCATCCAACCCCAGTTCGAGATTTTTTGAATCTGGCAAGTACAGCGGCCGCATGGCGGCGCAGACGATCAACACCCAGCAGACGGCCAGCAGCACTGTCAGTGCCCGGCGGGCATGTACCGACATCAGAGCCGCCGCCGCAAACAAGCCGATTGCGAGCACAAAGTCGGCCTGCGCAAAGGCCGCCATCGACTTGGAGGCGGCGTGCCCTCCCATCGTCCAAAGAAATGTGCCGTAGGCGAGCCAGCCCGCGCCCCAAGTCAGGAGATATCGCTCCCGAAACACCCGAAAGAAAAACAGGCTGGCCACCACCATGATGAGGGCGGCCGTTTCCCGTGCCGTCAACCGGGGGACGGTGAGCAGACTAAGCGCACTTTCGAATGTGGCGGCAAGGTTCATGGATAAAAGCAAGAGCACAAGGATAAAAGACACACCTAAGCTTTTAAGTATCATGCTCGACCATGCACTCCGCACGGATTTCCGTCTCCACTTGGTTACTTTCGGAATGTGAAATCGTGGCCTAAAATGAACGATACATTCACTAAGCCCCATGCCTAATGACCGCATTCTCGTTGTGGACGACGAGGAAACAATCCGCGAGATTGTTTCTTCGATGCTGGGCGGAGCCCACTTTCAGACGCGCCAGGCAACCAGTGGGGTTGAAGCGCTGGCGATTCTGGAATCAGGCGACCAGTTCGATCTGGTGCTCTCTGACCTGATGATGGCGGAGATGGACGGGATTGCCCTTTTGGAGCGGGCCAAGGAACGCTACCCTGACATGCCGGTCGTGATGGTCACCGCGGTCCATGATATTCAGGTGGCGCTGCAGGCTCTGCGCAACGGAGCCTACGATTACCTGCTGAAACCCTTCGAGCGCGAGCAACTGCTGGCCACGGTCCGCCGTGCGCTGGAGAATCGGCGCCTGAAGCGGGAAAACGATGCCTATCGCATCAACCTTGAAACCCTGGTCGCCGCCCGCACGCAGCAATGGAAGACGGCGCTTTCGAACCTGGAAAAGTCCTATGACATCACGCTCGAAGCGCTGGGCGATGCGCTTGACGCCAAGGATGCTGAGACCGAAGGCCACTCCAAACGCGTCACTGCCTACACCATTGCGATTGCGCGCAAGATGGGACTGCCAAAAGAAGAGGTCGACGTGATCGCCCGCGGGGCCTTCCTGCACGACATCGGCAAGATGGCCATTCCCGATGAGATCCTGAACAAGCCCGGCAAGCTGACGGACGACGAAAAGGCCATTATGCGCGAGCATTGTTACAAGGGCTACAAGATCATTTCGCGCATTCCCTTTCTGGCGGAGGCCGCCGAAATTGTTTACGCCCACCAGGAGTTTTATGACGGAAGCGGCTATCCGCGCGGATTGAAGGGCGATGAGATCCCCCTGGGCGCCCGGATTTTTGCGATAGCCGATACGCTGGATGCCATGAGATCCAACCGTCCGTACCGTCAGGCGCAAAGCATTCAGGCCGCCCGGAAAGAAATTGCGGCCTGGGCTGGCCGCCAGTTCGATCCCGAGATCGTGAAGGTATTTCTGGAAATGCCCGACAATATCTGGGAAGACCTGCGCGAAGATATTAATGCGGCGAACGCGTCTTTTCCGAAGGTAGCACCGTGAGGCAAGCGTGACCAAACACTCGTCCCTGGCCTCACCTGGAACGCTGGCGGCTAGACCTGAGCGTTTTCGGCGCGCCCCAGGCATCTTTTTGATGTCATCACCTCATCCCATCGCCTAGTGAAGTTGATCCACACGGGTCCCGTTACGGTTGCTGTTGCGCCGTTCCGGGGAAAATAACGGGTGCCTGCCAGATGTGCCTGTTTCGCGTCTGGCGGGCAGACCCGGGGGCCTTATTTCTCTTCCCTTAGTTTCATTCCTTAGCTTCATTTCCGTGAATTTCTTTCGACTGCAAATCCGGGAGTTCGTCACGTTCTAACGGCAGAGGTGTATAAGGGATGCTTTACCAAGGTTTCTTACGATCGGGAGAGATCCGATGAAAACTTTCATCGTCGCCGTTTGCGCTCTTCTTGTTGGGAGTACTTTTTCGGCAGCGCAGAGCCCTGCGCAGAACGCGATACCCAATACCATTTTTGTGGGTGCCGACGGCAAGTTTGAAACCGCGCCGGATACCGCACTGATCCAGTTCAACATCTCGGCGCAAGCCGACAGCGCCAAAGAAGCCTATGACCAGGCGGCCAAACAGGCCGAGGCCACGCGGCAAGTACTGCGTGCCAATGGCATTGATCCAAAGGCTGCGGAAGTCGGGTTCTTCTCGGTGAATCCGCAATACGACTGGAAAAACCCGCAGCGCAGAATTATCGGCTACCAGGTCAGGACCAGCGTCAGCCTGAAGCTCAAGGATTTTTCGAAGATCGGCCCGGTCACGCAGCAGCTTGCCGACGCCAGCGTCGGTGAAAGCCAGTCGCTCAGTTACACGCTCGACTCGACGGACGAGGCCAAGAGCAAAGCCGTCGCCGACGCCTATCGGCGCGCGCGCTCTTCGGCGCAGTCCCTCGCTACGGCCAGCGGACGGACGCTCGGCGAACTCACCTATGCGACCGTCGACACTTCGGAGAACATTCGCGTGCTTGCGCCCCTGGCGCACCGTGCCATGGCGGGGAGGGCAGGAGCAGCCGCAGTTCCCGCCCCGACTGAGGAGTTCTCGCCCCAGAATGTGACGGTCACGGCGCATGTGAATGCTATGTTTGTGTTGAAGTAGAAATGGCTTGTGAAGTGCCTGCATCCGGTCCGGCTGGGACGGGCGAGACGCCCGTCGCTCCACCGTATGATTCCTCACGCGATCAGCGCCAGGAATTAATTGCGGACAGCGGCCTCACGCCTTGCGGAAATCCGGCTCGCATCCACCTGAACCTCGCGCTGGATTTCCATCTCGATCGAAGCTCCCGGCTCCAGCCTTATGTCAGAGCCGCGTGTGAGCTTCCCTACAGCGAATCCAGCGACGCCACCAATTCCGGCTCCGATCCCGGCACCTTTCGCTCCGCTGGTTATCGCACCGATCACGGCTCCCGTGGTGGCCCCTCCTACGGTGTCCCTGGCTGTTTTCCCACCGTCGCTATCTTCTCGAATCGTCCCTTCCGAATCCTTCATCGACGTATGGGCTGCTCCGGGCGTGTTTTCCACCGAACCGCCCAGCATCACGGTATAGCCGTTGGGATAAATCATCGAGGTGAAGTGGACGAGCACCTCGGCGCGTCCCTTGCCGTGCCCGGCGCGCTGCGCACGCTCGATCCTACCCTGGATGTAGGTCCCCGTCGGAATCACGATGCGCTCGTTAACCACAAACGGAAAGGCAGTTTCCGCGTAGACCGGGTCTCCGTCCTTGGCGGTCTTCGTCGAAATCGCCTGCTTCAGCGACAGCGGAACCCTGGTGCCCGCTGGAATAGTCAGCATCGGCTTCGTCGAGTCGACTGCAGGCACGGTCCGATCTGGGGTGAGAGTCGACTGCGCGGAGGCGATTCCCGCCAGCAGCACAAACCAGGCAGAAGCAGCACGGAGTGTCATCGAAGACCTACCTTTTTCAAGATATTTAGAGCTTGCAAACTCAGATGCGCTCCGCGGAGTGCCGGTTAGCTGAGAACGTTCTCTCGCAACAGGCAAACCTAGCCTCTGCTTTTCCGCGCCAGGTTCTCCAGCACATTACCCATGAACTGCGACTGCAGTTTTTGCGCGCAACCCTCGCCGCAAACGTGCATCACGCCTTCTCGGGCTGCCAGTTTTTCGTCCCATGGGGCCAGATGCACTACCGGCACTTCGTAGTCGTCAAACGAGCTCCACATTATCCACCAGCGGTCGCTTACGCCCTTCAGCACTCCGCAATTCGGGCCGGCGCAGCGGTAAAAGGAATTCGGCATGACACGCAGATTTTCGGTCACATCTTCGGACATATTATCGGACATATTTTTCGGACATAGACAACTTGATGACCACGGGTAATTGTAGCTGAGGAGTAGGCGCGGAGCCATGAGTGACAAATAACGGCGATGGACGCCAAAGGTACGGGTGCGAAGGGTCAGCGCGCTTATTTGTAGAGCAAATACTTTTCCCGCAAGCGTTGAAATTCCTCCAGCCGTTCCTGCCAGTCATCGGCGATTCGCCTGGGATCTTCTCCCGCCTTAATCGCGTTAAATACTGTCTGATTCACCAGCAGATCCGCTATTCGCTCCAGTTTGAAGTCGTTCGGATAGAGTTTTTGCAGCGCCGATGCCAACTCGATCCCCAACTCCGGCGAGTCTAAAGTATTTCGATCGAGAACGATCAGGTTTACGCCTTCACATCGTTCTCCGGCAAAATTGCTCGATGAGGGAGTGAAGGTTATGGGTACGAAGCGCACACTCTGAATATCGCGGGCGTTCAAGTACGCCGCGAGCTCCTTGCTCTTCATCCACGGTGCGCCCACCACTTCGAAGGGCGTGTCTGTCCCTCGCCCGACCGAGACATTGGTACCTTCAATCATCGCCACGCCCGGATAAAGGGTCGCCGCAGTCAAGCTGCGCAAGTTGGGCGAGGTGTTCACCCACAGGAGACCCGTCGAATCGAACCAGTCTCCGGGCTGCCAACCCTCCATTGCCATCACTTCGAGGCGGGCCCCAATGTGCCGCTCGGCGTTCACCATTTTCCCCAACTCACCCAGTGTCATGCCGTGCCGCACGGGCTCGGGAAAATAGTTCGTAAATTTTTCCTGACCCTCATCGGACATTGGCCCCTGCACAAACGACCCTGTAATGGGATTCGGGCGATCCAGAATGACGACTTGTATTCCGGCCTTTGCGGCCGCTTCCAGAAAATAGCCGGTCGTCGCCTCGTAGGTGTAAAAACGCGCACCCGCGTCTGCCAGGTCGATCACCACCGCGTCCAGCCGCTTCAGCACGTCCATGGGCGGACGCCGCGCGGCTTCGCTCCCTCCATACACGCTGTAGACTTCGATTCCGGTCGCTGCATCCTTCGCATTCTTGACGTCGGTCGTGTCGAGCACCCCGGTCACTCCATGCTCCGGACTGAAAATCGCATCCAGCGAAATCCCGGGCACGTTCGCCAGCACGTCAATCGTCCGGCGTCCTTCGGAGTCCACGCCTGTTTGATTCGTCAGCAGCCCGATGCTTCGCGGAGCGCCTCCCTTTACCGGGTGCAGCGCCGCGAATTTCGTCTCCTCGAGCACGTCAATTCCCGTCTTCACGGTTCCGTTCCGCACCGCGAGCTTGCGCGCGGCGCTTTGCATTTCGTTGTAGCCGGTGATATTGGCCACGCGCATCTTCTCCGCCTCGGCCGGATCAAGCGCCAGCGCCGCTGCCACCGCCGTCGCGACCTTCGTGCGCAGGGAGACTGCGCTTCCCTTCTCCTTCGGCGGCTGCGTGTTCATGTGCAACGCATTCATGTGCACGGCGTTCGTCAGCAGCACGATATAGGTCTTTGTCGCCGGATCAATCCACAGCGAAGTCCCGGTGAATCCCGTATGACCGTAACTGCCCACCGGCAGCAACTCTCCACGATTGGTGGAAAAAGGAGAATCAATATCCCAACCAAATCCACGCAATACCGTTCCGTTCACTGGCTGCTGCGGCGAGGTCATCTTGGCTACGGTTGGCGGAGTCAGTATGCCTCGCCCGCCATCGAGCAGGGCTTGAGCAAAAATCGCCAGATCATCCGCGGTGGAAAATACTCCCGCGTGCCCCGCCACGCCACCCATACGGCGAGCCGTGGGATCGTGCACCACTGCGCGCAGCAGGTGATGGTTCTCGTCCTCTTCGGTTGGAGCGATGCGAGCGTCCCACGATTGCGGAGGGAGAAACCGCGTCTCCCGCATTTCTAAGGGCGCAAAAATGTGCTTGGCTGCATACTCATCCAGCGGCTCGCCCGAAAGGCGCTCCACCAGCGCTCCGAGCACCACAAAATTGATGTCGCTGTAGAGAAACGCCGCACCCGGCGGGCGCTCGGGCGTCACTTCAAACGCCAGTTGATACCCAGCGTCCTTGCCCTCCCACCGCTTGCCCAAGTCCAGATCTTCCGGCAGTCCCGAGTAGTGCACCACCAACTGCCGGATCGTAATATCCTGCTTGCCGTTTTGCGCGAACTCGGGAAGATACTTTGCGACTGGATCGTTCATTCGAAACTTGCCCTGCTCCCAAAGCTGCATGAGCGCCGTCGTAGTCGCGACGACCTTGGTCAACGAGGCACAATCAAAAACCGTGTCGAGCGTCATCGCCTCGCGGCGAGGTTCAATCGCGCGGCTGCCGTAAGCCTTGCGATAAACAACGCGACCCTCGTGGCCGATGATTAGGACTGCCCCTGGAATCTGGTGTTGGGCGATAGCCTCGTTGACGATGGGATCGAGAACGGCGAGGCGGGAGTCGAGCGAAGTCTGGGAGAACGCGGCGACCGACAGGATCAGGGCGAGGAAAGGCAGAATTTTCGGTGAAGGTTTCACGTCTGCTGTGACTCTACATGACCCCGGAGATACGGCTCAAGGCTGAAGGTTACAAATGATGCTCTTGAAGTAACTCCCTGTTTGCCTCCACCCGCCGCCTTTGCTATAACCCCATCAGTTCACAAAATATCTTGAACCCGACGCTGCCCCATCGAGAGTCCGGCTTTTCCTTCCTGGTGCGCAATTTCGTCGCGCAGGAGGATCGCTTTCGCAGTGCCTTTGGCATCCTGGAAAAGGCTATCGCCGCCCGCTCCTTTCCTGCCTGCTCGCTCGCCGTGACGTTCCACGGAGAACTCGTTGCCCACAAAGCCCTCGGCCACTTCACATACGACCTTTCCTCGCCGGAGGTCACCACCGCAAGCCTCTTCGATCTCGCTTCGCTCACCAAGGTCGTCGCCACGACGCCCATGGCTATGATCCTCTACGAGCGCGGACTGCTCGATCTCGAGGCCCCGGTCAGCGCCATCGTCCCAGAATTCGCCAATGACGCCCCTCCGCGCCGCGCAGTCACTCTGCGCATGCTGCTCGCGCACAGCTCCGGTTTGCCTGCCTACGAAAGGCTTTTCCTGCGCGCTCAATCTCGCGATGCCATGCTGCACGCGGCCTTCACCACTGAACTAGCCGCTGCCCCTGGTGCGCGCGCTGAATACAGCGACATCGGCTTCATCATTCTTGGCGTCGTTCTCGAGCGCCTCGCTGACGAATCCCTCGACGCGTTTTGCCAGCGCGAAATTTTCGGCCCACTTGGCATGACGCACACGACCTTTAATCCTGCGCCCGTTTTGAAGAACTCCATCGCGCCAACCGCTGACGATCGGACGTTCCGCCATCGCGTCATTCAAGGCGAAGTGCAGGACGAAAATGCCAGCGTACTCGGCGGCATTGCCCCACACGCCGGGCTGTTCTCGACCGCCGAAGATCTGGCTATCTTCGCGCACGCCATGCTTAATGGTGGATATCCTATCTTGCGGCCATCGACCGTCGAACTCTTTTCACGCCGGGAATCCGCGCCTGCAGGCACTTCGCGAGCACTTGGCTGGGATACGCCTTCTTCGCCCTTGCCCTCGCAATCCGGAAAGTATTTCTCGCCCCATTCCTTCGGACACCTCGGGTACACGGGCACGTCCCTCTGGATCGACCCAGAGAGCCAACTTTCGATAACTCTGCTCACCAACCGCACCTGGCCTGATTGCCAGAACCAGGCAATCAAACAGGTGCGTCCAGCATTTCACGACGCCGCGATTGAAGCCTTGGGGAAGAACGCTTGACACGCAAAGCGTCGATGCACGCAACCTCGCATCGCAAAGCGAGCGTAGAACTCCGCCTGCTCGGCACCGAAAAGACGAACTCTGCTTCCGCCGACCTCGATTGCAAGTCCGCGATTGAAATCGCCCGCATCATCAACGCTGAGGACGCCAAGGTCGCTGCCGCCGTGAAAAGAGCGCTGCGGCCAATCGCGCAGGCGATCGATCTGATTGCCGCGGCGCTGCGTCAAGGTGGACGCCTCATCTACGTCGGCACCGGCACCAGCGGACGCATTGCCGCGCTTGACACGGTTGAATGCCCGCCTACTTTCGATGTCAACCCGCGCATGGTCCAATTCATCATCGCAGGAGGCCCAAAAGCGCTGGGTAGAGCTGTGGAGGCCGATGAAGACTCTCGCGAGCAGGGCCGCAAAGCCATCGCGAAGAAGAAGCCGACAAAAAGAGATGTGGTTCTCGGCATCGCCGCCAGCGGACGTACTCCTTTCACCATCGCTGCCATCGCGTATGCCCGGGCCCACGGCGCTAAGACGGTGGCCGTCGTCTGCAACCCGAAATCCCCGCTCGGGAGAGCTGCGCATGTAGCCATCGTTGCGGAGGTTGGCGCGGAAGTGCTCGCGGGCTCAACCCGCATGAAGGCTGGCACCGCGCAGAAGATGATACTCAACATGCTGTCGACCGGGGCAATGACGCGTCTCGGCTTCGTATACGGCAATCTGATGGTCAACGTCCGCCCGAAGAACAAGAAGTTGTCCGAACGAGGAGTGGGCATCCTGGAAGAAGCGGCCGGACTGAACCGCGCAGCAGCGCGCAGGCTGCTCGCAGCTGCGGGAGGTCGCGTCCCTGTGGCTCTGGTGATGGCCAAAGTCGGCGTCAGCCGCGCTCGAGCGGTGGCTGCCTTAGGACAATCCCAAGGCCAAGTACGACGGGCAATAGCACTGGCCAAACTTTCGTAGTTAGAATAAAAGCGGCGTTCGATTTCAATTATGGACAAGTTGGTGATCCGCGGTGGTAATCCCCTGCTGGGGACGGTC
>Ga0181523_10003075_pt1 | contig 15460 bp, 17 predicted proteins | sample PEATcosm2014_Bin_43_FD_119752 | JGI IMG/M metagenome (GOLD analysis project Ga0181523, IMG submission 119752) | Peatland microbial communities from MTU Mesocosm Facility, Houghton, MI, USA - PEATcosm2014_Bin05_30_metaG | ecosystem: Environmental > Terrestrial > Soil > Wetlands > Peat | place...
GAGCCGTAGGCCGGCGCTCGATCCGAACACCCTGGAGAGCAATGTGCCGGGGATTTATTTGGCAGGAGTGGTGGTGGCGGGGAAGAACACGAATGAGATTTTTATTGAGAATGGACGGTTTCACGGGAAGCAGATTGTGGAGGCGGTGCGGTAGGGGAATCAGGTAACTGGATTTGTTGAGAGCAAAGAAGGGGAAATGACCGAGTGAGTCGAGAATCGGAGAAAGTGAAGCGGGAAATGAGACGTTTGCGGGGGTTGCTGGGGGTTTGTTAGACTGACAGGGCAGCGGTGGTTTGCACTCGCTGGTCTCCGGACCCGCCGCTAGGATGCGTTGGATGTTCGGCCTGCCGATCTTAAAGATCGGCTACTACAGGGAGATATGGGATCACTGATACAGGAAATTGGGGCGACGGCAGTGGCGCTGGTGAAGGGGTTCAGTGTCACGTTCAAGACGATGTTTGAGAAGACGGTGACGGAAAACTATCCGGCCGTGCCAGTAAACTTTCAACCGCGATACCGCGGAATTCATGTGCTGCAGCGGGATGAAGACGGGCTGGAGAAGTGCGTGGGTTGCTTTCTGTGTGCGGCGGCATGCCCATCGAACTGCATCTATATTGAGGCGGCAGAGAATACCGAAGAGGTGCGGATCTCGGCCGGGGAACGTTACGCGAAGGTATACAACATCGATTATTCGCGGTGCATCTTCTGCGGGTATTGCGTGGAAGCGTGCCCGACGGACGCGATTACCCACGGACACGGTTTCGAGCTGGCAACGTATGACATCAATTCTCTGGTATACCGGAAAGAGCAGATGTTGGAGAATCTGAAGGGGGAGCCACCGGTGGGAGCGAGGGCGGAAAGCAGAGAAGAGATTCGGACGCGGTAAGCGAAGAGTAATGAATTAGTGGCTAGGCGCGGCTTCGGTCGCGCCTTTTTTGTTGGCGCGGACGAGCGCACGACGGTGTCGGCTTGAAGGGACGATGCTACAACGTCAAGGGATCGCCTACGCGGAGGAGTTTTCTGGACTCGGTAGTCGGGACACGGGTGTTGGTGGAGAGGCGATAGAAGTGGTCGAAGCGGAGGCGGGGAGACCATGTAGGGAGCGAGGCTTCGCGCTGGAGAGTGAAACGCTTTTGGAACCCGTCGAGAGTGATGCCGGTGAGAGGGTCACGGGGAGGGACGGGGCAACGGGCGCAGGGATTGCTACCCTCGAAGGCGACTTCGCCGATGGTGAAACGGACGACGCTGCGTTCGTTTTCGCCGAATAGCTGGTCTTCCCAAAAGGCGGGGACACCGTTCAGCTCAAGAGTGGTGCGAAAGCGGAGGCGCATGTCGTCCACGGTGAGGCCGGGGAACCATTCGGCAACGGCCTGGAGCGAGGCGGTGGAGACGATCGTGGGGCCGTTGGCGATGGCGTCGTCGGGGAAGCCGCCCGGAGAATTGCGGACGATAATCTGCTGCTCGAAGAAAACACTAAACCATTCAGCAGCTTCATCGTGGGCTTCGGGAAAGGCGAAGGTCCGGGAAGGGATTTTACGCCGGTCGGCGGGGACAGAAAGGGCGACGGAGCGGAGATCAGGAGAGTAATTGGCGCGGAGCAGATGAACGGCGGGGGTGCGCTTGCCATTGACCCATTTGCCGTCAACAGAATAGAGAGCCCAAGCGCGATCGAGTTCGAGGCCGCCGGAAGGGGAAATGCGAGCTTCCTGGACAAGGACGGGGTCGAGAGACTTGATAGGGTGGAGGCGGATGTTGGCGATAGTGGGGGTCGGGGTCGAAATATGCACCGGGAGATTTTAGCAGATGAGGATGGGGTGAGACACAAGATCGACTGTGTGAGGGCGAGAGAGGCTCACCCTTCAGGTGGCGGCGGAGAGGGCATGGGGACGCGGGATAACGCGATAGGAGTGAGACCCGGATTTTCGTTTGGCTTCCTGAGCTTCTGAGGCGGTGAGGAGTTGGGTGGTTCGAATTTGGGCCACAATGCCGCCGGCGTAGAAGGCGATGGAGAGATCGGCGGGGGAGACCGTTTCCGGGAAATCGGTCAGGGCGAGGACATCGAAACTGTCCTCCGTGAAGAAAGCGTCCAGCAGCGTTCCGCCGAGAGATTCAACAGGGTTACGGATAGCGGCGAGGGGATCCTGCGGATTCTGAAGGAGATTAAGCCAAGCAGAGCTGGTAAAGCTGATTTGGTGAGAAAAACGGCACATGAGTGTCTCTTTCTGGGGGAAGGGTCAAGCAGGTCTAGCGAGTTTGCGCGTCGCGAATGTGGGTGTCAAGGCAAAATGAAAACGAAACGGATAAAGTTTCCTGAGGAGAAAACCGGCTGGGAGGCCAAACATATTGACCGTTGATTCCGTGGAACGCGCGTCAAGGCGCGCGCGAACATGCATCGAAGTGTCGCTGACAGACCACTCTGCCTGAGACGTGCGTTTGTGACCGCCGAGGTCGAACAGCCTGAAGCGTTGGTCATTAAACAGGGAGTAACAGAAAGCCCCTAAACCCACGCATTCCGTCGTTATCGTGTGTCCTATAAGCTATATTATGTTAACTACAAAATGAGGGTAAGGGGGAGTGGGGCAGGACCGCTAGTAAGGTAGCTGAATGCACCCTCTCACTTCTTGCCGTGCTTCCCTCCTGACGATCCTATTTCGGTCTACATCCAATGTTGCGAGCTCCTGAATCGAAGGGGGATTCCTCACTTCGCGGACGGTTTCGGATTGGTAGCCAATTACTTTTTGGGCTGCTTGAGGCGGGCGACCTCGAAGTCGATGTACTGCTGGAGGGCGTGGGGATCGGCACCGGCGAGTCGGCGGCCGTTGACGAAGATGGTCGGGGTGCTGCGGACGTCGAGGAGTTTGCCGTTCGCGAGGCTGGCGTCGACCTCCGCGGAGGCCTGGGGGCCGCTCATGCAGGCCTTGAAGGTGACGGCGTTTATGCCGCTGCGCCCGGCGTAGTCGACCATCTTGTCGTAGACATTCGAAGCGGAGATGATCTCCTGGTTGTCGTAGATGAGGTCATAAAGCTTCCAGAAGGCTTTGGGGTCCTGCTGGTAGGCGCAGCGTCCGGCCAGAGCGGCGGTCCGGGCCCACGGGTGGATGGACTCAATGGGAAACTCCTTGAAGATGAGTTTTACCTGCGGATAGTTGGGCAGCATTCCGCGGATGGCGTCATGGAAATTGCGGCAGACGGGGCATTCGAAGTCGGCGTACTCGACGATGGTGATAGGAGCCTTGGGGTCACCGAAGAGAGGAGCGGCCCTGAGGTCGAACTTGGCTACGTTCTCGGCGAGTGGATCGCTATTAAGATCGCTTACTTCCCCGCGGATCAGGTAGCGGCCGTCGGCGGTGAGGAACATTTTCACTTCATCGGAACCTTCGGGCGTCTTGACCTGGATGGGAACCTCGGAGAGGCCTGAATTTCCGATGGGTTTGGGCGTACCGACGGTGATGGTGATGTCCGCTCCCAAGGCGTAGTAGTTACGCAGGAAGGCTTCAATGCTTTTCTGCGTGGTGGTGGGAGAGGGTTGCTGAGCCGAGGCGACAGCGGCTGCCAGGGTGAGGGATATAAGTGCGATTAGGTTCAGGGTGGTTTTCACGCGTGACCTCGTTTGTAGTTATCTAAATCCTAAAATGGAACTTGCTGGGGCTGAAGCCCCGAATTCATTTGGCAATGCCCTGCCGGGCTGTAGACCGGCCGCGGCTGCTACTAAAAACCCGGGATAACGCGATGGACTGGTTCATGGGATGAAGCGCTGTGCGATAGGAAATGGACGGCCAAAGCCGAAAGCGCGAGAAGTGAGCTTAAGGCCGGGAGCGGCTTGTTTGCGCTTGTACTCGTTGCGATCGACGAGGGTGGCGATGTTACGAACCAGATTGATATCGAAGCCGGTCTCGATGGCAATCTCTTCAGGGCATTTCACTTCTTCAATATAGGCTTTCAAGATGCGGTCGAGGACGTCATAGGGTGGCAGAGAGTCTAAGTCCTTTTGATTGGGACGCAATTCGGCGGAGGGAGGTTTCTCCAAGGTTGAGCGGGGGATTACTTCCCTTTCGCGATTGATGTAGTTGGCCAGCTCGTAAACCATGAGCTTGGGGACATCGGAGATAACCGCCAAGCCGCCGGCCATATCGCCATAGAGCGTGCAGTACCCAACGGCGTTTTCTGACTTGTTGCCGGTACTGAGGACCATGGAGCCGAATTTATTTGAAAGCGCCATGAGGTAGTTACCGCGGATGCGGGCCTGGATATTCTCCTCTGTGGTATCGGGCGGGCGGCCGACAAAAGCGGGCGCCAGCGCCTCCTTGTAGGCTTCGAAGACGGGGCCGATCGCGATGGTGAGGAATTCGATGTCGAGATTGCGCGCCAGGGCCTGAGCGTCGATTTTGCTTCCATCGGAGGAGTATGGGCCGGGCATGGAGACGCCGAGAACGTTGGAGGTGCCGAGGGCAGAGACAGCAATGGAAGCGACGACGGCGGAGTCCACGCCGCCGCTAAGGCCAACGATGGTTTTGCTGAATTTGCATTTGCGCACGTAGTCGCGGGTGCCGAGGACGAGAGCTTGATAGGCATAGGCGATTTCGTCGGAGGGCTGGTCGTGGAGGTCGCCTTCGCCGGTTACGGTGTCGAATAGGACCAGGTCGTCCTCGAAGGCTTTGGCTTGCGCGGCGATTTTGCCGTTGGCAGTGAGAGCCACGCTGGCGCCATCGAAGATGAGGGAGTCATTGCCTCCGACCTGGTTAACATAGATGACGGGGCGGTGGTGATGGAGAGCGATGGAGCGAAGCATGCCAAGGCGCAGAAAGCGCTTGTCGATGGTGTAGGGCGATGCGGAAATATTGATGAGGATACTGGTGCCCTGGGAGAAAAGCTCGGTGACCGGATCACGGGCATACATGGGAGAGGCCCAGAACGTTTTGTCGTTCCAGACGTCTTCGCAGATGGTGATGCCGAGCTGCTCTTGACCGAGACCATAGACGTACTGCTTATCACCGGGCTGGAAATAGCGGGACTCGTCGAAAACGTCGTAGGTAGGGAGGAGCATTTTGGCTTGTTCGAAGACGACTCGGCCCTCGTGGATGAGGGCGGCTTTATTGGCGATGGACTTCCCTGCCCGCTGCTGGTCGTGGTCCACGCGGCCGGCGTAACCGACGATTGCAGGAAGCGGCATTTGCGCAGCGATGCGATTCAGGGTGTCGTGATTGCGCTGGATAAAGGCGGGGCGTTCGAGGAGATCGAGAGGAAGGTAGCCGCAAATGCAGAGCTCGGAAAAAACGGCGAGGTCTGCACCGAGGTGCTTGGCTTGCGCCGCGAGACTGAGAATGCGAGCGGAATTGCCCTCGAAATCGCCAACCGTGGGATTGAATTGAGCGAGCGCTATTTTCATTCGGGCTTGAGATTAGGATAAGTGGGGAGCGGGGTTGAATGCAAATGGGGAAGCGAAGGCTCCACAAAAGATGGGTCACTGGTGCTCCGAGACCCAGGGGTCAAGACCCAGATTTTTTATGGCCATCTCGGCTCGGCTGAATCCTTGCCCCCGTCTCTTCGCTATTTATGAGTCGGGGAGTTAGGCGGTGCCTGCCGCGGAGCGGTGGACGAAGGTCGTGTCGGCAGCGAGGCCGAAGGCTTGGAGGATTTCGGCTTGGACGCGCTCCGTCAGGGAATTGATGGCATCGACACCGATGTCCGTGACGCTGACGCGATAGCGCAACTGGCGTTGCCCCGCGGGAGTTTCCACGATGCGTAGGACGGCGTCGGCGACCTCCTGGGCATTGCCGCCGCTGCTCGTGAGGATGTTGGCAACATTGGTCGGGAGCTGCGCTACAGCACCGTAAGTGTCTTTTCGGGTTGAGTCGGCCGCGGTAACGAAATTGACGAAGACCGGGGTCTGGTAGGCTCCGGGTTCAACGATGGATGATTCAATTCCCTGCCCAGCCAGCTCGTAGTGGTAGGATTCCGCGAGAGCTTCCATGGCAAATTTGGTGGCACAGTAAAGGGCAAAGCCCGGGATAACCACGCGACCGGCGCCGCTGCTGATGTGGAGAAGAAGGCCGCTGCGTTGGCGTCGCATGTGAGGGAGCACGGCGCGATTCATGCGAACGGAGCCGAAGAAATTCGTGTCCATGATTTGCTGGGCTTGTTCGGTGGTGGTGGCTTCCGCCAGGCCGACGAGGCCGTAGCCTGCGTTGTTGATGACAACGTCGATACGGCCGGCTTGTTCGACCGCAGCGTGGACGGCACGAACGACGGAGGCGTCATCGGTGACGTCGAGTTCCAGGATGGACAGAGGGAGAGATTCCTGTTGCGCGAGGCCGCGGATTTCCGATGCGTGCTTGGCGTTGCGGCCGACGGGATCGCGCATGGTGGCGAAGACGGTGTGGCCGTGGCGCGCGAGAGTTTCGGCGATGAGTCTGCCGAAGCCAGTGCTGGCGCCCGTGATGAGAACGATTTGTTTCGAGTCCATTGGGTCCTCCAAGGAGGAGTATGGTGAAGGTGCGGCGGCGGAAAGTAAAGTGGATAGGGTGGATAGGATTGTTTGACGGACAGCGTCAGAAAGCAGTCCTCGCAGGCAGGATCCCAGTGCACTGGCCCTTCGCGGCTGAGGACAGGCCGGAGTGCCTGTACTGCAAAGAAATGGCCCCTGGGGCCCCAGGAGCCTCGGAGACGGTACGTTTTCCGAGCCACCTGAAGGTGGCCGCCAGAGAGATTAGACGCTGAAGGAGCTGCCGCAGCCGCAGGTGGACTTGACGTTGGGATTGTTGAACTTAAAGCCGGCGCCTTCTAGAGTTTCGACGTAATCGATTTCTACGCCATCGAGATACATGGAGCTCATCTGGTCGACCGCGACCTTGAGTCCGTTGAAGTCCACGACTTCGTCCGTCTCGTTGGTTTGATTCTCAAACGCCATATGGTACTGGAAACCAGAGCAGCCTCCACCGACAACGGCAACCCGAAGGGCGACCGGGACGGGATTTTGCATGCCCATGATTTCCTTGACCTTAGTGGCGGCAACCGGCGTCAAATTGATCATAATTCGTTTGGCCTCCGCTCGCGGAACACCCGCGAGGAAATTGACACATTAAGTATACCACAGCGGAAAAAAAGGCAAATGGTCTGTGCTGAATGGGTGATTCCCATGTTTAGAGGAGATATCAGATATCGCCATCGGACATCAGGAATCCTCAACCACAACCGCTGCGTTTGGGTTAGTTCCCTGTTCTGCCTGGGAGATGCCCACAACGTATTCCTCCCGCTACGCGATCGTGCCGATATCAAATCTTGCGAGCCAGAAGACAGGCTGTAAGCCTTCCCTTAGAATAGATGCATTATGAAACATAAAGTTACTTTGTTGCCGGGCGAAGGAATTGGGCCGGAGGTGTCCGCGGCGGTACAGCGCATCCTGGATGCTTCGGGCGTGCAGATCGAATGGGAAGTGCTGGAAGCGCGCGCGGAGAATACGGACAAGGGAACCACGGGCGCCGAAGTGTTGAACAACGCGGCGATCGAGTCCGTGCGGCGGAACCGCGTGGCGCTGAAGGGCCCAATGGCGACGGCGATTGCCGGTGGGGCGAAGAGCGTGAACGTGGCGCTGCGGAAGAGCTTGGAGCTATACGCGAATTTGCGGCCGGTGAAGAATCTCCCCGGCGTGAAATCGCACTTCGAGGACGTGGACGTGGTGATCGTGCGGGAGAACACCGAGGATCTATATTCGGGGCTGGAGCACGAGGTGGTACCGGGCGTGGTGGAGAGCCTGAAGATTATTACGGAGAAAGCATCGACGCGGATTGCGAAGTTTGGATTTGAGTACGCGCGCAGGGTCGGGCGGAAGAAGATTCATGCGATCCACAAGGCTAATATCATGAAGCTGAGCGATGGACTATTCCTGCGGTCGGTGCGCGCCGTAGCTGAACAGTACCCGGAGATCGAGTACAAGGAGTTGATTGTCGATAATGCGTGCATGCAGATTGTGATTGATCCGGGGCAATTCGATATCTTGCTGCTGCCGAATCTGTATGGCGACGTGATGAGCGATCTAGCGGCGGGCCTAGTGGGCGGATTGGGTGTCGTGCCGAGCGGAAATATTGGCGACGAAGGCGCGATCTTTGAGGCGGTGCACGGGACGGCGCCGGACATTGCGGGAAAAGGCGTGGCGAACCCGACGGCACTGCTGATGAGTTCGATCCTGATGCTGAACTATATTGGCGAGGCGTTTACGGCGGACCGTGTGGAGCAGGCGTTATGGAAAGTCTATCGCGAAGGAAAACACATGACGCGGGATTTGGGAGGGAAGACCGGCACGCAGGAGTTTACGGACGCGGTGATTGCGGCCTTGCCGCACATCTGAAGACAGTACCAACTGAAACCCGAAAATAGGAAGCCTTCGAACCGCTCCGCTGGTTTGTGTGCTGAGATCGTTCCCCCGCCCGAGGAGCGAGCTAAGGATGACAGTTCTTTTTGTTGCGGGGGAGGAGTCACTGGGTTAGGATTCCCCGCCATGACTACAACCACAAAAGTAAAGAGCAAATCGAAGGCAAAATCTAAGGCGAAGACCAAAAGCGCTTCGGCGGATGCTCCTCTGGAGATTGTGTACGAGGAGTTGGTGGAGATGATGATGCGGCATGCGCCGCCGTTCCGGACGGATATTGCGTGTATGAGCGGAGGAAAGAAATCCTTCCAGCTGACGGTGCCGAAGCCGGTAGCGGTGCCAGGAGTGTATGGAGGAAAGCCGGTGGATCTGCAGATGGCCGCCGCAATCCTGCAGAAGGATTTCGTGGGATTTTATCTGATGTGCATTTACATGAATGATGCTATGAAGAAGAAGCTTTCGCCGGCGCTGCTGAGATTATTGCAGGGCAAGACATGTTTTCACTTGAAGAGGCTGGACGACGGATTGCGAAAGGACATCGCGGGGGCACTGGAATTGGGCAAAAAGAGTTATTCGGCACGTGGTTGGATGTAGGTGAGTGGAGCTTCCAAAAGCGAAGATAGAAAAGCGAAATTCTTGCGGTTTGGCTGTGGATCATTTCTCGAATAATTGTAAGTTGAGGCCATTTGCGCGGATAGCGCGTGCCGGGTGACGGTGTGCGTCTGGGCAGTGGCAATGGGTCGCGCAGAGGCCGGTACGAGTGATTCATTGTGCCGAAGACGCACCATCGAAAGACGTGCCTCACTATCTGGACTCGGCTCGGAATGACGGAATGCTTTTTGTCTACGATTAGAAGTTGGCCCGGGAGGCAATTTGGCGAATTTGGCGGTTTTCGATGATTTGACTGCGGAGGTTCTCGATAGTGGCCTGGAGCATGGCGCGGCCCAGGTCCTGGCCTTTGATGTAGAGGCTGGGGAACGGCTTGAGGAGGCGGCCGATGGGGTGAAAGAGCGCGTAAGCCTTCGGGAGTGTAGGGGAAGGTTTAGCGTCGATGAAGGCGGGGCGCCAGCAATCGGCCGCAACTAGTTGGATGAGGTCGAGTTCGGCCTGCGCTTTGACCTGCGACCAGAACATGCGGCTGCCAGGCTTTGTTCCCTGCCCGCTGATGTAATGGAATGCCGCGCCGGGACACTGCGATTTGAACATCTGGGCGGCGGCGAGAGTGTAGGAGTAGGTGATTTTGCGGTAGTCCTCTTTGGAAACTTGCGTGGCGGAGACGCCGAGGCAGAAGAGGCACGCTTCGATGGAGCGAAAAGCCTCCTGAACGGTGGAGTAGTCGAGAAAATCCTTGTGGACGAATGTGCGGAGTTTCCGGTGCGTGTTCATCAGAGGGCGCCGCGTGATGGCGCGGACTTCGTCAACGATGGAGGCGGAGAGACAGGCATCGAGGACCGCTGAGCCTGCGGAACCGGTTGCGCCGAAGAGGAGGATTTTCATAGACAGAAGAATTTTCGCACGAAGGCGGCGTCGACGTCGATGCAAGGGACTGGGTTAACGAGGGATCACGCGGCTGAACCAGGACAAACCAAAAAGGCCGGGGTGAGATTCGATCGATACCGACTGACCCGTGTGGACCGCAGAATATGTGGCACCGCTAACTGCCAACCGTTCCGCATTCTTGCCAATGCGCCAGGAAGGCCTGACGATGAGAGCGTAATGAGTGCCTGCAGGGCGAGAGCGGTCCAGAGCACCGTTGAGAAAGAGCAGCGCAACGATGAGGATCAACACAGCGCCAGCAGAACGGTAAACGCCTTTCAACAATGGCAGATTCGAGGGGGCCCGCCTGCGAATGGCGAAAACGATGTGGATAAGAATCGGCACAAAAAACAAATAGACAAATGATGAGGATGGGGCACAGGTCGAGCAGTGGGTACCTGTTGATCGCCAGCAGAGTGCCCGCGAGTCCAACCAACAGCGGCCAAGCCTCATTTCTCAGAGCGTCGTTCACTTGGGGCCGAGCGCGGACTGGCACGCCACCACAGGGCGGGCAGTGGGCACCGGAATACGCATAAGAACATTGCGCCGTACGGCATCGAAATGGGCGCCCCCGAGTGGTTTCAAATAATTAGAGCACACAGAAGTGTTCGCGTGGTTCGTGCGTGGGAGAGGATGTTCCCCGGTACTTAGCGAAGGCTGGAGAAAGAGGCTCCCTCACCCGGATGACCCCGTTCGGAGAGAATGTTCGTTGTCGAATCAATGAGGGGCGTAGAGTTGGTAGACCATAAGGTACACGATGACGCCGGTAACGCAGACGTAGAACCACAGAGGGAGAGTGTAACGGGCGATGACGCGGTGCTTATCGAATTTCTGAAGCCAGGCGCGGCGCAAGGTGACGAGGATGAGCGGGACGATCACGATGGCGAGGACAGTGTGGGAAATAAGCAAGGTGAAATAGATGGGACGGATAATGCCCTGGCCCTGGAAGTGGATGACCTGGTGAATGCGGACATGGTAGATCACATAGGAAACCAGGAACACGCAAGAAACGATGAACGCGGAGACCATGAACTTCTTGTGGACTTCTCGTTTCCCGTCGCGGATGGCAATGTAGCCGAAAGCGAGGAGGATTCCGGAGAGCGCGTTGAGAAGGGCGTTTAGGGCGGCTTGAGACATGGGTTGAGCACGGACCTTTCGTTGGAGTTGAAGGAAAAGGATAGCAGTAATTCGCACATCTAACTGCGTACTCGAAAATCGTGAACCTTCTGAGTGCACGCGATGCGGCAAGCGAACAATTAACGGGGGAGCTTGTCGTACATCATCAGGCCCAGGAGGATGGGGATGTGCATGACCGTGGCGTGCATGAGCCATTTGGCGCGGGTATTGGTTTTGGCGCTGGCGGCCCAGAGGCAGACCTGTAGGCTGGCGGTGCAGGTGACGAGGGCACCAAAGAAGTAGAGCACGCCGGCGAAACCCATAACGGCCGGTAGTAGGCTGATGGCAACGAGTGCACTGGCGTAAAGAATGATCTGCCGGAAGGTGCGCGTGCCGTCCTTATCGACGACAGGAAGCATGAGGATGCCGGCACGGGCGTAGTCTTCGCGGTACATCCAACTGATGGCGTGGAAGTGCGGGAATTGCCAGACGAACAGAATGGCGAAAAGCAGCCACGCGCCGGCGTCGAGCTTTCCGGTGGCCGCGGTCCAGCCAATCATGGGCGGAATGGCACCAGGGATGGCGCCAATGAACGTGGCCCAGACGGTACGGGTTTTGAGCGGCGTGTAAGCAAGAAGGTAACTGATGCTGGTGGCGAGACCGAGAAGGCAGGGGATATAACCCGCAGCGAAATAGAGGTCGATGGCGCCAGCGACGCACAAGAGCATTCCGAAGCGCAGGGCTTCAGCGGGAGTCAGTTGTCCCGTGGGGAGCGGGCGCGAGGCAGTGCGGCGCATGTAGCGATCGGATTCGCGTTCGATGTAGTGATTCAGAGCGGCCGTGCCGGCGGCGATAAGCAGGGTACCGCAAACAACGTGAATCATGTGCAGCCATGGCATGGGGCCGCGGACGCCCATATAAAAACCCGCACCAGTGGTCATGAGGACGAGGAAAGAGACGTCCGGCTTGGTGAGGGCGATGTAGGCGCTAAGCTTGGTAGGCTGCGTGAGCGTGGCAGTCCGGGAGTTCGACATTAGGCGGGCACCTCCCCTTTGGTTGTGGCGAAGATCACTTCCCTTTTCGTCGGGACCAAGCGATAGCAGACAAGAACCGTGACGATCGAAGCGGCAAAGAGTGTGGCGCCAACGACGGTGTGAATCACCGTCGAGAACACGACCGGGGGTAAAGGTTGTGGATCGTCGGCGGACTTGATGCGGGTCCAGAGCGCAACGATGCCAAGGAGAATCTGAATGCCGACGAGAGAGTGAAGCAGGATTCGCACGCGGGCGATTTCCCTCACTTCCGGGAAACGGCGGCGAAGGGTAGCGGCGGTCCATAGAACCATGGCGAGAACGATGAGAGCGCCGAAGACGTGGGGCTTCAGAGAAAGATATTTGTGGCGGAACCCGGCGCCGACGAGAACCTGGAAAAAGATGACGATGGCGTTCAGGGTAACGATGGAATGGATGGAGAGGGAGCCGTGATCGGTATACTGCGGGAGGCTTTGCATGTACCAATGGCTGGTGAAGAAGGCGATGCTGACGAGGATGGCGAATTCGATCTCCGCGGTGCAGGCATGCATCACCGGAAGCCAATAGTGCAGGAGTTTGAGTACAGTAAGGCCGCCAAGGATGCCTTGAAAAATGACGCCGATGAGCGCGGCTACGCCTAACCACTTCATCCAAGGGCGCTCTTCGTAACGCCAGAGGAGGAAGGCAAGGCCGATGATAAGGACACCGAGGCCTGCAGCGATCAGGCGGTGGGAGTGCTCGAAGGCGATGCCGCCGACCATCGGAGGATTCAGGGTGCCGTAGGAGAGCGGCCAATCGGGAACGGCGAGAGCCGCGTCTTCGGAAGTGACAAGTGCGCCGGCGGTGAGAAGCACCGCGGCCCAGAGAACCAAAAAAATGGCGTATTTATGAACGCCGGAATGATAAGTGGCCATCATGAATTTCGGGCCCCAAGCCGAAATACTTATGCAAAATCCCTTGTAAAACGCACTTTTCTGAACCGATTATGTTAGAACTATATCAGAACTTTTGGAGTGCTTTTACGCCCGAAATCTTACACCCTAAGCGGGAGAAAAAGAAAGGGCGGGGAAAAATCCCGCCCACCTAGTCTGAAAATGGTCTAGGCCTATCGCATGCTTACCACCTCCGCTCCGACTTCGCCGTCCGTTCCCGGTAAGCAGCGGTCAGTTCAAGTGCGTTCACCATATCGCGGCTGTCCACGATTTTAGCGAGCGAAACAACTGGAACCTGCATGTCCGCTGGTTTTCTGAGCCGTGGCTTGGGGAACGCCTGCGCGCACTAATCATCATGCGGATGTTGCCGGGTAACCCGCTACACCGCCGAACCGGCGTCCTCGCGGGGAGCTTGCATGCGGTCGAGGTGCGATATCAGCGCCTGTCAATGCTTGAGATTAGGCTACCCCGAAATCCCAGTGTTTGTGGCTCGGCACATCAAGAATCCTACGTCGATATTCCTCTTGGGTCCCGGTACCCACATGGACGGTTTTCCGACAAATCGGGACCTAACAGAAAAATCGCTAATTTGCGATGGCTGGCGAATCTCCGGTTTTGTGGTCCACGATTTGAAACAGCAGAAATGCATGCACGGCGTCTGTAGTTTCCGAGCTTGATGTTTCGATCCGAATCTTTGCACCCTGCGGTATTTCGGAGAGAGTGTAACGGATGTCGGACTTCAAACGAATCATCGTAGCCACCCCTGGCGGGTTCGTGTCGTGAATCATCATTGGGACGTTGAAATTGCCATTCGAGAACATTCCGACGATGTGGCTCAGGTGCATCCGAATCTGCTCAACGCTCGCTGTGTCCTTCGGGTCGTTTGCGATTACAACAATCTCGCCACCGTCCTTCAGCAAATGGAAGTGATGCGTGGTCAAGTCATGCGAGAAGCCCATGGCATGGTCGCCTCGCTGATCGACGCCGTCTTGACGCGTTTGACCGGATGTCGGGGACTGCTGTGCTAAACAGGCGGCACAGAGAAGGGCGAGGAAGCAGGCCGAGAGACAGATTCGCATTTGTCCTCCATGGCGATGGCGAACATGATAGCAGTCCGCCGCCTCACTTCCGAATTGACGCTGAACAACCGGGAACGTTAGTACTATGAGCCATTTTACCGGTTACCGGACAAACCAGGATTTGAACCACCATCGAGCACGATTGCCTAGAGTTTGCGAGTGAACGTTTCGTGGTACCGTGAGCGAATGATCGCACACGACGTGCTTGATTTCTACAAAACGATGTCCGATGTCGGCGTTGAAGTTTGGATCGATGGAGGGTGGGGCGTTGATGCGCTCCTCGGCAAACAAACCAGGCAGCACAAAGACTTGGATATCGCGATTGAGGAGAAGCATGTGGCGTTGCTCCGCGATGTTCTCTTAGTGCGTGGATTCAGAGAAGTCAGACTGGAGGATGCGCGTCCGTGGAATTTCGTATTGGGCGATGAGACTGGCAAGGAAATCGATGTGCACGTCATCGTGCTTGATGACACCGGAAACGGTGTGTACGGCCCGCCGGAAAAAGGAGAAATGTATCCAGCCGCATCGTTGACTGGGTCCGGAATCATCGATGGCCAAAAAGTCCGGTGCATTTCTACAGAGTGGGCAGTCAGATTTCACTCCGGCTATGAACTAACAGAAAAGGATTTTCGAGACGTGTCGGCTTTGTGTCAAAAATTCGGGTTCGAGTTACCTGCGAGGTACGAACAGTTCAAGGTAAGCGAATCGAACTGTTCTCCGTCCCACCCGTCCATATGGATACTAGAACGTATTTCTCCGATTTTTATGCTTATCATCAGTTAGCGAAGCGGCGAGGGCTTTCCTTGGAAATTTTTCGTTTCCCCGTGTTAATTCTTCGCCGTAGCGGGTGCAGCGATCGTGTACTCACCGGTGCAGGCATAATTCCCTGCGTCGAGCTTGCAGGTGCCCGAACCCTTGATGCCTTTCATTTTGCCGGTGCCGCCGGTGATCTGATACTTGTTCCTTCCGGGCGCGGCCTTGTCAGGCAAGACCGATTGATAGTTGTAGAAAATCTTATCGCCGTTCTCAAACGATTCCACATAGACGCCCCAGGCCTTAACCTGCTTTGCGGTAACGTCCTGGTGCTCGGCATACACGCCGTCTTTCGCCGCGACGCCATTGACATCGCCCGTCGCGGTGCACTTTGCAGACGCGAGCGAGAAAGTATGGCCGTCTGCGTCGCCGGCAGGAATGCTTTGCGCAACGTCGGGGTTGTCGCACTTGCCGGAGAAAGAGTTTTTGGTTTGAGCAGAGGTGGTGGTTGCAAGAGCAAAAGCAAATACGGCACACGCGTAGAAAATCTTGAATTTCACGTGTTTCTCCTTAGATTTGAAGTTTCCCAAGGTGCAACGACTGTACGCCGAATCCGACATACAAACAATCCATCTCGGGCGAGTTCGA
>Ga0181523_10003082_pt1 | contig 15439 bp, 19 predicted proteins | sample PEATcosm2014_Bin_43_FD_119752 | JGI IMG/M metagenome (GOLD analysis project Ga0181523, IMG submission 119752) | Peatland microbial communities from MTU Mesocosm Facility, Houghton, MI, USA - PEATcosm2014_Bin05_30_metaG | ecosystem: Environmental > Terrestrial > Soil > Wetlands > Peat | place...
CAGTGAAAAAAGACTGGCTCGGATGTTGCTATTGCTGGCTCATTTCGGCAAGGAAGGTAAACACGAAATTCTAATCCCCAAGATGAGTCAGGAGACCCTCGCAGAGATGATAGGCACAACGCGGTCGCGGGTGAGCTTTTTCATGAACAGGTTCAGGAAATTGGGGTTCATCGATTATCACGCTGGCGATGAATTTACAGGTTCACAGTTTCACTTCTCCAAGTCGTGCTACACGACTAGCTTCCGCGCCGCAATCGCAAAAACAAAGCGCGCCAGGCCGTGATGGGTAAATCAGGCACTTGCTGGATCTAATCCGGAAATCGGCGCTATTTTCATCGTGACCAGCACCTCCAACAACGTGGCAGTGTTACGAACGCTTCCCGAGATGGTGATGAGTGCTTCTGAAACAAGAGGATGTTGCTCCGCCAGCGAGTCAAGACACACGCTGTAGAGTTGCTTAACTTCGTGCAAAATTGCATTCGAGTCCATGAGATTTGCGGCTTTCCTGAGAAGCCCAGAGACGAGAGGACTTCAGATGGGCCTACATGTGTTGGAAAAACTCAAAAAGGGTTCGCGGTCTATCTCCAAGTCCGGAACCCTCATGAACGCCATCAAGATGCGTTAAGTGTGCATCGCGTGTCCGGCCTAGCCGCGGTAACGAGAGTATCCCCAGCCCCCGCCACCGAGCAAAAACAGCACCAAAAGAACGATCAATATGGTTGACATGTTGTACCTCACTTGTGAGAAGGAAGCTGACGGGCCTTTGTAACGGTCGTCTCACTTCTTCACTACTCAACATCATAGAATCGGCAAAGGGGGATGTCTGATCACATTGGACCACTTTGAACGCTCGATTCGTACGGTCTGCTTTAGCCAAATTAAGTGTTAAAACTGTGCAATTTGGACCGGCCGAGCCATTCTTTCCCGGCCTATGCTGTATCGATCAAGCCGATGAACAGTCGATGAACAGTTGCGGCGAAGCGCGATCCTTTGGTCTCGTAGAAAAGAAAACACTATGACCCATGGCACCAAGAAGCCGATACCCAAACTGCGTAAAGCTCCCCAACCACCCCTGTCACACGCTGGAACGGTCCCTGACTCAGACCGCGCCAAGAGACCACGCCTCTCCGAGCCCGTCGCCACGGGCCAGGAGTTGACTCCCGGAGATCGCGTCGAGGGTTTGGGCAACTTCGGAAAGCCGAATGGAGAATTCGGCACAGTTGAGCGAGCGAATGAGGATGACGCGGTCGTCAAGTGGGATGATGATGGTCGTGTGAGGGTCCACCAACCGTCGCTCAAGAAGGTCTAGTTCAGCTTTGGGCAGGGCGAGCATATCGAATGGGAACTGCGGGCATTGCGTGACTTCGCCGAGCTTGAAGGAATAAAGGAGGGAAAGCTCAATGCGACAAAAATTTGTGCTCTGGTTTCTGCTGGTGCTTACTGGATTCCTGATTGGGTTCATCCTGCAGTATTCCAGACTGCAGCGGGTACAGCAGGATCTATCGGCATCGACAAAACAATTGGGATCCTGCCAGTCCAGCCAACAATTGGCACAGCTTCGCGACACAACCATGATGATGTATCTGGAAGTGGTGCAGAAGAACTACGGGAAGGCCGGGGAGTGTTCAAGGGAGGTTTTTGATCAAGCTCAGCAAATTGCGAGTAGCACGGAGGACCCTGCACTCCGCAACTTGCTTCGTGATGTCCTGGTAACGCGCGATCAGATCACGGCGGACCTGGCGAAGGGAGATGCCGCCGCACTTTCGGAAATACAGCCACTCTTGTCTAAACTCCAGCAGACGGCGAAGCATTGACGGACGTAGACCTGCGGCGACTTTCCGAGGGACCCCGAACCGGTACAGGCGGGAGAACATTGATGACTTGGTCTTCTGCGCTCCTCCCACACATTCGGCTAGATGCCACGGCGCTGATTCACAAGACGATCAATTCTGAACAGTTTTCCGAAGCCTGAAGTTCGATACTGGCAATTCACAAGGTCTGCCAGTTTGGGGGAACGTCGTGGATAAATTTGGTTTTATGAACATTCTTAATGCTGGGAGGTTTCAATGAATCTAAATCTGCTGGATCCGAAGCTGATTGTGCTCGTCGCCGCGGTGATTGTGATCATCGCAGCGCTTGCTTGGCTGTACGTCCGAAAACGCAGGGGTACGACTGCAGACCTGCGGCAAAAGTTTGGCCCCGAGTACGACCGGGCGGTGCTGAAGCATGGGTCAGAAAGAAAAGCACAATCGAAATTAGAGGATCGTGAGAAGCGGGTTGAAAGGCTCAACATTCGCAATCTTGATCCGATGGAACACGAACGCTTTTTGAAACGGTGGGAGTCGGTACAGTCTCGCTTTGTCGATTCCCCAAAAGGGGCGGTCACAGAAGCCGATGACCTTGTGTCCTCTTTAATGAAGACTCGCGGCTATCCCGTATCCGATTTTGATCAACGTGCTGCCGACATTTCTGTCGATCATCCCCGAGTGGTTGAGAACTACCGGTCGGCGCATGTAATTGCGCTGCGGGTTGGCAAAGACGCAGCAACAACGGAAGACCTGAGAACGGCGATGATTCACTATCGCTCTCTATTTGAGGAACTGGTGCAGGTACCGACAATCGTGGAAAGGAAAGAGGTGGCGTAAATGCCTGAACTGAAGAGAAAAGAAGGGGAGCTCACGACGGCCAAACTGGCGGGCTACGGCGTTGAACAAAAGCAGCCTGACGGACCGAAGCTGGTGAAAGGCCAAGAACCGGAAACTCTGGATAAGGCAGCTGCGGTCTCGAAGCCCATGCCATTGTTTTCTGAATCGGAGATGGGAGATTTTCGATCGCAGTGGAGCAAGGTACAGACTGGTTTTGTCGACGAACCGCGCCGGACGGTCGAAGAAGCAGACAAGTTGGTGGCTGCGGTGATGCAGCGACTCGCGGAAGGTTTCGCCAACGAGCGATCCGGTCTGGAAAAGCAGTGGGAAAGCGGCGACAACGTGTCCACTGAGGACCTGCGCGTGGCCCTACAGCGTTATCGTTCGTTTTTTGACAGACTGCTGAAACTGTAAGAATGAACACACTTCGGATTCAGGATCCTCTACATGAGGATCTGCGGATCTATGTTATTCAACCACAAGGAGAACACAGATGAACCCCAGTACGAAAAATGAGATCAAAGGCACTGTTCACGAAGTGAAAGGCAAAGTCAAAGAGACGGCGGGCAAAGTCACGAATAATCCTAACTTACAGGCCGAAGGCAACGCAGAAAAGAACACCGGAAAAGTTGAGAAGAAGGTCGGACAGATCGAGAAAGTGTTCGAGAAGTAAAATTACTCGGGCTCTGTCCGGAGCATGTTCCGGTGTTCGACAACGGATGTCCGCCGTTCTCCGCTGACTACCGCAGGGACCGGCGGACTGTCATTTCTTGGCGGTGAGCCGGTCTGCAATTTTGTCATACTCGGCCTTCGGCATGATGCGCCGTGTCACCACATCGCCGGGTTCGTTATAGGGACGCCCCGCAATTACTCGGTCTGCTTGTGCCGCAGTCACGCCCGGCAGGCTCAGTAACTGGTCTTTTGTAGCAGTGTTCAAATCGAGTGGCGTGTCGCGGCTCCAGCCCTCGCGTATCCCTGCCGCCACAGCCTGGGCATCGCGCTTTACGTCCGCTGTTGCTTGCGCGGTTTTCTCCTTCAGTTCCTGCGTGTTTTGTTGTTGAGTGCAGCCCGCGAGTGCAGCCAGTAGCAGAATTGTGAAAACGTTCCGATATCTGAGGAAGTCCATTTTGATCAACTTCTTTCCGCTGTCCTGGCTGAGTATCTCAGCCTGTCAGGTTAGCCATTCTTGAGGGGAGAAGGGCCGTCCGCCGACGCTTATATAGATAGACCGAGCGTCGCGACCTCGACGACCATGCATTACCTGCCCAAGGACGGTCCGTGTTTTCAGGCGCCGCACTGAGCAAGCCTGCATAGTAGAACTGTTCTCATAAATGATTCTCTGAGCGAACTGTGCTGCCCCCAGGGGCTAAAGCCCGTGTGTTTATCGGTCCTGAACGGCACGGCTGAAGCCGTGCCCTGCTCAAAACCATTTATGAGACCAGTTCTAGTGTCTCCTTTATCGTGTGGCAGTACAAAATTGGTCATTTGGTCAGATTGTTTTGAGAATCTAGGCTGCCCAATCGGAGCCTCACGCGGCGCTGAGGCGCCGCTCCTCCACGTAACGGGCACTTGAGGACTTGAGGGAGCTTCCTGTCAGCTTTCATGTCATTGGACTTGGATCAGCGTAGATAAAATGTTGCCTCCAGCCAGAGAAACAGTAAAAATCTGAACTTCACTGCCTTATACCTTCCGCCGATCTTCTGACACTGTTCGTCTTCGATTGTCCAACCCTCTAACCGTGTCACAGGGGCACGATGTTTTACATTTGAGATGCTACATCTTGCAGATTGGTAAAGACTGTTCAAGACTGCTCGGTATGAAAACAATGCTGAAACTGCCAGACCTGTTCCAAATTGACCTGTAATCCCTTTGCACTCGTGACATCGTGCAAGTATGCATAAGAACGAGCCGAAGCAAGAATCCAACCAAGCGACACTCGCTCGCGTCAAAAAGGAAATGGATGAGCCCCGCATGGCCGAAATCCACGCGGGAACAAGACGTCAACCAGACCACGCGGCAGGAACTGGAAAAAGCTGCCGCAGTCGAACGTAAGAACGAGTCCGGGGCCGCCCATGCGCAGGGAGCTCCCGAGGGAGAACAATAATGGCAAAGCTGACCAAGCCAGCTCGTGATCGGATATCCGCAACCAAGTTCGCGTTCCCGAAGCAACGCAAGGAGCCGCTGGAAAATGCCTCTCACGTACGCAACGCTGTTGCGCGTTTCAATCAGGTGAAGGACGTTACGGAAGCGGAACGTCGTGCGGCGTGGAAGCGGATACAGTTCTGCTGCAAAGCGATACGCAGTGGAACTTGAAGAGTCCGCCTAGCTCGAACTCGGCACGTTGGATGCTTGCCATGGCAGCGGGAGTCGAAGCGCTTTCATCCAGTCTCCGATTCGAGTGGCTAACGGGGGTTTGCTGCGAAGCGGTGGAGTCTAGCGATTCGTGACCGGCGTCGTGCGAAAAGGTTGGGTGCCGGTTTCATACGGCACCCTGGGGGAGCAACAATTTAAAGAACGGTCTATCTATGCGACCGCTTCTTTCTTGGGGGCTGCGGTTGCATGCTTCGCAAGCCCTTTCCCAAGGAAGGTGACCAATTCAGAGTTCACTTCGGCGGCATGGGTCCAGGTTATGCAGTGCGGTCCATCTTTCACCACCACTAGGCGAGATCCCTTGATCAGCTTGGCAATCCGTAGCCCCGAGGCAGTGATAGGCAGAATCCGATCTGCATCGCCTTGCATGACCAGGGTGGGCACGTCGATGCCGGTCAGATCCTTGCGGAAGTCCTCATGCCATGTCGGTACGCAAGCGAGACAGGCCGTAGCCGAGGCGCCACACGCGACGTTCCAGTTGGACTGAATGGCCTGTTCGCTAACACGTTTGCCCAGCAAGAGGTCCGCGTTGTAGAAGTTCTTGAAAAACTCCGTGAAGAACACATAACGGTCGGCGACGATGGCTTTCTGGATTCCCTCGAAGACACTGGCGTCCACGCCCTCCGGGTTGTCGTGTGTCTTCAGCAGGAACGGTGGGACTGCGGAGATAAATACGGCTTTGCTCACGCCCTTCGTTCCGTATTTCCCCAAGTAGCGGGCGACTTCGCCGCCACCCATCGAGAAACCAACCAGCGCGAAATCACGTAGCTTGAGCTGCGTCACGAGCTTGTGCAGGTCCTCAGCGAAGGTGTCGTAGTTGTAGCCGGTTGTTGGTTGGCTGGACTTGCCGAACCCTCGGCGGTCATAGGTGATGACACGGTGACCTGCGGCCAGAAGCACCGGGACCTGCTTCTCCCAGGAGGCGCCGCTCAGGGGATATCCGTGGATAAGGACTATGGGGTGACCCGAGCCATGATCTTCATAGTACAGATCGATGTCACCGGAGTTTTCTTGACCGACATTAACGTAAGGCATTGAGATTCTCCTTGATTCGTACCGTGCATGAAGGATGGGAGCCGGCCAATCCGAATCCCCAAGTTTTTTGGTTCTTCGCTCCCGCCATTCGCAAAAGCAACGAAAACAATGGATGCCCGAATAGTTTATTGAGGTTCGATAGCGCCGCGGTGCTCCTTACCCCTGCAGCCTTTTCAATGTTTTCAACTTCGCCGATTCATTACCGAATGGCTTATGCAGTTTTCTTTAAGTCTGCCAGCTGTCCTTTCAAGTCGGCGACGGCCTCTTTAGCATGGCCGATCCGCTGTTGAACTTTGCCCGTCTTCTTTTCGGCTTTCCCTTCGGCTTTCAAATTGCGGTCGCCCGTGACCTTTCCGACCTCCTCTTTGATTGTCCCCTTCACTTCGTGGAAACTTCCCTTGATGTTGTCTTTCGTGCTGGTTTTCATATTTCTCCTTCGCCCTCGTAAAGCGCGGATTGCGGCTCTTCTGAGACTTTGTGAGGGCTGCCACTTTTGTAAATCTCGGAGCTTTCTGAGGTCTGAGCAGAATTGACCACCTCTGGAAAGGGCCTCACTGCATTCCGAAACGGGCAAGGCCCAAGCAGCGGTGTCATGTGAAATCTGAGTTCCCATCCGAGATCACGCTGGAACTCCTGCAGAACAGGACAGGATAGATTTCTTCACGTTCAACTTGTCGGCAATACGGGTGTGCATTATTGCTCAGACCTTTTGAAACCCGACTTGCTAAGGTCGGAATTGATCTGGTGTGCCGGTACGTCTGGCTGGATTTGTCTGCCAGTAGACATCCAGCAATAAAGCCGGAGAGGCATCATTTGCATTCTTGTCACAATCGAGCGAAACAGCTATCTCGCAGACGTTGGATGAGATTCACATTTGCGGGCTCCCAATGAGCACAGGAGGCTGACATGCTTTGGACCATTTTTGTCGTTCTTCTGATTTTGTGGCTTCTGGGTTTCAGTCTGCACATCGGCGGAGCGCTGATCCACTTGCTCTTAGTTGTGGGTTTGGTGGTTCTGGTCATTAACTTATTGAGCGGACGCCGAAGCGCGGTTTGAAGGAAGGCAGAACGATCGCCGACAACAGGAAGCTGGTGTAGCCTCCTGGCGCCTTCATCAGCCCATAAACAGCAAGACAAACCCGGTCAACGCGACCACAGGACACTTGCAGCAGGGCAAGCGTACGTAACGAATGTAATCGATAATGGAGGCAACATCAATGAAACTAATAGGAGTGATCAGCACAGCAGTTCTGTCTTTGACCCTTGGAGTCGCTGCTCCGGCATACGCACAGCAGGAGCAGCACGACCAGCAGGAAGAACAGAAAGCCAAGCCTGCCCAGGACGAGAAACAAACCCAACCGGCGAAATCCGCACAGCAAGAGGGAAAACCCGCGGCGCAGCAGGAGAAGAGCACCAAGCCAGAAGAGAAGAACGCACAACAGGAGAAGAACACGAAGCCAGAAGAGAAAACCGTACAGCAGGCTAAGCCGGAGCAGCAGGCGCAGCGCGCCAGTGGTAACGGTGGTGGCCGAATCCCCGCAGACAAATTCAAGGCCAATTTTGGACAGCAACACACGTTTCGGGTCAGCCAAGCCGACTACAGCAATCACCGCTTCCAGTACGGTGGCTATTCGTTTGGGTTCGTTGACGCGTGGCCAAGCAACTGGCTCTATACGCAGAACGTTTATGTTATCGAAATTAACGGCGTGTATTACCTGTGCAACGCATCGTTTCCTGGCGTTAACCTTGCGCTCAGCTTCACACCATAGCGGTCCGTCCGGTGTGGCCTGGGGGCGCAACCAGCTCAACTATCATCGGCGCGGGTCTACTCGCTTGGCTCGCGCTGGCTTCTTTCCGTACCAGCAAGGCGAATTCGGGAGAATCGATTTAGCGAATTTGATTGTGACATTCCCGAAGAGTGAACCGTAGTACACAGACTTGGCGGTGCTTCGGGGCGCTTCCCGGCCTCGTCGGTCTTCTTTATGGGCGACATCGTTCTGGAAATCAAGGCTCTCACGCGCCGCTTCGGCGCATTTACGGCGGTCGATGCTCTAACCCTTTCGGTCAACGCCGGTGAGGTCTTCGGCGTGCTCGGCTCCAAGGGAGCTGGCAAGACCACCACGATCATAACCCAAAGGTCAGCGATTCATGTTCAATTCGTTGATCACTTCATCGAGCGATATCACGCCCTAGCATTTTGTAGCAGACAGGGCAGGAAGTTCGTGGCAGAATGCACGTAGCAGATGGGAAACCAAGGTCAAATTGCAGGAAACACTGTAACGTGCTGATTCCCAAGTCGCGGCCTGGCAGCTATTACAAAATCCCCCTCCCGGGCCCAGCGCTATAGAAGCAACCCCCGGTTTCATTGCGTAACTCTCTCCAGGGCCGACATGCGTTCCGGCCAGAGAATCGTGAAGTGGTTCGGGGCTTCGCGTCAGTGATGAATTGGCATCGTCCACTTCTTGGCGCAGCGCCAGAAACAACAACTTCAACGCCGCTTCTTCGTTGGGGAATCCGCCGCGGGTTTTGATGATCTTGCGCAGCGACCGGTTCAACGACTCCAGTCTGTTGGTGGTATAGATCGCCTTGCGAATGTCCGGCGGATAATTAAAAAATGGCGTGATTCGTACCCAGTTCCGGCGCCACACCTGGTTGAGGCTGGGATAGGCTTTCCACTTCGTCTCCAGTTCCTGCACAAAGAGCAAGAAAGTAAGGAGGGCCGCCACGTCGGCCTTGATTATTACGACCTTCTCATAGAAGCACTTGTTGACCCAGCAAGTTTGAAGGCGACGGGCGCGCCCGAGTTTCTGTCCCCGAGGTCTGGTTTCCTTGTCATCTTGTGGTCGGGGCGTCGCCCGCGGCGAAGACGTAGGCGGTGTGCTTATCCAGTTTGATGTTGGATTGCGTGGACACTAGGGTAACATCTCCGGCATGGTTGTGGGCTGATTGCACGTTTTTCAACGCGACTCGGTATCGCAACGTTTGGGAGTCGGACGGGGCCGGTGGCAGGCCGGTCTCTTTGTCTTGGGCCGGGGCAGGAAAGGGCGGTGTAGGCGAACCGGAGTAGATGGGGTTGTGAGTCTGGCGACTGGCGCCGTCGGCGGTGCTGGGTAGGTCACCCGATGGAGCGTCACCAGGCAGCGGCTGGGCCGGATAAAACCAGGCCGTCAAGTACGCTTTGATTTCGGTTGCGCCATTCTTCCATTGCGCGGAGTCCATGCGAATAGCCAGACGGGACGGCTCGGTGGCGGACTTGGCTGCCGATTCGGTCACTTCTCCGGACAGGACGGCATCCCGCGGAACCACTACGCCATTGACCAGCGTCGCGACCGTGAGCTTGGCCTGGACTTGGGCTCCGACCTGGGTCGTGCCGGCGGTCACATTTTGGCGCAGGATGGCCGGGAACTCCAGGGCGCGCGCAGGACCGGCGGGCGTCGGTTGACTGAGCAGCGCGACGGGGGTGAGAACCAACGTCAGAAGAATCACGGTTAACAGCGTGCGGCGGGCGGCGCTGGTATGGCTGATCGTTTTGCTGAAGGCGTTGCGGAACATCGGCGTCTCCTTTGCTGGCGGATGGGGTATCCGTGGTGGTGGCCCGCGCCTTTGGTCGAGCAAGGATACTCCAGACTAACCTTACAACGATGCTGATGCCTCCATTGCAGGCACCTTCGCAAGCTCTATGGTTGCTGTTGCAATATCGCGTGGGTGTTCAAAAAGGGGTGCTCGGAAGAGCTATTTGGGCTGTGTAAGTAGCGTGCAGCGAGGGAAAGTTTTCTGTGAGCGGACGACTAAGTCGTTGCAGGGAGCGGTGGCTGTGGTCCTTGGCTGAGGAAGCGGACCAATCGGGTAACCGTAGCAACATCTCCATTTGAGCCGGTTTCAGGGATGCCCGCCCTGCTCCGGCATCACCCCCGTAGGAGGCGCCGGAATCGTAATATCCAGCTTGGTCACCGCCCCGAGCGACGACAATGGCTTGTCGAATTCGCCAACGTTGCCCACCACTAGCACGGCCATCCGATCGCGGTGAATGTACTTCGCCGCGACCCGAGCAACGTCTTCTTTGGTAACGCCTTCGATCCCTTTCTGAAAGTTCTCCAGAAAATCCAGCGGATAACCGTAGAACTCGTAAGCCATTTTTTCCTGCAAAACCTTTTCCGGAGAATCGAAACGAAATACAAACGAATTCAAAATCGAGTCCTTGGCGCGCTTGATTTCCTCATCGTTAATCGGATGCTTGCCGAGGTCGGCGATCTCCTCATCGAGCGCCTGAATGGATTCAATCGTGGTCTTACTCTTCGTGCTCACTATCAGCCGCAGCATGCCCGGATGATCCCACCCCGCGCCCACGCCGCCGCCCACTCCATAAGCAAGCCCTTTGGTGGTTCGAATGTCGTTAAACAATCGAGACGAAAATCCTCCGCCAAACGCCTCATTGAAAACCGAGGTCGCGAAGTAATCGGGATTCTTGCGCGTTATACCGAGCGCAACCACTTGAATATTGCTTTGATTCACGTCGGACTTATCGACCTCGTAATACCCCGGCTTGGCAGGATCGGGCTTGATCTCGGGATCGTTGGCCGCCACGCCCCGCGGCCACGCCGCAAAGGCCTCACGCAGACGAGCTTCCATCTTCGCCGAGTCAAAGTCGCCGACCACGCCGAGGATGATGTTGTTCGGATGAACGTACTTGCCGTGCCAGTCGACCAGATCCTGGCGCGTGATCGCCGCCACCGTCGCATACTCCGGTACCCGCGCATACGGACTATTTGCGCCATACACCAGCTTCGCCGCTTCCCGTCCCGCAATCTGCGAGGGCTCGTCATTGCGCCGCGAGATGCTGTCGTACATCCCCTTCTGCGCGATTTCAATTTTCTCGGCGCGGAACGCAGGATTTTTCAGCACGTCCTCAAACACGCGAAACACATCGTCGAAATCTTCCTTCAGGCACGACCAGCTCACAGTCGTCGAGTCCGTGCCTCCGCCGGTTTCGACTTTGGCGGCGCGCTGTTCCAGATAGTCGTCGAGTTGATCGCCGGTCTGGGATTTGGTGCCGCCGGTGCGCCACACTTCGCCATAAACATCCATCAGGCCGATCTTGTTCGCCGCAACCGAACGCTCGCCGCCGCGAATGCGAGCGGTGCCATCAATGGTGGGTAACTCGTGGTCTTCCTGAAGAAAAATCACCATGCCATTCGGCAACTCAATCCGCTTCGGCTGCGCCGGATGAAACGCCGGCAGATTGGGAATCGGTATTTGCTGCCATGGCTGCTGAGAAGACTGCTGCGCCTGCGCCCACAACCGCAAACCGCCACTAACACTAACGGAAACGACAAGGAGAAGGACGAGAGCAATGCGGGAAAAGTTGACGCGCTTCACTGTCCACCTCCCTGCGGCGCTGCACCAGCTCCCGGAGGTCCGCCCGCAAACTCGATGATCCCCACCGTCCGATTATCAGAAGTAAACGTCTGATTCGCTACCCGCCGAACGTCCGCCTTGGTCACCTTCTCGATCCGCTCCACCGAGCGGAACAGTTCCCGCCAGTCGTCATAGCGCGCCTGATACAGCGCCAGCTCGGACGCCAGTCCTTCATTGGATCCCAGCGAACGGATCAGGTTTGCCTTAGCTCGCGTCTTGATCATCTTCAGTTCTTCATCCGAAATGTCTTCTTTCTTCAGCCGTTCAATCTCAGCATGAATCGCATCGGCCATCTCCTGCGGCTTGTGGCCGGGGATCGGCACCGCATAAAACGCGAACAGGTGCGGATATTTATTTCCCGGAAGCCCGGTAAATCCGGCCGAGTCGGAAGCGATCTGCTTGTCGCGGACCAGCGCCCGGTACAAACGAGAAGTCCGTCCATTCGACATCAGGTCCGCGATCGCGTCGTAGACCTGGTCATCCGGACTGCGGTAATCCGGCCGGTGATAGCCTTCGAGATAAATTGGCTGCGACTGGTCATGCAACACGACCGTCCGCTCCGAATTCTGCGGAGGTTCAACCGTAGTAGCCGTGTCCGGCTGCGGACGCGCTGGAATTCGCGAAAAATATTTCTCCAAAATCGGCATCGCTTCCGAAGCTTTCAAATCTCCAACCACGGTGACCACCATGTTCGAAGGCACGTAGTACTTTTCGAAAAAATTCTGTGCGTCGGTCGCCGAAAACGAATTCAAGTCCGAGATCCACCCAATCGTCGGCCGGTGATAAGGATTCGCCGCGAACGCCTCTTCCGTGAATTGCTCGAGCAACCGCCCAATCGGGTTGCTGTCGACCCGCATGCGCCGCTCTTCGATCACCACGTTGCGCTCTTTATAAAATTGCCGCAGCACCGGATGCAGAAAACGCTCCGATTCCAGATAAGCCCACAATTCCAGCCGATTGATCGGGAACGAATAGAAGTATTGGGTCTCATCGTAACTGGTTTCGGCGTTCATGCCCTCGCCGCCTTCGCCTTCGACAATCTTGCCGAACTCATTGTTATAAGGAGCCGAGAACTTATCCGCCGCCGCAATCGCGTCCTTCCAGTTTTGCTCCAGTTGCTTGAGTTTCAGCTCGTCGCGGTCCACCGCCTTGTCGCGCTCCGCTAGGTAGGCGGCGTACGCATCCTCGACTTTCGCGAGCGCGACTTTTTCGCCGGTATAGTCGCGTGTCCCAATCGTGTCCGTTCCCTTGAACGCCATATGCTCGAACATGTGCGCCAGGCCAGTCTTGCCCATGGGATCCTGCACCGAGCCCACATCCACATGCGTGAAGAACGAAAACACCGGTGCCTCCGGCCGCTCACAGATAATGACGGTGAGCCCATTGGCGAGCTTCTTCACGGTAATGCGCTTCTCAAAAGAAGCCAGATCCTGGCCCAGAGCAAGCGAGCACAGCACGAAACAGACAACAATTGTTTGTATAGAAATTAAGCGGGATTTCATCCTGCCTCCAAAGCCGAACCACGACGCAGTACTAAAAATTCGAAGTTACGTGGAGGCGGGGAACATTGTCAAACGAGCCGCCGGTGGAGAGACGGGCGCCCTCGCCCGTCCGCGTAGGGACAGCCGCCCTCGGCTGTCCAGGCCGAGCGGAGCCCGGCCTACCAAACACGGCAGGCGTTCGCCGGAACCATGGGCTGTCCCGCCTTGCATCCGAAGGCCTGTTCGAAGGCGGCCGAATTCTGCACCGCGCCATTCACCCGCCAGCGTCCCGGCGAATGCGGATCGGTCAACACCAGCTTCCGCGCTTGCTGATCCGTCACGTTCTGGCACCAGATCTGCCCATACGCAAGGAAGTACCGCTGCGCCGGAGTATATCCATCGATCGGTTTCACCGGCGTGTCGCCGATGATCGACATCAACGCCATGTATGCCAACTTCAGTCCTCCGTTGTCGGCGGTATTTTCACCCAGCGTCAGCTTGCCATTGAGCTTAACGTCGTCCTTACCCTTATCGTCCTTCACCGAGACAAAACTCGAATACTCTTTGGCGGTGCAATCGGCGCGCTGCTCAAATTCCTTGGCATCTTCCGCCGTCCACCAATCGCGGAGGTTGCCCTCCGCATCGTACTTGCGTCCTTGGTCATCGAAGCCGTGCGTGAGTTCATGTCCGATCACTACCCCAATGCCGCCGTAGTTCACCGCGTCATCCATAAGCTTGCCGTAAAACGGCGGCTGCAAAATCCCAGCGGGAAAGTTGATATCGTTCATCGGCGGCCGGTAATAAGCGTTAACTGTCGGCGGAGTCATCCCCCAATCCTTGCGGTCCGTGGGCTGATCGATCTTCTTGTACTGCCGCTGCACCTCGAACGCGCCGGCGCGCATCGCATTGCCCGCATAATCGCCAGGCGTGACCACCACGCTGCTGTAATCGCGCCAAGTGTCGGGATAGCCGATATTGTTGACGATGGCGGTGAGCTTCTCATAGGCCTTCTTCTTAGTCGTGTCCGACATCCAGGTCAGCTGGCCGATGTCCTCGCGCATCGCGCTCTCGATGCCCTGCACCATCTTCACGGTGCGCTCTTTGCCTTCGACGCCGAAGGTGCGGTCAACATAGAGCTTCCCCAGCGCCATCCCCAGGCTCGCATCGGTGGACTTCACACAACGCTTCCAGCGCGGTTCCATCTCTTTCTGTCCCGACATGTACTTGCCGTTGAACAGAAAATCCTCTTCGACGAAAGCCTTGGTCAGGAGCGGAGCGTAAGCGTTAATCGTTTTCCAGCGCAGATATACCTTCAAGTCTTCGAGTGGCAAGGTGTTCAGTTGCTCGTTGACCTGCTTGAAGAAATCCGGATTGCCCACATTAAGGGAGGTGAACCTCGGCGAGCCATTATCCGCAAAATAGACGCTGAGGTCGAAATTCGGCGCGGCGTTCGCAATTTCCGCGACCGTCATCTTATGGTCGCGAGTCTTGGGATCGCGCCGGATCGTCCGGTCCATCGATGCTTGCGCCAGCCCCGTCTCCACGGTTAAAACCGCTTTGGCCTCAGCCGCCGCGACGTCCGGCTTGTCCCCGGCCAGTTCGAACATCTCCTGCACGTGCTCCACATACTTCTGCCGAGTCTCCACCGACTTCGGATCGTCCTTTATGTAGTAGTCGCGATCCGGCAGAGTGATCCCGCCCTGGTCGAGATATGCAATGGTCGCGAGCGAGTCGTGCAAGTCGGGCTGCGGGTAGAAAGCAAACAGTGCCGGAGTCGAGTTGCGATGCATGGTAGCAACCTGCCGAATAAGGTCGGCTTTCGTCTTGATGCCGTTAATCCCTTCGAGGGCCGACGTCAGCGGAGCAATCCCCTTTGTCTCAATCGCGCTCTCGTCCATGCACGAGGCATAGTAAGCACCCACCATGCTTTCCGCCGCAGTGTGTTTTCCCGGAGCCTGCGCGTCCGTCAATATGTCCCGCAAAATATAAAGATTGTGCTCCGCAAGTTCGTCGAATCGCCCCCACCGCGACTTGTCCAGAGGAATCGGATTATTCTTCATCCAGGTTCCACAAGCGTATTGATAGAAGTCCACACAGGGATCGGCGGTCTTATCAATAGCGTTGACGTCGAAGACCGGGATTTCCCGGAGAGCCCCGGAGGAAGCGGGGCCGGAAGAAGACGGATTGGTCTGGGCCGAACAGAGTGCAGCGGTCAGCAGCAGTAGCAAAGAAAAAACACAGAAGATGCGAGTCATGTTTGCCTCGAATGTCTGCCTGGAATGTTTGCCTCGAATGGAGAGACGCCGGTAAATCTCCAATCAGACACACTAGACCAAAGCAGCCATCCCTTTCAAGCACAGGCCCCGTCATTCAGCCATTTCTGAACTCGGGTGTATGAGGATAGCGGAGATGCCGTAAAGACGCAGGGGAGAGCAGATTGCGAACGGCGAAGGCTGATAGGTCTATTTTTTTGCAGGCATTGACCGCTCCGCGG
>Ga0181523_10003085_pt1 | contig 15435 bp, 15 predicted proteins | sample PEATcosm2014_Bin_43_FD_119752 | JGI IMG/M metagenome (GOLD analysis project Ga0181523, IMG submission 119752) | Peatland microbial communities from MTU Mesocosm Facility, Houghton, MI, USA - PEATcosm2014_Bin05_30_metaG | ecosystem: Environmental > Terrestrial > Soil > Wetlands > Peat | place...
GACGATGCCGGCGCAGAGCGGCGCCTCCGGTCCGACCACGACGAAATCGACGCCGGTGTTACGGCAGAAGGCGATGACGGCGGCATGATCGGCGAGATCGAGCGCAATGCATTCGGCTTCGCGCGCGATGCCGGCATTGCCTGGCGCGCAGTACAGCTTGTCGGTAAGCGGGCTTGCCGCCATCTTCCAGGCCAGCGCGTGCTCGCGGCCGCCGGAGCCCAACAACAGAATGTTCATAGGTCAGAATGCCTTGGCGGATAAGCGAGGAGGGCTTGACCCGCGCTCGCGATGGACCGCACTAATCGCCATGGACTTCGCCGACTCGTCAACCTGCCGCCTGTGCAGAACCTGATGAACGAACCGCGGATCAATCTGCCGGAGCTGACCGTCTCCGAGCTGTCGACGGCGCTCAAGCGTACCGTCGAAGACACCTACGGCTATGTCCGCGTGCGCGGTGAAGTGTCGGGCTACAAGGGCCCGCACTCTTCGGGCCATGTTTATTTCGCGCTCAAGGACGAGAACGCCAAGATCGACGCGGTGATCTGGAAAGGCGCGTTCGGCCGGATGCGGCTCAAGCCCGAGGAAGGCCTCGAGGTCATCGTCACCGGCAAGCTCACGACCTACCCCAGCCGCTCAAGCTATCAGATCATCGTTGAGACGCTGGAGCCCGCCGGCCTCGGCGCGCTGATGGTGCTGCTTGAAGAACGTAAGCAAAAGCTCGCCGCCGAAGGACTGTTCGACGAGGCGCGAAAGCAGCTTTTGCCGTTTCTGCCGACGGTGATCGGCGTCGTCACCTCGCCGACAGGTGCGGTGATCCGCGACATCTTGCACAGGCTTGCCGACCGCTTCCCGCGCCATGTCCTGCTTTGGCCGGTCAAAGTGCAGGGCGAGGACTCGGCCGCCGAGGTCGCCGCCGCGATCGCTGGCTTCAATGCGCTCGAAGTGGGGGGCAGGCCGCCCCGGCCGGATTTGATCATAGTCGCACGCGGCGGCGGCTCGCTTGAGGATTTGTGGTCCTTCAACGAGGAAATCGTCGTGCGTGCGGCGGCGGCAAGTTTTATCCCGTTGATATCCGCGGTCGGCCACGAAACCGATGTGACGCTGATCGATTTCGCCGCCGACCGGCGCGCACCGACGCCGACCGCCGCCGCCGAAATGGCGGTGCCGGTACGCGCCGATCTTATCGTCGACGTTAATTCGCTGTCGCGGCGCGTCTATGCGTGCTGGCAGCGCAATCAGGAGGCGCGCCGCGCCGAACTACGGTCTGCGATTCGTGCACTGCCGGATGCCGACGAGGTCTTGGCATTGCCACGGCAAAGGCTCGATCACGCCGCGGCAAGATTGCCTCGGGCGCTGCGCGCCAACGCACACAGCCATCATGTTGCATACTCGAAGATCGGCGGCCGGCTCAACAAGCAATTCATGCTCGGCCAAATTGAACGCCGGCGCGAACGCTACGATGCTATCGCACTGCGGCTGCGCGCGGGCGTTGCGGCGAATATCGCGGTCCATCGCACGCGCTTTACCCGCGACGGCGAAAGGGTGAGTGCATTCGCCGAGCGCGCCGGCCGCGCCGTTCACCAGCTCATCGCCGTGCGGCACGCACGCACTGAACGCGGCGGCCAACTCCTCGCAGCGTTTTCCTATCGTGGCGTATTGGCGCGCGGCTTCGCCCTGGTCCGCGACACGGCAGGGCAGCCGTTGCGCAGCGCCGCGGCTATCGGCGCCGGCATGCCGATCGAAATCGAATTCGCCGACGGCCGCGTCGGCGCTCACGCCGATGACGCGTCGTCGTCGGCCAGCTCGGGCGGCGAGGCGGCCAAGCCGCGGCCGCGGCGCGGCGGCGGTTCCGGACAGGGCAATCTGTTTTAGAATCGGAAGGACGTTGTGATGCACGACAAGATCGCGGTCGAGGAACACTTTGCCATTGGCGCAACGGCGTCGAAGTCGGTGCGCTTTCCGGACCACCCTTATTGGTCGGGGATCGAAGCCAATCTGATTGATCTGTTTGATCGGCGGCTCGACGAAATGGATGCTTCCGGCATTGGCTGCGCCGTGCTGTCGCTCAATGCCAATGGCATCCAAGAAGTCCCCGAACCTGCCAAGGCGGTCGCACTCGCCCGCGAAGCCAACGATGCGTTGGCGGCGGCTGTCGCCAAGCGGCCCGATCGCTTTGCCGCGCTCGCCGCACTGCCGATGCAGGATCCGCAAGCCGCCGCTGCGGAGCTGCAACGCAGCGTGCGCGATCTCAAATTCAAGGGCGCGTTGGTCAACGGCTTTTCCCAAGTCGGGACGGCCGACTCCGCGGTTTATTACGACCTGCCGCAGTATCGGCCGTTCTGGGCCGAGGTCGAGCGCCTCGGCGTGCCGTTCTACCTGCACCCGCGCTATTCACTGCCGAGCCGCCGGCAAAGGTATGAGGGGCACCCCTGGCTGATCGGTTCGCCGTGGGATTTTGCCGAGGAGACCGCGATCCACTCGCTGCGGCTGATGGGCTGCGGGCTGTTCGATGACTATCCGAAACTGCAGATCGTGATCGGCCATCTCGGCGAGCGCATTCCGTTCGATCTGTGGCGGCTCGATCACCGGCTGAGCAAGCTGCCGGGCCGTCCGGCCAAGCGGACCATGGCCGAATATTTCCGGCAAAATTTTCACATCACGACGAGCGGAAATTTCTGTACGCAATCGCTGATTCACGCCATCCTCACCGTCGGCGCCGACCGCGTGTTGTTCGCCGTCGATTATCCGTTCGAAGATCATGCGCAAGCCGCAACGTGGTTCGATGCCGTCGAGATTGCCGATACGGATCGAATTAAAATCGGCCGCGACAACGCCAGGACGCTGTTTGGTCTTTGCTGAATCGGAAATTCTGACTGTTTGTTCATTTCGCGACGAATTCATGGTCGTGGAACCGCCATCTTGTTGGCGTGTTATGGAATCGCGCTGGTTCGCGCCTAAGGAGAATGACGATGATGAGGACTGTTTTTGCGATGGCGGTCGCTGCTTTGGTTTTCGCGGCCGTTTCCGGGACTTCGCAAGCTGCGCCGATCGCGCCGCTTCCGTCGGGCGTTGCCGCCACTGACCACGGCGCTGTGACGCATGTATGGTATCGCCACCGCCACTGCTGGCGGGGCCGCTGGGGCCACGTGCACTGCGGTTGGTAATGAGCGCTGCTAAACGGACTTAGACTAGGTTGATTTTGCGCCGCGCCGATCACATCGGCGCGGTGCTTTCGTTTTGTCCGCCGATGGTCAGGCCTTGGCGGGGCTGGCGTCTTTCGTCCCGGCGGCGAAGCGATTATGTTGGCATCTCGAGTTGGCGAATACTCGGAGGTGACTTTGCTCAATCGTACCGACCGTCCGACGCCGATGCCCGGCGAAGCCGACGTTAAATATCTCGACGGCGATTTTCGCGTCGTGCGGCCGGGCGCCTTCGTGCGCTGCGCCGTGACCGGGGTGTCGATCCCGCTCGAAGAACTGCGCTACTGGAGCGTCGACCTGCAGGAAGCCTATGCCACGCCCGAAGCCGTGTTACAGCGGCAGGGGTCGAGCTACGCGCGGAAGGCCTGACCCTAGCGCCGCTTCACCGCTTTCAGCACCATCTGCCGAAATAAATCCTGTTCCTCGATGACGAGCCGGACCGGCAAAGCGCTTGTTCGCGCGGCAAGTGCATCGAGTTGCGGCTCTCCCGCAATGCGCATCAGATCTTTTTCGGTGGTGACGAGCATCAGGCCTTTGGCTTGCGCGCGCGCGATCAGGTCTCGCGCCTGCGCCGCGGTGTAAGGGTGATGGTCGGCAAAGCTTGCGCGCTCGGCGACATCGACCCCAGCGGCAGTCAAGGTGGCAAAAAATTTCTCAGGATCGCCAATGCCGGCAAATGCCAGAGTTTTACGCCGGCCGATCGCTGCGATGACGCTGCGATCGGGATCGAGGCGGCCATGGAAAACGGCCATGCCGCGCCGTTGCGCGCGGTCGAGGACAAAAGCCGCGGCGTCCGGCGCGCCGACGACAATGAGCGCCTGCGCGTGGTCGAGCTGCAATCCGAGCGGTGCCCGCATCGGTCCCGCTGGGATGATGTGGCCGTTGCCGATGCCGCGACGGCCATCGACCACGATGATGGTCAGGTCCTTGGCCAGCGCGGAATTCTGCAATCCGTCGTCCATCACGATGACGCTGGCGCCGGCGAAATGGGCGAATTTCGCGCCGGCGAAGCGGTCGCGCGCGACGATGGTGGGCGCCAGCCGGGTGAGGAGGAGCGGCTCGTCGCCGACCTGGCGCGCGCGATGGATTGCCGGATTGACACGCACGGGTCCGGTAAGCTCGCCGCCATAGCCGCGGCTCAAAAAAAATGGGCGCTCGCTCGCGGCGTGCAGAAGCTGCGCGACCGCGATCGCCGCCGGCGTTTTGCCGGCCCCGCCGATGGTGAGATTGCCGAGACAAACGACCGGCACCCCGGCTTTTTGTCCGGAAGTTTGCATGCGTAATGCCGCGACCGCACCGTAGATCGCGGCAAACGGGACAAGCAGACTTCCCGTGCCGGGCCGCCACCAGAAGTCCGGCTCGCGAGTCACGGCACGATCCCGAAAAAGCCTGCCCCGGACACGAGTCCGGTTGGACTTCGATTTACGGAAAAGATCGTACCCATTTATGAGGCCCGCTGCTCGAGGCGAAGCTGCATCAGATAAGGATCGAGCGCGGCAAGCGTGCGTTTGAGCGCGCCACCCAGCTGATCGACTGTCGCTACCGCGGCCTCGGCCACGGCCTTGCGCGCCGCCGCATCGGCAAGCCAGTCGCCGAGGCGAGCCGCGAGCGCTTCCTCGGTGTTGACGCATTCGGCGCCATGCGCCGCGTCAAGCGTTGCGTAGATGTCGGCGAAATTCCACACATGCGGCCCGTGGAGCACGGCGGCGCCTAACCTGACGGCTTCGATCGGGTTTTGACCGCCGTGGCTTGCCAGCGAGCCGCCCATGAAGACGATCGGCGCGATCCGGTAGATCAAGCCCAGCTCGCCCAACGTGTCGGCGACGTAGATGCCGATATCAGGCATCGGTTGAGCGCGGCGCGAGCGCAGCGCGACCGATAGTCTTGCGGCTTTGGCGATTTCCGCGATGCTTTCGCCGCGCGCCGGATGGCGCGGCGCGATGACCGTCAAAAGCGTGGGAAATTTGGCTCGTAAGTGCCGATGCGCGGCGATGACGGCTGCTTCCTCGCCGGGATGCGTCGAGGCAGCGGCCACGACCGGACGCGTGCCGATGATTTCTTTGAACCGTTTCAGCGCGGCCTGATCGACCGGCGGCGGTGGTACGTCGAGCTTGAGATTGCCGGCCATCATCACCCGCGGCGCGCCAAGTTGGGCGTAGCGTTCGGCGTCGCCAGCCGACTGCGCCAGGCACAAATCGAAACGGCCGAGCAACGCCGCGATCGCCCCCGGCACGAGCCGCCAGCGGCTGAACGAACGCTCCGACAGTCGGCCGTTGATCAGGATCATCGGAATTTTTCGCTCGGCGCATGACAAAATGAGATTGGGCCACAGATCGGATTCGACAAACAGAGCAAGGCTCGGTTGCCAATGATCGAGGAAACGCCGCACGAAGCGCGGCGCATCGAGCGGAATGAATTGATGCAAAGTGCCGTCCGGCAGGCGCTGCTCGGCCAAAGCTGCGGAAGTCACCGTGCCCGAAGTGACGAGCACGGCGAAATCCTGGGTCCGCAGCCGTTGGATGAGCGGTACCGCCGCCAGCATTTCGCCGACGCTGGCGCTATGCACCCAAATGAGCGGACCATTGGGGCGCTGCAGGCTCGCTTCGCCGCGGCGCTCGGACAAACGCTCGGGATGCTCCTTGCCGCGATGAAGTCGTCGCGCCAGAACCTGCGGCGCCATCGGCGATCCGACCGCGGATGCCAATTGATAAAGCCGCAACGCCAACGGCACCCGATCGACCACGCTCACGCTCCGCGCTAGTGTCCCGGTTCCGAAGTTCGCAAACACCTGCGGCACCTCTGATGCGAACTTCGGAATCAAAGGGATACTAGTAAAGTCAATATTCCAGTGGGGCTTTTTGAATTTTAAGGTCCCATGTGGATTTGTCTCTGCATCTTAGGAACTTCAAATCCACCGGACTAGGGTTTATCGACGAGTTCATAGGCCCGACGCGTCGCCGCATTGAGCCGCTCCTCAAGGAGACTTCGCGCGGCTTCCAGCGCCGCGTCATCGGCATCGGCCGGAACACTCAAGGGCTCAGCGGCGACGCCGGCACCGCGGCCGAACGGCAGATTGATGGTGCTGCGATCCCAGTTATTGACCACGTAGCGGCGGCTTGTGGCGATGGCGCTCGGATAGATCGGCCGGCCTGAGGCCTGGGCGAGTTTGATGATGCCCAGGCCCGCGACGCGAGCGACCTTCGGCACATCGGCCGACAGCGCGATCGAATGTCCCTCGGCCAGCGATTCGAGCATCGATTGGAAGGCGGCGACGCCGGCTTTATGCACGAAACTGCCGCCGTGATTGCCCGAACCGCGGATAGTGCCGACGCCGAGCCTTCGCGCGGCGACCGCGTTGATCTCGCCGTCACGATGACGCGACACCAGCATGTTCACCTTGTGCTCGATCTTGCGCGCGGCCGGCGCCAGCAGATGTTGCCCGTGCCAGAACGCCAAGATGATCGGCATGTCCGCTTCGCCGCGCTCGTAGATGTCGGCAGGCTCCAGCGTGAAGCGGGTGGTCTTGGCGACAAAGCGAAGATATTCGGCGGCGACGATCCCGATCGTCACCTTGGCCCAGCGTTGCTGTCCGATCTGACGCCATAGCCGCATGCGTCGCCTTTAGCGTTGCGGCGCCTGGTTGTCCGGGTCGAGCAGGCGATGCAGGTGAACGATGAAGTAGCGCATCTCGGCGTTGTCGACGGACCCTTGCGCCTTTGCCTTCCACGCCGCGTAGGCGCTGGCGTAGTTCGGGTAGACGCCAACGATGTCGAGCCGATCGAGATCCTTGAATTCGATGTTCGACACGCTGTCGAGCTCGCCGCCGAAGACGAGATGCAGCAACTGCTTTGGCTTGGGGGTGTCAGACATGGTGTTCAATCCGCGCGTTCAATACGCGATTTATGAAAACGCCAGGCGTCCATCCCCAAGAAATTCAATCAGCGCCGCATGCCTGTCCCGGCCGGCCGCGACGAGCATCCCGTGCCGTGGCACGGGACGATTGTAAATCACAGCTGCGCCCGTAATGGACGTCAGTGCGCCGCCCGCTTCGTGCACCAAAAGATCAGCCGCTGCAAGGTCCCAATCGTGGCTGTTGCCGCCGGCAAAGGACACGTCGCAAGCGCCGTGCGCCACTTGGGCGAGGCGCAATGCCAGCGAACGGACCCGCGGCATGACCGTAAACGGCGGCGCCACGGCGGTGAGCCGTTCAAGCAGGTTTCGCGGTCCCGCGATTCGCGCGCCTCGAAGCTGCGCCCCGCCGGTCGCCGCGATCGCCGTGCCGTTGCAGGCGGCGCCGGCATTGGCGCGGGCTGTGAAGAATTGGTCAGTGACCGGCGCATAAAGGCAGGCTGCGATCGGCCGGCCGCTGTCCACCAAAGCCGCCGACACCGCCCAATCCGGATAGCCCGCGATATAGGCGCGCGTGCCATCGATCGGATCGACGATCCAGACGTGGCGTGCAGTGAGCCGCTTGCGGTCGTCGGCGCTTTCTTCCGACAGCCAGGCAATTCCGTCATCGCCCGCAGTGAGACGCCGGCGCAACAGATCGTCCACCGCAATGTCGGCCTCGCTCACTGGGGATAACGTAGGGCCCTTGGTCCAGTTTTTCAGCGGTGCGCCGAACATCGAAAGCGCCAGCGCGCCGGCTTCGCGGACGGCCGCCTCAAGCCGCGCCGAAATTTGCGTTAAGCCGTCGACCTCAGTGGCCGGCAACAGTCAGGCCCTCCACGCGCACGGTCGGCGCATTCGTGCCGTAGCGAAAGACGAGATCGTTCGCCGGCGTGAGGCTCGCGAAAATGTCGTTGAGATGCCCGGCTATCGTGACCTCGCTGACTGGAAAAGTGCGTTGTCCTTTTTCGATCCAGAAACCGGCGGCGCCCCGGCTATAGTCGCCCGTCACCATATTGGCCCCCGAGCCGATGAGATCGGTGACGTAAAAGCCGTCTTCGATATCGGCGATGAGTGCGTCGGGGCTATTTGCGCCGGCTGCGAGATAGAGATTGCTCGGGCCCGGCGAGGGGACCGACGAAACGCCGCGCTGCGCGTGTCCGGTGGTTTGCATATCGAGTTCCCGCGCGGTGGCGCAGTCGAGGAGCCAGGTCTTGAGCACGCCGTCCTCGACCAATTTGACCAGGTGCGTGGCGACGCCTTCGGCGTCAAAGCTTCGCGAGCGCTGGCCGCGCCGCCGTAACGGGTCGTCGACGATGTCGATGCCGCGAGCGAAGATCCGAGACCCGAGCTTTTCGCGCAGGAAGCTCGTCTTGCGCGCCACCGAAGCGCCATTGGCGGCGCCTGCGACATGATTGACCAGCGAACCGGAAATCCGCGCATCGAACACCACCGGCACGCGGCGCGTCGCCACCTTGCGCGGATTGAGCCGCTCGACTGCGCGCTCGCCGGCGACGCGTCCGACTTTGTCCGCCTGTTCGAGGTCGTCGGCGTGCAGCGTCGATGAGAAATCGTAATCCTGCTCCATGCCGGTGCCGTTGCCAGCAATTGCCGACATCGACACCGAGTGCCGCGAGCCGAGCGTCGCTCCGCTGAAGCCGTGGCTCGTCACCAGCACCATGCCGCCGATGCCGGCCGATGCCGACGCGCCGCCGGATTTGCTCACCCCGGTCACGCCGAGGCCCGCTTCTTCCGCTTGGCGTGCGCGCCGTTCCAGCACATCGACGCCCGGCATGTCGGGATCGAGGAGGTCGAGATCGGGGAAGGAGCGGGCGAGCAAGGCCGGATCGGCGAGGCCGGCGAACTTATCCTCGGGCGCCGCGCGCGCCATGGCGACGACCCGTTCGGCGAGCTCATCGATCCCATTCGCCCTGAGATCGTTGGTCGAGACTGCCGCCTGCTGCCGTCCGACCAGCACGCGCAGGCCGACATCGTCGCTTTCGGAGCGCTGCGATTCCTCGACTGCGCCGTCCCGCACTTCGACCGACAGCGAGACCGAGCGTACCGCGACCGCGTCGGCCTGGTCGGCGCCGGTGCGGCGCGCCGCGGCGACAAGGCGGGAGGCGAGATCAGTGAGGGCGGATTGATCGAGCAGTGATGACATTTGCGGTTGGCAATTGGTTTATGGGGATGCGGATGCCAAGACAAGTGGCGCGAGTAGGCCAAAGATGTGCGCGCGAAGCACGCGATTCAACCGGCCATCGACGAATTTGCGCCCCTTCGGCAACCACTCGTCAATCATGCAGTACGGTGGCGGGCACGCTACGTCCCCTTAACCAGGAACTTTAAGCCGATTGCGACTGCGCTGTGGCATGGTCGGGACAACCGGGCGGCAACAGCCCGGTGGGAGCAGGCGCGATCGGGAAAAGCGGATACCGGTTTTCCCAAATGATTGCGCCCAACCAAAATCTTAGAGCGGCAATCGATTCAGTCTGAAGCGATTACCGGTCTGAATTTCGGGGCGTCAAATGGAAGCCGGCAGGATCGCTGCCGGGTCGGGCCGCGCGTGGGCAACCCCACAGCGGCTCGACCCCTTCTCTCTGCCCGTGCGTTTCGAGGCCGCCGACGAAGCGGCCGACGGATGCCGCCGCGTCGTCGATCTGCACCGCGAACGCATCGTGCTGCGGCGGACGCTGCATGGCATGCGCATGGCATTGAATATGCCGGTCGCGGCCTATCGCGGTGTGGCGATCCGGCTTCATCGCGACGCAGCTGCATCCGCTGAAAGTTCTGCACCGGCCTCGATCGCGGTCGTGCTCGAACACCAAGATCCCGCACTGTCGCTACCACTGTTCTCGTCGCTAGAAACCGACGACATCGTCGCCGAATGGCAGTCCTGGGGCCGCGTGCTCGGGCTGCCGCTCTTGGTTGCTGAAGGCGATGGCAGTTTGCGCGAGCCGTTCGCGCGGCTCGGACAATTGCGCATCGAGGCGCCGGCCTGGCGCCGCCGCCGACGTTCGGCGGTCGCGCGACGCCGGCCTTCTCGCCTGCTGCGCCGTCGCCCGGGCAAGCTCCCCGCCGCGCCGCTTGTGCATCGCGGCGAGCGCGAGATTATCGCAAGGAATTAACTTCGCCGCCGGCCGCGGCCCATGGAGGCGCGCTTCGCGCGCCTTCGGGTCATGAAATGATCTCTCACTCCAGCGGTTCGACCTTCACCAGCGCGTGGTCGTGGTTGGAGCCGACCCAGAACGACACCGGCGTGGTGCGGTTGTCGATCGCCACCGTGCGCATATTGGTGTCCGACGGCATCAGGAATTGCGCAGTCTCGCCGGTCTTCGGATCGATGCGCACCACGCGGTCGGTCGACATGGTTGAGGCCCACAGGTCTCCATTCTTGTCGAACTCGGCGCGATACGGGTAGGTGTCCGGCGGCAGGTCATATTCGGTGAAGCCTTCGGTCTTGGGATCGAACACCGCGACCTTGTTGCCGCGATATTCGGTCACTGTGATGCGGTCCTGGCCATCGATCTCCATTCGGCGCAGCCGGGCGTGCGGGGTCGGCGGCGTGTACCACGTCACCTGGAGCGTCTTAGCGTCGATCTTACCGAGATGGCCATCGTCGAATTCGGCAAGCCACAGATTGTTCCTGGAATCCGAGATCACCTGATAGATACCGTAATTATGGCCGGGTGGCAGCGCACTGGTCGGATGGAATTTCTCCCATTTGCCGCTTGCCAGATCGAGGCGGAAAATATCGGCGGTGCCGACGCTCTTGGTCCAGACCTTGCCGTCGACGTCGTGGCGCAGTCCCACGAAGTTGAGTTGCACGCGATTGTCGTTCCACTCCGGCGGCAGCGGATAATATTTGGCTTCGCCGGTCTTCGGATCGAGCACGCCGATGGCGCCTTGGTACATGGTGTCGAACCAGAGCTCGCCTTCCTTGTCGAATTCGAGGCTGAGCAGGCCGACCGGCGCGTCGGGCTTGAACGTCTTGATCGGATATTCGGTGAGCTTCTGCGTCTTCGGGTCGAACTTGGAAATGAATTGCTCGCCGAAGTCCGTGTACCAGACGTTGCCATCCTTATCGAGGATGATGTCGTGCGGCTCGATGGTCGGCCGCGGCAGCGCGTATTCGGTGACGATGGCGCGCGTCGAGACGCCGGTAGGCCGCGGCAGCGTCTTGAGCGGATAAGCCCAATGATCGGTGGCGCTGAGATTGATGGTGGCGAGATATTCGGCCGCCTTGCGGTATTGCTCGGGCGTGCCTGCGCGGCTGCGGTCCAGCATCGGCTGCGGTTTGACCGGCTGGCTCACCGCGCCATAGCCCTTCATGCGCGAGATGACCTGCATCCACTCGTTGGCGTCATGGGTCGAGAGCACGATGCGTTCCAGGGTGTGGCAGCTCGTGCAGTCGAGCAGGAACGCCTTCTGGTCAGGCGTGCCGGGGATGCTCATCATCCACTCGGCATTGGTAAGCTGGGCGGCGAGGTTTTTGGTGGGCACGAGCTTGAGATTGGCGACCACTGGATCTTCCGCGACGATCTCGGCCGCGGCGGGCCCCGCCAGGTCATATCCGACGGCGCGGATTGCCAGCGTATAGTGGCCGGGCTCCAGCCGGTTGTCCGGGAAGGCATAATGGCCGGTCTTCTCGGTGGTGACGCTGACCGAGACGATCGAGCCGTCCTTATGCGCGGTGACGACGACGCCTTCCATCGAACCGTCGGAATCGGTGACCTGGCCGGTCAGTGCAGCCGAGGATTGATCGTCAGCGCTCGCGGTTAAGGGGGGCACTTGGAATAGCACCGCCGCCAGCGCGGCGGCGCCGAGCAGGGATATGGACTTCATCGATTGCTCCCTGGGGAATTGCTTTTATTTTTATAATTTTATGCAGCCTGCTCCTGCGAGAGAGTCCGGGCAAGTGCGTTTCGGTCGACGCTGGGTTGCCCGTCACGCGAGGCGAGGCAATGCCGCGTCGAGGAGCAGGCCGGCGAACAGTATCAAGCCGGCGTCACGATCGGACTTGAATACGGCGAGGCAATTGACGGGGTCGGCGATGTCGAGGCGGGCGATCTGCCAGGCGAGGTGAGCGGCAAAGGCGAGGAGGCCGAGTGCGAAAATCAAACCGGCGCCCGCGCCATAGCCGGCGGCGCCGATAAGAATGACGGCAACGCCGTAAAACAGTGCCAGCATCGGCTTGGTGCGTGAACCGAACAACAGCGCGGTCGATTTAATGCCGATGAGCGCGTCGTCCTCGCGGTCCTGGTGAGCGTAGATCGTGTCGTAGCCGATAACCCAGGAAATCGATCCGGCAAAGAGCAGGAGCGCCGGCAAATCGAGCCGGCCGAACGCGCCCGCCCAACCCATCAGCGCGCCCCAAGAAAAGGCAAAGCCCAGTATGATCTGCGGCCAATAGGTGATCCGCTTCATGAACGGGTAGACGGCGACAATGGCCAGCGAGGCGATGCCAAGCCCGATGGTGAAGCTATTGAAGGTCAGCAGAACCGCAAACCCGACGAGCGCTTGCAGGACGAGAAACAGCGCGGCTTGGGCGACGCTCACCTGTCCGGATGGGATCGGGCGCGAGGCTGTCCGCTCGACGGCGCCGTCAAGATCGCGGTCGACGATGTCGTTCCAGGTGCAGCCGGCGCCGCGCATGGCGAAGGCCCCGACGAAGAAGAGTGCGATGTGCAGGAAGCTCGGCGCCTCGGCATGCGCGGCGACTGCCGCCAGTGCCGACGACCACCAGCATGGCAACAGCAGGAGCCAGGAGCCGATCGGGCGGTCGAGCCGAGCGAGCCGCAAATAAGGACGCGACCAGGCGGGGGCAATGGTGTCGACCCAATTGCCGGTCGCGTCGGCGACCGAACCTGCCGCGGGACTCATTATGCAGGACTCATTGCGCCGGGCTCATCGGCCCAGCGGATTGCCGGTCAACGTGTCGAAGGTGCCGCCGCGGCCGGCCTTGGTATTGGTCGATGAATCGACCGGCGTAGTCTTGATGGCGTCGCTGAGCGACGGCGGTTTCGGGCCGGGGGCTTCGGTACAGGCGGCGTCGCGGAATTTTATCGACCGTTCATGGCCGGCCTTGGCGGCGGCCACCGCCTGATCGGGGACGCCGCACCACGTTTTATTGGTAATCAGGAATTTGACCACGGTGTCTTCCGAGGCGACGAAGGCAGTCATCAGCCGGCAAATCTCTTTGCGGTCGACCTTGGCTTTCATGGCCGCGGAAACGGCGTCCGCCTTCTTTTGCGTCGCCTGGCTTAACGTCGGAAACTGCATGCACAGCGACGCTGTTCCCGTCGGTGCCCCCGTCTGCGCCAGCGCGGTTGCGGTGCCGAGAGCAAGGACCGTCAAGGCCAAACAAGGTGCAGTAGCGAGGCCGCGGTTCATCGGTTAAGCCCCTCTTCCGGTTCCCATTTGAGTCTGCCCGAAGTTTCGCGCCGACTAAAGACTAGCTGATTTCGGCGACACCGGGGCACCTTCGCCGCCCTGCCTCTTTTCCGGATCGTGCTTTAGGGGCTAAACGAGGCCAAGTCAGCCCTTATGGGCATTTCCCGCCGCATTGGGTACCTAAGTCGCATCCTCAGTAGGGTACCTAGGTCCGGTACGCAAATCCGTCCCGTCATGTCCGGCTACGATTTCCGCAGTCCCAGGCTTTTCGTCCACGCGCCGCTCGAAGCGGGCAGGGCGGTGGCGCTCGACCGTGCCCAGGCGCACTATCTCAGCCATGTGCTGCGCCTGAAGGCCGGCGACCGGGTCCTGGCGTTTAATGGCCGCGATGGCGAGTGGAGCGCTAGGCTCGAAGGGGCCAAGCGAACCCTAACGCTCGCCATCGGCGCCCTAACGCGGCAACAGACCGCGGCGGGGGATCTGCACTACCTCTTCGCCCCGCTGAAGGCGGCGCGGCTCGATTACATGGTCCAGAAGGCCGTGGAGATGGGCGCGTCTCGGCTTGAGCCGGTGCTCACCCGGCACAGCCAGTTAGCGCGGGTCAACCTTGAGCGGATGCGCGCGAATGCCGTCGAAGCGGCGGAGCAATGCGGGATTCTTACGGTGCCGGAAATCGCGCCGTCGGTGGCGCTGAACCGCTACATCGCCCAACGCGACCCGGCGCGGTGCTTGGTGTTTTGCGATGAAGATGCCGACGCCATCAATCCGGCCGCGGCGCTTGGCCGGGTGCAGCCGCGGTCGCCGCTTGCGGTTTTGGTTGGGCCGGAGGGCGGATTTGCCGAAGACGAGCGCGCCGCGCTTCTGAAGCAGCCGAATGTTGTGCGGCTTTCGCTGGGCCCGCGCATTCTGCGCGCCGACACCGCGGCAGTGGCGGCGCTCGCTTTGGTGCAGGCGGTGATTGGCGACTGGCGCTAGCGCATGATCCCGAAAAAGCCTGTCCTCGGACTTGATCCGAGGATGGATTCCGGTTTTCGGAGAAGATCACGCGCAATCGGAAATTGCGGCCGACTAATGGATCATGCCGCGGCGATCGTAGCAGACAAAACTGACGTAATCGCCGTAGATGCGATGAATGCTGGTGACTTTCGCCAACCGGCCGTATCGCGCGCAATGGCCGTCGGCAATTTGCTGATAGATGCCATCGACGGCCGGCGAGTAGGGGAAAATGCCGCCGGTGTTGTTGCCGGTGACCCCGGGGCCCGGTCCGGTAAACTCGGCCCCCCTCGCCATGGCGGTCGTATCGGCGCCGCTCGCGATGGTAACGCACGCCGCGGTGACAGCGAGGGCACTTAAAAGCTTCCGATACATCGCCAAACCTCCGCCCACACGGACAAGCAAGCTTAGTAGCTCAGGCGGCGGATTGAAAGCGGCTCGGCAGGCATTGCCGCGCTGCCGGGGAGAAATTCACACTTTCACACCATTGAATAGGCGCTCGCCACCATGCCGACCGGCCGCCGGTCGGCGGCATTGAGCAGCATGACGCGGCCGAAACTGGTATTGCGGCCGATGCGCACGACGCGGGCGTCCGCGACGATGTCGAAATTCACCGGCCGCAGAAAATGGGTGGTCTGGTCGATCGTGCTCATCGGCCGGTAGCCGTTCCAGGCCGCCGAACAGGCGATGACCATGGCGGTGTCGGCAAGCGCCATCAGCGCCTGGCTGCACACCACCGCGCCGTCGGAACAAATCTTTTTGGAGAACGGCAACCGCACCGTGGCGCCCGGTTGCCAATCCGGCAGCGCGCCCGGCGGTCGAGCCGCCTCGACGCTTTCAACGAGCAGCGCCAAATCCTGCACCCACGGCGGAAATACTTCGGTCATCAGGCGACCTGCCGCCTGCAAACCGAACGAAGCCTGCGGCTTTAAAAGCCGGTGCACCTCGCCCATGTCAATGC
>Ga0181523_10003086_pt1 | contig 15435 bp, 8 predicted proteins | sample PEATcosm2014_Bin_43_FD_119752 | JGI IMG/M metagenome (GOLD analysis project Ga0181523, IMG submission 119752) | Peatland microbial communities from MTU Mesocosm Facility, Houghton, MI, USA - PEATcosm2014_Bin05_30_metaG | ecosystem: Environmental > Terrestrial > Soil > Wetlands > Peat | place...
GTCGCATTAGGACAATTGCGGACATCCCGGCCAAAAGCGTCGCAGTCGCATGGTCGAGGATTATCTCTACGACAACAAAGTTCAATTTTTACTTGTAAGTGTCGTCACACCCCCACGTTGGTTTCGATAAGAACCGTCAAAAATCCGATCTCATTGGACGCACCGTCCACCACATCGAGTAGACATCGCGCCTGGGGTCCAAAATGCTGCAGAGGTAGGAAAAAGCCCCAGCATAAGGCGGGGGCTACCTCTGTGCGACGGGTTGGCGTTATTCGTATCGTAACGCCTCGATAGCCCCGCTCTTATGAAACCGTATGGTCAACGGCCCCTATGATGCCATTTTGGTCCAAAATTCGGCACCTGATTTTATCGGCCGGGCCCCCCATCTACGATGTGATGAAAGAAGATTATGAATGGCAATGGGAACGGGCAGAGAAGGTAAGCTGACCTGACTTGGCCGACCGTGACGGACCATCTTTGCATGGTGAACATGGGATCTAGTGCCACGACACGCTCTGCCTCCGCTTTTGCATCCGCTAGACGTCCGACTTTCGCCAATGAGACGGTCTCCCTACGCTCGCAGGGTGACTGCCCTTAAAGAGGCAGACCGGCTCGCGGACGACGGCAGATATAAGCGAGCGCCCTCCCATCTTCCTTCGTAATGTGACATCATGATCTTGGGCGAACCGCAGATAGAGGCTTGTCAAGCAGGGAACCATGCCATGTCGCTTGCTGCAGCCACGAATAACCAGGGCGCGTCGACGCGCGGTCTCTACGAAAAGCTTGAGGATCGCATTCTCGCTCGCGACCAAATCGGCGCCGGTGAATGCTACTATGATCTGGTGCTCGACGGCCGGCCGCTCGCTGAGATGTTGCGCGAGGCCGTGCGCATCCACGGGCCCTACACGCACGTCCCCTATCACGAGCGCATCGACGACGGCTTCGTCAACTTTGTCAACAACGACCATTGCCTCCTGAGTGCGCGCGCCACGTTGCACCTGTCGAAGTGGTTGCCTGCCGAGATGGCGGGACTGCCGATGGCGCAGACCATTTGGTACATCCCGACCGGTCTCGACATCTGGAACCAGAAGATCAACAAGGCGCCGGGTCACTACGCGCGTGGAATGGCGCCGCAGCAAGGCGCGCCGCCAAAGCCTGTCGTTCACTGGCCAGATCAAGAGCCGGAGCATCTCGATGGCTCGTTGCGCGACCGCCTCGACCACTGGCTCACGCTCGTGCATCGCGGGCGCGTGCTCGAAGCCTATCGCGTCTTTCTTGGCCTCATGCAGAACGAGGCCGAGCGCAAAACGGTGCTCGCCGAACTGGTGTTCGCGGGCCTCATCGATTTGCAGGACCGAGCCTTCCTCAACCGCTCTTACACGACCGGTCACAAGTCCTATCGGGCGCGCGCCACGGTCGAATTGGGCACGGCCATCGGCTGGCATGACGCGCATTGCGTACTCTATGCCGGGGCGTTGGATATCGCCGTCGGCCCGCGCTGGTATTCGACCTACGAGATGGCGTGCAACTGCGTTACCCACTACCTGGAACAGCAGAAGATCTCTGCCGTCCCCTACGCCGGCACCACGGCCAAGGAATTGGCGTTGCTGGCGAACTCCGAGCCGCTCACAACAGCCGAGGCAGAAGCTTTTCTCGAGATCGTGTTGCGTCAGCACGAGCCGGTCTATCTCGAGCAGCTAAGCAGGCTGCTGCTCGCCGGCAAAGGACCGCGCCAGATCCTCGACGTGTTGCAGATCGGCGCTGCTCAGGTGCTGCTGGAGACGCAGGAAAGCCTCAACTTCTCCATCTCGCAGCACTGCTACGAGTACTGCAACACACTGGGCTGGTTCTACGACACCTTCAAACATCCCCAGCGCCTGAAGCTGCTCTATGCGGCGGCCTCATTCCTCAACCGCAGCGCCTGGCATCAGAAAAACATCGGCGAGGGAAGTACCTATCTGGCCGAGTCTGCGGCCGGCGCCGAGCGCATGAGTGAGCCCCAGCTGCTGGAGCGGATCATGGCGGCCATTGTCGCGCTCGACGGGCAGCAGGCCGTCGCTTGGACCAAGGCGTATCTCACGAGCGGCGGCAATCGCAAAACCTTGGTGCAACAGCTTGCATTGACCGCTTGCCGCCTCGGCAACGACCCGCACAACCAAGAAATCGCTCAGTGTCTGCTCGAGGACTACGCGAAGAACCGTGGCTTCGACCGCGACCGCTTGCTGCTCGCCTGCGTGCAGCACACCGCCGTGCACCGGAAGTACGGCGATTTCCTCGAGTGTGGCCGGCGTTTTGGTCGTGCCATGGGCGTTGCGTCGCTTGCCTGAAATACGTCCCCTGATACCTGGTGCAGCTGGCCAGGCGCGCCAACGACGAGGAGCACGCCATGTCTGAGAAGGGCGAATGAACCTTTCGCAGTGCGTCAATTGACGGGCGCAAAGTGTCGCTGCGGGTCATTCACGTCGTTTTGGGCGGGTCCGGCCGATGTCGGCTTTGCCCCCGAAAGCGACCGGAATAAGCGACCTGCCGCGCGGTCGATTGGTGCCATTCACGACCTTGCTGCTCTGAGCAACCTCTAAGCGAATAGCGCGAGGTCGATCGCGCCGCCCATCTTGCAGTAACCACCATCGCTCGGGTGCAGTCCGTCGCCGCAATCGTCCACGGCACGCATCTGGGTCGGGATTTCGGGATTGCGCAACGCGGCGTCGAAATCGGCGACACCGCCAAACACGCCGCTCTCCCGGATCCAGGCATTGACTGCGACCCTGTACATCTCGCGCGTCGGGTTCCAGGCATTGGCCATGTACGTCTCATTGCCGAACGGTGTCAGCGTCGCGCCAATGATCTTGATGCCAGCAGTGTGCGCGCGCAGCGCCATCTGCTGCAGGCCGGCAATCACGTTCTCGGCGGTGATCTCCTCCTCGGGCTTTGCCCACCGATTACGCAGATCATTGGTGCCGAGCATGACAATGACGTGCGTGACGCCCGGCTGCGCCAGCACGTCGCGGTCGAAGCGCCGGAGCCCGCTGTCGCCACGGATGTCGTGCAGGATGCGGTTGCCGCCGAGCCCGTTGTTCATTACGCCGACCGGTCTGCCTGCGCGGGCCACGAGCCGCCGCGCCAATTGATCGGGCCAGCGGCAAAAGGCGTCTATCGTCGAGATGTTGCCGTCGGTCAGCGAGTCGCCGAGTGCGACTACTCCGAGTGCGTCGCTTGGGGCGAGCACGTCGACGCCGCAAAGGAAGAACCACTGGTCGGTCAGATTCCCGACCGGCATCACTGTCTCAGCGGCGAAATTGCCGGGTGGCGAAATGTAATTGGTCTGCCTTGCGTAGCGGCCGGTTATCATGAAATTCGCCGGCACCTCGCTGGGCAGATGGAAACTGACCGCGAGATCAGCGAGCGGTGGAACGGAAAGATCAACAGCATCGCTGTACTGCACCGCCCCGGCAGCGATGACGGCAGAGTCGTGGCCGCCGAAGCTTAGCTTGCGGCCGGTGCCTGCGACGATCGTCGGACCCTTGTCACGTAACGCGATCATCGCGGCGCCGATGATCAGTGGACGATTGCCATAGGCATTTGAGATCCGCACGCGCAACCGTTCGCCGCCGATGCTAAAGCGTGGGTTCAGGCGGATCGTCTGGTTGTTGAAACCGACGACTCCTTCTGCCGGCGCCGGAGCAGCCGCCCAGGTTCCGACCCAACGTTTGTCGCTTGGCATGACCATCCTCGCTTTCTCTCACAATTCCTGCCGCGGCGGTCTTGAGCTGCTTGCGGCCATAGAGCTTACCCACACAAGGAGCAGGCCATGTACAAGAACGGCTAATTGTGCGCCACAGCAAACAATCCGGCTGAAATGACGTCATGGGTATCGACTGCCGCGCCAGCCAAAGAGTCTCGCGGCAGTTATACACCTCATAACGGACGCGAAGGCGGACGATTGGCGCGGCGGTTCCGGGCCAACACCGACATTTTGCAATGCGGGACAGTCGGGCAGATTTAACGGGCAATTCTGCTACGCGGCGCGTTCGATTCGTATATCGCCAGCGGTCGCCAACGGTCTGAATTAGCTTGAGCGTAGATCGCCCCCACTCTTGGGCAACTTACAAAGCCCGCTCGGCGCATTAATCAGGTCGGAGATAAGCGCGCTGCAGCGCGAGATTCAAGTCGAGCACGTTCACGCGGGGCTCACCGAAGATAAGGAAACTGCGGCCGGCGATGTGGCGTTCGAGTACGGCGTTGATGTCCGTCGGCGGGACGCCGCGCGCTCGCGCTACACGGGCAACTTGCAGCGCCGCATTGGCCGGGCTGATATCCGGATCGAGACCCGAGGCCGACGTGGTTAGCATGTCGGCCGGAAGCTTTGCGCCGGCGAGCTCCGGCTGCACGGTTTCCAGCGCCGCCCGGTCTGCCAACAGGCGCTGGAATAAGTACTTGTTAGTCGGGCCGAGATTGGATCCGGTTGAACTTGCAGCGTTATAGGGTGCGGGCACGGTATTCGTCGCATCGTTCGGGTCCGTGTTGGTAGTCGCCGAGGGGCGCCCGTGAAACCACTCCGGCCCATTCCACGCTTGTCCGATCAGGCGCGAGCCAATGATACTGCCGATCGAATTCCTCTCCAGGCTGCCATTGGCCTGGACCGGCATTAGCCATTGCCCCAGTCCAGTCAGCGCCAGCGGGTAGGCGACGCCGCACAGGACCCAGGTGACAAGAGAAGCACGCAACGCACCCAATATGATGTCACGCATCTCGCAATCCTTTAGACGGCCATCGACAACAGCAGGTCGATTAGCTTGATACCGATGAACGGCGCGATAAGTCCTCCCGCGCCATAAACGACGAGATTTCGGTAGAATGTTTCCTCAGCGCTCGTCGGCCGAAACCGCACGCCGCGCAGCGCCAGCGGAATCAGCACTGGGATGATGAGGGCATTGAAGATCAGCGCCGAGAGTACCGCACTGTGCGGCGTCGCCAACCCCATGACGTTGAGGCCGACAAGCCCCGGCAGCGCGACGATGAACATGGCTGGTATGATGGCGAAGTACTTGGCTACATCGTTAGCGATCGAAAAAGTCGTCAAGGCTCCGCGGGTGATCAGCATCTGCTTGCCGATGGCCACGAGGTCGATGAGCTTGGTCGGATCGGAATCGAGGTCGATTAGGTTTGCGGCTTCCTTGGCCGCGTTGGTGCCCGAATGCATGGCCACGCCGACGTCGGCTTGCGCGAGTGCCGGCGCATCATTTGTGCCATCGCCAGTCATTGCCACCAAGCGACCCTGGGCTTGCTCGCGTCGGATCAGCTTAAGTTTTTCCTCCGGCTTGACCTCCGCCACGAATTCGTCGACGCCGGCTTGCGCGGCGATCGCAGCAGCGGTGACCGGATTGTCTCCAGTCACCATCACGGTGTGGATGCCCATATTACGCAATTGCTCGATGCGCTGGCGTATGCCGGGCTTGGGAACGTCCGACAAAGCGATCACACCCAGGATCTCGCCGTCGACCGCGACCGCCAACGGTGTTGCTCCCTTCATGGCCACTTGGTCGGCCGCGCCCTTGAGGTCGGGCGGTTCCGCGCCGCCGAATATCTCGGCCACATAATGAACTACCGCATTGACAGCCCCTTTTCGGATCACTCGTCCGTCGGACAGATCGACGCCGCTCATGCGTGTCTCCGCCGAAAAATCCATCCGCCGGCAGCCATCGAGCGCCGCCTCGCGTTTGGCGCCAAGCTTCTCGGCGAAGGCGATCACGGAGCGTCCTTCGGGCGTCGTATCGAAGGCGGAGGCGAGGTACGCAGCCTGAACAAGCTCGATCGCGTGCCTTCCTCTTAGAGGAATGAGCTCGGTCGCCTGTCGGTTGCCCATAGTGATGGTGCCGGTCTTGTCCAGCAACAAGGTCTGCACGTCGCCCGCAGCCTCGACGGCCTTGCCCGACATGGCCAGAACATTGAACCGGAAGGTGCGATCGATACCGGCAATGCCGATAGCGGAAAGGAGCGCGCCGATCGTGGTCGGAATGAGCGCAACCAATAGCGCGATCAGATCGGCGATGTTGATACGGGCCTGCAAGTAAACCGCCACCGGCGCCATGGCGGCCACGGCGATGACGAAGATTAGCGTCAATACGGCGAGCAGGACGGTCAGAGCCATTTCATTCGGCGTTTTCTGGCGCTTGGCACCTTCCACGAGATGGATCATTCGGTCCAAGAAGCTTTCACCAGGATTCACTGTGGCGCGGACGAGCAGAAAATCGGAAATCAGGAGCGTGCTTGCGGTCACCGAGGAGAACATGTCGGTGCCCGGCTCTTTCATGACCGGGGCGGACTCGCCGGTGATAGCCGACTCATCCACATAGGCAACGCCCTCGATCACCTCACCGTCAGTCGGAATCAGCTCACCCCTGTCCACTCGGACAATATCTTCCTTACGCAAGGTTGCCGCCGGCACCTCCTCGATTTTGCCGCCGGTCAGAACCCGTTTCGCCATTAACTCCGTCTTGGTCCTTCGCAGCGACGCGGCCTTCGCTTTGCCCCGCCCTTCGGCAAGCGCCTCGGCGAAGTTCGCAAACCACACGGTCAACACAAGAATGACCGTCACAACGCCGTTGTAGGCAGGCGACGCGCTTGAGGGGCCGAACAGGCCGGGATCGATCGTGAGCGAAGCGGTCACCAGCGCGCCGAGCCAGACCACGAACATCACGGGATTGCGGATCTGGGCCCGCGGATCAAACTTCTTGAGCGATTCGATTGCAGACTGACGCCACAATTGAGCGCCATAGCTTTCAATTCCCGGTGCGAGACGCGGCGCCCTGCGCGGGAATGTTCTGTGCAGACTCACGTCCGGCGGATTGTTCATGTTTGCCATTTTCTGCGCTGGTGTTCGGCTCAGAACAGTAGGTCGCTTTTCATGGCGAAGAACTCGGCGATTGGCCCCAGCACGAGCGCGGGAAAGAAAGTCAGCGCGCCCACTACGAGAATGGTACCAAGCCAAAAGATTCCGAACTTCAAGGTATCCGTGCGCAGCATGCCGCGCGTGGCTGACACCGTGGGTTTCGCCGCCAATGATCCCGCCACCGCCATCATGAAAATGATCGGCGGATAGCGGCCGATGAGGATGACGACAGCAGTTGCCAAATTATACCAGAGCGTATTGGCATTCAGTCCGGCAAAGGCGGATCCGTTGTTAGCGGCGGAACTCGTGAAGGCATAAAGCACTTCGGAATAACCATGGATCGCAGCGTTGCCCATCGGCGCGACGCCGTAGGGAGCGACGACCGACCAACCCGTAGACGCTAGAATCACCATCGGGTGGATCAGCAGCGTCAACGAGACCAGGACGATCTCGGGCTTCTCAATCTTCTTACCGAGGAATTCCGGTGTGCGTCCGACCATGAGGCCAGCGACGAAGACCGCGACGATCCCGTATACGAGCGCGGCGAGAAAGCCTACGCCTTTACCGCCGAACACGCACTGCAACATCATGCCGATGAAGGTCCCCATGCCCCCGAGCGGCGTATAGCTATCGTGCATCGAATTCACGCTGCCGGTAGTGAACAACGTCGTGACGCCGGCGAACAATCCGCTTTCGGCAACGCCGAAGCGCACCTCCTTGCCCTCCATATTGCCGCCAGGCTGGGTTGCGCCGGCCGACATCTCGATCCCGGCCTTGGCCAGGAGCGGCGTGCCTGCCTGCTCGGGGACGACGACGATCGGCAGAAACATGATCAGCATTGCGCCCATGACGCCGTAAAGCACCCAGCCTTGGCGCCGGTTGCCAATCATCTCTCCGAAGCAGAGCACGATCGAGCTGGGCAAGATGATCATCAGCAACGTCTGCACCAAGTTGGTGATGGGCGTTGGATTTTCAAAAGGATGTGCGGCATTGGCATTGAAGAAGCCGCCACCGTTGGTGCCCAGATGCTTGATGGTCTCGAGCGAGGCCACCGGACCGAGCGCAATCGTCTGATCCGTGCCTTCGATCGTGTGAGCAACCGCGTTGGCCGTGAGTGTCTGAGGCTCGCCCTGCTGGATCAAAAGAAGCGCCAACACGAACGCGGCCGGCATCAGTACGCGCGTGGTGAAGCGCGTCAGATCCCGGTAAAAGTTACCGAGGTCGGCGCCACGATCCGTCACGGTGAAGGCGCGGACGAACGCCATTGCGACGACGAAACCGGTGGTGGCCGAAGTGAACATCGGGAATGTGATCGCCGCCATCTGGCTGAAGTTCGATAGCGTCGTCTCGCCGCCATAGCCCTGCCAGTCGGTATTGGTGATAAAGCTCACCGCCGTGTTGAAGGCGAGTACGGGCTCCATGCTGGCGAAGTGCTGAGGATTGAGCGGCAGATGATCCTGAAACACCAGGATCAGGAAAATGATCAAGGCCATGACCAGATTCGTCGCCAGCATGTGCAGCGTATAGGCCTTCCAGTCCATTGCTTGGCCGCAGATCCGCCGTCCGATCAGCAAGTAAATGAAATTGTCGACCGGATCGAACAGGCGATCGAACGCCGTCTTACGCCCCATGACCACTGCGGCGAGATAGTGCCCCACTGGAATGCTGATCAGGAACCCTATCAGCAGCGTCAATCCGATTTGCAGCCAGCCTTGCGATGTCATAGCGCTCCTCGGGGGCGATCAGAATCGTTCCGGATGAATAATTGCATAAAAGAGATAGATCACGAGAGCGACGACCAACGCCAACAGAACATACAGGCCCATGATGTGTTCCTAGTCTGCCCGTTGACGTTGGAGATGGCTCACGATGATGGGGACTCGGGCTCGATTACGCCCTGCGAAAAGCATACCAATCCCGCAAGCAGGCCGAAGAAGCCAAATAAAACAACCAGCATGAACGCGATTAAAAGCACTTTAAGCCTTTTCGGTTTGAGGCCGATTTCCTTCTACTGTGTCGCGCGTGTCAGCTATTGATCTGCATCAAGGAGTGCCCGAGCATGGGGATGTATTATGAGGATGGAAAAATATGAATTCGACGGAAATATATGCTACCCTTATAAATGCCGAATAGGATTTTGCGGTCGCTGAGTATCGAAAACTATCGAATAGCAGTTTTATTTTCTACTTCGGATACGCTGCATTTAGCCTGCGCAGAAGGCCCTCGCGGAGACCCAGTGGCGCTTGATCGAGATCAAAGCCAAAGGAATGCACTAGATTGATCATACTCTTGTTTGACAGAGCACAATATATGCCGATCGATAGCATAATCGTGATAACTGCTATTATCGTCCCCTTCGGCCTGCTCGCGGCTACTTTGGCGTGGGCCGTGATGCAACCGACTGACGCTGCGACCCGCACAGCCGAGGTTGACCCAGACTAGTTCTGACAAGAGACTTCGCCAATGTTCGACCTCATCTATCTGTTCGTGCTCGGCTGGGCGGCGCTGCCCTTGGTCCGCACCTTGATGCAAGGCGCAGGCGGCGACCGCATTGCGTTTGTGCACCGTCTTTATCGCGACGCCGCGTACATTCTGGCGGCGGCAATCGGCATCATCGTCTTTGAAGCGGCGCTTGGTATCTCGCTTGAAAACTACTGGTTCACGGAGCTCGGCCAGAGCCATCGCTATTGGCTTTCGTTCGAATACCGCGTGGCGATTTTTCTCGTGGTCTTGCTTGTGGCCGGCCTGTTTGTCGGCGCCAACCTGCGCGTATTGTGCCGGCCCTATGCGGTGGTCCCGGCGAGTGCGCCGTGGCTCGTCGGATTTGGGCTAGCGGCCGTCGTCGGCTTTGTCACGACGCCGCTCTGGATTCCGCTGGTGCGGTTCCTCGGCGCCACGCCGGCCGGCGTGACCGACCCGGTGTTCGGCAAAGATCTGTCTTTCTATTTGTTGGCATTGCCCATGTATGACGACATCATCAATCTCGTCATCGGGGTCCTTTGCATCGCGATTGCGCTCTGGGTGGGCGTCGGGATGGCGGCGCGCAGCGTACCGGCGGTTTCCGTCTACCGTCCGGACCTATTCGGCGGCACTTTTCCGCATCGAAGCGTCACGATTGGAACTGCGGAACTGAGCCGCGTGGTTGGAGCGAATTGGATCCGGCAGGGCCTGTTTCTCGGCGCGCTCTGGTGCGTCACATTCGCGGCGAGACAGTTCCTGGCGCGCTATCACCTCGTTGTGGACGGACATTCGCAAGTCGTGGCCGGTGCCTCCTATGCCGACGTCAATTTCTGGCTACCCGGATACGACGTCATCATCGCATGTTTGTTCGCGGCCGCGTCGATCCTGGGGGTGGCGGCTGCCATTCCGCGATTTCGCGCTTGGTTGTTGATGCATCGATCGCATTGGCTCTCGCCGTTCGCGGCGCTGGCGCTGCTTGTCGTGGCAGCATTCGTGGTTCCCACCGGGATCGAGGATCTCTATGTGGGGCCAAACCAAATCACCTTGGAGCTGCCGTATCTACTCAGGAGCATCACCGGCACTCGCCAGGCCTTCAACCTTGAGGGGCCCTCGGTCGAAGAGCGAGAATTCGCGGTCTCCCCGACGCCACTGACGGCTGCCGATTTGACAAAAGATGCCGCGACCCTGCAGGACGCGCGCATCTGGGATTGGCGCGCGCTCGAGCCACAACTGCAGCAAATCCAGGGCCTGCGGCCCTATTACACGTTTCACGGTGTCGATATCGATCGTTATATGATCGATGGTACCGAGCGGCAGGTTATGATTACCGCGCGCGAACTCGATGTCACGCGGCTTCCCGCGCCCGCTCAGGTCTGGGTCAATCTCGCGCTCAAATACACCCACGGCTATGGCGTCGTCGCAGTCCCGGTAAACGAGATTGACAGTAGGGGCAACCCGGTGCTGTGGGCGCATGATATTCCGGTCGAAGCCAAGAAAAATCTCTCGGTGACCCGCGGCGAGATCTATTTCGGCGAGCTCACCGACGACCGTGTCTATGTGCACACGACCGAGAAGGAATTCGATTTTCCACAAGGCCAAGCCAACGCCGAGACTGTGTACCAGGGAAGTGGAGGAATCCTGCTCTCTAACTTGTGGCGCAAGCTGGTCATTGCCCGCGAATTCGACGGCCCACGGCTCTTCATCTCGGGTTATTTCACGCCTGAAAGCCGGGTGATGCTGCGCCGGAATATCGTCGAGCGGGCCCAGACGCTCGCTCCGTTCCTGAGCTTTGATCACGATCCTTACATCGTCGCGGATGCGGACCATTATTCCTACATCCTCGATGCCTATACGACGTCGGAGAACTATCCTTACAGCGAGGCCTATCAGGGATCGATCGCCGCCTTCCGCGGCGACAACTACCTGCGCAATTCCGTCAAGGCGGTCATTGACGCCTATAACGGCTCGGTGACGTTCTACGTGTTTGACCGGCACGATCCGATCATCAACGCCTATCGCCAGGTATTTCCGGAGCTTTTCAAGGACGCGCGCGAGATGCCGGAAAACTTGCGCCGGCATATCCGCTATCCGGAGGATATCTTCACGGCACAGGCCGAGATGTATGGTACCTACCACATGACCAACCCGACCACGTTCTATAATCGTGAGGATCGCTGGGAGGTCCCGCACGAGCTTTATCGCAACACCGAGATCGCGATGCTGCCCTATTACGTGACGACGCAACTTCCCGGTTCCGACAAGCCGGAGTTTCTCCTCATGTCGCCCTTGTCGGTCGCAGGCAAAAATCAAATGGCGGGTTGGCTCGCGGGGCTCTCCGATGGCGAGAATTATGGGAAAATGGTGGCCTTCCGCTTTCCCAAAGGTACCTTCATCGACGGCCCGGCACAGGTGGAATCACGGATCAGCTCGGATAGCAGGTTCTCCGGCGATCTCACGCTTTGGGATCAGCACGGTTCGCAGGTCATTCGCGGCAATCTCATTGTGCTGCCGCTCGTCGACAACCAGCTCATCATGATCGAGCCAGTCTATATCGAGGCGGAGCAGACAAAGATCCCGATGCTTGCCCGCGTCGTATTGGGGCAGCTTTTGCCCAACGATCGCAAGTTGGAATGGGCGAGCACGCTCTCGGATGCCGAGCTCCTCCTCGTCGGTGCATCGGCGCCGACACCTGCCGCAGCTGGCGCGATGGCCACGGGAACGAGCAACGAAACGCTGGAGCGCGCACGCACACTATTCGGCGAGATGCAGCGGGAGTATGCCTCCGGCAACTTCGGGCGCTACGGCGAGCTTCTACAGCAGCTCGGAAAGCTGCTCCAGCCGCAGTGAGATTATGCATACACTTGATTCGGACAGAACGAGCGAATGGCTAATATTCGTTACAGCCCAAGTTTTCAGAAGTGTAGTGCGTTAGAAACTTTGGCACGGCGCAACGCCTGCTATGGCGAACTCAGAAACGAGCTGTTGAAGCCCCCGGCCAAATGACCCTAGGTGGGCGGGGCAAGCGACTGCTGGACCGGCAATGGTCCGGCCGTGTTTTTGCCCCGTCAGCGATGGGAGCTGGCAAGGGGCGAGTTCACCGTGTCTCGGAAGATCGGCACTTCAAGGGCGAATGAACCTTTCGCAATGCGGTAATTGGCGGTCGCGAAATGACGATCAGGGTCAGGAACGACCGATTTTCGATGGTCACGCAATGTCCGCTTGAACCGATAAGGAAGAACGCTCATGACTCGACACAACGTTCCATTAGGCAGAATTCTCGGGATTCCGATTGGCTTGGACTACTCCTGGTTTGTGATTTTCGCCCTGCTCACTTGGATGCTGGCGGATAATTATTATCCCGCCGAGTTCAAGGATTGGCCGCAGTTGCTCTACTGGTTCATGGGCGCTGTGACGGCTGTGATGCTCTTTGGCAGCGTGCTGCTCCATGAGCTGGGGCACTCTGTGGTCGCGCTACGGTACAAAATTCCGGTGCGCAGCATTACGCTTTTCCTCTTCGGCGGCATCGCTCAGATTGGGGCGGAACCGCCCAGCGCCATCGCCGAGTTCCTTATTGCGAGCGCGGGCCCGCTCGTGAGCCTGATCCTGGCGGTCCTTTTCTACGCGGTGCAGCCGTTGGTCGGTGGCATTGAACCCCTCTTGGGCTTGGCAAAGTACCTAGCCTACATCAACTTGGCCCTTGTGCTGTTCAACCTCATTCCCGGCTACCCACTCGACGGCGGTCGCGTGTTTCGCGCCATCGTGTGGGCAATCACGGGAAATATGCGCCGAGCGACCCTCATCGCGGCAAATGTTGGCCGACTCTTTGCTTTCCTGTTTATCTTCGTTGGCGTCTGGCAGATGGTCAGCGGCAACTTTGGCGGAGGACTTTGGATCGCGTTCATTGGCTGGTTCCTCGACACCGCGGCTTACGCCCAGGTACAGCAAGTGATGATTCAGGGTCTGCTGACGGGCCATACAGTCTCGCAGGCCATGAGCACTCATTGCGCTGTCGTTCCTGCAGATCTGTCGCTACAGAAGTTGGTAGACGAGCACATCCTTGGTAGCGGGCAACGCTGCTTTCTCGTCAACCGCGGAGAAAACACTGTAGGTTTGATGACTTTGCATCGGATCAAGGAAGTGCCACGTCCCGACTGGGCGACAACGAGTGCCTCTCAGGTCATGATTCCAATGGAACAATTAGAATGCATTGAGCCTGATACTGAGCTGTCGGCTGCGCTCCAAAAGATGGACCGCGATGGAGTCAACCAGTTGCCCGTCATCCGGAATAACGATGTCATCGGCATGTTAGGCCGGGAAGATGTCATAACCTTCCTGCGCACGCTCCAGGAATTGGGAACCGACGCGCGCGCTCCGGGAGCGCCGGTCAAGGTCGGCCCGTTGGCCGCCTCAAAGAGATCGCCTTGACGGGCGATTGATCCTGCGCGCGCGTCAGCTTTTGTCGTTGTTCCCACTTGAAACTGAGCGAGCCATTTCCGGTAGTCGCACCTTTGTTGCAGTGCATAAGTCCGCTTATGGCCGATTTTGTTGCACAAGTCGGTCTTGTCCCCGCGATTAGTGGTCCCTTTTGAATTTGAGAGGGGCCCCTTTTGAAAAGTGTTCAATATTGATCAGACTCACCCCGCGCCGGTGCGCGACAGCTTTATTGTCAATTTAAGTAGAGTTGTTCCCCGGAGTGATCATGGCATTCCCGAAGAATGACACGCACAAGGATTACGTGCGCTACGCCGAGCATTGCCTGAACATGGTGACGGTAGCGAAGGACTAGCAGACGCCAGCGCGCATCCGTTGAAGCCGACGAAATGAATTAATGTGATGCCGGTCGCCTCAGTTAGCGGCCTCTTTCGGTTTTTGTGGAACTCGTCATCGCCATCCAAATTTCTTTCTATATTACGCCGTTACGTCGGGATTATGCTGGCTTTCGGACATACAAGGACGTAGAGGGTATGGTATCATTGACTCGCGTCCAGGCGTCAGTGGCTGAGAGACGCGACCGCGCTCCCGCCGAAAGGTAGGTAGGAGAACGGTGTGTCTCATTCCCAAAATCGTTTGCTCGCGTCGCTTCCGCGTGCGGTGTTTGGCGCAATTAAGCCTGATTTGAGGCTCGTTGAGCTCAATCATGGCGATGTCCTTGCCGAAACTGGCCGTCCAATCCGTCGCGTTTATTTTCCGCACTCTGGGATCATCTCTCTCGTCGTCGAACTCAGCGTCGGGGATATGATAGAAACGGCCACGGTCGGCCGGGACGGTGCAATAGGTGCCGCGTCGGCCCTCGATGGCAGAATTTCTTTCAACAGATCAATTGTTCAGCTTGGAGGCGTCGCTTCAGTCATTGGCGTAGAGCGACTTCGCGCACTGACGGAGGCAAAAAAGCTCATCAGGTCGATAATTATCCGACACGAACTGGTTCTTTTCGCGCAGGCTCAGCAATCAGCGGCATGCAACGCAAGTCACACAGCCGAGGCCCGCATGTGTCGAAGGCTTTTGCGGATGAGAGATCTAGCTGGCAAGCGATTCAAGCTGACACAGCAATTTCTTGGACAGATGATGGGTGTTCAAAGATCAACTGTGTCACTCGCCGCAAATACGTTGCGGCAGGCCGGCCTTATTAGATACCGTCGAGGCAATATTGAAATCCTGGACGCGGAAGGATTGCGCGAAGCGGCCTGCGAATGCTACGCGATTGTTGCAGCGCACTATCGGAAACTGTGGGAAGGCTAAATTGGTAATTCGGCGAATGAGGCACGGGAGTCATGTCGGCTTTTGGCCCACTGCGTCACTTAATGCGACGCAGCGATCCGGTCGCTCTCGGAGTAGAAGCGGACTCGACATGGATGGCTTCATTCGGTCGCTTTTGACCATGAGCCGTGTTGGCAGGTCGCCGCGTCGGTTTAGAGCCGTTTTGACCTAAATCAACATCGCGCATCCGATACGTACTAATATGTAAAATTAAACGCGTACCGAAAGTTCCGACAAGGAGAAAAGGGGCGCGCCATGACCGTAAAACATCTGCTTGAACACAAAGGCCGGAACCTTTGGAGCATTGATCCGGACGCTACAGTACTCGA
>Ga0181523_10003094_pt1 | contig 15402 bp, 12 predicted proteins | sample PEATcosm2014_Bin_43_FD_119752 | JGI IMG/M metagenome (GOLD analysis project Ga0181523, IMG submission 119752) | Peatland microbial communities from MTU Mesocosm Facility, Houghton, MI, USA - PEATcosm2014_Bin05_30_metaG | ecosystem: Environmental > Terrestrial > Soil > Wetlands > Peat | place...
CAAAACAAAATCGTCGGCCTGAGATACTTTTCGTCCAATCTCTCCAGTGACGGGATTGGATTCGGACAGGCGCACTTCAGCGATTTCAACCGGAACGGCCACGGCGTTCTGCGCAATGCCGTGAAAATCGGCCACGTCGGAGCGATCAAGGATTACAAGCCATTCAGCCGTCTGGACATTCCGCAGCGCAACGCTTATGCGCCCACGCAACCCGAACGCATTATTTACCTGCCGGCGCCTGCCGGTGCCGCAACCGCCGCAAAATAATTTGAAGTTCAACCATGACCGGGCTTGAACCGCTTCAGCCACTCGACCGCAATTTCGTCCGGTGGCGCGGCCGGAAACTTGTTTATTTTTCCGGCTGCGACTATTTCCGGCTCGCCCGCCATGCGGCCGTGCTCCAGGCCGCCGCCGCCGGCCTGAAAAGATTCGGCCTGAACGTCGCCGCGTCGCGCCTCACCACCGGGCATCACAAGATCTATGAAATTCTGGAACGGCAACTCGCGGATTTTTTTGACGTCGAGGACGCGCTGCTGTTGTCCAGCGGTTACCTGACCGGCATCGTGGCTGCCCAGGCTTTGGCCGGGGATTTTTCGCACGCGCTCGTGGATGAGCGCGCGCATCCGGCATTGCTCGACGCCGCCAACCAACTCGATTGTCCCATTTTGAAATTCAAGCATCGCGACGCGGACGATTTTGCGCGCGCCGTTGCCCGCTGCGGCCGCGGCGGGCGGCTCGTGGTCTTGACCGATGGAATGTTTTCACACGACGGTTCCGTCGCGCCGCTCAAGGCTTACCTGAAAATTCTGCCACGTGACGGCCTGATTCTCGTGGACGACGCGCACGGCGCAGGCGTTTTGGGCAAGACCGGCAAAGGCACACCGGAATTTGAAAAGGTCAGCCGCCGGCAAATCATCCAATGTGTCACGTTGAGCAAGGCGTTTGGCGTTTATGGCGGGGCGGTTCTTGGCCCGCGCGAATTGCGAAGGAGAATTTTCGAGCGCAGCCGCGCGTTTATCGGCAGCACGCCGTTGCCACCGCCGTTGGCCAATGCGGCGTTGCAGTCGGTCAAATTATTGGGCCGCCACGGCAAAAAATTGCGGCTTTGCCTGAATCAAAACGCAACTTTTGTGAAAACCGCGCTGCGCGCCGCCGGTTGGGAAATTCCCGAAATGCCTGGACCGATCATTCCCATTCACGTCCAAACCGAATCCGAAGCGCGGTCGCTGAAAAAGCATTTGCTGGCGGCGGAAATTCTTCCACCGTTTGTGAAATATCCCGGCGGTGACGCCAACGGCTATTTTCGCTTTGTCATTTCCAGCGGGCACAGCCGCGCGCAACTGGACCGATTAATTGCCGTGCTGACGGCGTTCAAACGAATGCGTCTGACACGAGAGCCAAACGGGCTCCGTCAGCCGCATCCGAAGCTTGGAACGTAAATGGAGAGCAGGAAAAGGTCGGGGCGATTTCGTCGAAGGTGGTCATGGGTCACAATTTAATGGGCCTGGGCGCAAACTGACTGCGCAGACGGTAACGCGCCCCGCACGGAAGTTGATTTCAGTCTGCTGGCTGAATCCACTTTGAGTAAGCGCGCCCGCCGAAATACTCGTAGCCTTTGTCCTCGTCCGCCGTGCCCGAAAGCAGCGCCTGAATGAATCCATTCCGCTCGACTTGCTCGGTGTGAAGAATCTTCCGCTCCGGGTTTTCCTTGAGCAGAAATTGCATCCGCCCGTCGAGCGCGGAAAAGATTTCCAGTCCGCTGTTCGTCCGGCTGGTGAACTGAAATTGCGCGCCGAGGTCGTCCAGCATCGCGTGGCTGCGGCCCCAGGTTCCACCTTGCTCGCTCACGAATGGTTTGCCGTTCAGCAGCGCCAGATAATCCTGATACGCGAGCACGCAGAGATGGTTTTCATCGGAAGCTGCCAGCCAGCTTTTGATTTTGTCCGCGTGAAGCTTTGAGTCGTAACCGTAATCACTGTCGAGAAATGCGATGCGCTTCACGTCATCTGGAATTTTTTTCACCGCGTTCAGATAACCGAAAATCAAGCTGCCGCCGCCGCTGTGGCTGGCGAGAACCACTTCGGTTTTGTGCGACGAAAAAATGCCGCGCACGCCGTCGAGCATGGGAATGATGGACCGGTCATCGTGGGTCTTGCACCATGCCGGCCAGCTTTTCGTTCCGGCTTCAAGATACGCGACGACGATGGTGCGATTGGTGATTACGCTGCGCAGCCAGCGTGTTTGTGCGCCAATGTGCTGAATGTCGAAATGCCAGTCATCCCCCGGCTTCAAGGTTTTGCCGACGGTCTGCTCAATCGTGTTGCCGTTCGGCAAAACATAAAAAACCAGGAGCACGGGTTTGTTGGTGGCGAATGATTCAGGCGCGGGCGCGTTGACGAGAATCCGCACCTCATCCGCCAGTCGAATTTCTCGAAGCATCTCGCCGAAGTTTGCGCTGGCGGAAAACTTCTGTGGCCAGGGCAGATTGATTTTTTCACTGACGGCGGGTGAAGGCAAAGGCGTTGGCGGGTTGGTTGAGTAACGTGTATTGGTGACGACCCCTTCATCGCTGATGAGGCCGCAAAGTTTTGGATCCGCCAGGACTTCGGCGACCGTTTTGGTTTCGCTATTCACCAGCATATTTTGCGAAACCAGCCGGATGCCGTGGCTGTAATCCACCCACGCCGCTGTGTGACCGGGATAAAGCGGTTGAATGGCCCTGCCGTTCGTCTGCTGCCAGCCGTAAATGGCGACCCGGTTCGTCACGCCCGCCAGCCGCGCGGAAATCACCACGTCCTTTTTGTGTCCGGCCACCAGCGCGCCCAACGGATGCGAACTCAAATTCGCCAGTCGCTGCGTGCGGATCATTTCGTTGCTTTCCGCAAAAATGGGGACGGTCGTCATCGCCGGGCCGGGCGGAATCGGTGAAGGCGCAAGTCTCACCTCGGCGGCGGCGTAAATCTCATCCACCATTTTGCGCGTCGGCAGAACGCAGCCGAGCCGGTCGGCGATGCGTTGCGCGGTGTTGGGCGAAATCGGCATGAGCAGATAATCGTCGTCCGAACCGACGGCGAGATAATCCGGTGTGACGAAGAACACGGCAATATTCGTTATCCCCTCAGCGACGTTTGTGACGGTTACGGGGCAAAGCCGCCATTGGAATGCCGGTACGTTGCCCGCAAAGACCTCCTCCACCACGGCTTGTTCGCGTTGCGCGAAATCAAGCGTGGAAATTATTTTGATGAAGTCCGCGCCGCCGGGGGTGTTGGTGGCGCGCGGCGGCAACGAGATTGTCTGTGCGATGGCGCTGCCGGCAAAACAAATCAAAACGATTTGCAGCAGCGCTTTCATGGCCCAAACAACCTTGCGCGGGAACCCCGGCGCTGGTTCGGGCGTAGCTGGTCTTGCCCATTTCGCTTTTGGTGTGTCCGGGCAAAGCCGCTCGGCCATCTCAATTTGAACCAGACAGCCCTGCCCATCCTGTTTATTCTTCCATCCGAACACCTTTTCGGCGGCATCAAACATCGTGTTCACAGTTTCGGGGCGGCTCAATGGTAGAAACCATGCCGAACAATTAAGCCGGGGTGTGCCGGTCGTCAAGCCGGGGCATAATCAAGTTGGAGTTGAGCGGAAACCGGATGCTCTTGTGAACGCTCACGGCGTGAGCGGTCGAACCGCCTGCACGCGATAAAATCGCACCGGCGCATTGGTGTCGCCAAAACCGGCCGCCGTGGTGGAACCGATGGATGGCGAAACGAGTCCCAAGCCGCTGTCCACCCAAACTGGCGAAGTCAGGCTGGGCGTTTTCTGAATGTAATAAAATCGCGTCATTACACTGTTCCAAGTGAGCAGCGCGCTGGTACCACCAGACGAAAAGCTTTCGGCAGTGATTCGCAAAATGCTGTTCGGATTGTTCGGATCCGTGCCGGCGAGGTAGTCCTGCCCGATGGTCATGCCTTTGCCGGTTGGGTCGGCATTGGCATTCACGTTGGTCGTGCCGAAGTTGAGCAGCAGCCAGGCGATGGGCAGGCCGTCGGGCGCGAGGGCGCCGGGCGAGATGGTGTCGGTCTGCACATAGGCGACAGCGTTGCTCAAGGAAATCCAGCCGCAGTTCGCGCTCCAGACGTAGCCGCTCAAAACGCCGGTGAGCAAGTTCACCTTCGGCTGGCCGTAGGTTTGCTCGAATGTGATCCAGCCGATGTTCGCGCCGTAACCGTAGCCGCTCAAATTGCCCAGACCATCCTGATTTACGCCGAAATCGTTCGCGGAAAGATTTTGATAATAAATGCCGTTGGTGGGCACGCCGCTGCCGAGATTGATCCAGCCGACGTTGGCGGAATAAATGTAGCCTGAACACACGTATTCACCGATGACCACGCCCGTCGCGGTTTCGCCTGACCCGCCCGACCAGTCCAGCCAGCCGACGTTCGCGCCCCAGGCGTATTTGTTGAACGGGTCAATCGTCGTGGAGGCAAAGCAAGTTGAGAGTTGAGGGTTGAGGGTTGAGAGCAGCACTGCAGCTGCCAATGACGATTTAATCAACGTTGATTTCATATTCGTGGTTTCTTCATTCTTTGTTCGTTAAATCACGGCATGTTGTATTTGTAAGCGATGACTTCAGAGAGCCCGCTGCCGTTCTGGCCAAAACATCCGTTCGCGACGTAAGCCTGCAAGCCGAGGCCGGTGGAACTGTGGCCGAAAGATCCCACGGCGACGCCGGTGTACACATAGAGTCCTGTGCCGCTGGTGCTCTCGCCGTCACAGCCGATGGCGGTCCTGGTGGCGTACAGCCCGGTGCCAGTGTTGCTGCTGGCCGTGCAGTTATTGGCGGTGTTGGCGTTCACGCCGGTGCCGCTGCCATAGCTCGTGCCCCAGCAGCTTTGGGCCGCCGCCGCATCCAAGCCGTCGCCGTTGCCATAACAAAGGCCGTAACAGTTGATGGCCGACGTGGCGTACACACCAGAGCCGGAGACGCTCGAACTGCCATAACAATTTTGGGCGGACGTGGCGTACACGCCGGTGCCAGAATAACTCGAACCGTTGCAGTTTTCGGCAGTGCCGGCGCTGATGCCGGCTCCGCTGGAACTACTGACCCCAACGCAATTAAGAGCGGAATTCGCGTCCACCCCGTCCCCGTTCAAATTGTAGCCCCGGCAGTTGCTGGCCGACACGGCGTATACACCGGGGCCGGAGCCGCTCGTACTTTCCCCATCACAGTTGTTGGCGACCGAGGCGTAGATCGCGTAACCCCCACAGTTAAAGGCGGTCGAGTCGGAAACGGAATTGGCCTCTATGCCGTAGCCTCCGACCGTGTCAACCACGCAGGATTGCACCACGGATGAGTCTCCACTGAGATTAATACCATTGAACAGGCAACCGGAAACCGAAACACCCGACACACGCACGTTGGAGCTCGATCCCGCATCGATACCGGTACCAAATCCGCTTCCGCTGTATGTCCCGGCCTGGTTGGTCACACCCCCGCTGATATGGCCATTGTAAATGGCGATGTTGGTGTGCGCGCCGAAAGTCGTGATGCCAGCTCCGGAATTGGCCGGATCGGTCGAGGAAATCGTGAAGCCGCTTAAATCAAGCGTCACGCCGCTGGCGGCAATTATAATGCCGTTGCCGGAACTTACCGTCAGGTTGGTCGTCAAATAATACGACCCGGGATTCGTGATGGTGAACGGCGCGGAGGAGATCGGCGTGCGCGGCTCGATCTGGGAGAGTGTTATCATCGTCGGCGCCGGCGCGCCCGGCGGCGTGAGGCTGCCCTGGGCAAGGCAGGTTGAGAGTTGAGGGTTGAGGGTTGAGAGTGCAGCCAGCGCAAAGCTGGCGATTAATAAGCGTTGAGTTTTCATAGGTCAAAATGGCAGCGGTTGAATCTCGAAATAGTTGGTCGGCGGTTGGAATAGTTTGGCGTCATCATCCGTGAGTTTCTGCGGCGTGACGGATTGAACCTCGAATCGGAAACGTTCCGAGCCGTTGTCGAAACGCAGGCTGGCGCGCAGGGGAAATAATTTCTTTGCCGTCAATAATCCTCCCCACTGTTCCTCGATCATCCGCGGCCCGAAACGATGCGGCTGGTTGCGGACATAATTTTGAAATGGCAGCATCTGGTCCGTCGCCCAGATTTCCATCGTCTCGCCGCGCTGTTTGATTTCAAATTTCTCGCACGCGAAGCCGAGCAGGTTCGTTTTCTCGCCGGTGGCTTTCAGTTCCACCTTCTCCATCATCGGCGGCGGCATCATCGGCATTGCGGGCATCTGCGGCATGGCGGGAATGCCGGGCGCGTTCGGTGTCTGCGCCTGGGGACCGACGCCGGGCGGCAAGCCTGGTGGAGGCGAAGGCATCGCCGGACGGTTCGGCATCGCGGGCATTCCTGGAAGGTTGGTTGGGCCGATGTCGGGCGGCAAACCGATTGGCCGGGCGGGCAAGCCGGGTGGTTGTGTTTGAGGGCCGATGTCGGGCGGAAGTCCGGCGGGCATTGGTGGAAAACCCGGTGGCGTGGGCGATGAATTCTCCGCAGCGGGCTTGAGGCGGACAAAACTGCGGTTGTTGGAAAAGAGCAAGGTCAGCTCGCCGGAGTTGCGGTCCAAAATGTCCACTGGATTCGGCCAGCCTGCTCGCGATTTATCGGAGTTGGTGGCGGTCATCTCCACGCGCAAAAAGTTCGTGCCCACCGTGTAAAGCAGGGCGTCGGTTTGGCTGCCCCGCGTTGTCACGGCGTTGATGCGGCCCTCAAAAGCAAGAGCGTTTGTCCCGATGGCAAGAGCAAAGCCCGTAATGGCGGTTGCCAGCTTGAAATGATTTACTCGGCGCATGGTCATGGTAAATCCTTGATTATGGCGGCATGTTGTAATGGTAGTTATAAGTGGTTGAAGTGCCATCGCAGGAATTGGCGATATTGGCATAAAGTCCGACCGCACCTGAGGCGGTATCATTGCCATAACAGCTGATGGCGACATTTCCGGCATACAAACCATAACCAGAGGGGCTGGTGTTGTAGCCAAAGCAGTTGTTGGCAGTGGCGGCGTAAAGACCGGCGAGGCCGCTGTTGCTGTAGCCGTAACAGTTCAACGCGGTGGTGACATTCAAGCCGTCGGCGGTGGTGCTGGTGCCATAACAGTTGTTGGCGTTGTTGGCGTTCAAACCGATGCTGCTGTAGCTGGAGCCGTAGCAGTTGTTGGCGGTGCCGTTGACCAGCACGCCCTCACCACTGACGCTCGTGCCAACACAATCTGAAGCGGTGTAATTGGCGATGATGGCGGTGTTTCCAGATTGAGCCTGCGAATGCATTATGATTCCCGCCTCTATCCCATATACATTGATGCCTTGCAATGCGCAGGCTTCAACCAGGGTTGAACTGTTCGTGCCAAGATAGATGCCGTTGGCGATGCACTCGGTGACAGTGACGTTAAACACATGAACAGTCACCGGCGATGCGCCGTTGTAGGTGATACCGCTGCCAAGGTATTGAAAATTTCCCCCCGTGATATGACCGTTGAAAATGGTGATGTCCGTATTGCCGCCGTTCAACAGGATGCCGTCACCGCCGCCGCGAAAAACCGATGTGGAAATGGTGAACCCGTTCAGATCGAGCGTCACCTCATTGGTGACAATGGTGATCGCATTCGTGTTCACGGTCAGATTGAGATTGGAGGCGAGATAATACGAACCTGAATTGGTGATGGTATAAGGCACTGACGAAATGGGCGTGCGCGGCTCGATTTGCGAAAGCGTGAGCATCGTCGGCGCGGGCGGGCCGGGCGGCGTAAGGCTGCCTTGCGCAAAGGCGGTGGAGAGTTGAGAATTGAGGAGCGGGAACAGTGCCAGCGCGAAGCTGATGAATAACAAACGTTCGGATTTCATATCATTTTCAGTCGAAGGTTAATGTGAAATGTTCGCCCACGGGCTGGTGGCCGTGGCCGCCGTGCCGATGGGGCCGAAATCATTGTTGCCCGGATTCTGATAATTGTTCGCGCCAGCGCCGATGACGGTGTTGTGGATCACGACATTATTGGTGTAACCGGAGCCGCTGACTTCAATCCCCGCGATGCCGCCGGTCGTCAGGACATGGTTGTTCTCAATCCGGTTGTTGCTGCCGTTAATCAAGATGTTGACCGATCGATTGGTGATGCAACTGTTGCCGATGACCTCCCAGCCGGACGCGGCCAGCGAAATGCCATAAACGGTGTTGCCGGCCACCAGACACCCCGACAGGCTGCCGTAAGCAAGCGGACTGCCGTAGGCGTTTATGTTGATGCCCGCGTCGCCATTGTTGTTGATGACCACGCAGTCGGAAATCAGCCCGCCGGCAATCATGATCGCCGAGTAACCCGCTCCGGATCCGTCGTTCTCACACAAACAATCGCGGATGAACGAAGGGGTGGCGTAGGGAAAAGTAAAGATGCCGTCGCCGGTGCAGTTTATAACCTTCAGGTGCTCCGCGCAGGTATTGGGCGCGGCCGAATCCACACCATCGCCCCAGCCCGTGATCGTGCCATTGCGCACGGTAACATTGTTGGCGCCAGCATCAATGTTAACCCCGGTCGAACCCACACCACCGCCCAGCAAGACAAAACCGTTTAGATCAATCGTGACGTGATTGGTCATGACCTCAATGCCATTCTTGCCGCCAACGCCAAGAATGTTGGTCGTCAGATAATACGAACCCGGATTGGTGATGGCGAATTCGCCAGAGCCGGCAGCCGGCGTATGCGTGGCGTCCACCGGCGTGCGCGGCTCGACCTGGTCGAGCGTCTTCATCGTCGGCGCGGGCACGCCCGGCGGCGTAAGGCTGCCTTGCGCGAAAGCGGGTGGGAGTTGAACGCTGATAGCTGAAAGCAGGACCGCCAATGCGAGGCCGGACGAGATTGGATTTCTGAGGTTCATAAAATTCCGGTCGGGATTAATGTGAAAAGTTTCCCCACGGGCTGCTGTTGGTGGCGGCGGCGCCTATGGGCCCGACGTCATTGAGAATGGCGTTGATGGAATAGTTGTTGGTGCCGCCGCCCACGACGGAATTGCCGATGACGATGTTGTTCGTGTAGGACGTGTTGTTGAGAACTAAAATCCCGTTTCCCGGCACGCTGGTGCCCGTCACGTGATTCCCTTCAATGCGGTTGTTGAGGCCGGCCACATAAATCCCACCGGTGTTCGCCGACTTGCCCGCATCGTTTCCAGCAATGGTGTTGCCGGCAATCAAACAACCAAAAGCGCCGGAACCCAACAGAATCCCGTTCCCCTGATTATTGGCCGACAAACAACCGGACACGATACAGTTGTTCCTGACAGTGATTCCGTCAGCACCGCTGCCAGTCACCATGCAATCCCTGATCACCGTGTCGCTGGCACAAAATATTCCGTAGGAGTTGCCCGAAATGGTGAGGTGCTCAAAAGTTGCGTTTTCTCCGACACATAGAATTCCGTAATTGGGCCAGCCGCCGACCGTGCCGTTGCGCACGGTGATGTTGGTGCAGGTACCAATGTAGATCCCGGTAAACGCGCTCGGACTGCCGAGAACGGAAAAGCCGTTCAGATCAAGCGTGACATCGTTGGTGGTGAAATTAATCCCGTTCACGCTGACAAGGCCGCCGACGATGTTGGTGGTGAGATAATATGAACCGGGCTGGCTGATGACGAATTGCGAATCGGCACCACCCGGCGTATGCGTGGCGTCCACCGGCGTGCGCGCCTCAACCTGATCGAGCGTCTTCATCGTCGGCGCGGGCGGGCCGGGCGGCGTGAGGCTGCCCTGGGCGAAGGCGGTTGAGAATTGAGAGTTGAGGGTTGAGAGTGCAGCCAGCATAAGACTGGCAAGCAATGGTTGTTGAATTTTCATAGGCAATTAGGTTGTTGGTTAATGGGAAATGTTCGCCCACGGGCTGGTGGCGGCGCGGACTGGCGACGCGGCCCAACTGGACAATACGATAATTGCAAAGGCGATGGCTTTCATTGGGATTCCTATTAGAAATTCGCCCACGGACTGGTGGCCGTGTTGGGGGTCTGGATGGGCGCATAGTCGTTGTTGCCAGAATAGCTGTCGTAACCGCCGCCGGGCGCTGAATTGCGCGTAATACAGTTGCCTGCGTTCACCGAGTTGAAATCGATAGCACCATAAGGGTTGTTGTTGCCGAAGAAGTTGCCATCGATGCGAGTTCCGGTGCTATCGATCCACATGCCTAAATCGTTGTTGCAGCAGATATTACCGGTGATCAGACCATCGGGCCCGGCGACGTAAATGCCTTCGTTGAAGTTGCCGTTGGCGCTGCAATCTTTGATGATACATTCCCCGAAGACGAAAAGGCCTGTGTCGCCGTTGCCGCTTGCGGTGCAATCCTTGACGGTGCAGTTGTTCCCGGTCAGAATGCCTGAGCCGTCGTTATCGTTGGAGGTGCAATCCTTGACGGTGCAGTTGTCCGAGACACTGATGCCGCTCAAATAATTGGTGCAAACGGTGCAACCGATGACGGAACAGTTGTCGCTGGTCGCGACGCCATTGCCACCATTTTGATAGGAGGTGCATCCTCTGACGCCCGTGCCTACTCCCACATTAATCCCATCCCCAGAATTTCCGCTTGCGGTGCAGTCGGCCAACACACAGCCGTTAAACGTCTGAATGCCGATGCCATTGTTCACGGCAACGCAGTGGCTAATGTCGCCGCCAGGGAAAGACAGTTGAATACCGGCCACGGTGTTGGAAGTCGCCTCGCAATCGCTCACCACGCTGCCCATGCCTGCTTGCAGACCTATATTACCATTTGCATAAAATTGCAGCCTTTCGAATCGGCAGTTGATCGATCCGTACGCATTCACGCCGTCTGTGCCCCAGTTGCGCAACGTGCCGTTGCGAATGACGTAGTTGTGACCATTATTCCCTGTGGATATGCCGTTGCCCGAACCGGCCACGCCGGTCAGGGTGAACCCGTTCAAGTCCACGGTCACGTTCTCGGTGAGAGGGCCAGCGTTGATGTTGATACCGCCGGAGCCGGATACGCCGGTCAGGTTCGTCGTGACATAGTAAGAGCCTGAATTTGTGATGGTGTAGGGCAGACTGCTGATCGGCGCGCGCGGCTCAATTTGATCCAGCGACTTCATCGTTGGCGCGGGCGCACCCGGCGGCGTGAGGCTGCCCTGGGCAAAACAGGTTGCGAGTTGAAGGTTGAGGGTTGAGAGCGCGAGCAAGACCAGCGCGATGACAACGGGAATTCTGGTTTTCATAATTGAATGAGGATTCAATTTTCTCACTTTGAAGACATTTAAGTCTAATGTCCTCTTTACGCCTCGCCCGGCTGAAATGCAACTTAAAAATTAGAACCTCATCGTCGCGAGCGAACGACCAGCGCACATCGGGAGCCGGAACAACCCGCTGATGCCACAAAAAAACGCATTTCAATTCCTGCCATGGAGCACTTTCACGCCACATGCCGGGTCAGACGGATGCGTTCGAACGGCGGGGTTAAAGCCGCAGGAAAATTTTCCGGCGATACAGAAAGTGGGCGAACCAGATGAACAACGCCACACCGATCGCCGAGATGATGAGTTCGCCGCAGCCGGCGGCGACGTGCGTGTCGAAAAAATGTTTCACCGGGCCGCCCCCAAGCCGGGTCGCCAGTTTGTCATAGCCCAGGCCGCCGAGAAAATTGCTGGTCAGGTAAAGCGTAATCGGATTCATCCCAATCCAGACGAATGGCTGGCACCACATCCGCCATTGCTTTACATCCACAATCCAGTAAAACGCGCCGAGCAGCATGGCGCTATAACCGCCGGCGACAAGGACGTACGATGAGGTCCAGATTTTTTTGATGACGGGCATTTCCAATCCCCACAAAAATCCAACCGCGACGCCGGCCGCGCCTGCGCCGAGGAGCCAGGTGACCTTTTTTGCGTCGGGCACGGATTTGTTTTGAATGAGCAGTCCGGCAAAAATTCCCAGCAGACCGGTGACGATGGCCGGCAGCGTGCTCAAAAATCCTTCGGGGTCGTAAGTGCCGTCGTACTTTCTGCCGGGCAGATACTTTTGGTCGAGATAATCCGTCAGATTCACGCCTTGAATGTAGGAGCCGCGCAGCAGGTTCGTGCTGGCCATGTTCAGTTGTTCAACTTTTTCGAAGCCGGCTTCTTTGGTGATGACCGCGTCGCCGCCGGGCGTTGGCCGCACGTCGGGAAAGGGAACGAATTCCAGCAACGCCCAATAACCGAGCAGCAGCGCGACCGCGACGGCGACCATCACGCGCCGGTTGCAAAAAATAAACAGCAGCCCGCCGAACGTGTAGCAGAGCGCGATGCGGTTCAACACGCCCATCAACCGCATGTCCGGCCACGGATTCGTGAAGCCGCCGGAATAAATCAGCGCGACGGCGAACAGGAGCACACCGCGTCTCAACACGCGCTTCACGGCGGCGGCGCGGCCTTCGCGGGCGATGATTTTCTCCAGCGAAAACACCGTCGAGACGCCCATGATGAAGACGAACAGCGGAAAAATCAGGTCGTAGAAATGAAACCCGGCCCATTCCGCGTGGTCAAGTTGGGTCGCCAGAATTTTCGTCACCGGGTTCCTGCTGGTTTCGTGCAACGCATACACGAACGAATCGGCCCCGAGAATCCAGAACATGTCGAAGCCGCGCAGCGCATCGAGCGACATCAGGCGCCCGGGTCCAGCCGCGCCGGGGTCGTTCCGGCGTTCCGCTGACGCGGCAGTTTGGCTGGCAGTTTCAGACATGGCGATGCGGCAAGATTCGGGTTGGGCCGTAAATTGTCCAGAGCAAATTTGAAGATTGATTTAATTTTTGAAACCGACTTGACTGCGCCGCGCCAGGCAAAATTGCTGCAACATGAATTTATGAATCACCGGACCATCAGCCGGCGCGATTTTCTGAAAGGCATCGGGCTTGCCGCACCGTTGATTTTCAGCAATCCTCTGGCAATGGCAGCCAACTTTGAGCCGGGGCGAATGGTTCACACCGGACGACCTTACCTGATCAAACCCGGACGCCTGCAATTCGGCGATGTCGTCGGCCTGGTCGCGCCGGCCAGTCCGCCGGCGGATCCTGCAACGACAGAACAGCATGTCGCGGCGCTGGAAAAGCTCGGATTCAAGCCCAGGCTTGCCCCGAACGCGGAAAAACGTCTTGGTTTTCTGGCCGGCACGGACGAGGAACGGGCGGACGACCTGATGAGCATGTTTGCCGACCGCGACATCAAAGCCATCTTTTGTCTGCGCGGAGGGTACGGTTCGGGGCGGCTGCTGCGGCTGCTGGATTACCACTTCCTCAAGCGGCATCCGAAAATTCTCATTGGTTTCAGCGACATCACCTCGTTGCATTGCGCGCTTTTGACCCGCGCCCGGCTGGTTTCCTTTCACGGTCCAACGCTCAACACGAGTCTGACGAGCGACCACCCGCCCGCCTTCGTGCGCGATTCACTCTTGCGAACGGTCATGGAGCCATCGGCGGCGGGGAGCATTTGCGAAGGTTACACGCAGGATACCGTTTCGATTTTGAAGGGTGGCGTCGCCAGCGGACAACTCATCGGCGGAAACCTGTCAGTGTTATGCACCACACTGGGCACGCCTTATCAACCCCGCTTCAAAGACAACCTTCTGTTCTTTGAGGACGTTGACGAACAACCTTACAATTTCGACCGGATGCTCACCCAGTTGTTGAACGCGGGCGTGTTGCAACAAGTCGCCGGCGTGGCCGTCGGCATCAACAAAAATAGCAAAGATCCCGAGGCCGCCAAAACCAAGGAATATCGCCAGACGCTCGAAGACGTGCTTGAAGAACGGCTCAAGCCTCTGGGCGTTCCGGTCGTGACGGGCCTGCCCTTCGGCCACGTTCGTTGGAACGCGACGCTGCCCTTTGGCATTCAAGCCAGACTGGACGGCGAGAAGGGCGATCTGGTCATTACGGAAGCCGCGGTGATTTGAAAAATTCCGTTGCAGCCGCGCTGAATTTTTCCCCCGCGCCGGCAAGGCCAGCGGGCTGGAATGAACGGGCGATGTGCTGAGCGTCCTGTAAAAACCAATCGAGTGCAGACTCCAAATGCCCGGTAGCATCTTAATTTGAAGGAGCGCGGTTTGTCTCAAACCGCAGCGCGCCTGAAAGCAAAGCCAGCCGCCCGTGATTTCAATGGTTCTTCTCGTAAGAACCTGCTGCGAGTTGGGACAACTCGCGCTCCGGCGGCAGTGTCAAGTTGCGCCTGAAGATAAAAAAGCCTTTTTTATGTCTTGACAAGTTTCTGGCAATGTGATAGTTGCATGGGTTGTACGGATACGAGACGCTGACGCGTTTCAGCCAACGCCCCGCCCGCAGCTTTACCCAACGCTTCCAAGCGAACGAACCTGTGTTTGGTTTCCCTTTTTGGGAAGGGAAAGCCGGCTTGAGGTTTTGTCCGGTCCATTGAAGGACAGGGCGCAGGCGCATTCCTGGGAGTGACAGCAGCGCTGTATCGGAAACAGCGGGTTATGGTGGACGTGACCGGCATGTTGCAGGCCATCGAGCGCGGCGAAGCGCACACGAACGCGGAACTGCTGCCGGTGGTCTATGAAGAATTGCGGCGTCTGGCGGCGCACAAGCTTTCCCAGGAACGCCCCGGCCAAATGCTGCAACCGACCGCCCTCGTGCACGAGGCGTGGCTTCGCCTGGGCGGAAAACCAGACGCGAAGTTTGCCAACCAGGCCCACTTCTTCGCCGCCGCCGCCGAAGCCATGCGGCGCATTCTGGTCGAGAACGCTCGCCGCAAGCAGCGCCTCAAACACGGCGGCGAGTGCCAACGGGTCGAGGTGGACGCGGTGGAATTGGCCTGCCCGTTGCCGGACGACGATTTGCTGGCTCTGGATGAAGCGCTGACCCAACTGGCGAAGGTGGACGCTGCGGCGGCGGAACTCGTCAACCTACGCTTTTTCACCGGCCTGACGCAGGCGGAAGCCGCCGCGCAACTGGGCATTTCCCGCAGCACCGCCGATCGCACTTTGGTTTTCGCCCGCGCCTGGCTCTTCCGTCGCGTTCGCCTGCCGGACGAGCCGGGCAAATAGAATCACCAGTCGCCAGCCGATTTCTTGAAGCAAACCGACCGGCCACGGCGCATGTATCGGTGAAGCGATTGCCGATGGGAGTCAACTTCATGAGCACAGACTGGGAACGAATAAAGCAGGTTCTGGCCGAGGCGGTGGCCCGGAACTCACCAGCAGAACGAGCAGCGTATCTGGACGGCGCCTGTCGCGGCGACGACCGATTGCGCGCAGAAGTCGAGAAACTCCTGCTGGCCCACGACCAAGCCGGCGCATTTCTTGAAGACCCGGTTGCTCCACCACAGCATTCCACCATCGTCCTTCCCGAACCACTCACCGAAAAACCCGGCGACCGCATCGGCCGCTACAAACTTCTCCAGCAAATCGGC
>Ga0181523_10003097_pt1 | contig 15396 bp, 17 predicted proteins | sample PEATcosm2014_Bin_43_FD_119752 | JGI IMG/M metagenome (GOLD analysis project Ga0181523, IMG submission 119752) | Peatland microbial communities from MTU Mesocosm Facility, Houghton, MI, USA - PEATcosm2014_Bin05_30_metaG | ecosystem: Environmental > Terrestrial > Soil > Wetlands > Peat | place...
ATCGGTCGCTGGTGGTATCACAGCAGGACTACCGTGAAACCGCCGACTGTCTTGATGAGCCCACGGAGCGCGGGAGTGATTTCCAGTTCTACGTCGGCCATACACTTCCTGAAGGTGACCCGCTGGATTTCATTGAGAACACGGTCAAGGTGACGGGTGCTACCCGGTTCGTGATTGACACGCTCCACCGCGTTGTAATCACCAACGGACGGCAGAGCACTTCGGACGCTGAAGCGGCCATGATGAAGCGGCTTGAGAAAATCGCCAAGCAATACGGCTGCATTTTCATTCTGGTCGGCCAGTCAAACAAAGAGGCTGAGGACTTGAAAGAGAAGCGCCGGGATGCGAAGGGTGTCCTGCGCGGCAGCCGTGAAATCTTCGACGTCGCCCACGCGGTCTATCTTATTCACCGCAAGAAGAAGGGCGATGACGCGACTGACAAGACCGACCTGCTGGAAGAAGAGACCGTGGTGACGATGGAGAAGAACCGAACGTCCGGCCCCGGCCAGCAGCTGGTGAAACTGCGGTATGTCAGGGCGCACTCACGATTTTACTTGCAAGACCGGGGCGACTCCGGTAACATTGAACAGTCGGCACCACCCGAAATGACTGACGGCGAACAGCCGTATTAAGGAGAAACATGAAGGTCACATTTTCTATTACCGAGTTGCAGCAGCGGCTGGGGCAGCTTGCCTTGGTAATCGGCAAGAAGTCTCAGGAAGTTCTTAACCGCTGCGTTCACATCTACACCGAAAACGGCGCGGTCTATCTGCAGGGTGTGGACGTTGACACCACCATGACGCTTAAGCTTCTGAAAGCGACCATTCAGGAAGAGGGCAGCACGCTCACGGAGTACGCGCAGTTCATGAAGCTTGTAGTGCCGCGTCGCAGCGACTTCATCTTCGAAACCATCGACGATAACCAGTCGGTTATCACGAACGTGGTAGGCAAAGCCCGCGCGCTTGTGGGCGCACGCCCCGCCGGGCCATTCACCGCGCTCAACGTGGTTCAGGGCCTTGCCGGTAAAGCCGGGGCCGAGCTCAACGGCATTCACACCTTCGGCCTTCCGGGTTTGAAGGAGCAGATTGAGCAGGTTGAGTTCGCAATCCCGCCTGCCGGTGGTAAGTTCACGGTTCCAAGCATCCTGATTGACACGGACGGCAAGGAGCTCAAGCTGGTCGCCACGGATGGCGTCTGTATGGCGATTTCTACGCGGCCTGCGGACATGGGCACCGCCTTCAAGTTCACAATGCCGGAGCCGACGCTTGACTTGCTCAAGAAGCTTGATGGCGGCACGACGGTTCGCATCTCGGAAAATGAAAACTCATTCTTCCTTGAGACGGACGTCGAACTGGTAACTTATAACAAGACCCACGCCGAGTTCCCTCCATACGAGCGGGTCATTCCGAAGGCCGGAACACACAAGACCACCATTGTGATTGCCGACAAGGAAAGCTTCAGAGAAATGCTTGAGACGCTGACGCCGCAGTGCAGCGACCAAGAGCACCCGCGTATCACCTACAACGTAAGCGCTGACGGCACCGAAGTTCTCTGCGTGTCGACGCGCGAAGAGAAGCAATCGACCGGCAACACTTACTTTGACACCGGCGAACACACTCTGACGTCAGTCGGTAGCGGTGTTCTTCCCAACAAAATCAGCCTCGACGCGAAGGTTCTCGTGCCGTTCATCGGACGCGCGACCTTCCCCGTTACCATCCACATCACTTCGCAAACCGGAGTGGTTGACATGCATGCCGCTGGCGGAACGCAGGAAAAGCCCACCTACCGTTACCTCCAGATGCCGATGCGCGGCACGGACGGTGAAACCGGATACACGACGGTTCCCATCCCCTTCCGCAAGAAATAGACTGTTGATTGATTGGCACGGGCCACGTCCTCGAACGGCGTGGCCCTTTTTCACAAGGAGCTTTATGAAGGTTGCGTTCGCAATCAAGAGCTGCCACAAGCACGCCGACCGGCGCGCAGCGCAGTTTGCCACATGGATTCCACAACTCCATGAGGACTTCTTCTACCTCATTGGTGACCCGGCCCCGGCGGAGTGTGACTTCCTCTACTGCCACGGAGCCTCCGACGCCTTCGCCGATATAGCTCCAAAGGTTCTCTGCGCGGTTGAATACGCGCTCGACGATAAAGTCACCAACCTCTGCATTCTGGACGATGATACCTACATGGTTCCTTCCCGTATGATGGACTCCGGCTTCGAAGACTTCGACTACTTCGGATTCGTCCGAAACTACGGCGACTTTCCATACATGCAGGGCTCTTGCTACTGGCTTTCCGAGCACGCCATGAGAGCAATCGTCGCCAACAAGCATTTGATGGTGCCCGGTGTGCCGGACGACGTGGCTGTGGGCCAGTGCCTTTACAGCAACGTTCCCTTCACTCATGAACATCGCTTTGCAGTTGGTGACACGGAGCCGGGGCCAACGCGCCGTCCGCTTCCGAGTAACAGCATCATCAGCTGCCACAAGTGTCACCCTCTCTTTATGGGGGCGGTGCATGAACCGTTCCGTAACACCACGGCGGTAGTGTAGGGGGAAGGCTGGAAATGAACCGACCAGACGGTCTGAAAATCGTCTTCAAGCGCCTGTGCAAGTACGGACGTCCGGGCGAAATCAAAACCATTTCCTACATGACCGCCGACCGCTTGTGCATCACCGGCTACGCGGACAGGTACGAAGCGGTGCCCGCAGCCGTTATTGCTCCGCCGAAGTTGGGGCTGTCCTCACCCAAGACCTTCGCCCTCGTGAGCAACATAACAAACGGCCTTGGTCTCCAAAAGGACACGGAGATTCTCAAGAGCCTTCTTGAGAGCCACGGCCACAAAGTTTACACCGAGATGTGGAATTCCCCAAACCCTTCACTGCGCGCAGTCGACGTGGTCGTCTTCTTGGAAGTCATCGACCAGAGATGGTTCCCGCTCGCCAAGACGGCGTGGATGGTTCCCAACAGCGAATGGTGGTACCCGCACGCTTGGAACTGTTTTCTTCCCAAGTTCTCTATGGTGCTGTGCAAGACAAAGCACTGCTACGACCTGTGGAAGAAGTTTACGCCGCCGACCTGCCAACTCATCTACACCGGATTCGAGGCAGTTGACTTCTACCGCCCGGAGATCGAGCGCAAGCGACAGTTCCTTCACTTGGCTGGCGGTAGCGAAGGAAAGAACACTGAAGCCGTGATTGCCGCATGGAGAGACTACAAGATACCGTACCCGCTGGTCGCTCTAATCTCCACGGAGAAGCTGGCGTGCCTAGCGCGTGGCGTGCCGAACCTTACACTGATAAGCCGCGTCCCTGACGTTACACAGGTGATGAACGAGAGCCTGTTTCACATCATGCCTTCACAGATGGAGGGCTACGGCCACTCGCCGCACGAGTCACTTGGCTGCGGGTCAGTGTTCATCACAACGGACGCCGCGCCGATGAACGAGTTCGGAGGTGTTCCGAGGGAGCTCGCAATACCGGTGTGGAAAACGGAACCGAAGTGCATAGCGCTGCTCAACATCGTGCATCCGGCGGAGGTTGCCGCCCGCGTGCATAAGGCGTGGGCTCTTCTCCCAGAACAGATTGATGAGCTTCGCGCCGGCGCGCGGGCTGGCTTTCTTTCTGACCGTGAGTTCTTCCGTTCAACCTTGGCCGGGCTCGTTGGTATTGAAAAGCAGCCCAAGGAAGAGCACCGGGACATCGTTTTGGTTCCTACATACTTTCGTTCGGAGTACCTCTGGCTCTGCCTAGAGGCAATCGCCAGCGCGGAGGGCGGTTGCGATAAGGAAGTCTGGGTTTCGCACGACCACCACCCGGCAGACTTCGGACGTGTTGACCCGGACGCAGCCACAATCGCCGAGCACTTCAAGAACGTGTTCAAGAGCTTCAGGTGGATTGACCGGAAGTCTACAAGCTTTCACGGCAACACCTACAACACGCTTGAGCTTTACAAAGAGGTGCTTGCGACGGACGCCCGGCTTGTTTACCTCGTCGAGGACGACATTATTGTCGAGAAAGACTTCTTCCGCTGGCACGAAGCTGTTCAGAAGAAGGGTGACTACGCATGTTCGTGGGTCGGCGGTCACGGCTCCGATGAGGGTAAAGACCCGAGCCAGTACGTGGAAATACGAGACAACTATTCTTCTCTCGGAACCTGCTGGCGGCGTGAACAGCTGGCGGGCGTTGTAGAGCACTGCAAGGACGAGTACTACGGCAATATGCTGGGCTACGTCGTTCGCCGGTTTCCGAACAGCCCACTCGGCGACAAGTACTGGGAGCAGGACGGGCTTATAGTAAGAGTCCTCGCAGAGCGCGGCCTGACGGCGGCAGCGCCGTGTGTGAAGCGCGCCTACCACATCGGCGTGACCGGGTACCATCGGCCCACCGGCCCACGCTTCACCGGAAGTCTCCAGCAGCGCGTCGAGCAACTCGGCGCGGAGGCCCGCGACGGCAGGCTGGCCGCCCGTAAGCGACTGCACATGGAATTGAACGATATTGAAACACCACTAGGGAAAGCGCCGGAATGGAGTGACCTTCATGTTTGACATCATACAGAGCCTTTGGGTTGGTGGAGAGCTGTCGCAGGTTGAGCAGATGTGCATCCGCTCGTTCCTCTACCACGGACACAGGTTTCATCTCTACACTTACGGTGAAGTGAAGGGAGTGCCGAACGGCACCGTTGTGAAGAGCGCCGACGACTTGGTTCGGATGTCGGAAATAAAGCGGTTTCAGAATCTAGCCAACTTCTCAGACTTCTTCCGGTACACGATGCTCCGCGCCAACGGAAACTGGTGGTGCGACCTTGACATGTTCTGCTTGAAGCCGTTCGCGTTTCCCGAGCCGTATGTGTTCGCTTCTCAGCTGTGCGACTGGGGCGACGAGCACCCGCAGAAGATTACCTGCTGTGCGGTCAAGGTTCCCGCCGGGTGCGAACTGATGGAGCGCTGCTTAGACAGGATTGAGAAGACAGACCTGAAGACCAACAGCTGGCCCGCCATCGGCCCAGAGAATCTGGAAGAGTCAGCCATCAGTCTTGGCCTTCAATCGTACATGAAGCCGAAGAACGTGTTCTGTCCGCTGGATCACTTCTATGCTCCTCCCAACATTTTCTTCCCCGAATCAGGCAGTACCAAATTCGGGCCGGAGACGTACGGCGTTCACTTGTGGAACGAGGAGATGCGGCGCTTTAACTTGGACAAGAACGCGGCGTATCCGGGCAGCTTGTTCGCACGCCTTATGGATAACGGACAATGAACTTAGAGCGAGCAAAGCTTATTGGAAGCTGCGAGAAGTACCCCGGCGCATGGATGTCAGCATACGAGCTTACTTGGCTCGCGGAGGCAGCCAGCTTGGGCGGGCTCATTGCCGAGGTTGGTGCGTGGCGAGGTCGAAGCACGCGAGCGATGGCCGACAACACAGCGGGTTTCATATACGCCGTTGATCCTTGGGCAGGAGACTGGCACGGCTCCGAGGACGGGAGTATCGTTACCGGAGAAGATGTTTTCCGTTCCTTCAAGCAGAACGTTCGCGGTCTGTCGAACGTGAGCGCGGTTCGGATGACGTCCACGGATGCGGCGGCGTTCTTCGCTGACCAGCGCCTTAAGTTTGACATGGTTTTCATTGATGCCCTGCACACCTATGATGCCTTAAAGGCTGACATTCTTGCATGGCGTCCTCTGCTCACCGACGGAGGACTGCTTTGTGGTCACGATTACCACCCAGACTTTCCCGGCGTCAAGCAGGCGGTCGAAGAACTGGTTCCGGGCTTTCAACTACTCGGAGGCGTTGCTGAGGGCACGCCAAACAAGCTGTGCAGCATCTGGTGGGCACCGTGAAGCCACTCATCGCTATCATTTCCTGCAAGCTTCCAGCACACGTTCAGCGCGTTTGCGAACAATACGCTACGTGGATTCCGCTGGCACTGGCGGCAGGCTTCAACGTCGAGGTGTTTGACGGCGACCGCCTGCACGCCCCGGACGGCTACGCAGACGGAGCACTTAAGCTTCAGCTTGTAAGTCGGTGGGCTCTAGCGAGCGGTTACACGCGTATTCTGTTCTCGGACAACGACACCTATATACGCGTGAAAAGATTTCAAATTGCAACGGAGGACTACGCCGGGCTCTTCTGTCCGCTGAACCACGGCGGCCTGACGGACGCGCAGAAGCACCACGCTACCTTCGATTACGCGGCGGGCGGAGCGTGGTGGAATTCAGAGCGCGCCGTGAAGCTGCTGTCGACCGCACCACTGTACGGAGACTGGGCCGGTGACCGCTGGGTTGGTCAGGCGCTGGGTCGCGGCGGGGTTTACCTTACACGCCGCAATGACTTTATTTCTATTCCGGGGCACCACTCACCGGAAGAGCACTCGTGGACGGACGCAGACGCCACAGCCATAGGTGATGCCGCTGTGGTGATGCAGCTGTCTCGTCCCGGTGATATTCTTGCGTGTCACAAAACGTACGAAGGAGAACTATGAACATCGAAAGAGCACTTCTTCCGAACGCTTCTGCAGTGGCGGACACCATCTGGAGGGCTTGATGAAGGGAAGCATAAAAGACCTTGCACTTTTCGGCGGCGCTCCACTGTCGCAGCGGCCACTCCACGTGGGGCGTCCGAACGTCGGCAGCCGCGAACGCTTTATGGAGCGTGTCGGCGGCATCCTCGACCGCATGTGGCTTACCAACAACGGGCCGCTGGTACAGGAGTTCGAAAGTAAGGTCGCGGATTTCGTTGGGGTCAAGCATTGCGTAGCTACCTGCAATGCTACGGTCGGCCTTGAGCTCGCTATTCGGGCCGCTGGTCTAAGCGGTGAAGTCATAGTGCCAGCGTACACCTTCGTAGCGACGGCGCACGCACTTCAGTGGCAGGGGATCACGCCGGTGTTCTGTGACATCTCCAGCGATCACAACATAGACCCGGTGCAGGTAGAGAAGCTTATAACGCCGAACACGACGGGCATAATAGGCGTTCATCTGTGGGGCAGGCCATGCAACGTGGCGGCGCTAGAGGAAATAGCACAGCGCCGTGGATTGAAGCTTCTGTTCGACGCCGCCCACGCGTTCGGTTGTTCGCACAGCGGTAGGATGGTTGGCGGATTCGGACTCGCAGAGGTCTTCAGCTTTCACGCTACGAAGTTCCTTAACGCGTTCGAGGGCGGAATAGTGGCGACCAATAACTACGAGCTGGCGCTAAAGGTTCGTCGTATGAAGAACTTCGGATTCTCGGAACAAGACCGCGTTGCCCACGTCGGAACGAACGGCAAGATGACAGAGGTGTCCGCAGCTATGGGCTTGACGAACTTGGAGAGCCTGCCGCGATTCGTGGAGGTCAATCGAAGGAACTATAACACGTACCGTGATTGCATGCCGTGGGCGAGCGGCACACGTGTTCTTCCATACTCTGGTGACGAGAAGTTTAACTTCCAATACATCGTGGTGGAGATTTCCGACGTCTTCGGGGCGAGCCGTGACAACATCGTTCGTATTTTACAGGCCGAAAACGTACTGGCGCGCAAGTACTTCTGGCCGGGCTGCCATCACATGAGTCCATATCTTATGACCCGAGACATCCCCAACACGGAGCGCATCGCCGGGCGCGTGCTCGTTCTCCCGACAGGGACGGGCGTCACCGAGGAGCAAATCGTAGACATCTGTGATACAATACGGTTTTACTTGGTCAACGCGAGGAAGATCAATGAACTTATCGGAAACTGAACTTCGAAACACCTTCGCGTCGGTCGGTAAGAACGTGAGCGTCCACAAGTCGTGTGTGGTATACGGCGGCAGCCGAATAATCATTGGTTCCAATGTTCGCATTGACTGCTTCTCCTTGCTCAGCGCGGGTGAAGAAGGCATTACAGTAGGCGACCACGTTCACATCGGTGTTGGAAGCTACCTGTTCGGTTCAGGCGGTCGAATTATATTCGAAGACTTCTCAGCGGTGTCCGCTCGCGTTTCCTTGTTTACGTCGACCGATGACTACCTACTTGGCTTTCTGACGAATCCAACGGTTCCAGAAAAGTACAAGAGAGTTGCGCGTGGCCACGTTGTACTTCGACGGCACGCTCTCGTCGGATGCGGGGCTGTGGTAATGCCGTGCATTCTTGGCGTTGGGGCTTCAGTCGCGGCATTGAGCTTTGTGAACAAGAGCGTGCCTGACTTTGACATTGTGAAGGGTTGCCCGGCGGTTCGAGTTGCGTCGCGGCGGCGCATGCTTCTTGACTTAGAGAAGCGATTGCGCGCAGAGGAGCAATGCGGAAACTCATAGCCATTAAGACGTGTGAAAAGAAGAGAGCGTGGGCCGACGCTCAGCGTGCGACGTGGGTGCGGGACGTAATCAGCAACGGCTACGCTGACGTTCGATTCTTCGTCGGCGAAAATGCTACGGCTTTTCAACCGGACGAAGTGCGGCTGATGTGTCCCGACGATTACCGTGGAATTCCGCTCAAGGTAAAGGGCATTTGTGATTGGTCGGTTGAGCACTGCTATGACTTCACCATGCTCTGTGATGACGACGTCTACGTCATTCCCCACCGGCTGCCCTTCGTTCCGCTGTGGGTTGGGGATTACATAGGGCGCTTCAGGTCGCCTTATGGCAAGGTCTACCCGCCCCACTTCGCCTCCGGCTTCACTTATTGGCTGTCGGCCCGCGCTGCCGCGTACGTTGCCAACACACCGTGGAATGGTGACTGGATGGACGAGCGGTTCGTGGCGACGGTGCTTGCCCGGCATGCTATCTTCGGGTATAATGATTCAGTCAGTTATCGCGTCACCGGCCCGCACCTCAAGGCAGCCGACGTCCTCCGTGAGCCATCGCTCAACACCGGCACGACGTTTTGTGAATACGGCCCGGCGGACATGCTGGAGATGCACAGAGTTCTCGGCGGGTTAAGCCATGTGTCTCTTGGTGTTCCGACTCCGACTCAGGTTCCAGCGGTGTTGGTGACGGACGAGATTCTACAATCGAAACCGGGCGATGATGTGCCGCCCCACAAGTTATGAGTGAACAAAAGCTATTGACGACCAGCCTCGTGGAACTTTCGGTAGAGCGCACCATCACGCCGGAGGAAGCCCTCCGTGCAGCGATATACAACGAGCTTGAGGGCACGACGGTCGCCTGCTTCGCCCTTGAGCAATCATGGACGCGGCTGGGCGTAAAGCTGGCTGAGTTCAAGGCAAAGGAATGCTGGCGTCCGTTGGGTTACGAGAACCTCGACGCCTTTATGAACGAGCTTCGTCACCGTTTCCAGCGCGGGCGCACGCAGCTGTGGGGCTACCTTTCGGTAGCAGAGCAGCTGTTGCCGACCATCGGCGCAGCACGTCTTGAGCAGATGGGTATTTCGAAGGCGCTGGTGCTCAAACGTGCTCTTAAGAAACTGAACGGCCAGCCGATGCCGCAGGAGCTTATCGACTCTGCTCTTGACTCCACCAAGACGACAAAGGAACTTCGCGGGGATATAGGGAAGGCCCTCAACCTTGGAGAGGAGCAGAAGGGAACGTGGTTCGACCTTGATGGCTTCTTCATGGACGCCACGGAGCGTGCTGAGTTCAAGGAAGCGTTCTTGGCGACCGAGGGCATCCTGCAGCTTAAGAACACGCTGCCCGACCATATAAGGAGAAAATGTGTTATAATGGCATGGTTGCAGGAGTTTTATGGAACACACGCAGCTGAATTTTACGGTAGTGCCGACGCTGTGCCATTGCGGATGCGGGCGTCCGACGTTGCCGGTAACACGGACGAGGAACGGACTTGTGAAGGGAACTTATCGTCGCTTCATACAGGGCCACAATCAGGGACGCCGTCGTGCGAAGCGGTGCTTATTGTGCGAGCACCTACCACAGCGGTGCAACGAGTGTCGGAAGGAATCTCGGAAGACGAAGAATCTTTCTCCAGAAATACTTGCCCGCGAGAAGAAAAATCGCAGGAGGAGCTATAGTAAGAATCGCGCTTCTATCATTAAAAGAGCGTGTGCCTATGTCTTCAAGCGGTCGTACGGCATCACGCTTGCGGATAAAGCTGCGATGCTTGAAGCGCAAGGAAGAGTTTGTGCTTGCTGCGGAACGGACGACCCCGGTGATGTTCGGGGTTGGCATTACGACCACAATCACAAAACTAAAAAGGGCCGTGGCGTGCTATGTGGCCCATGCAACATGACACTTGGCGTGGCGCGCGAAAGTATTCATCGTTTGGAATCGTGCGCAGCTTACTTGAGGAAGCACAATGGCGTATAGCACCAAGGGTAATGACCGCTACACGATTCACAACGGAGGATGTCTTGAGGTTCTTCCTTCAATCGCGGACGGCTCCGTCGACATGGTTATGGTTGACCTTCCCTACGGCACCACGGAGCGCGCGTGGGACGTGATTATTCCGTTCGACCAACTCTGGGCGCAGTACAACCGCGTGTGCAAAGAGAACGCCGCTTTTGTTTTCACGGCGCAGCAGCCGTTCACCACAGCGGTTGTGATGAGCAACATTGAGAACTTCCGCTACCAGTACGCTTGGATTAAGAACCAAGCGACCGGCTTTATGAACGCGAACAAGATGCCGCTTAAGAACATCGAAGACGTTCTGGTGTTCTACCGGAAGCTTCCGACGTACAATCCTCAGATGCGGGCCGGGCGGCCTTACCACATGGTTCACAAAGACCCACACAAATGGGACGACACTTCAGTTTACGGACGCACCGGCCTGAAGGCGGAGCCGACCGTGCATCACAACGAGGGCACTCGTCACCCGGCGCAAGACCTGAACTTCGACGTCGAGGTTGGCTTCCACCCGACGCAGAAGCCGGTCGCGCTGATGGAGTGGCTCATCAAGACTTACACCAACCCCGGCGAGCTTGTCCTTGACAACACGATGGGCTCCGGCACCACCGGCGTCGCAGCGATGCGCGCCGGGCGCAGGTTCATCGGGATGGAAGCGGACGCTGTTCACTTCGCCACGGCGCAGATGAGAATAGACCGGGAATCGAATCAGGAAAGGATGTTCTGATGCCGCGCATGGTCTGGGCAGAAATCGGAGACACCGGTCGGGCCATACGCATCTTCAAGAATCTGAAGTGCGCTGGTGTGACGAGTATCTACCCGAACCGAATAGCGTGCATGCTGCGCTCGACGGCGGTGTCCGACATTCGAAGACAAATCTGGGAGAGGGATAAAAAGCGTTGCACCCACTGTGGTAACGTGGTAAGTTGGTTTGTAATGCAAATGCATGAGCGATTGTGGAGAGGACGCGGCGGTGAAGTTTCAGTCGAAAACGGGACAACCCTTTGCGAGTCCTGCCACATAGACGACCCTGTTGCTGGACACGGAGAAAGGAAACCCAAGTGGCGTTGAGCGCTGCTGACAAAGCGAGAGCGTGGCGCATACGCAATCCCGGCTACCGGGACGCCAACAACACAAGACTCCGTGCAAAGTATCTGGTAAACTACCTAAATCGTTGGAAAGAAAGAAAAGGTGTAAAGTGAGTCACCCCAGCAAGTGTTCGCACAGTGTTTATTGGCCAGCAGCGGACGAGATAAATCTCGGATGTCAGACGTGCAACCCGGACGGCCTTGGCGCGGGTGAGTGCCCCATACTCCCACGATCAAGCAGCGACGTTCTTGTGCGCTACGACGAGCATGAAACTTGCAAGTCATGCGGCGGTCTTCGGACATACTTTTCCCGTCAGTGTATGCATTGCGGTGCCGCCTTCCCAGACGACGATGTTCGGAGCCGTGGGCAGGAGACAGCCAACCGGCGTCAAAGAGGTGCCTGCCCGGAGTGCGGCTCCACCGTCCATTACGAAACCAAGAAAAAGAGCGAATGGGAGTGCAGCGACTGCGGAGCGAAGTACAAAGCCCCGCGCTTGGAGAGTGAGCAATGAGCGACTCCCTTCCAATCAACGCGAAGATCACAGCGACCGGCTGGCTCAGTAACGGAATAAGCTTCGACGATTACAGCCGCATGTCACTTCAAACCCGGAAGACCACCGGGGAGCGTCGGCTGCCCACACCAACTTGGGCGATGAACAACGCTATGCTTCGTCGCGTGATTGTGACCTTCATGGAAGAACGAGCGTTCTCCAAGAAGGAACGGGGCAAGACACCCAGCGATATGGGTCTGCGGGAGCGTCTTGAGCGTGCGAAGGCGCGCATTATCACCAAGCGTGCAGCGGCAATCAACGTCCTCGCAAAGCTGTGCGACGAATACGTCGAGATTAAGAACAAGGGTCTCAAGCCCGGCTTGACTGACAAGGAGTGGAACGAAACCAAGAAGCAGCCGTACATGGAGTTCGCCGAGGGTGAAGCGAGGTTTCAGGATGAAAAGAAAAGACTCCGGCAGCTTGAGATTGAAATCGAGGGAATCGACACGTACCTCCGCATCAGCGAAAACGGCGGAGCAGATATCGTGGCAGCAGCGGTATACCTTTATTATCGAACGGGTCTGGACTCGGTGGGTGTCGGCACAGAGCTCGGCCTTAAGAGTCCTCATGTCCGACAAACCCTCTGGCGGCTCCACCAGACGGCGAAGAGGTTAGAGGCCGCCGGTAAGTTCAAGGAGCTCGCGTCGCGTAAGAAAAAGATTAAGGTGCAGGCTGGGAAGGGCAAGTACTACACGCCGCCCCTGTTCTAAACCCCGTCACACTTCAAGGGTATGGTGGGAGGTTGTCGAGCAACTCGGAAATACCCTAACCGGGGCTTAATAAAACCGTGCCGTTTAACGCTTGACTCCTCCCGCCATTATTTTATAGGGAATTATATACTTGTATCTGGAAGGACGGCTTTGGAAAGGTGGGCCGCGTTGCCCGAAGTGCAAGGAGATTCAATAATGACTGAGCAATTGCTACGCTGTATGTGCGGTGATTCTGAGTGTCCTTCTTGCGGTGATGCACAGGGAACTAAGACGGATGAAACTAAGGAGAAAAGATATATTGTTCACAGTGCCAAGATAAGCGAAAACACAGATGTATTTTCGGATATCCTTCTGCTCTATGCTCCGCAACGAAGTACAGTTATTGATATGACGTTTGGGCGAGGCATGTTTTGGAAACGTGTAAATCGTCCTGACATCAACCGCATTACCTGCGATGTCGCCTTTGGTGAGCCGGACTATAAATGTGATTTTCGGTCTCTACCTCTAGCAAACGAATCTGTCCACATGGCTGTCCTAGACCCGCCCTATGCGACGACGAAATCAGCGACACATACTGGCGGCAAATGTGCCGGAGACTTCGCCTACGGACTTGCAGGCGGTACAGAATCGAAAACTAGAAGCAGTCACGACGAGAATGTAAAACTATATTTAGATGGTGCAACGGAGGCACGACGCATATTAAAAAAAGACGGCTTCCTTGTACTTAAAACTCAAGACGACGCCACCTTTTTCAAGCACGTTTTGCTTATGAATATTGAAGGATTTATTTGTGAGGATTTGTTTGTTGTGATAAATCCACGACCGCCGATATGGGACCCTCTGTGGAAGGTCCAACATCACGCTCGAAAAAATCATTCTTATTTCATAGTGCTTAGAAAACTAAAGGGTTAAACAATTGAGTCGCCAAACGGAGAAAAAAGTTGAAATATTTTTCGGCAGTCAAGTATATAAGTCCCATTTTATATCATGTACCTGCAGTGAGGTGACAGTATGACAGTCATTCTGGTTCTCTTCACCTTCATCATGTTTCTGCTTCTTGACGGTGTGAAGACTTGGCACGATAATCGTAGCCGGGTTATGATTGTGAAACCGCGCGGCACGATGTTCACCACGCCGGGCTTCGAAATGCTCGGTGAGCTGGCGCAGGATGGCGGCGAACGCATTGAGATTGACTACGAGATTTAGACATTCGTTGAGTGCAGGTCACACGACTCTGGACGCGGTTTCGATTACCGCCGCCTCCACCGAATTGCTCTGACGGCGCAACAAGCCGTAATGATCATGAGCAGAGTGCTTCGGCGGGGGCGAAAGTAGTTGACACCGCCCACTGTTTTTGATAGACTGACTGTGTATGGAAAAGACGTTTACAGTTGATTGGGATTCTCTTGATGAAGTATCGAGAGCGTTCAATCGCACGAAGTCTCGATTCTTTGAGCTGAAGCGGATTGCTGACGGTGAACCCAGCCGCAAGGAACGAGAGCGCCGAATATTTGATGCCTGCCAGATAATATGGCAGTCGGACATTTCTGAGATTTACTCAAGACTTCGTCTTGACCTTGCACCTGATTACTATGTTTATGCTCATCTTGACACTGCTCACAGAATAGCAGCCGGACGAGCGGGCATTACAAGCTTTGCAGCGACGCTGGGTATTTCATTCTGGCCTTTTTATATCGGCAAGGGCATCGGCGACCGTTGGTTAGACTTGAACAGGAATGAGACACATCGAAAGATTCGTCAACGAATTGAGCGGCTCGGCTTCGTGCCAAAGCCAGTATTGCTCGCTGAAAGACTAACGGAATCAGAAGCTCTTCAGCGCGAAGCAAAGCTCATTGATATTTTTGGTCTTATAACATCTGGCGGACTGCTTTCCAACTTGGACGAAGGCACTCTGCCGAAAGAGCGTCGCAGCCTCTACAAAGAATCTTATCAGCGACTGCGGCGTCTCAATCAAGTTACGCACGTCAATGGAGCATAGAACGTCGATTGGACGCGGGCCTTTCCCGCCGCCTCCACCAAAGCAGCAGAAAGGTTGGATGAGGAGAACATGCCTCATCGAGAGTGCCACTGCTGTTTTAGGGGGGCGAATGTAGTTTCGACAGTCGATCTGTTGTGTGTCGTTGTATGTTTTTCCTCGTGCCGCATCCGACACACCGCGTCAAGGAGTGTCTAGTCAAACCTGCCAAAAACAGAGTTCGACGCCCGTACGGAATGACGTTCGCTCGCAAGAGCAATGTCCGCTTCCAAGCGGCGGCATAAAGGATTGGGGCTCCTTCGGGAGCCCCATACCGATTTAGGCCATAACACCCGCCCGGCATTATGGAGGGGTCACCCTTGTACCACCACATCAGAAAGAAACTACTTCTCAGGAGAATCAGAATGTCTGTTGCCGCTCTGCAAGCCATCGCCACAAAACTTTCCAACGACGTCGCTACGCTCATCGCGCAGGAAGCCAACACGGTTCCTCAAGCAGATGTTGACGCCATCACCGCTTCCCTCACCACGCTGGACAACAGCGTCGTGGCCGCCATCACCCCGGCCCCGGCTCCCGCTGCCCCGGCAACCCCTGCTCCGGCGGCCAGCTAGTCATCACCGGGCCGCCTTCGGGCGGCCCTTTCCTTTGGTAACCACTTCGAATGTTACCTTGGTGACCTTGCGCCTATCCGGGGCTGTGCTATTATCGAACCATGAACACGGAGGCCACAATGAACATCACCGAAAACAGACCGCGCATCCAACTCTGCAGCGCCCCGGCA
>Ga0181523_10003102_pt1 | contig 15373 bp, 12 predicted proteins | sample PEATcosm2014_Bin_43_FD_119752 | JGI IMG/M metagenome (GOLD analysis project Ga0181523, IMG submission 119752) | Peatland microbial communities from MTU Mesocosm Facility, Houghton, MI, USA - PEATcosm2014_Bin05_30_metaG | ecosystem: Environmental > Terrestrial > Soil > Wetlands > Peat | place...
GCGGGCGGCAGGGGACACTACCCCACCCGCCGGAAGCAGAGAAAAACCTCCAACGGTCGAGATGGGAAGCTGCCTTGGCTGCGTCAGAGCAAGGTAAGCGGGAACTCGCCTTCGTCGGGGTCGCTCGGTTCGGGCGGGAGCGGCAAATCGGCCGGTGCCTGCACGGCTTTACGAGGATGAGCGGGTTTCGGCAGCGCGCTAACGCGCTTATGAGCGGGACGCGTTCCCGCCACTTCAGCCGGTGGCGATCCGTTTCCAGCAATCAACTCCCGAAGCTGGCGCAACAGACGGGCCGCCGGAACCAGGCGGCTTTCGGAAACGCAGGACAGCAGAGCTTCGCTGGATTTGGATTCCCGCTCTCTTGCTACAACCACCAGCTTCCTTCCGTGGTCCGTGAGATAAACCAACCCTGACTTTTTGTGGGCAGGATTGGCGGCGAACGCGACGCAGCCCTGAACTTCCAGGCGGTTGATCAAGGTTTGGATGCTCTGGCGGGAGACGGTGCGAATACGGGCTATGGCGGGGACGGTCAGGGGTCCCAGACGGTCAAGAACCTGCAAAACGCTCCATCCTCCCACCTGGGAATCGGCCTGCCCCGAAACCGAAGCGCCGGTCTTCCGCAACTGATTGGCCAATGCAGTTGCTTCTGCGAACAGCACTTGCAACTTCTCGCGAGACGCCGCATCTGCCGTGCTTAGCCCGTTGCCCGCGGGGTGAACGTCTTTGAGGCCATCCTGGAATTTAGCCGTAGCCATAATGGCAATATATTGTCATATTGACATATAACTGTCAATATGACGCATCGCCCAGAATAAGCGTGGGGAGCACCTCGCTTTTTCACTGGGTCCGGCTTCACTTGCTCAGAAAGAGGCAGGCAGTCTGCACGGTGGGATGGTCGGCAAAAGGCGACCCGGGCTATGGCGTCCCGAGTCGCCTCCAACCCAACCCACTATGAAAAGGCGGATGGCGTCAAATCCGGGCACCGACCCGCCAGGTGCAGGAAAACCAACCTGCACCACCAATGAGTAAGCATATATTGTGCCAACTAACGGACGTTTCAGGCGGCTGAGGGAGACCGGCTACGTGGCTTTCGGCGCGGCTGGTATTACGGGTCGGCGCGCTCTACTGCCGACGGTTGCCGATCTCCTCTGTGCGGCGCTTGTTTTTCAGCGGGGGCGGCGCATAATCACCGCGATGACCGACTGGTTTAAGGCGATCTTGCCTAAGACGCTTTGGCAGGCGATGCGGAGGGGCAAGCACTGGGCCCTGCGCAGCTCGCGCCGTGGGGCGGAGGCCGTGGGACTGGTCATTGCACGCAAGGGGGACTACCACAACCCGCTGCCCAGCGAATTTGAACTGCGCAAGTCGCTGGCTCGCTGGAACCAGCCCAGCGCGTTGCTGGGCGTCGGCTATGATCTCCAAGCCTTCCGGAGGCGGCTCGACGGCCTCATGACAGGATATTACGCCGAGTTCAGTGAACTCCCGCCTTATGCAGACCTATCCCACCGCGGCTTCGGGCATGGATTCCCCCACCTCGACGCGCTGATCCTCTACGCGGTGGTGAGGGATCTGAAACCCAAGCGATACCTGGAGGTAGGCTGCGGGCTTTCGACCTACTATGCGTCGTTGGCGGCGCGGAAGAATGCCGCCGAAGGCCATCCGTTGGCGATCACTTGCATTGAACCCTACCCCTTTGCAGCGCTGGCTACGATCGAAGGCATCGAATTGATCAAGGCGCAGGTACAGGATGTCCCCATCGATACCTTCACTGCGTTGGAGTCCGGGGACATCCTGTTTATTGACTCGACGCACGTTGTGCGCATTGACGGCGACGTCCCCTTCCTGTTCCTGGCAGTGCTGCCGGCGCTCAAACCGGGCGTGCAGGTCCACGTCCACGACATCCCGTTCCCTTACAACACTCCGTATCCGGCGGACTTCTGGGTGCTGGTGCGGGCCCCGGCCTCGAATCATTGGCCGGTCTATTGGACTGAACCAATGCTGTTGCAGGCATTCCTGGCCTTTAATACCCGTTACTCGATTGGTCTTTCTTGCCCGATGCTGCGCTATTTCGACCCTGCCTTCCTCGCGCGGACTATCCCCGGTTACGACCGCATGCTCCAGGAGGCAGACCACTTCAGTTCTATCTGGCTCGAGGTTGCGCAGGGCGTTTCCGGCTGAGCTGGAGTGGTGCACTTTCGAAGCTACCGCCGGACGCGTAGTTGGAGCGACAATGATGTGAGATTCAGTCATGAAGATGCCATTTCACTCGCTGGTTAAAGCCTGGATTTTGATTTCAGTCCTCGCAGTTGCTGCGGGGTGGGTGCTGTCTGCCCTGGGTGAACTGAACCAGGTCGGGTACGTGCTGTTCGGGGTGGTGGGTGTTGCTGGGTTCTGGTTCGGACGCCAGGCGCTGGGCATGACTGGACTGCAAATGCCCTTTAAATGGCGGAAATGCCGAACGCGGTTCCGGCGGTGGCTGCCGGCGTGCTTTCTTGGGTTGATGGCCTTGGTGTTTATCGGCAGCGTTTGCTACCCGCCCACCACCCACGAAGCAATGAGTTGCCGTGTGCCTCGAGTCTTGCATTGGCTATCGGAAGGGCATTGGCATTGGATACATACTCCGAACACGCGCATGAACAATCGGCCTTGTGGCTTGGAATGGCTGAGTGCGCCCCTGTTGCTCTTCACTCGATCTGACCGCGGCTTGTTCCTGCTCAATTACATCCCTTTGTTGCTGATGCCCGGCCTGATTTTCAGCGTCGCGACGCGCCTCGGGGTGCGGCCCCGCGTGGCGTGGCACTGGATGTGGCTGCTGCCGACGGGCTATAGCTTTCTTTTGCAGGGCGGCAGCCTGGGCAACGATACCACACCGGCGTTTTATGCCTTGGCGGCGGTGGATTTCGGCCTGCGCGCCTGGGCCTCGCGCCGGATGGGAGACCTCTGTCTTTCGATCCTGTCGGCGGCTCTGCTGACGGGCGCCAAGATAAGCAACGGGCCCTTGCTATTGCCCTGGGCGATCGTCGTGCTTCCCTTGCTGCCGATGTTATTGCGTCGGCCGGTGGCCACGCTTCTGCTGGGATTAGTGGCGGCCTTGGTCTCCCTGCTTCCGACCGCCCTCTTGAACTCCCATTACTGTGGCGACTGGACCGGGTTAAAACTGGAACAGGCGGTGACTGAGATGAAGCATCCGGTCGTGGGGATTTGGGGGAACACCCTGCTGTTGGCGAAGAACCTTGCGCCGCCATTCTTCCCGGCGGCGCGCTGGTGGAATCAGTCGGCCCTCGCGCTTCTGCCACCTGCGTTGGTGAACCCGATGGTGGCCAACTTCGAAACGGGCTTTTATACATTGGGAGAGTTGCCGGTCGAGGACTCGGCCGGACTTGGCTTCGGGGTCAGTTGGCTCCTTCTGATCTCCGTTGTAGCGGCCTGGTGGGTCCGGCCCGTTCCAATGGCGCAGGCGGCAGGGAATCGCTTCATTCCCAGCAGCCTGCGCCGGGTGGTGTTGGTGGCACCCTGGTTTTCGTTATTGGCCTATTTTATGAAGGCCGCGCTGATGGATCTGCCGCGCCACATATCCGGATATTATGCCTTACTCGCCCCCGCTCTGCTCGTCGGGGCAGGGCAGGCGGTGATTGTGCGGCGCCGTTGGTGGCGGGCGCTGGCTTTGGGCGTGATGCTGCTGGCTGCGGCGGTGGTGATGTTGACCCCGGGCCGCCCCTTATGGCCGGCCCAAACGATCTTATCGAAGCTCCTGGCCTGGAAGCCCGGCCAACCACAGCTCAAACGCGCCCTGACGGTCTATAGCGTTTATGGCGTGCGCTCGGACCCGCTGGCCAACGTCCGCGCCCTGCTGCCACCGGGCTTGCCGGTCGTAGGTTTCATGGGGTCAGCCGATGACATTGACATCTCGCTTTGGCGTCCCCTTGGCAGCAGGCGTGTGAAACATATCCTGCTGAGCGATTCGCCCGAACAGATCCGGCAGCGCGGCATACAGTATGCCGTGGTCGGCGAACTAAACCTGCTGGAGAATAAGACTACGCTGGCCGATTGGCAGAAGCGGACCGGGGCGGAATTGGTGGCGACAGCCACCGCCACGGTTAGCGTCACTCAGGGCCCGCACTCCTGGTATGTCGTGCGCTTTCCGGATTAGCCGGGGAACCGGCCTCGCTTAAACGCTTCGCGCAGCAGGTCACCCCGGCCGACGGTGGGCAATAAGGTAGGCGGACCAGCCAAGCCAATGGACACGAGCAATCAGTTTCTTACGGCTGGCCGGCAGGAAGAAGAACAGCGGATAAGCCGCCGCAAGGAGCCAACTCCGCGAGGTCCCGCTGGCCGCGACTTCCAGGCCAACGCTGCGCACCTGCTGGGCCAGCGCCCCCAACGCTACCAGCCGCACATGAGTCGGATCGTCGAAGAAGTTGAGTGTGAAAGTCCCTGCGACCCGGCCGCGCGGGCTGGCGAGGGTGAGAGTTTTCGGGTGCGGGGTCTCGAAATAGATTTTCCCGCCTGGCTTAAGCAACCGCGCCGCCTCTTGCAGCAATACTGTGAGGTCGCGCAAATGCTCGACCAGGTGCATGCAGGTGATGGCATCCATCGAACCTGCCGCCCAGGGCAGCCGGTCCCGCTCTAAATCCGCCCGTTGGAATTGGCATTCGGCGGGATAATGCTCCGGCGTGCCCGCTATGTCGGCCGCAAAGAAGTGCAAATCCGGCCGCAACTCGGCCATGTGGGCCAGCGTTTGGCCATCTGATGAGCCCAAGTCCAGCAGCGAACCCCCGGGCGGCGTGCCGGCGACGAACCGGGCGCGGGTGTCCACCCAGGCACAAGGTCGCAGGTAAGTCCAGTTCATGGCATCTTTTGTGATGCGTACGGACGATCCCACTGCCTGATCGCCTCAGCCGCCGTCCTCGCAACCTTAGTCATTATTCAAATCGGAAACAAGCAAAGCAGAGTAAATGTGGGGCACTTTCGACCTCGCGCAACTCGAAAGGCCATCATCCACGCCATTCTCTTTGTTGCCTCGGGCTCTCTTGCAGGTTTGACGCTACTCGAGAGCTGGATATGCTCCCGGCAATGATTTGGTCACCCGCCACGAGAGCGACGCGGCGCAACCTCGCCATTGCCTTGACGCTTCTGCTTACGCTGGTCGCCCTCACGTTGCGATTCTACCGGCTCTCCAGCCAATCGCTCTGGACGGACGAGGTATCGTCCATCCAGACCTCCCGCGAGCCCTTGTCCAAAATGACGCACGACAGCGGCTCGGAGAATGTGTATCTGCCGGGGTATTTTCTCCTGCTGGGCGCCGTGCTGGACGATGCGAAGGAGGACATTGAATTCCGTGCGCGGGGGCTGTCGGCGCTGGCGGGTGGGCTGTCGGTGCCGCTGCTGATCGGGGTGGTGTTTTTCTGGCGGCGGCAATGGGGCACAGCGTTGCTGGCCGGGCTGCTGCTGGCGGTGAATCCGCTTCACCTGTGGTATTCACAGGAAGTGCGGGGCTATGCCACGATGCTGTTCTTTGGCCTGCTGACGCTGCTGGCCTACGAACTGGCTCGGGCGTCCCGCAAACCGTGGTGGTGGGTGGTCTATTCGATTTCCGCGCTGGGCGCGATCGGGCTGCATAAGACGGCGATCATCTTCCCGGTGACCTGCGCGCTGTGGCATGGGTGGGAGGTGTGGCGTGAGAAGGGGCGTTTTCGGGACCTGGCGGTCCACGTGTTGACGCTCGGCGTCGCGTGCGGGGCGTTGTTCCTCCGATCGTACACACCGCCGCCGGTGAATGGCCGCTCACGGTCGCTCCTGGAGCTTCCCTACACTTTCATGACGTTTGTGGGTGGCTATTCGTTTGGCCCGTCCATCACGGATATCCAGGTGCACGGCGCACTGGGGGCTGTTTCGCGCAACCTCGTGCAGGTCGGAATCCTGGGTGGCGTGCTGTCTCTGTTGGCGCTGGCTTATGCGCTGAAGTTCCGCTCGCTCGTCCGGGGCAAGGAAACGAGCCTGGTTGTCTTGAACCTCGGGTTCGTATCGCTGACGACACTGGTCTGCGCGTTCCCGTACAACGTCCGCTACACGCTTCCCGGGCTGTTGGCGTTCGTGGCGCTGGTCGCGGCATTGAACGGCAGTGCGGGCCGTGGTTACGTTGCCCGTCTCGCGTTCGCGGCGGTGTTGCTGACGGGGTTGTGGGCGGATGCGCAATGGCTCTATTGTCCGGCGTATCGGAAGGCGGATTCGCGCGCGGTAGCACAGTGGCTGGTGGCCAACCAAGCCAGCGTGAAGTCATGGACGGTCTTGCCCGATTACCTGAGCTACTCCGTTGTCTGGTATCTGCAAGGCCATCCCGAAATCGTCAACCACAGGTTGCCGCCGACTCAGGCGCAGACGACCTCGTTCCCGCCGGTTCCGGATGCGCTGATCATCGGGCGGCGGCATCACATTACGGAGCCGGACAAGATCATTGCCGCCTATCGCACCAGCGCCGGGGCGGTGCGGACTATCTCCACTATCGCGGGCTTCGAGCTCTATGTGCGCGAGGCTGCTACCCCGAATAATTGATTGAGCAGGATTGGAGGATATAGTATCCAATAGGCTCGACTTAACTCGCGCATGGCAACGCAACCCGAAAACGGCATTCTCGAAGACTTTCGCATTGAGTTCCTCGACTGCTGGCAGCGACTGCCGAACAAAGGCCTGTTCTTTGGTCTGCTCATCGCCTGGCTGGCGCTTTTCCAGTTCCTGGGCAATTCGACGCTGGGCTACATCTCGACCCCGTCACTGCTGCAGTGGATGCACGTGATTTACTCGGGTGACGACGCGAGCGGTTCCGACGACGGCCACGGCATGTTCATCCCCTTCGTCGTGCTGGGTCTCTTCTGGTGGAAGCGTAAGCAATTGATCGCCCTGCCGCTGAACACCTGGTGGCCGGGGCTGCTGCTGCTGTGCCTGGCGCTCGGGCTGCATTTGTTCGGGTACATGGCCCAGCAAGCCCGCATCTCCATTGTCGCGTTGTTCGCCGGCATCTACGGACTGATGGGGCTGGCTTGGGGACGCCAATGGCTGCGCGAGAGCTTCTTCCCGTTCTTTCTGTTTGCCTTCTGCGTGCCGCTGGGGTGGTCGGCCGTCTCCATCACCTTTCCGTTGCGGGTGCTCGTCTGCAAGCTGGTGGTGTTGATTTCAGGTTACGTCCTGCAGATTGATATTCAGAGAGTGGGCACGGCGTTAATGGACCCGAGCGGCGCTTACCAATATGACGTGGCCGCGGCGTGCAGCGGTATCCGCAGTCTCTTCGCCACCATCGCGGTCGCGATTATCTATGCCATGCTCTGCTTCCATCCCTGGTGGAAACGCGGAGTGCTGATTGCCTCAGCGGTGCCGCTGGCTGTCCTCGGCAACACCCTCCGGATGCTCAGCATTATTGTCGCGGCGGACTTCTGGGGGCAAGGCGCGGGCAACTACGTTCATGAGGGCGGGAAGTTCGGCATTATCAGCCTGATTCCGTATGCGGCGGCGTTCGGGGGGTTGATGCTGCTGGGGCGTTGGCTGCACGAAAGCGCGTCCGAGCCCGTCGCGCCGCCTGCGACAGCTTCGACCACTTGACCCGGCACACCTCCGGGCACCTATGAACAAACAGAAGTGGATGATGGTGATTCTGGCGCTGGGCCTGATGGGCGGCACCGCGGCCTTGCTCACGCGGCTGAAGGCCACCCAACAGCTCGGCCAGCCGGCTGTCAAGACCCGCCCCATTCCGGGGAGCGAGCGGCTTGAGGTCCAATTGCCCGAGCGCGTGCTGGACTGCACGTCGGAAGCGGTGGAAGTGGACAAGACTACGCTGGGCTGGCTGCCGCCGGACACCAGCTTCGGTCAGCGCGTTTATCGAGCGCCGGATGGATTTGAGACCGCCGTGAACGTGATACTCATGGGCCGCGACCGCACCAGTATTCACAAGACGGAGTTCTGCCTGGAGGGGCAGGGCTGGGTTATCGATCGCAGCGCCTCTTCGCAGGCGACCGTGCGGATGGACCGGCCTTATCCCTACGATCTGCCGGTGATGAAGTTCGTGGCGACCAAGCAGGTTACCGCTCATGGCCAGCCTATAACCGCCCGCGGTATTTATGTCCTTTGGTTTGTGGCAGACAATGACGAATACACCGCTCAGCACTGGCAGCGGATGTGGTGGATGGCCCGGGACCTTTTGCGCACGGGCGTCTTACGGCGATGGGCCTCGATCTCCTATTTCGCCCACTGTGCCCCCGGCGAGGAGGATGCCACTTTCGAGCGGATGAAGAAGTTCATTGTCGCGTCGGCCCCCGAGTTTCAGCTCGTCCCGGGCCGAGCGTCCGCGGCCCGCGCCTCTGCTCCCTGACTGCCGTGTCGCGGAACCACCCCCGCCTGCTCGATCATCGCGGCAATCGTCTCCAAGGCGTTGCCCTCGAGCCGGTTGTTCACATAAATGAATCCCTTCGCTGCACCATCCCCACTGCGCGCTTCCTGGATCAGGCGGGCGCCAGCTACGCGGGCTTCCGGGTAGATATCTTTGATGCGGTCGTAAGGGCTGAACAGCTTCACCGCCTCCTCGTATTTGCGGCCCGGCTTCAGGAGCAGGCGCGCGCCGAAGAACCCCGGGCTGGTGCGGCTGCCGGGCAGCGCAAGCTGCTCGCCCACCGGCATCATGTTCTGCCAACTGCTGAAGACGTGGGCGGCCCCGTGGCGCGCCAATGCCGCGAAATACTCCGGGTGAAGATAACTCTGGTTCCGTATCTCGACGCCATAGCGCCAGCCGTGGGGCAGCTTCCCGAGAAACTCATCCAGTGCTGCGACAAACTCCCTCCCCCGCTCGAACTCGCGCGGTGAGAAGTGCGAGAACTCGAAGATCAGCAGGCTGATGTTCGCTCGATACTCCCGGCAAGGGCCGAGGAACGCCGACTCGAACAGGCCGGCATTCAGGAAATCCGCGTTGGCGGCGCCTGCGCGCAGGCCGAACCGGGGCAGGTTGGCAAAGCGTTTGATGGTGATCCGGTCGGTCACCTTAAGAGCGAAGAGGAAATCCGCCGGTGCCTGGGAGACAAGCTGTTCGAGAAAATGCCGGTCGGGGAACTTGTAGTAAGCCGCATCCACACATACCGTCTTGAACACCTCCGCGTACTCCGCAAGACACAGCCGCTCGAAGCGCGCCTCGGAATACTTCCCCCGCCAGACGTAGCGGTCCTCATCGTAAAGCTGGCCCCGCCAGCCGGGATACTTCCAGGAGGAGGTGCCGATGAATACCCCTTCCCCAGCCAGGGCGGCGACCGCCTTCTTCATCTTGTCACGTTCAAACGGCATGCATTGCGGCAGCATCTTGCGGCCCAGGCAACCGCCTGCGCGCGGGCGTGAGCCGTATCCCTAACGTCCGTCGCTGCGCCGGGCTAAGACTTCTTGAGACTGGTCCTTGCCTTGAGCCACTCAAAGTCCGTCGGTGGCGCAGCCGGAAACTTGTCGATTCGTCTCCCTAGAACGGGGCGGACGGTGTCGGGCACTAGCCAGCGATGCGATTCCTGGTGACCGTCGGCAAAAGAGAGATTAACCGCTCCGTTGTGGTAAGACCCCGGCACATTGCCCCAGGCATACTCTTCCAGGCGGTTGACAAAGAACCCATCGTTGAGGGTATCGGCATGTTCATCCAGAAAGACGAAAATGCCCGAGGGATTCGGTATGTCGGCCATCCTGTAGAACTGGACGTAAAGGGGATTGAACTGGTTGGCCAACTCGCCGGGATTCCCCACCATCGCGTTCATTGACATGCTGCGGATGCGCGGGCCGTTGGGGGCCGGCGTGCGGTCCGACGGACATTTATAAACCTTGGCGGACCCGTTGGCATAAGGTCCGAGTTTCGACTGGGTCAGATAAACGAGGTTGGTGTTGTCATCGCTGCTCTGCCAATCCTCGACATTGTTGGCCCAAGTCTGGCGGCGAGCGAGCGTTTCCGGCACGCCGTGGTTGTTCACCAGCCAGTTGCCGTTGTCCTCGGCATACAAAGTCCAGGCCAGAGAGAGTTGGCGAAGGTTGTTGGCACAGGTCACTCCCTCCGCTTTGGCCTTGGATTTTGCCAACACCGGCAAGAGCAGGGCGGCCAGGAGGGCGATGATGGCAATGACCACCAACAGCTCGATCAAAGTGAAAGCGATCAGGGAAGGCCGAAGGCCGAAAGAGACCCGAATGCCGAAGGCCGAAACCCGAATCGGGGTTCTCCTGCACTGCCATAGTCCGGCTTGGTGAGAAACTGAGTATCTTGAACGGAGCTGGTGAGGCGACGACGCGCTGCCGTTCATTTGCGTTGTCTGTCTTCATGCGAGGGAGCGGCTGGAGGGCAAGAAAGAGCATGCTTATGTCGTCGCGGGCGCGGGCATCAGGCCATCAGCCCCATCTGCTTGGGCGTCAGCAGCCACTCCAGCACGGCGCAACGGCCATGTTTCAAGGAGTCGATCGCGAGCTTGCAGAGGCCGCCTTTCTTCATTACCACGCAGAAGCCCTCGTTGCCAGCCACGAGCAGCGAGACCAGCCCGCTCAGAAAGGGTTCATGACCGACCAGTAGGACGCTTTCGGGCGTCGGCTGGAGGCGGTCGAGGAACTCCACCAGCTTCTTCGTGCTGCCGCCGGGTATCAGGCTGTCAGAGTACTCAAGTCGCTTGTGCGCCTTGCGGGCCTCGGCAACAACTTCCGCGGTTTGCCGCGCCCGCAGGTAGGGGCTGGAGAGAATGAGGTCGAAGCTGAGATCCAGCGCTTCCATGGCCTCAGTGATTCGCCGCAGCTTGCGCTCTCCTTCAGGGGCAAGCGGTCGGTCGGCATCCTTTACACAACCGGGGGTGCCCGGTTCCACGGCGATGCCGTGGCGCAGGAGGTAAAGATTCATAGATTGTCAGCTTTCTGCACCATCTCGTAACCCGCTGTCGCGGGCGCGACGCTTGCCCCACTATCGGGCAAAGGCCAGAATTCGAGCAGTTGATCCGCTTCTTTCAGGTAAACCCGAATCAATCGTTGGCGCCGGCGCAACAGCTCCGCACGGAAGCGGCGAGCCGCCGCCAATTCAATCTCCTGCTTGCGGAGAAATTTGTCCAGCGCCTGCAGCAGCATCTCCGCGTCCTGGATCTCCCCCATCATCGTCTGGTAGTGGCGCATCGCGGACAGGTGCTCGCGCGTCACCGCCGGCAAATGTTCCGTCATTGTCTCCACCATGTAGCGGAATCTCTTAAATGCCACGCGCGTGCGGTGGATGGTCCACGTATCGCGCGCGTCGATGCGCGTCCGCAGTTGCCGCGTCCGGCCGAAGGCGCGGTCAACCGATCGTAGCAGTGCTGCGAGTGCCTCGCGGGGAGTGGACTTTCCGAGCTGCTCCTCCACCTCCCCGCGGCACACGGCAATCAATTTGCCCAGGCGGGCGGTTTTGACCTTCCTGATGTTCTTGCGGGTCTTCCTCGCGAACCGATACTCCCACTCTCGCAGCCAGGCGTGAAACGGTCGCGCGGCCGGGAAGGCGCGGCGCATTTCGCCGACCACCGCCAACTGAACCTGGGTGTCGCGCAAATCGCCGAAGATATCGAGGTGCCGCTTGAGCAGGCGCTCCGCTTTCTCAACCTGCCGTGCGGGAAGAAACCCGCCCAGCAGCTCAAGGGAGGACAGCAGACGCCGGCTTTCTATGCGGAAGGAATGGATCGCTTTTACTGAACACTTGCTCTGGCAGCGCTTCAACCCCTTCCGATATCGCTTCCATTGCTGCTTAAGCGAGCGGGCCAGGTGGTGCACCCTGCTCCCGAGCGAATCGTCCGGCGCTCCCGGGCTGCGCAAGCGGGGCTCAGGCGCTGCGGACAATAACGCGGCGGCTCTCATGCCGGGCCTACTTCTTTCCCTTCGCCGCGGCGAACGGGGACGCGGCCAGCCGGACTTGCGGATAGCGGGTCTTGCCGCCAATCGGCTTACGCGGCCCATCCTCTTCCTCCCCGGCCAGGGCCAGAGCCAGGAACTCGAACTGGCTGCGGTTCGACGTGCCGCCGCGGACTGGCGCCGCGCGCCAATACGACCCGTCCGATTGCAGGAACCGGGCCTTACGGTTGTCCGCCAGGGAAATCGCCAGCACTTCGCTGATCAGCCGCTCCCGCAACACGCCATCCTCGACAGGGATGGCCAGCTCAATGCGCCGGAAGAAGTTGCGCGGCATCCAATCCGCGCTGCTGATGAACACTTGTGGCTGGCACGCGTTCTCAAAGTAATAGACCCGGCTGTGCTCAAGGAACCGGTCCACGATGCTCCGGACCGTGATGTTCTCGCTCACGCCCTTGAGGCCCGGTCGCAGGCAGCAAATGCCGCGGACGATTAGTTCGATCTTCACCCCGGCCGCCGATGCCCGATACAGTGCCTCGATGACTTGGCGGTCAGCGAGCGAATTGAGCTTGAGGATTATGCGCGCGGGCAGCCCCTGGCGGGCGTTCTCCGTCTCGCGCTCGACCAGGCGCAGCAGCCGGTCGTGCAGCTCGAACGGCGCCGCCACCAACTTGCGGAGGCTCTGGAACTGGCAGATGCCGGTCAGGAGATTGAAGAAATTCGTCACATCCTCGCCGAACTCCGGGCGGCACGTGAACAGCCCGAGATCGGTATAGAGCTTCGCGGTCGTGGGATTGTAATTGCCGGTGGCCAGGTGCGCGTAGCGGCGGATGTGATGGCCTTCCCGCCGCACGACCAGGCAGCTCTTGGCGTGAATCTTGTAGCCCACCAGGCCATAGACGACGTGCACCCCCGCCTCCTCAAGCTGGCGAGCCCAGAGGATGTTGTTCGCCTCGTCAAACCGCGCCCGCAGTTCCACCACCGCCGTCACCTGTTTGCCGTTCCTGACCGCGCTCTCCAGCGCGCCGATGATGCGCGGGTCTCCGCCCGTGCGATAAAGCGTCTGCTTAATGGCCAGCACGTCCGGATCCGACGCCGCCAGCTCCAGGAACTCCACCACGCTGTTGAAATTCTCATACGGGTGGTGCAGCAAAATGTCCCGTTCGCGAATGGCGGCGAACAAGTCGGGCCGCTGGCGCAGCTTGGCGGCCACCGGCGCCACGAACGGCGGATCACGCAGCTCCGGCGAATGGTCCCCTTCGGTCAGCGCCACCAGCCGCGTGGGGTTTAGCGGGCCATCAATCAGGTAGAGGTCTTCAGGGCTCAGACGGATTGTCTTGAGCAGCGGCTCGCGCACCGACTTTGGGCACCGATGGTCGATCTCCAGCCGCACAGCGTCCCCTTTGCGACGGTTGTGCAGCTCGTTCTCCACTGCCTTGAGCAGGTTGGCCGCCTCCTCCTCGTCGATGTAAAGCTCGCTGTTGCGCGTTACCCGGAACGGCCAGTAGCCCAGGAGCTTTGTGCCCGGGAATAAATCGGCCAGGTAATGCCCGATCAGGCGGTCCAGATGGACGTAATCCTGGCGCGCATCGGCCCGCGGCAGCTTGACCACGCGCGGCAGATTGCGCGGAATCTGCACCACGGCCATGTGTTTGTGTGACTCGCGGTCCCGAGCCATCTCCAGCCGCACGATGAGGTTCAGCGTCTTGTTAAGCAACTGCGGGAACGGATGCGCCGGGTCGATCGCCAGCGGCGTCAGCACCGGGTGGACTTGCGTGCGGTAATAATCTTCTACCCAGACCAGGTCCGACTGCTCCAACTCTTCCAACTCCAACAGGCGGATGCCGTTGGCCGCCAATGCCGGCGCCAGCTCGTCCCGCCAGCAGGCGTATTGCTGTTCCACCATCCGCCGCACCCGCTTGACGATGGCGCGTAGCGTTTCGGTACCGGTCAAACCGTCCATCGTGCGCTCCACCGCCTCGCTCTCGATTTGCTGCTTCAGACCGGCGACGCGGACTTCGAAGAACTCATCCAGATTCGAGCTGACGATGCAGAAGAACTTCACCCGCTCCAGCAGCGGGTTTTGCGGGTCGAGCGCCTCCTCGAGCACCCGATGATTGAACTCCAGCCAGCTCAGTTCTCGATTGATGAAATGAGCCGGGCCGAAAGTCAGCGTTCTTGCTTTGGGTTCCACAACCGGCAGCAAGGTAACCGCGCCCCGCAGGTTTGGAAAGTTACAAAGCGGCTCACGGTTACCCCCCTTTCGGGGATGGCGCTGGCGCACAGACCGGCCTAAAGTGCCCCCACAATGAATAGGTATGAGGGAGAACATGCAAAGAATCAGCTCTTCAAGTAAGAAGCGAAGCCAGTTCGCCGGACTGGCATTGCTTGCCGCTGTTACAATCGGAGTCGCGGCGTTGCGCGCTGCCGAACCTTCGGACTCGCCATTCGAGGGCCAGAAGTCCACCTGGCATGGGTTCGACCGCTACGACTTCGTGATGGACTGTACCGACTTGACCCTCAAACCCTTCAAGTCGCCGGAGGGGGAGGGAGCCGGCGTTGGAAGCCCACTCAGCGGACAGCGGCGTTGCGTGGTGGTCGCGCCAAAACAAGCCGCCCCCGGCCAGCCGTGGTCCTGGCGTGGCTGTTATTGGGACCACCAGCCACAGACCGAGATCGAACTGCTTAATCGGGGGTTCCATGTAGCCTACATCTCGGCGGACGCCGTGCTTAAGCCGGGCAAGGAATGGGTCGCCTGGTATGAGTTCCTCACCGAAAAGCACGGCCTGTCAAAGAAACCGGCCTTCATCGGCATGAGCCGGGGTGGGGAATACGCATACACTTGGGCAACCACCCATCCCGACAAGGTGTCATGCGTCTATGCCGACAACCCGGGCGCCAACCGGGATGTCCTCATGAAGCTCGGCGATCTAGCCGCGAACGATGTGCCCCTGCTGCACGTCTGCGGCAGTATTGATCCCTTGTTAGGGCGAGTCTCCTCGGTCATCGAGAACATCTACGTGCAATGGGGCGGCCGAATAACGGTGATGATCAAGGAAGGCAGCGGCCATCATCCGCACAGCCTGCGCGATCCCAAGCCGCTGGCGGACTGGATAGAAGCCAACATCAAGCCGGCCAACAGCACGCCCCCCGCCTTCGCTCCCGCGAGGTTCACGCGGACCTCTTTCTACAGCCCGGAGACTTTCTACCGCGAATATCCGAAGGAAGGCACCTACATAGCTTGTCGTGGACCCGGATTCACCGAGTGCTATGACCGCTACGCATTTGATCTGAGCGGCGTCGAAGGCACGATCCATGTCATAGCGCCCAAGCAGGCGGCGGCCGGGAACCCATGGGTGTTCCGGGCAGACTTCGTATCGCGCGAAGCGGTGGTGGACCTGGCGTTGCTGGCCAAGGGGTTCCACATTGTTGTCGGTCCAGTGCCCTACAACGCCGACGGTCCCTCGCGGTCCCATTGGGACGCGGTTTACGAGTATATGATCGAGCACGGCTTTTCCAGGAA
>Ga0181523_10003104_pt1 | contig 15369 bp, 14 predicted proteins | sample PEATcosm2014_Bin_43_FD_119752 | JGI IMG/M metagenome (GOLD analysis project Ga0181523, IMG submission 119752) | Peatland microbial communities from MTU Mesocosm Facility, Houghton, MI, USA - PEATcosm2014_Bin05_30_metaG | ecosystem: Environmental > Terrestrial > Soil > Wetlands > Peat | place...
CGATATCGGAGGCGCGGACGCGCTGCTTCACGTCGGCGAAATTTCCTGGCATCGTGTGAACAAGCCATCTGACGTGCTTTCCACCGGCCAGCAGATCGAAGCCAGGATCATCAAGATCGATTCCGACAAGCGTCGCATCGCGATCAGCATGAAGCAGCTTCAGCCGCATCCGTGGGATGCCGTCGCCGAAAAATACAAAGCAGGCGAGCGGGTGCGAGGTACGGTTACCCGGCTCATGGATTTCGGCGCATTTGTCGAAATCGAGCCTGGCATCGAAGGCCTGATACATATTTCCGAAATGTCATGGGCCAAGCGCGTGCGGACTCCCAGCGACGTAGTGAAGCCGGGCGAGACCGTCGAAGCCGTGATCCTCGGAGTGAACGCCGGAGAACGCCGCATCTCTCTCGGACTGAAGCAGGCGCTGGGCGACCCTTGGGCCGGGGCGGCACAGAAATTTGCGCCGGGCACGGTGATCGAAGGGCCGGTAACGAGCCTCACGAAATTCGGCGCCTTCGTGCAACTGACCGAGGGCGTCGAGGGCATGATCCACGTCAGCGAAATCAGCGTGGAAAAGCGTATCAATCACCCGCAAGAAGTGCTGAGGACGGGGCAAGTGGTCAAGGCCCAGGTGTTAGCGCTCGACACCGAAAAGCGACTCCTACGCCTGAGTATGAAACAACTGCTTCCATCCGGCCTGGATGAATACCTCGCCGAACACAAAGAAGGAGACATCGTCGCTGGCCGCATGGTCGAAGTTTCCGGCGGAAGCTCGCGAGTGGAACTAGGCGAAGGCGTCGTGGCGGCGTGCCGGATCGCGGAAGATCATTCGGCGCCGCCAGCGAAGGAAGAAGAACGCGCTGAACCGTCTTGTTCAGCTTCATCAAAGCCCGATCTGTCCTCTCTAGGCTCCATGCTGCAGGCACGCTGGAAAAGCGGCGCTCCCTCCAGCGAGAGCAAGCCGGAAGCCGTGCGAGCAGGGCAGATTCGCAAATTTCGAATCACCAAGCTCGACCCGGCGACAAAGAAGATTGAATTGGAATTAGAGTAATCAGGAAGAGCATCCGGCAGAGACGCTGCGGCCCGAAATATCTCCCGTCCCAACTCAGAAATTAAAGCGATAGCCCAGAATCATTTTGGCAATCAGGTGGTCGGTCGCGCCTGTAAGACCGACGCCGAGCCCGAAGTTGATCTCCCACTGCGGAGCGATATTCAAATCAATCGCCGGGAAAATCTGGTGCTGCTGTTGCGAGACCGCATCGAATCCTGTCACTGGCCCGACCGAAGCGTAATATTCCAGACCTCCAGCGACCTTCGGAGTCAAATCGTAGCTGAATTTGAAATTGGGCGAAAAGACAACGCCTTAGTTTACACTCTCACCATGGAAAGACCGGTCAAGCGGAGGGTTCAGTGACCAATACCGTCGGCCGACTTTTTGGTCCACGATGGGACGAATTTCCCACGTCCACGTGTCCACCGAATATTGCCGCCTCTGGTAGCCGATTTCATTTGAGATGCTCACCCCTACGGGCCAGTGCCATTTCTTCGGGACGGCAACGCGCGGCCGGATGTGATCCCCCAACTCTGCCCTCGGTTCTGGAAGTGAAGATGTAAAAGCCGCACTCCAACCAGTCATTGAAGCCATGCCTGATCTCGACCGTCTCATATTCGGCGTGATTCGTGGGTTAAACGCCGTCCACAATTGTCTTGGAGCCATCGATTGTGAAGTTGCTATGGAGCTCAACCATGGTGTGTGCGGGATCAACCAGGTCCGATTCGTACCCGTGGATTTCGGTGTTGTCTTGAGCGCGTACGCGGGCTGCAGACAAGATGACCGTCAGCAACGCGAACGCGAGGAGGCAGCGGCGCGCAGACCCGAAAGCACGGCCGCAAGATGGGCCCCTATCCTGTGCGGACAGAACCGCGCGAGATGGAGTCGAAGAACCAGTCAGCTGCTGTCAGAGCATCCAGTGCTTTATCGCGTTCATGCCGCTTGGAGCACGCTGACGGGCAGCGACAAAGTTATAACCGCGCCGCCTCCCGCGCGATCGGAGATCCTGGCCATGCCGCCGTGAGCCTGGACGACTGCATCCACAAAGGCAAGTCCGAGGCCGTGCCCGGGAGAATGTTGTCCCTTTACGAAGCGCTTGAAGGCCTGGCTGCCGATATCAGGCGGGAATCCCTGGCCATTGTCTTCGATCACCAGTTCTGCCGACCCTTGATTCGAATGGAGCCGAATGTTTACCCGGCATCCCGCTGGCAAGTGAGTCAATTCGTTTTCCAGCAAATTGCTGACTACGCGATTCAGTAGAGGCAAGTCAGCATCTACCACCACGTGCTCTTCGAGGTCACTGGTCACTTCGTGATGCCGCTCAGCCATGGCCGGCTGGTAAATATCAACCAGTTGTCTCACCACATCGGAGAAGTCAACTGGGCCGCGATCCATGTGCAGCGCCCCGGCTTCCGCCTCCGCCAGATCCAGCGTGGTGTTCAGCAACTGCAAGAGCTTATCCAGCCCTTCGATCGCCTCCCCAACCGAGTCACGCCACTTCTCGTTCCCTTCATTACATAGTGCGGATTCGAGCGTTCCACGAATCAAGGTTACCGGGCTTTTCAGATCATGCGCGACCGCGCCGGTGACCGTGCGAAGCTGATTCACCGATGACTGAAGCCGGTCTAACATGCGATTAAAGGTCTTCGCCAATCTCGAGATTTCGTCCGAATTCATGGGCTCAGGCAACCGCTCTTGCAAGTCTTCGGTGCCAATTCGCGCGACCGTTTCCGTAATGCGTTCAACACGGAGAAGAGTACGACGTGCGCTCCAATAGGAGATTACGAAACCGAGCAGGAACATGCCGCCCCAGACCATGAGAAAACGACGGGCCAATATGTGCAGCAGATGCTTAGCGCCACGATCCGAGAGTCCTAGATAGACCGTTCTTCCGTTTTGCGCCTGGACAACGACTCGAAAAGTTTGCGGCCATCCTTCCACTGCTATGGATTTCGGAGCGCCCGGAGCTAGCTTCGCCCGTTGAATCGCGGTGACAAAAGCATCTTTGGAGCTTGGGCCGACCCACAACGGAGCTTCACTGTTATTGGGATCAGTTGCCAGGAAGAAGACAGAATTCAACCTTTCCCCGCGGGCATTGCGCTCATCCGGTACTTCCTGAGTCGCAAGCTCGGCCACTTCGCGAACGATCCTCTTGTACAGGTGATCGCTCGGAGTATCGGCCGAGACCTGCGCAAGAACCTCCGCTTCACCGGTAAGCCAGGTATCACTGCGCTGGCGGATGCCCTGAGCCACAAGGAAATAAACGATGGAGAACGCCACAGCGGTTCCGAGCGCGAACGCCAGCGTGGTCCAGATCGAAATCCGCCAGGCGGCGGTAGCGCGTAAATTCTTAGTCATTTTTGAGAACATAGCCAACCCCACGAATTGTGTGGATCAGCGGCCGCGGCGTGTCATGGTCCACTTTACTGCGCAGACGATAGATATGGACGTCCACCACGTTGGTGGCCGGATCAATCCGCATCCGCCAAACATGGTCCAAAATCATGGTACGAGTTACCACACGACCTTCGTTCCGGCAAAGATATTCCAGCAGTGAAAACTCTTGTGGAGTTAGTTGCAGCAAGTGATCGCCCCGTCGTGCTTCACGACGCACCAGGTCAAGCTGCAAGTCGGCAGCTTGCAAACGCACCGATTCATTCTGTGGAACCGTGGACCTGCGCAGAAGATTTCTCAGTCTCGCCAGCAGTTCCGGCAGCGCGAATGGCTTCGTGAGGTAGTCGTCTCCGCCCTGCTCCAGCCCCCGCACCCGCTCGCCCACTGAACGCCGTGCCGACAGGATCAAAACTGGTGCCGCACTACCTTGAGCGCGGCAGCGGGCAATCAAGTCCAATCCATCCATGTCCGGAAGGCCAAGATCGATGATGAAGGCATCGTGAATGCCTTCCAGGGCCATGGTCTCCCCAGCCTGCGCCGTGCTGGCCGTATCCACCTGGTATCCGGCCTCCTCCAGCGCGCGTTTCAGGAACTGCTGAATGGGTTCGTCATCCTCTACCACCAGCAATCGCATAGCAACTCCCTGCCAGTCCAAGACTTTACACCTCCAGGTGGGATGCAGGAAATAGGACCCAGAAAATTCCCCCAAACCAGCCGCGCTCATTCACTGCGGATGCCAGGTCATGTCCACGCGCACTGGCATTTCGTTCTTCACTCGTATCGTCAAGAGCGACGGTGGGTCGATCTTGAAATCGGAAAGTGTGGCCGGAATTGTCCCCGTGATGTGGGTCTTGCCGCCTTGCGTCTCCAGTTTAAAAGGAACCTGCTTGTACTCTGCAGTCTGGCCAGCAAACTGAATCTCCAAATCGGCGTTAACGGTCGCCGATGCGGCGGCCGATTCCGGCAAGCGCGTGCGTACCGTAACTATAGGGAACTCCGCGCCGCGCGTGACCTGAACCATATGCAGGTCGCGGTTGCTGTCCCCCGAATCAAACGATTTCACCGCTACCGCGATCAGGAAATCGCATTCTCCGGCGTGGCAAACGCCCTTGCCTCGCGCCGCATGGCTCACGCCTTCGGACTCATGCAGTGGGTGCGACACATGGTACGTCAGACTACTTTGTTCAAGCACCCACTGGCTATCCGATCCGCCAAACGCGGGCAACGCCAGAAGCACGAAGGCAAACAGTATTTTCTTGTTCATAAATTGTGCTTAGAATTTCACCGATACTGAAAGAAGAGCAGCCCCAAAGGCCCCGGCCGTTACGATAGCGACTGGTCCATGCGCGGAGGCGATGCCGTGAACCTTTTCCCCCTTGTTCTTTTCGTCGAAAGCCATAATCCCCAGGATGGGCGTCAAAATCATTCCCGGCCCATGTATCCAGGCCATGGCCTTGTGGAAACGGATGGGACCGCGGGTCTCGGTTCCAGGCACCCTGGGTGCGCGGATCGCATAGTACGCGGTGATGAAATACAAATCGCCCGTCAGCCCCCCAAGAGCCGTATGCAGATCGCGCGAGGCCGTGCTCGTGTTCTTGCCGCCGGCGTTGATGGAAGTGGCAACCGTGGCAATCAGCGGGACAGTCGTGATCAAACCCATCCGCTGATGGATCTTTAGCATGTGGGTTCGTTTGTCGAGCAACGCCTGCTCCCGCGGGTTTCCCTGAGTCTGCTCAGGAGAAATGCCTAGATCGGAAAGCGAAGGTGCCGTCGTCGTGCTAGGCGTCGTAATGCTGGACGGCGCGCTCGGCAAATTGTCCGGTGACGCTGCCGCTGGCTTTGCGGTGATTGGTTCGCCCGCCTCCAGCTTTTCGTCCACCACCGCCGTCCCGGTCCCACTGACGGTTGCCGAAGGAATCTCCAACGTCTTGAAACCCGCGGCCTCAATCTGCAGCCGGTAGTTGCCCGGTGGCAGGCCGTCAAACCTATAGTTGCCGTCCGTCCTAGTCGTCGTGCTCCGCGTCTGGCCATTGTCTACATTGTCCACAATTGTCACCATCACGGCGGCATTCGCAACCGCGTTGCCGGACGCATCCGTGACCCTGCCCGTCAACGCTCCCGTTCCAGCCGTCTGAGCGATCAGTGACGGCGCGAACGCTACGACCAGACAAACAAAAAAAACGAGGCCACGGACACCACTGTGCTGGTTGCGAAAGATCTTCCTCAACATCCTTCACCTCACCCCTTCCGATGGTGCCATGACCTCGTGTAGTTTGAGGGCTACAAAAACTAAGATATGTCCGCAACATTACCGTGCCTTTTCCGGAAGATGACAATTTGTTCATGAATCGCTGCTGATCAGGCGGCGAAAGTGGTTAACGGAAGAGTCTCGGTCATCGACAGCGTGCCAGGGAAGAGGCGGGTGCTGGATGCTACAGATGGGAATTTTTCTCTGGCGCCTGTTCACGTGCCGGTACAGTTTGACGAGCTCGCAATGGCAAGGGATGTGATTAGTAGCGACTAACTAACTGCCGGCGTTAGCCATCATTAACGCGAACAGCGCAGGCAGATAGATGATCGTAGCCTGCAGCAAGCGCCGAGCCGGCGGCTTCGATGCCGCCGCCGTCGCGGGCAGTTGAGGATACGCCATTCCCATCGACACACGGAATAGCGCCGCACCCATCAGAATCGCCCCAACCAGATACACGCGTCCCGCCATCCCCAACGCAACCGGCATAAGGCTCACCGGAATCAATGCTCCGGAATAGGCCAGAATTCGCCACACTGTTGATTTCCCGTCGGAATCCACCACCGGCAGCATGCGAATTTCGCCCTGCGCATAGTCCTCGCGATAGAGCCATGCGATCGAGAGAAAATGCGGAAACTGCCAAACGAACATAATGGCAAAAAGAATCAGAGTCTCGACTTCCAGTTTTCCACGCACCGCCGTCCAACCCAGCACTACCGGCATCGCTCCCGGAAACGCGCCCACAAATGTGCACACCGGAGATACTTTCTTCAAGGGAGTGTACGCCGCCAGATACACCAATGAGGTCAAGAATACCAATAACCCAGTTAGTAAGTTGGCATAGATCGTGAGATACGCCGAACCACCCAGAGTCAGCACCAATCCAAGCGTGGCCGCGTGGGCGCGGGTCATGCGACCCGAAGGCAAGGGCCGCAGCGCCGTCCGCCGCATCCGCGCATCCACGCTCGATTCAAGCACTTCATTCAGCGCCGCCGTTCCGCTCGAAACCAGCGCCACCCCAAACAGGGCATGGAACAAGCCCAGTGACCACGACGAAACGCCTAACCGGTGCGCGCCAAAGAAATAGCCGCACCACGCCGTAAGGACAATCAGAGTCGTAATTCGCGCCTTAGTCAGTTCGGCGTAATCGCGCAGCAGAGAAACAAATTTGTGCAACATGGCTCCCACACTCGCCCGTTTGTCCCTCCCGCCCCCATCCGGCAGTTCAGCTCAAACCGGCAGTCACTCGACAAATCCCCACGGAACACGCCAACCCCAAAAGACAGCATTCGTATCGCGCAATCTGTTCAATGTCAAGCCAAAATTTAGGCGACCCCGCCTCTCGCCCTGAGAGCCTCGCACCAAAACCCAGTTTCGACAACCAGCGACTTTGACAACCAGCGACGACAACTAGTGAACGCCCGCAGGACTGGAAACATTGCCTGCAGGGCTCGAAATATTGAACGTCTCGGGCGGATCAAAATAACAGCGATGCCAAAGCGCCGCGTCCGTCAACTTGCCGGCCTTCCATTGCTGCACCGTGGGCAGCGTTATGGCGATCATGCCGCCATCGACCGAATCGAAAATCAGCACTACTCCGGCGAGCTCCTGCGATTTCGCCGCCAGTTCTGCGTAGTTCTTGTCTAGCAAAGACTTGGCATATTCCAGCTTTGCTGACGCTCCGCTGTTCTTCTCGTCTTCCTGGACCTTTTGCACCGAGACGATTTTCACGCTCTTGCCCCGCAGTGGCTCCCAATCCCCCGGGAAGGTCGCAGTTTCCTCGCGCTTTACCAAGAACAGATCGGCCGCAACCGCTGCGCCCTTGGTGCCAGCCAGCGGAACGTCCGAAAAACCCTCCGGCATCTCCAGGCTCGTGCGCCAGATCCACCCCCGCGACAGGCCCGAAATCCGCACGTGAACCCAGTCCGCATTGAAATCCAACATCTCAAACTCATCGTGCGCGGTCGCCAGAAACAAAGTCTGCGCATTCAAACTCGGAGACGCGACTACCGGCGTTCCTGTTTTTTTGATCGCGACCAGATTCTTCGGATGCGCCTGATTCTTGAGCACCTCCTCCAAACTCGCCGCCTCCGCCTGCAAACTGGCGGCTGCCTGATCGGCAGCTTTGCTCTGCGAATTCTTCGTCTCCGCCAGTTGCTGACCCGACAGGCCCTGTTTCACTGAAGACGATAACGTGTGCCCGGTGTCCGCCAACTGGGGCATCGGTGCCGACTGAGGCATCGGCGCCGAAATGATAGGTTCCGCGTCGCCCTGGTTCGCAACTCCCTTTTCCCCAGTTGCTGGCCGCTTAGCCGCGGCCGTCGAAGGTGGGGCGGGTGCCGGAACGCTTTCGCTTGAACTTCCGCTGGAACTGACGCCCGAATTCGTCGCACCAGAACTGCTCGCAAGCAGGTCGGTTAGCTGGTCTAGCAGGTCGGACTCGAGTCGGCCATTTGAAGTCAGCAGTTGGTATCCCGAATGAGAGGGATTTGAATCCGTATACCAGGCCGTCAGCTTCGTGTTCACCCGCACCACCACTCCGTCCGACGCAGTCGGACTCACCTGCACGGCAGATTGGTAATAAGCCCGCTGATACTGGTTCAAAGGATGATTGCCGGGCAAAGCGAATCCTTCCAGCACCGGCAGCCGTCCGCGCATCGAGGGTTGCAACTCTTTCAGCGCTTTCTCCACCGCGCTTTTCGACTGGGGGTAGGTGCGCTCGTACGACCCGGCTTGCGGACTCGCCTGCGCCCCTCCGCTCTGCGCCGCGGCCACTAGAAGCACGATCCCGAGAAACGCGGACAACGCAACCCGAAAGAATCGCCGGGCGCATGGCAAAGTCGACAACGGCAAAGTACCGAACGGCCAACTAACCAATGGCGAACTAACGACGGGCCAACTAACGACTAGCCAGCTCCGCCCCGTCATGGCGCCTGCTCCAACTGGTCGCGTCGAATCCATCCGTGCTGCCCTTCGTGGGTTTCGACCCCGTACCAGTAAGGCGTTGCAATCTGAATCAGGACTTCGTCCCCAGGCTCCAGAGATTTCAGTTTGCTCGCAGTGTGGAACGGAGCGGACTGCAGCGGAGCCCCTGGCTTCTTGACCACACGCTCCACCTGACGGCGCAGATTAGCGACGTGTTGCTCCAGCGATTCAGCGCGCTGCTCGTTCGCCTCCACTTGGCCCCTCGTGCTCTCGTCATCCGTGTTTTCGATGGACGTCTCCGATGGCGGAGTGCTCAGGACAACCGTGTCGTCGCCCATGCCGAAGTTTTCCTTCGCCAAGCGCTCCTGTTTCGCGTGTAGAGCCTCCGCAGTTTCCTTTTTCACCAGCTCGAGCGCATCCAGGTGTTCCTGGATGTCCTTGTACTCGCTGCTTTCCACCGAGCCGTTCGATAAGTGGACGGTGTGCCGTGTATCCTCCACAAACAGAGCGTCAATGCGCAACACGGTATTTGCGATGCCTTGTGGCTGCACCACGTAGCGCACGGCCAGCGTCCCAAGATCGCCGCCGTCTTTGAAATTTCGCGGATCGAGCGCGTGCATCCGCAGCTTGTAGAAAACCTTCCCGCCCTCCGTCCACGCCGGAAAAACCGGCGTCGACGTGGCTGCGACCGCGCCCATCACGTATTGGTCCTTGTCGTATTCCTTGGTTCCCCGGATAATCGTATTCCCCGCCACGTCTTCCACCACCTGCGTCACTTCGCGCTCCGGCAGCGGAATATTGACGATCAGGCCCTCGCCATACGAAAGAACATTTTTTTCGCGGCCGTGCGAAGGGATTGCCGCCGCAATGAGAATGAGAACGAGAATGAAAACGAGTACGAGCAGAGGAAATGCTGCCGTTACTCTGAGATTGAGATAAAGTTCAGTTCCATGACACGCAACCCAACCATTCAGGCCCTTACCGCGAGAACTCTTGTCCCACATCACGACCGGCTCCGGTGCTCCTGCTGCAAGAGTCTCTTACGCTGGCATGATCGCTGTCAACTCCGCCTCTTGCCCCTGCCAGCACCATCCCGCAGCCGGGGTGCGATGTAAACAATTTGTAAAAACAGGTTGACAATCCCCCTTCCACTTCGTTACTATCCGGCGGCTGTGGGGTGGTAGGACCACTTAACCGCAAACTTTTGGGTCGTGCGCAGCAGCAATTGGGCCTTGGTGTCTATGCTTAATCGCTGCCCGCGTGCTTTTGTTTGCGTGTTTTGGGAAATTGCAAAAATTTGTGACCTTCGTCTGAGGAGTGCAGCATGCGTATGTGGGCGCAGTCTCATCTCTATCAGAAGCTGCCGCGGGCAAGTTCCGTCTTCGCCGCTGCTTTCGCGTTAATCTTTTTGCTTTTGGGCGCCAGCCAGTCGGCCAGCGCGTTGCCGGCCTTTGCCCGGAAATATGGGCTGCGTTGCTCGGCCTGCCACGAGTCGTGGCCCGCATTGAACAACTTTGGCCTCAAGTTCAAGGACAACGGCTATCAGTTGATGAACGATCGGGATGCTCCCATCTGGCAGAATCCCGGCTACTGGCCCGTGACTTTCCGTATCACTCCGATCTGGCACCGGGTGAGCAGCCTTAACCAGGTAGACGTCTACAATCCTACGACCGGAGCGATTACCGGTTCGACGGCCTATCGCATCACGTCGACCGGCTTCGACCTGAGCGGCCTTGACTTCCACACCGGTGGAACTCTGGAGAAGAACTTCTCGTTCTATGTGCTCCCGTCGTCGGACCCAACGGCATCGTTTCATTTTGAAACTGCCATGGCGCGTATAGATAACATCGCGAACAGCCCCTGGCTCAACATCAAGGTGGGTAAGTTCGAACTCAATAACCTGCTTTCTGAAAAGCGCATTTTGACGCTGACCGGTAACGGCGGCATTTATCAGACCTATCACTTCAGCCCGGTGAATGATGGGAACATCTACGGGCAAATGGGAGACAACCAGTTCGGCATGGAGTACTTGGGACACTCGCTGGACGATCGGACGCGTGTTTCCGCCTCCCTGCTCAGTTCGAACGATGGGAACGTGGGCTTGATTACCGGAGCCAACTCGTATAGCGGATTCTTTACCTTCGACCAGGCTATTGATACCGGCAAGCTCGGGGTGGATCGTCTCGGGATGTACGCCTTTGTAGGAGAGGCGGCAACCTACTATCTGACTTCCAGCGGTGCGCCCATCCCGGGTTCGGGAATCGGCAATAAGGGATTCAGTCGTGTGGGCTTCACCGGACAGTTCTACTTTGGCCCTCACTTTGACGTAAACGTAGTCACTCAGCACGGCGAGGATAACGTGTGGTTTGGGCAGGGTTATGGAAACGCAGTCAACCCAAGCAACGGAACCCCCTGCCCTGTGTCCGGGCCTTGCGGTCCAAACAATACGCCGGGAACTGTTCTTCCGGCGGGATCGCGAGCGCCCACATGGAACGGCTACACAGTCGAAGCTCGCTACTTATACAGTCCGCAGCTGATTTTCCTCGGCCGGTTTGAGGCGGAACGGATGTCGACACAAGCGACCCCCGGGACCCCGACCAACCTGGGAAATATCACCAACTATGTAATCGGCTACCGATACAACCCGTTCATGACCAGCCGCGCCGGCTTCGCCTATCACGGCGAATTCAACTTGTTCCACCAGGATGGTACCGGGCCTATTAACGGGCTCGGCAACACCACCAGCATAAACACCAGCGAGCTGTTGTTTGGACTTGACTTTGATTTCTAAAGAGGGGGATGACTGTGCTTACGAACTTACTCAAGTGTTTTCCATGGTTGAGCGTGGTTGTCGCTCTCTGTTTGCCCAACGCCGCGTATGCGCAGCTCACCACGTATCAACTGCAGGACTGGTTGAATACGCCGGCTGCGTCCAGTCACATTGGCAATCTGACCGGCGATGTCCACGCCGCCGCCTTGCCGTATCGGCGGTTCTGCGTCGGCTGTCACGGCAACCTGGGAGATGGCAACGGGGAGAACGCGGTGTGGTTTATTACCCCTATGTACGCCCAGCCGCGCAATTTCCAGTTGGCGATTTTCAAGTGCCGATCCACTCCGACCGGAACTTTGCCCACCGACCAGGATCTCTTCGATACGATTGGCCGGGGGATGGACCGCTCGAATATGCCTCAGTGGAATCCGTTGTCAAAGCAGGAGCGAGCGGATTTGGTTGCGTGGATTAAGCATTACTCGCCGCGCTGGCAGACGGAGAAGGCCGGCACTCCCATTCAAATCCCTCCCGAGCCGGAAATCACGCCAGAGCGGGTCAAGGCCGGGCAAGCAGTGTTCGCCAAGATGCAGTGCTACAAGTGCCACGGCGTGCAAGGTATGGCCAATGGCCCCTCGGCCTCCACGCTTACCGACGATCTCAGTCAGCCCATTTCGCCCTTCAACTTCACCGACGGTTCCAGACCGAAGTGCGGAAGCACCGACACGGATCTCTACCGGATTTTTATGACCGGCTTGGACGGCACGCCGATGCCGTCATTTGCAGACAACATTAAACCGGATGAAGCGTGGGACTTGGTGTTTTATCTGCGCACGCTGCAGCCCCACAACGCCTTCAACGCCAAAGAGCGGGAGATCGCCCACCAATTGGGGTTGAAACCGGTGGATCCAAATGCACCAGCACAGTAATTGGGAGGGTAACCCTTCCGAGCTTAGGAGAAAAGCCATGAAGCATACGTTCAACCGTGGGTTGGCCGCGATTCTAGCCACTCTGGTGGTGGTCGGTCTTTTAACGCGAGTGATGAACCAGAGGGCCAGTGCCGCTGGTGAAGGCAAGATCACCGGCACCGTCAAGTTTGACGGCACGCCCCCGCACATGCGCGGTATCGACATGTCGAAGGACCCCTACTGCTCCAAGGCGCACGCCAACGATCCGGCGGAAATGCAGACGGTCGTCGTCGGCAAGAGCGGGGGATTGGCGAATGTTGTCCTCTACATCTCTGAGGGTTTGAGTGCCGATGCAGCCAACGCGAAATCCACTCAAGTTCCGGTATTCGACCAGAAGAACTGCATGTACACGCCGCATGTGCTGGCCATGGACGCAACCCAGGAGTTCAAAGTCACCACCAGCGATCAGACGGCCCACAACATCCACCCGGAGCCCAATCCTCTTACCGGCAATATCCCGTGGAACCAGTCACAACCGCCAGGGGCTCCGCCCATCGTTAAGAGTTGGAAAACCCCGGAAATGATCCACGTCAAGTGCAATATCCATCCGTGGATGAGTGGATATTTTGCGGTGGTAAAAGGTCCGTACGCTACCACCGACGAGAATGGTTCCTACACCATCGAGAATGTGCCACCGGGGAATTACACGGTGACTGCGTGGCAGGAAAGTTTACCTGCTCAGACCCAGAAGGTGACGGTTGCGGCGGGCAAGCCGGCAACGGCTGACTTTACCTTTAAGGGGAAGTGAGTAGTTCTCCGGTAAAGAACAAATCCGGAGCTTCCCAATCCGCTTGTTTTCGACTCCGCAGTGACGGTCGTGAGCCGGAGATGCAGTGGAGCTTTTGGCGATGACACAGGAGGGCGCATGGAAACCGCAATCGGGGTATTCTCTTCGCGGGATAGTGCAGACGAAGGCGTAAAAGAACTGTTGCGACGTGGGGTACCGGAATCTTCCCTCGTGTTCTTGACGCGTTCGGAAAGCGAAGCCAAGACGGTCGGCAAGCAATTGGGAGCATTCACGGGGGGCTTTGTGGGAGGTGCTGCCGGCATGTCGGCCGGGGTGGCAGCCGCCACGCTGCTCCTTCCGGGGATCGGAGCGGTGTTTGCTCTGGGTTTTGGCGCTGCCGCGCTGCTCGGACTCGCGGGCGCGGGTGCCGGAGCGGCGACGGGAACCGCGGTTGTCAGCGATCCTGAGGCTCCCCAACCCACTAGCGCTGAGAAGTCTTCCGAGGATGTCGCCTTTTTCCGCGAGGTTCTCAAAGAGGGGCGCTCGCTGGTCGTGGTTCGCACCGAGTCGCAAGAGATTGCGACAACCGCTTGTGCGGTCCTCGATCGGCTTGCTCTTGGCATGCAAGGCGCCGCTCCGGTCAGGATGCAAACAGTTACTCGTCAGGTTGGAGCAGTGATCGTACTGGATGTCAGCGGAAGGATTACCCTCGGCGAAGGCAACGTCATGCTCCGTGAGATTGTGCGCGATCTGGCGGAGAAAGGAAACAAGCATATTGTCCTGAATCTGGGTGAGGTCGTGTACATCGACAGCTCAGGCATCGGCGAACTGGTGAAGGCTCACACGACCATTCGGAACAAGGGGGGCCAGCTGAAGCTTGCAAGCCTCAACCAGAGAATCCACGACTTGCTTCAGATCACGCGGCTGGCCAGCGTCTTTGATATCGAAAAGGACGAGGCTAGCGCGCTCAGGTCGTTCGGCGCCCAAGCGGCATGACCGTTATACCGCAGATGCCGGACACCTCCGTCGCGCAATTGCGCAGACGGCTAGCTTGTCGCGGTCGTTGATCCGGAGAAAAACGATTGGAAGCAGACTGGGCCAAAGCTCGATTCCTTTCAGCCAGCGGCCATGATGAGCAGCTTCATGGTTCAGGGCAAACGGTTCAGGGCAAGATGAACAAATCTTCATGAGCCGGTCAGATAATGTTCAGGTTGTTCAATTACGATACGCAGGCCGCACTCGTTAGTCGGCGTCAAAACGACTGGTTCTGAGGAATGCGACGGGCCGGATCTGGAAGCCGGCGGGAAGCGAGGCACCATGGCGAAATTCTTTGCGATCACCATCATCGTAATCGCGATCCTTTCCGCGATTCCTATCCTGCTACATACCTGGGAGGCGCCCGAGGACATCTCGACGCACGGCGCTCTGATTGACGAACAGATGTCGGAGACGATGGCCGAGGCTGGAATCTCCTTTCTCGCCGCACAGTTCGTTTTGGCGTTCTTCATCTGGAAGTTTTCCAACCCTGGTCCCGATGCCAAAATCAAGAAATTCCCCGGCGGCGCCAAGGGTTTGGTGATTGCTGCCTTTCTCGTGGTCGGCATCGAAGTTTTTGCCCTTGGAATCTTCGGGGTGAAGGCGTGGGCCAATGTCTACCTCACACCTCCATCTCCCAGCGCCATGCCGATCCAGGTCCAAGCCGGGCAGTTCGCTTTCTATTTCCGCTATCCCGGTCCGGATGGAACCTTCGGCCCGCTGCACCCGGAACTCATTAACGAGAGCACGCAGAATTTCTTTGGCCTCGACCTCGATCATGATCAGGATTCCAAAGACGACATCGTCACCGCCGAGATGGCGATTCCGGTCAACAAGGAAATTCATCTGCTCATGCATTCGAAAGACCTCGGACACTCTTTCTATGTGCGGGAGTTGCGCGTGCAGCAGGATTTTGTTCCCGGCTTGGATGTTTCTGTGCACTTCACCGCCACCAAGGTCGGCAAGTACGAAATTGTCTGCACCCAGCTTTGTGGCCTGGGACATTACAACATGAAGGCTTACCTCGAGGTGATGTCTCAGCAGGATTTCGATGACTGGCTGAAGAAGGAAGCGGCTCTGCAGTAGCTTTTCCCGTCCGCGTTTCACGCGCGAGTGGGATGACACGATTTTTTGAGGTGAGGATATGCACGACGTAGCAGCGCACCACGCTCCGACAAGTTTCATTCGGAAGCACGTCTTCAGTCTCGACCATAAGGTAATCGGCAAGCAGTATTACGGGCTAGCCCTGCTCGCCGC
>Ga0181523_10003109_pt1 | contig 15363 bp, 11 predicted proteins | sample PEATcosm2014_Bin_43_FD_119752 | JGI IMG/M metagenome (GOLD analysis project Ga0181523, IMG submission 119752) | Peatland microbial communities from MTU Mesocosm Facility, Houghton, MI, USA - PEATcosm2014_Bin05_30_metaG | ecosystem: Environmental > Terrestrial > Soil > Wetlands > Peat | place...
CAGGCACCGAAACGCCGACTGGATATGGCCGCTCGGGCAGCCGAAACGGTCGTAAAGATCGAGGTGGCGAAAGGCGGTATCAAGGTCGTCGCGCCAGAGCAGGCTGACCACGCGGCGGCCGAGCCAGACGCATTCCGGATTGCCGGCCGGGCCGTTGATCGCGCGCTGCGCCTCGGCATATTCGTCGACTTTTTGTGCGTCCTTGGCGGCGTCCTGGCCGGCCGGAGCTTGCTGCTCCGCGGGGTTGGGATTGCTGCTTTGGGCGAAAGCCGGGGAGAGGACTGGGGCGACGGGAACGAGGAGGCAGGCGGCAATACACAATCCGCCGACGACACTGAGCACTCGATACGACATGGTAGCCTTGGTTTGCTGGGCAATTTGAACTGGTAAACGGACGTTCCCCTCAACCATTCGGGCCGTTCGGTCGGCACTTCTTCGCTTGTTTACCGCCTTCTTGGCCACCGGATTGGGCCGCTATTGCGGCGGCCGATCCGAAATAGCCTCCAAGGCAAGACCCAACGAGAGAACACCCTAACTCCGTTCGTTTGTCCAGCGCGCGCGGTGAGACGCCCGACGGCGCGCCAACGCGCTTGGCATAGCCGTGCGGCAAGGCTAATGCGAAACGATGTCTCGTTCTCCCGGCGGAAATTACATCGGCGCAGCTATCGCGCATTTTGCCGTCACGGCGCTATCGATCGGCGCCGTGTGGTGGTGGCTCGGCGCGCCGATTCGTCTGCCGCCATCCCCGCTCGCCGATGGCGGCAAAGTTTATTGCGTGTCTTACGCGCCGTTTCGCGACGATCAGGATCCGCTCGTCGAAACCACGCATGTCGACGCGCAGCAGATCGACGAAGATCTGACTTTGCTGTCGCGTTACACCAACTGCGTGCGCACTTATTCAATCGAGAATGGGCAGGATCAAATCGCCGCCATTGCGCAACGCCACGGCATGAAGGTGTTGCAGGGGATTTGGCTGTCCAACAATGCGGAAAGAAACCGCCGGCAGATCTCGACCGTTGTCGCACTCGCCAAGAAGTATCCCGACGCCATTTCCGCCATCGTCGTCGGCAACGAAGTGCTGTTGCGCGGCGACCTGTCGGTCACCGACCTGGAGTCGCTGATCCGCGAAGTAAAGGCGCAGGTAGCTCAGCCGGTCACCTATGCCGACGTTTGGGAATATTGGCTGCGCTACAGCGACCTGGCGAACGCGGTCGACTTCGTCACCATCCACATCCTGCCGTACTGGGAGGACTTTCCACTGCCGGCGTCGCTCGCCGCAGCGCATGTCGACGCCATCCGCAAACGAGTCGCCGACGCCATCCCCAACAAGGAGATCGTGATCGGCGAATTCGGCTGGCCTAGCGAGGGGCGCATGCGCGAAGCGGCGCTCCCGTCACCGTCGAACCAGGCGCGCGTTATCGAAGAGACGCTGGCGCTGGCACAGCGGGAGAATTTTCGCGCCAATGTCATCGAGGCCTTCGACCAACCATGGAAGCGCCAACTAGAGGGCGCAACCGGCGGCTATTGGGGGATTTTCGACCGCGCCGGGCAGGCGCCTAAATTTAGTTTCACCGGCATCGTTTCAGATCACCCGCATTGGCGCATGCAGGCGGTTGCCGGAATTTTGCTCGCCGCGATCGTATTCGCCTGCGCCGGCATGGCCGGCCGCGGCAAGGATCGGCCGCCGCTGTTATGGCTGCGGATCGCAAGCATGACGTTCTTGCCGGCGGTCTTGTTCGGATGGGCGATCGAACGCGTGCCGATCGATGGTTTTACCGCGGGCGGGCGGCTACGCTTACTGGCCTTTGCGATCACGGCTGCGGCCGCGCCTATCGCCTGCGCGGCCGCCTGCGCGGCGGGCCGCGGATTGCCGACATTTGGCGCGGTGCTGTCGCGTTCGGCCAAAACGCAAGATGCAATCAGTCTCGCAGTGGGCCTGAGCCTGATCGCGCTGACCGTGCTATCGGTGCAAAGCGCGATCGGTCTGGTGTTCGACCCGCGCTACCGCGATCTGCCTTTTGCACCGCAGAGCGCCGCCGTCGTGCCGTTCCTGATGCTGATGTTTGCGGCGCCGCGTCAATCCGAAGTCGGTACCGGCGGAGCGCGCGCAATGGCGGAGATCGTCGCCGCGATCGTGCTCGCGCTGTCGGCCGGTTACATCGCCTTCAACGAGAGCTTCGCAAACTGGCAGGCGATATGGTTGTGCGCCGGCTTCCTCGGCCTTGCGGTCATTCTCTCGCGGGCGCGGGACGCGCCAGGCTGAGGATCAACAAGGCGACAGCCAGCGCCGCGAGATCGGCATTGTGCAGCACGATGCCGAAGCCCGCTGCCGCGAGTGCGACCGACACCAGCACGATCGACGGCCGTAGCAGGTTGAGCAAGGCGGCAACCAATGCAACGCCGCCGAACACGTCGTGATTGAATAGAACGATCGAGATCCGGAACGTGCTGCACAGCCAGGTTTGCAAGCCGCCCTGACAGGCAAGCTCCACATTCAGATTTTCAATCGCCATGTAACGAATGTAGAGCGCCTCGCCGACCGACAGAAAGGCGACGATCAAAAGCCAATTGGTCTGGCGTGCGGTCGGCAGAAAAAGTGGACGGCGCATGTGCTTGTCATCGAAGCCGCGGGCAAAGCCCGCGAACCCGGACTCTTAATCACAGAACGGGGAGAATTGTCACCCGAAATGGTCTCTTTCACCGAAGGGCGAGGCGCTGACCGTCGAATATCGTCGGCTGGCAGAACAGGCCCAACAGAGAGAGCTGGCCGCACAGCTGCGCCGCCGCGCCGGGCTGGGCGATCGGCCCGGCCACGAGCCGTAGCTCGATCCGGTTGCCGCGCGGCACTTCCCTGACGCTGACGATCGGCTCCAAACCCTCGAAAAGCTGCGGGTGAGCCGTGCGTATCGCGGCCCAACGCATGCGGAGCGCTTGGATGGTCAGGCCACTGCCGATGTCGACGGCGAACTCGGTATGCGAAAGTGCCGGCAGTGCGGCGTCCGCCGATGTTTTGATCGCGCCGGCAGGAGATACGGGGGCCGCGAACGGCAGTGCCGCCGGCGCCACTATGGACGCCGTGAGCGCCGCGGTGGCCGCCACGGACGGCCCATCCTCGGAGCGGCGGGTCTCATCGGCTTTGATCTGTTTGGTGATTGATCCGGTGACGTCATCCATATCGTGCTCGACGGCGGCGAGCCGCGAGCCGATCTGTTCGTCATTGGCCTTCAGTCCGCGCACGGCTTCCGCGAGACGCTGCGTCGCGGCCTGCGCGTCGAACGGCGGCGAAGCGACCTGCGTCGGGCGGTGAAGAACCAGCGCGATCCGCTCCCCGGCGACTTCGCTGCGGCTGGTAATGACGGCGATCAGCAAAGCGGCGGCGGCCGTCGCGCCCCAGACCATGACCTGCCGCAGCCCCGCCATGGTGAAAGTCGGCTTGGCAACGGCACGTTTGGCAACAAGGGGGGTCCCCATAAGCGGCCTCCGGGCGTGGGGTTCCGCTTTCAGAGCTTCCGCAAGATCGACCATGCTGCGCTCCGCCAGGTTCCAAACCGAACCAGTGAAAAGTCGAATCAGTGCTAAAAACTAGCAGATTCTGTCATTTGGAACGCCGCATTGAGCGCTTTGGCCGCAATATGCGGCATTTGCCGTCGTCGAATTCGCGGCTTTCGGCGACCCGGACGCTCAGCTAAGAGAACGCCGCGGAGGTTGCGATGGAGGCGCGGACGCGTTCTCGGACTTGCCTTGCGATCGTGTTGGCGGCCGGCGAGGGCACGCGGATGTATTCGGCGCGGCCCAAAGTGCTGCACACGATGGCCGGTCGATCGCTTCTCGCCCACGTCCTCGATGCCGTCGCCCAATCTGGCGTGACGGCGACCGCCGTCGTCATCGGGCCCGGACAGGACGCGGTCGCCGCTGAGGCGGGCCGCGTTCTCCCTAACGCCGCAACTTTCATCCAGCGCGACCGGCGCGGCACGGCGCATGCGGTGCTCGCGGCGAAGCCGGCCATCGACGGCGGAGCCGACGATATCCTGATCGTTTACGGCGACACGCCGCTCATTCGGCCGGCGACTCTGGCGCGGTTGCGGGCGCCGCTCGCCGGCGGCGCAGCGCTTGCGGTGCTCGGCTTTCGGCCCGCCGATCCATCGGGCTACGGGCGTCTCGTCATGAAGGGCGACGAGCTTGTCGCCATTCGCGAGGAGACCGACGCGAGCGCAAGCGAACGCGCGATCGCGCTGTGCAATGGCGGTCTCATGGCGCTCGCCGGCAACAGCGCGCTTGCCATCCTGGAGCGGATCGGCGACGACAATCGCAAGCATGAATTCTATCTGACCGATGCGGTCGAAATCGCGCGCGGCATGAAGCTGCGCGCGGTTGCGGTCGAAGTCGAGGAGGACGACGTGCGCGGCATCAACACCAAAAGCCAGCTCGCCGACGCGGAAACCGTAGCGCAGCAGCGGCTGCGCCGGGCCGCGCTCGATTCGGGCGTCACGCTGATTGCGCCGGAGACGGTATTTCTCTCGTCCGACACCAAATTCGGCCGCGACGTGGTGGTCGAGCCTTATGTGATCTTCGGCGAGAAGGTGACGGTCGAGGACGGCGCGGTGATTCATTCGTTCTCGCATCTTGCCGGCGCGCATGTCGGCAAAGGCGTTTCGGTCGGGCCGTTCGCCCGGCTGCGGCCGGGCACGCGGCTCGGCGAAGGTTCGCGCATCGGCAATTTCGTCGAGGTCAAAGAGGCGGTGATCGAGGCCGGCGCCAAGGCCAATCACTTGAGCTATATCGGCGACGCCTTCGTCGGCGCTAACGCCAATATCGGCGCCGGCACTATCACCTGCAATTACGACGGGGGCGACAAGCATCGCACCACGATCGGCAAGGATGCCTTCATCGGCTCGAACTCGGCGCTGGTGGCGCCGGTCGAGATCGGGGAGGGCGCCTATATCGGTTCCGGGTCGGTGATTACCGAAAATGTGCCGCCGGACGCTTTGGCGCTGGCGCGCGGCCGCCAAACCATTAAGGAAGGTTGGGCATCGCGCTTGCGCGGATTGAAATCGCTCGGCAGAAAAAAGGCCCATTCGCGCGATTGAGCGGGCGCGTCGGCGCCGCTGGCGCGGCAGCCGCCCGAATATGTCACGGAACGAAACGTTATTTGATTTTTGCTAGTAGTTTCCGTGCGCTTTAACGGTTAACGGGATAGTCGGTTCGCTGGCGGACGCGCGCCGCTACGCCGTCTGAGGAGAGCATCCACAGGGATGTGCGGCATCATCGGAATCATCGGGCAGGAGCCGGCGGCGCCGCAGCTCATCGAAGCGCTCAAGCGCCTCGAATATCGCGGCTACGATTCGGCGGGTGTTGCCACGCTGGAAGGCGGCAAGCTCACGCGCCGGCGCGCGGAAGGAAAGCTCAAGAACCTCGCCTTAAAACTCGCGCGCGAACCGCTTACGGGAACGATCGGCATCGGCCATACGCGGTGGGCCACGCACGGCCGCCCGACCGAGAACAACGCACATCCGCACGCCACCGACAAACTTGCGGTCGTGCATAACGGCATCATCGAAAATTTCAGCGAGCTGCGGCGTGAGCTCGAAAAGAAAGGCGTCAAATTCGCCACCGATACCGACACCGAAGTCATCGCGCAGCTCGTCACCGCGGAGATGAAGCGCGGCGCGTCGCCCATCGCCGCGGTCAAGGCGGCGCTGCCGCGGTTGCGCGGCGCCTTCGCGCTCGCCTTTCTGTTTGCCGGCGAGGACAACCTTTTGATCGCCGCCCGGCAGGGCTCGCCGCTCGCCATAGGTTTCGGCGACGGCGCCATGTATGTCGGCTCCGATGCGATCGCGCTGGCGCCGTTCACCGACACGGTGAGCTATCTCGATGACGGCGATTGGGCGATTGTCACGCGGGGCGGCGCGGAAATTCATGACCGCGGCGACAAGATCGTGCATCGCGCGGTGCTGAAATCGCAAGCCTCGGTGCTGCTGATCGACAAGGGCAACCATCGTCATTTCATGGCGAAGGAGATCTACGAGCAGCCGGAAGTCGTCGGCCATACGCTGGCGAATTATCTCGACATGACGGCCGCGCGCGTGGCGCTGCCTTTCGCTTTGCCGTTCGATTTCCGCGCGCTCAATCGGATTTCCATCGCCGCCTGCGGCACCGCTTATTACGCCGGCATGGTGGCGCGCTATTGGTTCGAGCATTTCGCGCATCTGCCGGCCGAAGTCGATATTGCGTCCGAGTTCCGCTATCGCGACGTGCCGCTCGAGACCGGCAACCTCGCGATCTTCGTCTCGCAATCCGGCGAGACGGCGGACACGCTGGCGTCGCTGCGCTATGCGCGCGCGCACCAGCAACACGTGCTCTCGATCGTCAACGTGCCGACGTCGAGCATCGCGCGCGAAAGCGATATCGTCATGCCGACGCTCGCCGGGCCGGAAATCGGCGTGGCCTCCACCAAGGCGTTCACCTGCCAGCTGGCGGCTCTTGCGGCGCTGGCGATTGCCGCCGGTCGCGCGCGCGGCGTGCTCACCGAGAGCGACGAGAAGGAGCTGGTTCACGCCCTGATCGAGATACCGCGCCATTTGAACGACGCGCTGGCGCTTGAACCGCAGATCGAGCACCTGGCGCGGGATCTCGCGAAATGCCGCGACGTGCTTTATCTCGGCCGCGGCACCAGCTATCCGCTCGCGCTCGAGGGCGCGCTCAAGCTCAAGGAGATTTCCTACATCCATGCCGAAGGTTATGCCGCCGGCGAACTGAAACACGGCCCGATTGCGCTCATTGACGAGAACATGCCGGTGATCGTGATCGCGCCGCACGACAAGGTTTTCGAAAAGACCCTATCGAACATGCAAGAGGTCGCCGCGCGCGGCGGCCGGCTGATCCTGATGACCGACGCCGCAGGCGCCGAGGCGGCGCAGGCGGCGGACGGCCAGTCGCTGACGACGCTGACTTTGCCCGCGGTGCATCCGGCGGTAGCGCCGCTGGTTTATGCCGTGCCGGTGCAGCTCCTCGCCTATCACACCGCCGTCGTCATGGGCACCGACGTCGATCAGCCGCGCAACCTTGCCAAATCGGTGACGGTGGAATAGACGCCGCGTCCCGGCGCGGCGCCGACGCTGTGCCGGTGTGGTGCAAATCTTGCACTCGCCCATATATTACTTCGACAGCGGGCAAGGACGGGCGAACCGATGACCAGCGACAACGATCCAAAAACCGGACCGTCGGCGAGCGCGGCCAAACCGTCGCCGAGCTTCATGAGTCGGATCCGCACTTATTTCCTAACAGGCCTGATCGTCGCCGGACCGGTGGCGGTGACGGTGTGGCTGATCTGGTGGTTCGTGACCTGGGTCGACAATCTGGTGCGACCGGTCATTCCGGTGGCGTACCGGCCCGAAACCTATCTACCGGTGAACATCCCGGGCACCGGCTTGATCGTCGCGTTTGTGGCGCTGACCTTGCTCGGCTTCCTCACCGCGAATTTGATCGGCCGCAAGCTTGTCGATTTCGGCGAGAGCCTGTTGGGCCGCATGCCAATCGTGCGGCCGATCTACCGCACCGCCAAGCAGATTTTCGAGACCTTGTTTTCCAAATCGGATTCCAGTTTCCGCCGCGTCGGCCTGGTGGAGTTTCCTTCGCCGGGCATGTGGTCGCTGGTGTTCCTGACGCAATCGCCGAGCGCGGAAATCTCCGACCGCCTGCCGGCGACGGAGCACGTCTCGGCGTTCATGCCGTGCACGCCAAATCCGACGACCGGTTTCTTTTTCTATGTACCCAAGCGCGACGTCATCGATCTCGATATCACGGTCGAGCAGGCGATGACGTTGATCATGTCCGCCGGCATGGTGCAGCCCGGCGGCGACGCCCAAGCGCAAGGCAAGCTCGCGGCGCTCGCCGAGACCGCCCGCGCCGCGCAAGCCGCGCGCAAGGCCGAGCCGACCGCGGTCAAATAACAAGCGCTATCCCGCGTCCAGCAGTCTGATCGCCTCATCGCGCGCGAACAGATAGAGCAGATCGCGCAAGGCTTCGCCGCGCGGCGATTTCAGCTTCGGGTCGCGGGTCAGCACAAGCGTCGCGTCGTCGCGCGCCGCCGCAAGCAGCTTGGCGTGGAATTCGAGCCGGGCGATGCGGAAGCCCGGTTCGCCGCTCTGGCGCACGCCGAGCAGGTCGCCTTCGCCGCGCAGCTTTAGATCTTCCTCGGCGATGCGGAAGCCGTCCTCGGTCTCGCGCAAAATCGCCAGCCGCGCTTTCGCGGTCACGCCGAGCGGCGGCTTGTAGAGAAGGATGCAGGTCGAGCGCTCGGCGCCGCGGCCGATGCGGCCGCGCAATTGATGCAGTTGCGCGAGCCCGAACCGTTCGGCGTGCTCGATCACCATGACGCTCGCTTCGGGCACGTCGACGCCGACCTCGATCACCGTCGTCGCTACGAGGAGCCGCGTTTCGCCTTTGGCGAAGCGCTCCATGGCGCGATCTTTCTCGGCGCCGCGCAGGCGGCCGTGGACGATGTCGACGGTATCGCCGAAGCGCTTCTGCAAGGCCGCGTAGCGTTCCTCGGCGGCGGCGAGATCGATGCTTTCGGATTCCTCGACCAGCGGGCAGACCCAATAGACGCGGCGGCCGGCGTCGAGCGCGCGCGCCACCGCCTCGATCACTTCGGCCAGACGATCGAGCGGCACCGCGCGCGTATCGATCTTCTGCCGGCCGGCCGGCTTTTCGCGCAATTCCGAAATGTCCATGTCGCCGAAATAGGTCAGCACCAGCGTGCGCGGGATCGGCGTCGCGGTGAGGACGAGAAGATCGACCGCCTCGCCCTTGCGCGCCAAAGCGAGCCGCTGGTGCACGCCGAAGCGATGCTGTTCGTCGACGACCGCCAGAGCGAGATCGCGGAACGCGACGTTCTCCTGGAACAGCGCATGGGTGCCGACGATCAGATCGATATCGCCGGCGGCAAGCGCTGCCAGAATGTCCTCGCGCTCGCGCCCGCGCTCGCGGCCGGTGAGGATGGCAAGCCGGATGCCGGCCGCCTTCGCCAACGGCGCGATGGTGGCGAAATGCTGGCGCGCCAGGATTTCGGTCGGCGCCATGAAGGCTGCCTGCCGGCCGGCCTCGATCACGTGCGCGGCGGCGAGGAGCGCGACCACGGTCTTGCCGGAGCCGACGTCGCCGTGCAGCAGGCGGAGCATGCGCTGCGGCTGCGCCAGATCGGCGGTGATGTCGGTGACGGCGCGGGCTTGCGACGGCGTCAACGAATAGGGCAGCGCCGCGACGAGACGCGCGCGAAGCCTGCCCTCGGCCGAGCTGCCGCGGCCGGCGCGGCTGCGCATATGCGCGCGCAACAAAGCGAGCGCGAGCTGGCTCGCCAGCAATTCGTCGTAAGCGAGCCGCGACCACGCCGCGCTGTCCGGCTTGATGTCGTCGGGCGTTGCGGGACGATGCACGCCGCGCAGCGCGTCGGCGAAGCCCGGATAGGCGTTGCGCTTGCGCCATTCCGCGTCCTGCCATTCCGGCAGCGCCGGCAGCCGATCGAGCGCCAGGTCGAGCGCCTTGCGCACCTGGTTCGGGTGCAGCCCTTCGGTGAGCGGATAGACCGGATCGATCAGCGGCAGCTTGGCAAATCCCGCCGCGTCGACCACGCGGTCGGGATGCAGCATCTGCAGATGGCCGTCGTAGAGCGTCGCGGTGCCGGACACGTAACGCAGCGCGCCTTCGGGCAACAGCTTTTCCAGGTAATCCTGGCGGGCGTTGAAATAGGTGATCATCAGCGTGTTGGTGTCGTCGCTGGCGTCGATATTGTAGGGCGCGCGCGGCCGGTTCGGCGGCGGCGGGCGGTGGCGGTCGATGGTGACCGCGACGGTGACGATGGTGTCGGGAACGACTTCGGAGAGCTTCGGCTGGTTGCGCCGGTCGACGAACCCGGTCGGCAGGTGAAACAACAGATCGATGACGCGCGGCGGCTCGCCGTCGCGGCCGACGAGCCGGCCGAACAGCTTTTCCAGCTTCGGCCCGATCCCGGGCAGCGCCGAGAGCGAAGCGAAAAGCGGATTGAGGACCGGCGGGCGCATTGTCTCTCGTCATTCCGGGGCGCCGCAAAACGGCGAGCCCGGAATCTATAATCACGAAATGAGCAAGATATGCACGGCCTGTGGTTATGGATTCCGGGCTCGCGGACTTGCGTCCGCGTCCCGGAATGACGGCTGACATCTTCGTACTCACCCTCTATATACCGCACGCCCGGCCGCGTCCGGGCTTTCGGCGTTTGGAGACGGCATGACGGAGCGATCGAGCGAAGGACTGGATGTGCGCCGCCGCCGGCTGTTGTTCCGGGCGTGGCGGCGCGGCGTGCGCGAGATGGACCTGATCGTCGGCCGTTTCGCCGACGCCAATATCGATAAATTCGACGCGACTTCGCTCGACGATTTCGAGCGGCTGATCGAAGCGCCCAACGCCGAGCTTTATGCCTGGGTGGTCGGCGATGAAGCAGCGCCGCCAAATTACGACACCGCGGTGCTGCGGCAGTTGATCGGTTTTCATAACAGTTCGGATCGCGCGGCCGGGGCGGGACCGAAGGGCCCCAAAGCGCAATGACCGCGCACATCCCCCGTCCGTGGCTGAAATCGCCGGCCGAGCGGCTCGCGCCCGGCCGGGTGCTGACGCTCGCCGGTATTGCCGATGGCGCTGAAGGCCTGGTGATCGCCGATCTCGCCCGCGCGATTGCCGCGGGGAATAAGCCGCCGGCGATTTCGATCGCGGTGGTTTGCCGCGACGGGGCGCGCATGGCGACACTGTCGCGCGCGCTCGCCTTCTTCGCCCCCGACATCGAGGTGCTGGAATTCCCGGCCTGGGATTGCCTGCCTTACGACCGTGTCTCGCCGCACGCCGCCGTGGTGGCGCAGCGCATGATGACGCTCGCGCGGCTGGCGCGGGTCAAAGGCCGCGAGCATCCGGCCGTGCTGCTGACCACCATCAATGCCGCGCTGCAGCGGGTGCCGGCGCGCGAGCTGATCGCCAAACAATCGCTCTCGGCCGCGCCGGGCAACATACTGCCGATGGCCGGCATCACCCAATGGCTCGATCTCAACGGCTTCAACCGCGCCGCCACGGTTCGTGAAGCGGGAGATTATGCAGTGCGCGGCGGCATCATCGATCTGTTCGCGCCCGGCATGGATGAGCCGGTGCGGCTCGATTTTTTCGGCGACACGCTGGAATCGATCAGGAGCTTCGATCCGGAGACGCAGCGCACCAATGCCGACCTGCGCGCGCTCGATCTGGTGCCGATGGCGGAGTTTCAGCTGACCTCCGACACCATCCGGCTGTTCCGCACCGGTTACGTCGCGGCGTTCGGCGCCGCGGGCCCCGACGACCTGCTCTATGAAGCGGTCAGCGAAGGCCGCCGCTACGCCGGCATGGAGCATTGGCTGCCGCTGTTTCACCAGCGCATGGAAACGCTGTTCGACTATGTCGAGAACAGCCCGCTCGCCATCGAGCCGCTGGCCGAAGAAGCCGCCCATGAGCGGCTGGCGCAGATCGCCGACTATTACGAGGCGCGCAAGGAAGCGCTCGATCATTCCGGCGGCGGCGCGCCGTATAAGCCGTTGCCGCCGGACCGGCTTTATCTCGCCGAAGCCGAATGGCGCGCGCGCCTCGACAAATCGGCGCTGGCGCGGCTGACGCCGTTCGCCGCCCCCGAAGCGGCCAATGTCATCGAGGCCGGCGTGCACGCCGGCCATAACTTCACCGCCGAGCGCGCCACCCCCGGCGCCAATGTGTTCGAGGCGGTGACCAAGCACGTCCATGCGCTGCAGGCGTCCGGTAAGCGCGCGCTGGTCGCGCTGTGGAGCGACGGCTCGCGCGAACGCATGTCGCATGTGCTGGCCGAGCACGGCCTGGTCAATCTGACGCCGGTCGCGTCGTGGCCGCAGGCGCTTAGCTTACCGCGCCACGAGATCGCGCTCGCCGTGCTCGGCCTCGAATCCGGTTTCGAAACCGCTGACGTCGCGCTCGTCACCGAGCAGGACATTCTGGGCGAGCGGCTGATCCGCTCGCGGCGGGCGAGCAAGCGCGCCGACAATTTCATCGCCGAAGTGACGAGCCTTGCCGCCGGCGATCTCGTCGTCCACGTCGATCACGGCATCGGCCGCTTCATCGGCTTGCGTCCCATCGAGGCGGCCGGCGCGCCGCACGACTGCCTCGAAATCCATTATGCCGGCGGCGACAAATTGTTCCTGCCGGTGGAGAACATCGAGCTTCTGTCGCGCTACGGCTCGGAGGAGGCCGGCGCCGAGCTCGACAGGCTTGGCAGCTCGGCGTGGCAGACGCGCAAGGCGCGGATGAAAAACCGCATCCGCGAAATCGCCGGCGAACTGATCAAGGTCGCCGCCGAGCGGCAATTGCGCGAGGCGCCGCGGCTTGCGGTCGGCGCCGGCCTCTACGACGAGTTCTGCGCCGGATTTCCCTACGAGGAGACCGACGACCAGGATGCCGCCATTGCCGCCGTGCTGAAGGATATGTCGTCCGGCCGGCCGATGGACCGGCTGGTCTGCGGCGACGTCGGCTTCGGCAAGACCGAAGTGGCGCTGCGCGCCGCCTTCATCGCCGCGATGAATGGCAAGCAGGTCGCGGTCGTGGTGCCGACGACGCTGCTCTGCCGCCAGCATTTCAAAACGTTTTCCGATCGCCTCAAAGGCTACCCGGTCCACGTCGCGCAGGCGTCGCGGCTGGTTTCGGCCAAGGAGCTCGCCAGCGTCAAAAAGGGCCTCGCCGAGGGCGGAATCGACATCGTCATCGGCACCCATGCGCTCCTCGGCAAGGCGATCAAGTTCAAGGATCTCGGCCTGATCGTCGTCGACGAGGAGCAGCATTTCGGCGTCGCACATAAAGAGAAGCTCAAGCAGTTGCGGTCCGAGGTGCACGTGCTGACGCTGACCGCGACGCCAATCCCGCGCACTTTGCAGCTCGCGCTGTCCGGCGTGCGCGAAATGTCGATCATCGCCACGCCGCCGGTCGATCGGCTTGCCGTGCGCACCTTCGTCTCGCCGTTCGATCCGGTCACGGTGCGCGAGGCGCTGCTGCGCGAACGCTATCGCGGCGGCCAGGCCTTCTATGTCTGCCCGCGCATCGAGGATCTGGCCGACGCCAAGAGCTTCCTCGACAAAACCGTGCCGGAAGTGCGCGTCGCTGTCGCCCACGGCCAGATGCCTGCCGCGGTGCTCGAAGACATCATGTCGGCGTTCTACGACGGCAAGTTCGACGTGCTGCTCTCGACCACCATCATCGAAAGCGGCCTCGATATCCCGAACGCCAATACGCTGATCGTGCATCGCGCCGACATGTTCGGGCTGTCGCAGATCTATCAGCTGCGCGGCCGCGTCGGCCGCGCCAAGCTGCGCGCCTATGCGCTGCTCACGCTGCCGGCCGCGCGGAAAATCACGGCGCAGGCCGAGCGCCGGCTCAAAGTGCTGCAATCGCTCGACACGCTCGGCGCCGGCTTCCAGCTCGCTTCCCACGATCTCGACATCCGCGGCGCCGGCAATCTCTTGGGCGACGAGCAATCCGGCCACATCAAGGAAGTCGGCTTCGAGCTTTATCAGCAGATGCTGGAAGAGGCGGTGGCCTCGATGAAGGCCGGCATTTCCGGTCCGGTCGCCGACAAATGGTCGCCGCAGATTACCATCGGCACGCCGGTGCTGATCCCCGAAGATTACGTCACCGACCTGCCGGTGCGGCTCGCGCTCTATCGCCGCCTCGCCGAGATCGAGGACGACCGCGACATCGAAGCCTTCGGCGCCGAGCTCGTCGATCGATTTGGCCCATTACCGGAAGAAGTGGAATACCTTTTGGCGATCGTCGCCATCAAATCGCTGTGCCGGCGCGCCAATGTCGAGCGCATCGAAGTCGGGCCGAAGGGCGCCGTGCTGTCGTTCCGCGACAATATCTTCCCCAATCCCGAAGGGCTGATCGCCTATATCGGAAAGCACCCCGAAGGCGCCCGCGTGCGGCCGGATATGAAGGTGGTGTTCTTCGACGAGTGGGACACGGCGGCCGAACGCTTGAAGGGCGCGACGGGGATTTTGCGGACGCTGGTCGGGATCGCGGAGAAGGGGAAGAAGGCGGCGTGACGCCTAAGGCCGTAGGGGCGGCCCTTGTGGCCGCCCGCGAGCCTCACATCTCGACACGCAGCGGGTTTTCCCCATCGAATTCCCAACGCAACGGGTTTTCCTCGATGTAACGGCGAATGCGGGCTAAATCCGGCGCATCCCGAATGATGTGTTCAAAGTAATGGCGCTGCCACATTCGGCGACGAGCGAAAATCACAACATCTCCTTATTTCCGGCGCGCCCGGGTCTCAAACAACTGTTTGAATTTCAATCACACGTTTGATAATGCGCGGCAAAGCGCTTCAAGCGGCGGATTAAGAGGCGAACCATGTTGGCGATACAGAACTCGTTGCGGCCGGCCGGCAACCCGATCACGGCCGGGCCGTGCTGCCCGAACTGCGGGCGATCGATGCATCTGGCGCGCACCGCGCCGCGATGCGAGGGCCTGTCGGACCTGCACATCTATCGCTGCGGCGAATGCGGCGTGTCGCTGACCGAAGCGGCCGACGGCGGCGCGGCGGCCTAACGCAGGCCGACCAGACGCGCTCATCGCGGCTGAACAGCGTCGCCGTGAGGGTCGCGGCGCGCGATGCGGGTTCAACGATCGCGGATTTAGGCCGATTCCGGCCGGTCGAGCCCGAATAGCGCGGCGTAAGCCTCGGCCATGGCGGCCGAGAGCGAGTAATTCCGGGTCTGATTGCAGGCGACGCACAGAAATACGGTCCGCCGCATCTCCGGGGCCTGGGGATGCGGCAGCGCTGTCACATAGGCCATAGCGGCGCGGCATCTCGGGCACGGCGCCGTAAGGTCTTTCGCCGCGTCCTGCGCAGGTTTTTGCTCAGTCTCTTGGCCAGTCGTTTGGGTCATGCGCCAAATTCTTGGTCATGCGCCAGTCGTGCGGTTATGCGCCAATCGTTCGATTATGCGACATGGCGGCAGAACCGCCCATTCCTTACCGGAATATGATTGAGGCTTGGTTGATCCCGGCGTGCACTTCCCGGTTGCAGTGCGGCAAAACGGGAAAATCGGCCGCGCCGGGGCCGGGCCGCGCGAGCCTGTCCGTCTCCGTTATGGAGACACTCGCTTGACATCCGTCTCCAAGTCAGTTACATATTGGCAGTGAATCAAATCTCGCCCCAAGGGACGCCGTCCGGGTGATGCCGGGCGGAAAGGGGCGAGTGCGGTGCCCGCGGGCCAAGCCTCATCAGCTCGGCTCCCGGGCGGTCCGGGCATCATGTCTGCCGGCATTACGACCGGCGTGCGAGGTGCGTCG
>Ga0181523_10003110_pt1 | contig 15362 bp, 16 predicted proteins | sample PEATcosm2014_Bin_43_FD_119752 | JGI IMG/M metagenome (GOLD analysis project Ga0181523, IMG submission 119752) | Peatland microbial communities from MTU Mesocosm Facility, Houghton, MI, USA - PEATcosm2014_Bin05_30_metaG | ecosystem: Environmental > Terrestrial > Soil > Wetlands > Peat | place...
CGCTCATCCGCGAGCAGGACGCGGTACGCGTGGTCGAATGGATTGACGAAGCGGTGCAGGCTGGAGCCAAGCTCCTATGTGGCGGCAAGCGCAAAGGCGCGCTGGTGGAACCGACGGTGCTCACCGACACATCGCCGAACATGCGCGTGAACTGCGCTGAAATTTTCGGCCCTGTGGTAACGGTCGAGTCGTACGAGACGTTCGACGAGGCCCTGAGCACCATCAACAATTCGGTTTACGGGCTGCAAGCCGGGATCATGACGCACGATGCGCGGCTCATCCAAACCGCGTTTGAGGAGCTCGAGGTTGGCAGCGTTATCGTCGGCGATGTTCCCACTTTTCGTGTCGACCAGATGCCGTATGGAGGTGTGAAGGATTCCGGATTAGGCCGTGAGGGCCTTCGGTACGCGATTGAAGACATGACCGAGCGCAAGCTGCTGGTCATGGCGCTGCGGTGATCTGCCTGCCCGGTTGCTGGTCACGGGTGGAGCACGCCTTTCAGGCGTGCATAATAAAGGTCCGGTGAGGAAATCGGCTTCAGCCGCTGAGGTAATGGTCAACAAGGAGTTACCTCAGCGGCTAAAGCCATCCGAATGTGGGTTAGTTCAATGCACCGCTGAAGCGGTGCTCCACCCTCGCATGTCGATGTTTCTAATTCCTGTCGCTACGGAGAAAGGCTGCAACCCTGGACGTCCATCAGCTCTCCCGTCCGCTTGTGTCCGAACGGCTGACAGCTCGCTTCACGTCAGTTTGCGATCTGAACCAGTCCCTTCAAGAAATCATCAATCGACTTCGCGGCTTTGCGGCCGGCGCCCATCGCCAGGATCACCGTTGCGCCGCCAGTCACAATGTCGCCGCCGGCGAAGACGCCTGGCTTTGACGTTGCCAGCGTGTCGTCGTTGGCGGAGATGTAGCCTCGCTTGGTGGTAGCCAAGCCAGGCGTGGTCGACTGAATCAGTGGGTTAGCCGATGTGCCCGCCGCAATGATGGCAACCGAGCATGGCGCAACGAACTCCGAGCCCTTGATCGGAACGGGACTGCGGCGGCCCGAATCGTCGGGCTCGCCAAGCTCCATGCGGATGCAGCGTACCGACGTGAGATTCCCCTTCTCGTCGCCGAGGAACTCCACCGGATTCACCAGCATTTCAAAATGCACGCCTTCATCTTTCGCGTGGTGGACTTCTTCCACACGGGCGGGCATCTCGATTTCAGTCCGGCGATAGTAAATGCTGGCGCTGTGCGCACCCAAACGCAACGCGCTGCGCACCGCATCCATGGCGGTGTTTCCGCCGCCTACCACGATCACGTCGCGGTCTTTGCACGGATAGAGCGGCTCGTCGTATTCCGGGAAACGATAGGCGCGCATCAGGTTCACGCGCGTCAGGAACTCATTGGCCGAATAGATACCGTTGAAGTGCTCGCCGGGTACGTTGAGGAAGCGCGGCAGCCCAGCCCCGGTCGCGATGAAGAGGGCGTCGAAGTCTTCCTCGTTCATCAACTCGTCGACGGTGACCGTCTTGCCGACGACAACGTTGGTCTCGAACTCCACTCCGCGACGGCGCAGCACATCGATTTCGTGGCGCACAATCTCCTTAGGAAGGCGGAATTCCGGAATGCCATATACCAGCACGCCCCCGAGCTCATGCAGCGCCTCGAAGACATGGACTTTATGTCCCATCTGAATGAGATCGCCGGCGCAGGCCAGACCCGCGGGGCCGCTGCCGATGATGCCAACTTTCTTGCCGGTGGGAGGCGCAGTCTTCGGCAAACCGAATTGCCCAGACTCCCGCTCCCAATCGGCCACGAAGCGCTCCAGGTAGGCGATACCAACGGGCTCGCCCTTCTTGCCCAGCACGCAGCCGGATTCGCATTGATCTTCCACCGGGCAAACGCGGCCCGTGATGGCAGGCAGCGCATTGTCTTCGCGCACTTTGGCAGCGGCGCCAAGATAATCCTCCGCCAGAATCAGATCGATGACCGCACGCACATCCACCGACACCGGACACTTCAGGACGCATCCCGGCTTGGGACACTCGATGCAGCGCAGCGACTCCTGGCGCGCCAGCTCGGGCGGAAATCCCAGATTCACTTCCTGGAAGTTGTGGGCGCGAACCTGCGCATCCTGCTCGGGCACGCGCTGGCGTGGCAACTTGGAGCGCGCTTTGTTGGGCAGGGGGTTATGGGTAACTTTAGTCTGGGTCGCATCACTCATTGGTCACCCCCACCGCTTCAGCGGCGCACTCATGCTTATGATTTTTTCGGCGAAGCCTGTCCAACTCGCCCTCAGGATCAGCCTGCAACCGGTCGATACTCACCTTCTCCTGCTCGCGATACATGTTGTTGCGCTGCATCAGAACCTCAAAGTTGACCTGGGTGGCATCGAATTCCGGTCCGTCCACGCAGGCGAATTGGCTGCTGTCGTTGACCAGAACGCGGCAGCCGCCGCACATTCCGGTGCCATCCACCATGATGGAGTTCAGGCTGACGATGGTCTTGATCTTCTCCGGGCCGGTCATCCTGGCCACGGCGCGCATCATCGGCACCGGGCCGACAGCCAGCACGTAATCCACTTTGCCAGCGGCCATAACTTCTTTCAGCTTGTCCGTCACCAGTCCTTTGGTACCGTAGCTGCCATCATCGGTGACGACGTGGGTTTCGTCGCTGACCACGCGGACCTCGTCTTCCAGCACCATCAGCTCTTTGCTGCGCGCGCCCACGATGGAGATGACCTTGTTTCCGGCGCGCTTCAGCTCGCGAGCCGTGGGGTAGGCCATCGCCGTGCCGACGCTGCCGCTGACGATCACCGCTGTGCCGAAGTTTTCGATCTCTGAGGGCTTGCCGAGCGGACCGACGACGTCGAGGATCGAGTCACCCGCCTCCAGCATGCTGAGCAGCATCGTTGTCTTGCCGATGGCTTGCACGACGATGGTGACGGTGCCGGCCTCGGGGTTGGCGTCGGCAATGGTCAGCGGGATGCGCTCACCGCAATCGTCCAGCCGTACGATTACAAACTGCCCCGGCTTTTGCTTCTTGGCGATGCGGGGAGCCTTGATGACAAATAGCTTGATACCTCGCGCCAATGGACGCGCTTCCACGATCTCGTACACGGGTACCCTCCACATTTGATTCTGCTGGGGTATGTACATACAGTCTGTGGCGTACGTCACAAGGCAGGCGGACATGGCGCACAAGCTCCGGCACGGTGCCGGGGGCGTGTGATGGGTGTGGACTTGACGAGGCCCAACCTGGACCGAGCGCCATTGTTATACTTCCATCCTGATGCTCAAGGAAATCCTGGAAGAAGGCCGAGTCCTTACCGATACCGCGCTGGAGCGCCTGCTGCCAGCGGCCGATCAGTATCCCTCATCGATCCATCGGGCCATGCGCCACAGCGTATTTGCCGGAGGCAAGCGCCTGCGCCCCATCCTCTGTATGGAGAGCGCGCAGATGATTGAGGGATGCGTTCCGCCCGGCGTTGAAGAACTGGGCGCGGCGCTGGAGATGCTGCACACTTACTCGCTGATCCACGACGATCTGCCCGCGCTCGACAACGATGACCTGCGGCGCGGGCTGCCCACTTGCCACAAGGCCTTTGGCGAGGCGACGGCCATTCTGGCCGGCGATGCTTTGCAGACCTACGCCTACGAAGTGCTGGCGAAGTTGCAGTGTTCAGCAGCGGCGCGAGTCGCCATCATTGCCGACATAGCGCGTGCAACGGGCACTATCGACGGCATGATTGGCGGCCAGGTGATGGACTTGGAGGCCCAGCACACACGCCCCGACGCGCAAACACTGGAGTACATTCATCGCTCCAAGACCGGCGCGCTGCTGACGGCCAGCGTGATTACCGGCGGTATCTATGCAGGAGCCAGCGAGGAGCAGATTCAAAGCCTGCGCGACTTCGGACAGAACATCGGATTGGCGTTCCAGATCGTCGACGATGTGCTGGACGTGACGCAGACGTCGGAGCAACTAGGCAAGACCGCCGGCAAGGACACCGCGACCGAGAAGGCGACTTATCCGGCGCTTTTTGGGATTGACGCCTCGCTGAAGAAAGCCGATGAACTGGTGGCTAAGGCTTCCGACGCCCTGGACAGCTTCGGCGATCGCGCCGCAACCCTGCGCGAGATTGCGCACTTTCTTGTGGAGAGGAAGAAGTGAGGCGAGTGCGACTGAATCTAAGCGGCCCAGGGATTAATCAGTGATACGCCGGCATCTTCGAAATGCGCGGTGTTGCGGGTGGCCAGCGTGGCATGACGGGCCAAAACGATACCTGCGATCATTGTGTCGCGGAGGTCCCGGGGATTGCCTTGCTTCTGTCGTGTTGCCATCAACTCGGCGGTGCGCTGTGCCGCGTCGGTGTCCAGCGGAGCAATCCTGCCGTCAAACTTACTAATGAGAAGCTCGAACTTTTCGCCCAGTGCCGAGCGGCGCCTGCCAGTGGCCATGATCTGTAGTCCAAAGTGCAGCTCAAATACGGTGATCGAAGTCGTCCAAATCGATGTCCGCGGTTGCCGGTCTAGCCAATCCTCGATCTCCTTCTCAGGCACATCACGCATCAACGCTGAAAGTACATTAGTGTCCAGTACGATCATTCGTCGAACTTTACAGGCTCAATTGTGAATCCGCGCAGCTCCGGAATGTCCTCGGTGAGGCCGATCCCTTTAAACAGCGCAGCGATCTCCGTGCCCAGCCCCTTAGAGGGCACAGATTCGTCCTTGGCGGCATTGCGCAGAATGTCCCTGACCTCTTCCTCCATACTGCGACCATGTTTGGCCGCACGGCGCTGTAGCCGCTCCTTAACGCTGTTCTCCAGGTTGCGAACAACTAGCTGGGCCATCGACAGCTCTCTTTCGATATCATGATATCACATCTAGATCGACTGCACTGGCAGCGATAAGAGGTCCTCCACTAGCCCGACTTCCTTCTGCACGAACGGCTCAGCGTACTTCACTCCGGCGAGCACGCCATAGTAGCCAGCCATGGCGGCGACGCGTTCGCGAATTTCCGCCTGCCGCGGAAACAGCCCGCTGCCGGCCTTCTGGTCTTCATACTGCGAGCGATAGGCCATCAGCGAGGCAAAGCGCGTTTCGAATTGCTCCGAGATGTCCACCACGAACGTCGGGCGCACATCGGCATATAGGCTGGCGTAGATGATCTTGAAGGGGCGATGAGGCTGCTCGTCGAGATCCAGCTTGGCGAGTCCCGACAGAAACGCCGCTTCGTAGCCCAGCACCGACGCGGTGGCATGGTCAGGATGACGCGCCTGCCAATAGGGCAGGATGAGTACGCGCGGCCGGAGTTGGCGGATGACGCTGGCGACATTCAGGCGGTTCTTGTAGGTGTTCTCCACGCGGCCGTCGGGAATGTCGAGCGCATGACGCCAGCAGACTTTGAGGATGCGCGCCGCTTCGTCCGCTTCGAGGGCGCGGTCCTCGACGGTGCCGCGCGTCCCCATCTCTCCCTGGGTCAGGTCGAGAATGGCGGTGCGATGGCCGAGTTCGGCCATTTTGAGCAGCGTGCCGCCGCAAGTCTGCTCCACATCGTCGCGATGCGCGGCAACGGCAAGGATATCGGCTTGGAATTCGTCAGCGATCAAGGCTAGAGCCTCATGGCGACGGCAACCCCGTCGCGTAACGGAATGATGGTGGTGTACCAATCGGGTGAGGAGTAGAGCAGCCGGTTGAGTTCGACGACACCCTCGGTATGTTTGTCCGGCTGAGGCTTAGGCAGATCGGAATTGCCGGCAGCGTATGCGACACGGCCGCTCCACAGCGTGTTGTCGGTGATGAACAGCCCGCCTTTGCGCACCCTCGCCGCCGCCATGTTAAAGACACGCGGGTAGTCATGTTTGTCCACGTCGCAAAATAGGATGTCGAACTGCTCTTTGCGCTCGGACAGCAGCTCCAGGGCATCGCCGGTATGAATTTCGATGCGATCGGCGACGCCTGCCTCCGCGAAGTAACGCCGGGCTTCGTCAGCATTCTTGCGGCTGCCATCGGTGTAATAGACCTTGCCGCCTTCGCCCGCCGCCCTTGCCCACCAGATGGTGGAGTAGCCGATGGCCGAACCCATCTCGAAGATTGTCTTCGCCTGAATCAGCTTCGCGTATTGGTAGAACAAACGGCCGACGGCAGGCCCGACGATTGGAATGTCGCGCTCCTTGGCCTGACGCTCCATTTCCTGCAGCACCGGCTCGCGCGGCGGAAGCATGGCATAGAGGTAATTCTCTACATGTTCATCGGTGAAGCTGATCATAGTAATTAGCCTTTAGCAGTTGGCATTTAGCAATTGGCCAAGCGCTGAGTGCCAAATGCTAAGTGCGAAATTCACAGTGTTTGTCCGGGCTTCATCTCCAGTATCTCCGGGCCACCCGGACCAAGGAGCTTCTTCAGCTCGCCGGGCCGTCCGGTCAGCAACGGAAACGTACCAAAGTGCATGGGTATGACAGTTTTCGGCTGAAGCAGCATGCAGGCGTGAGCTGCTTCGCGCGGGCCCATGGTGAAATGGTCGCCAATAGGCAGAAGTGCAGTCTCGGGCGCGTAGAGTTCGCGAATGATCTGCATGTCGCCGAAGACCGCAGTGTCGCCTGCATGATAGAGCTTCACGCCACCCGGCAGCTCAAGCACGTATCCGCAAGCCTCGCCACCGTATACCATGCTCCCATCGTCATCCTCAATGCCGCAGGAGTGGACAGCGTGCACCATAGTGATCTTGATGCCGGCAACGGTTTGCGTACCGCCCTTGTTCATGGGCGAGATCTGTTTTGCGCCCTTCTTCGCCATCCAGGCGCAGAGCTCGAAGATGCCAACCACCATAGGATTGTGTTGCTTCGCGATCTTGACGGCATCGCCAATGTGGTCGCCGTGGCCGTGCGTGCAGATCAGCACGTCGCACTTCTTCACGTCCTTTTCGTTCTCTGGACAGAGAGGATTGCTCAGCCAGGGATCAACGTAGATTACGGTTCCGTCCTTCGTTTCAATGCGGAAGGTTGCGTGACCAAGCCACGTCAACCGGTGTCCTTGCAGATTCATATTTGCCTCGTAAGAAACAAAAGTGTACGGAATTAGAGTGAAGGAATTGCTATTGGGTTTCCGCTTCGCGCCAGCCGCGATAGCCGCCGGACAGAGAGACGACGTTCCGAAATCCCATCTTCTTGAGATTGAGAGCAGCCAGCGCCGAACGGCCGCCTCCGCGGCAATACAGCACCAGCTTGCGGTCCTTGTCGGTGGTGATCTGGTCGATGTCCCTTTCCAGAACGCCTCGCGGCATTTTCACCGCGCCGGAAATCGTCCCCATCGCCTGCTCGTCGGGTTCACGCACGTCGATCAGCGTGAAATCTTCGCCCGATTGCCGCATCTGCTTGAGTTCGTCCGAACTGATCTCGCTGATCTGCGACTTGGCCTCATCCACCAATTGCTTAAACTCGGGCAAGGGCATAATTGACACTCCTTGATCCGGGAGAATTCTAGTGGCTGACCAGCGCTGCCGCAACTGAGTGTCCCTGGGCTACAATGTTGCTCTGCCAGTTAGAGCGTGGCACTCGCCGAACTTGATCGTATGCGCACCACACGGACACTAACGGTTCTGGTCCTGTTTCTGATGGTTGGCTCAATGCTGGCCGTCATGTGTCTTGCGCCGCCGGCGAATGTCGCCGCTGGATCCGGCAGCATGCAAGGTGGTTGTCACGGCCACCATGGGCCTATGCATTGTCCGATCCATAGGTGTTGCTACGCCCAACATCCGCAACCCGCGGCATTAAAAACGGCTGCCTCGCCTCAACCGGTTCTGAACGCAATGCTCCGATCGATTGCGGTGCATGCGGTCGTCGAGCCCGCCGCTCGTTTTGTCCCCAAAGTCGACATCGAGGACTCTTCACCTCCGCTCTCCACCGTGCTTCGCATCTGATTCGCTTCCCTTCTTGCCACCATTGATTGCGGACGCAGCTGCGGCCGTGGTCGATATCTATTTTCTCTTCCCGCAGTTCGGAGAGTGTAGTGCGCTCGCCAAAATGTATTTACATCGGCGTCGTTTTTTTTAGTTTGATGTGCGCAGCTGTTTTGGACACGCACGCCCAGCAGCAGCCGATTCAGGCTGGGCAGCAGGTCTCTGTAACTGAGCAGTCGCAGCAACTACAGACCAAGCCCAGTCAGCATCCCGACAATGGTCAGCAAACCAATCCGGACAAGCCGGACATGTCAGACATGCAAATGCCGGGGATGCAGCATGGGGCGATGAACATGGATGAGAAACCCAAAACCTTGGTCGAGGAAATCGAGCAGCACGCAACCTCCGGCACCAGCGCTGAGCCGAACTCCACGCCGGTGCCGATGCTCATGACCATGAAAGGCAATTGGACGCTGATGTTCCACGGAGTCGCATTCCTGAATGTCCAGCAGCAGACGGGTCCGCGCGGCGCCGACAAAGTGTTCTCCACCAACTGGCTTATGCCAATGGCCCAGCGGCGCCTCGGACCGGGAACGTTCACAGCGCGTACGATGTTGAGCTTCGAGCCCGCCACCATCACCGGCCGCTATTATCCAGAGCTGTTCCAGCAGGGCGAAACCGCCTTTGGCAAGCCCATCGTCGATGGCCAACATCCGCATAACTTCGTTATGGAGCTGGCCGCGCTGTATGACTTGGATCTGGGCGAGCAGAGCCTGCTGTCGTTTTACGTTGCAGCTGTGGGTGATCCCGCGATGGGCCCGACGGCTTATCCCCATCGCGCTTCGGCGTCGGAAGATCCCATCGCACCGCTGGGTCATCACCTGGAGGACTCGACCCACATCTCCTACGACGTAATCACTGTGGGCATTACGCACGAGATTGTGCGCCTGGAGGCGTCAGGCTTTCATGGACGAGAGCCGGACGAGAATCGCTGGACCATCGAAGCCGGCGCGATTGATTCCTGGTCGACACGGTTGACTGTGCAGCCGGGCCAAAACTGGAGCGCACAATATTCCTTCGCGCATCTGACCAGCCCGGAAGCCTTGCAACCTGGCGACGACATCCAGCGAATGACTGGGTCGATTATGTACAACCGCCCGCTAACGCACGGCAATTGGGCAAGCACGCTGCTTTGGGGACGCAATCGAGTCCTGCAAACTGGTCTGGTCTGGAACGGCTATCTGGCGGAGTCGACGCTGCGATTCGCACAAAGAAACTACATCTGGGGACGAATTGAAAATGTCGACCGCACCAACGAGTTACTGTTGAAGAACGAATTCGAGCCGCCGGATTTCCAGGAGAGTGTCATCGGCCGCGTGCAGGCCTATACCGCCGGTTATGACCACGACTTTAAGTTGATCCCGCACCTCGCAACCGCTCTGGGTGCACAAGTCACGCTGTATTCCACTCCCGCGACGGCGACGGCGTTGTACAAAAGTCATCCTGTCGGCGTCGTGGCCTTCGTGCGTTTGCGGCCATTCGGCAAGCAGCGTTGAAGCGTGATCATGGGAGCGGATCCCGGTGTCGACCAAGGGTCACGCAGGCAACCGATGCCCCATCGCGTCATTCGGTCGGACTCTAACCTTCACTTCGATGCGCGATCCAAGGCGATTGACGATTGACATAAGGCGATCGACAGTAAAGCGCCTAAGATCTGCGTTACGAATACGCGAGAAATCAGCGGCAGCGATGCCGGTACGACCATGCGCACCCCGCACGGTGAGTTGCTCCTGGTCGAGAAGCTTGATGATCTCCGCCGCCAGAATGGCCTTGAATTGCTCTACGTCAGCATGATCTCGTTTGAGATCGCGAAAGACATTGCCGCTTCCATGCACCACTTCCAGCTTTTCGCCCTTCATGACAGAGTCTCCTTCAGCCTCTTCAATCGCTCACGCACCAATTCCAACTCCCCGGCCGGTGTTTTAATCCCCTGAGTCGACTTCTTCTGGAAGGCATGCACGACCCAAACCGCCTGCGCCAATTGCACGGCATACACTACGCGGTACGCGTTACCACGAAATGGCAGAGCAATCTCGAAGACCCCAGAGCCCATCCCGTGCATGGGCTTCGCTATTTCCGCTTTGCCGCCTTCGGCCGCAATCGTCAACGCCGTCAGGCAAATAGATTTGGCACCCTCGGGGAATGTCTGGAATTCCTTAAGCGCGGGGCTAATCCAAGAGATTGGTCGGGTCTTAGGAATCATCGCTCGTCCCGCTCAACTATGAATGTTGTCATATTTGACAACGCACTGTCAATAACGAACATGCGATGGCGCTCGCGAACTCTGCTCTCTGCATAGACCGAAAGCCCTACTGCCCCGGCGACCGCTGATATCATGAACAATCGAACGCAATGCCATCCGTCACCCCACAACCGTTGGTCTCCGCGACGCTGGATTCCTATCTGCTTGAGGTCGCCGACGCGGTCAACACCACGCTGGATCTGAACACGCTTCTGCAGCGGGTGGCGGAGATGTTGAAGCGCGTCATCGACTACGAAATCTTCGCCATTCTGCTGTTGAACGAGAAGACCCAGGATCTTCGCGTCCGCTTCCAGGTCGGTCACCCGCCTGAGGTTGCCGAGCGCATCCGCATCAAGGTTGGCCAAGGCGTGACCGGACGGGCGGTGCAGCAGCGCGCTGCGGTCCTGGTGAACGACGTCACCGAGGAAGAAAACTTCATCAACTCGGCTCCCGGTGTGCACTCCGAGTTGGCGGTGCCGCTGATCGCCAAGAACAAAGTCATCGGCGTCATCGATGTTGAGGCCGCTCAGCCTGGCGCCTTCACGGAAGAGCACAAGCGCCTGCTGACACTGTTTGCCTCGCGCATCTCCATCGGCATTGAGAATGCCCGCCTCTATACGCGAGTGTCGCGGCAGGCGCGGCAACTTACGTTGCTGACCGAGATCAGCCGCGAACTCACATCAATCCTGAACGTCGACCAGTTGCTGAAGCGGATTGCCGACTTGCTGACCCGCATCATCGACTACCAGATGTTTTCCATCCTGCTGCTCGATGCCAGTGGCAACGTGCTGCAGCACCGCTTCTCGCTGCGCTTCAAGGAAAATGTGCAACTCAAGCACGAGATTCCGCTGGGCGTGGGCCTGGTTGGGTACGCCGCGCAACATGGCGAGGCAGTGCTGGTGCCGGATGTCAGCAAGGACCCGCGTTACATCCCGGCCAATCCCGAGACCCGTTCGGAGCTGTGTATTCCGCTGATCTACAAAGACAAGGTGATTGGCGTGCTCGACATCGAGCACACCCGCCGCGGATATTTCAACGAAGATCACGTGCGCATCATGACGACGATGGCCGCGCAAGTTGCCATCGCCATCGAAAACGCGACCCTGTACGAACGCATTGCCCGCCAGGAAAAGCGCCTGGAGCAGGACCTGATGTTGGCGCGCGAGTTGCAGTTCCGCCTGCTGCCGCAGAAGCTGCCGGTCTTCAAGCATGTGGAAGTGGCGTCGCGCTTCGCACCCGCGCGCCAGATCGGCGGCGACCTCTACGATTTCTTGAAATACGGTGGCCATGGCGTGACAGGAATTGCCGTTGGCGACGTCAGCGGCAAGGGAGCGCCGGCTGCAATCTATGCAGCGCTGGTCAGCGGCATCGTCCGCTCGCACGCGATGGAGGAACCAACCGCTGCCGGAATGCTGGAAGCCCTGAATCTCTCGCTGGCGGAGCGCCCGATCGACGGACAATACGTCTCTATGATCTATGCCATCTGGGACGACAACCAGCAACAACTGCAGCTGGCCAACTCCGGCCTGCCCCGGCCGATCCACTGTCGCGGCGGCAAGGTCCAGGAAATCCAGGCCACGGGTTTGCCCATCGGCCTGTTCAGCCACGCCACTTACGATGAGTTGGATGTGCGCGGCCGCAAGGGCGACGCGTTTCTGTTCTTCAGCGACGGCATTCTGGATGCCACCAGCTCCAAGGGCGAAATGTTCGGGCGTCATCGCCTTGAGGAGATCGCTCGAGCCAACGCGCATCGCAGCGCCGAGGAGTTGGTCGACGCGATCTTTACTGCGGTGTCAAACCACGCTGAGGGCGTGGAAGCCTTCGATGACCAGACGATCGTCGCCCTGAAGGTGAAAGGACCTTCGCCCAAGAAGTGAAAGCCGATCAGCCGCAGCAGCGCCCGCCTGGCTTCACTTACTTCGGGGGAAAGCGAAGCATCGGCAGCTCCGTTCGCCAACTGCATGCGGAGGCTATACCGTTGACACGACTGGCAGCGCGCTTTGGCACACCGTTGTATGTGTACTCGGCATCGACCATCCGGGAGCGATATCGCCAATTCGATCAGGCCTTCCACGGCTGTGAGCACACTATCTGCTACTCGATCAAGGCGAACTCGAACCTGTCGATTCTGCGGATGCTAGCGCGTCTGGGAGCGGGGTTCGACATCGTATCTGGCGGCGAGTTGCAGCGCGTGATCGCCGCAGACCCCGCCCTAGCCAAAAGAAGGCTAGAACGGGGCACCCATCTCGGGATGACGGTAGTTTTCTCCGGAGTCGGCAAGCTGGCGGAAGAGATCGATCAAGCGCTTCTGACCGGGATCCTGCTGTTCAACGTCGAAAGCGCGAGCGAATTGGAGCTGCTGGCCGCGCGGGCAACACATCATCGCAAGCCGGCGCAGTTCGCTGTCCGGGTAAATCCCCACGTCGCGGCCCAATCCCATCCCTACATCTCAACCGGATTGCACCAACACAAGTTCGGGGTTCCGTGGCGTGATGCGACGGCGCTTTACCGCCGCGGCGCCGAAGAACGTTGGCTGAAGCCCTCCGGCGTCAGCGTGCACATTGGTTCGCAGATCACGGACGTGGATCCCTTCCGCGAAACCATGGAGCGCGTGGCCGCGCTGGTGCGTTCGTTGCGGGAGGACGGCCTCGACATGCGCTACGTGGACGCGGGTGGCGGATTGGGAATCTCTTATGACCATCGGTCCGCTGCCAACTTCTCCGGCGAGGTCAAGCGCTACGCCAAGGCTGTGATGCAGCCGCTGAATGGTCTGGGCGTGCATCTGCTGTTAGAGCCGGGACGGGCGATCATTGCCCCGGCGGGAGCGCTGCTAACCCGCGTTGTCTACCGCAAACAGAATGACCGCAAGCGCTTCGTTGTAGTGGACGCGGCCATGAACGATCTGCTTCGGCCATCGTTGTACGACGCCTATCACGAGATTGTGCCGGTCATACTCAAGCCGGGACGCGAAGCCCGGGAGAAAGTCGACATTGTCGGGCCGGTCTGCGAGAGTGGCGACTTCTTTGCTCGCGACCGGGAAGTCGGCGAGTTGGAAGAAGGAGAACTGCTCGCCATTTTAGACACGGGCGCGTACGGCATGTCGCTGGCCTCTAACTACAACACCCGGCCACGCGCGGCTGAGGTGCTGGTGGATGGCAAGCGTGCGCGGCTGGTCCGCATGCGAGAGACGGTGGCCGATTTGCTGGCACCTGAGGTCATGTAGGGCGACTATGGTCAGGTCACGGCGAAGTCCCTCAGCGGCTAAAGCCGAGTTTGATATTGAGGCGTTTACGGACGGCCTGAAGGCCGTCCCCTTCAAGGAACCGACTTGATCAGACGTTCCGTAGCACTTCGGTTCTTGGGCGGCCAGTCCACTTCTGTCCCACCCCACTTGACTCTCTTGGTATCCACGATTTTGCTGATTGCGTTTGGCGGCAACTTGTCCTATGCTCGCAGACCACTGGGAGAGCCCATGCAACCAAATCGATATGACGCAGCCACTTCCACTGCAGTCTGCCTCTGGTGTTATTCCCAATATCTGAAAAGCACAAGCCGAGCTCGTGACGGACAGACCTTTTGCTCCAAGAAGTGCGAACATGAAGCGCGCTATTGGCTGCAGGAGAGCATCAAGTCCGAAAGCGAATAAACAAGGCGCGGCCTCAAGCCGCGCCTTTTCAATTTGGCTGAGTGACACGCGTACCACCAGCGAACCTAACTTACACATCGGGTCTGGAAAAACATTGGTTACGTGATGCCCTGTTAACAGCAGCTATCGACATCCAGTTTGTTATACTGCTCCGAAATTCCGGTTGGAGGTGTCCATTGCGAATCCACGCTTTGAGGATTTTGACGTTTCTGCTGGTGTTTGCTGCGGCAGTTCCCAGCCGGGCACAGGATAAAGTGACGATCCTCTACGATGCGTTTGGGGAATCGAAGGAACTGACGAAGGACTGGGGATTTTCCGCTCTTGTGGAGCACAACGGAAAACGCATTTTGTTCGATACGGGAAATGATGCCACCATTTTTGAACACAACGTGAAGGCGCTGGGTGTAGACCTGACGAAACTGGATTTTGTGGTGATCTCGCATCGGCACGCAGACCACACGACGGGGCTGAGATATGTGCTGAAGGTGAATCCGAACGTTACTGTGTATGTGCCCGCGGATGGCGGGAACGGATTTGGGGGACTGCCGTTTCCGAAGACGTTTTTGCGGGCGGACGACACCTTGCCCGCGAAGATGCGGTATTTCGGAGGAGCGGATCCGGAACATTTCTCATGGGGCAAGCTGTATGACACGGGGAATTTTGTGTTGGTGGATAAATTGACGGAAGTATCGCCGGGGATTTTCCTGGTGCGGACAGTTTCGCAGAAGAAAGGGACGCTGGAGCTGCCGGAATTGACCCTGGCGATCAAGAGACCGAACGGATTGCTGCTCGTGGATGGGTGCTCGCACGCGGGGATTGAAGTGATTCTGGAAGCTGCAAGCGCGGTCGATCCGAGAACGGAGATTGTGTTTGGGGGATTGCACCTGGTGACGACACCGGTAGATGAGATTGATGTGCTGGTGGAAAATTTAAAGACCAAGTGGAAGGTGCAGAGGATTGCGCCGGGACATTGCACGGGTGAAGCGGCGTTTGCGCGATTGAAGAAGGCGTATGGGGAAAACTATTTGTATGCGGGGTTGGGGACGAAGATCGAGCAGTGAGAATGGCGCACATCCAGCAATGGGGCAGTCTGGCGTAAAATCGCCGTTTCACAAGTGATCCTCGCACCCCTGGCTGGGCTGTCCTTACCGCTGTCCCCATTTCAGCTTGTTGCGCAGGGCGTCGAAAAACGTGCGGCGGACTCGCAGCAGTTTCACGGAGTGTTGTGCCCGGTGGCACAGCACGCGGTCGCCTTGATGGACGGGCATTCCGATCTGTCCGTCGATACTGAGAAACGCCTCTTCCGCGCCGGTTTCGATGCGCAGGTCAATCTGCGCTTTGTCGGTCACCACCAGCGGGCGATGGGTGAGCGAATGGGGGCAGACCGGCGTCACCACGAAGGACTGGACACTTGGCATCAGCACCGGGCCGCCTGCGGCGAGAGAATACGCCGTCGAACCTGTCGGCGTGGCGATGATCACGCCGTCCGCCTTGTAGTTGAAGGCGAAAGCTCCGTCGATCAGCAGA
>Ga0181523_10003111_pt1 | contig 15354 bp, 8 predicted proteins | sample PEATcosm2014_Bin_43_FD_119752 | JGI IMG/M metagenome (GOLD analysis project Ga0181523, IMG submission 119752) | Peatland microbial communities from MTU Mesocosm Facility, Houghton, MI, USA - PEATcosm2014_Bin05_30_metaG | ecosystem: Environmental > Terrestrial > Soil > Wetlands > Peat | place...
CTTCCTCGCCACGCCACGGAGCCTCCTGGACCTCGCAATGCGGCAGAATACAAACGTAATGCATTTTCTGCGGCAGCAATTGTCCGACCCTCATCATTCTCCTCGCGCCGTCCTCAGCGAGATGGCCGGGGAAAGCATGACGAACTTCATTGAAGCGCAGAAAGTACTTCTTGATCTGAGCAAGCAACAGAATGAGATTCTCATGACCGCTGTGAAAGAGCGCATCGGGGACGGGCCCGCGGCGCATGCCACGGCCGACCTGCTGCGGCGTAGCGTAGATACCTTTATCCACATGCAAGAAGAGTACCTGAAGATCGCCGGCAAGCAGACCCATATTTGGGTGGAAGCCGCCAGGACCGGCAAGCCGTTACCGGGGCGAGCGCCCTTAGTGAGTCTGGCCCGCGAGGGCATGGAGAACTTTGCCAAAGCGCAGAAGCAATTCCTGGATGTCATCGCCGAGGAGACAGCCAAGGTCGGCGGCAAACACACCGCCATTAGGAAAATCAAGAAGACCGAGTTGTCCAAGCTGGCGCGGCAGGCAGCCGAGTTGTTCATCAACACGCAAGAGAAGATGGTGGAGGTAGCCGGCAAGCAGATGAACGCCAACGTGAAAACTGCAGGCAAGACCTTGGAACTCCTGCGGCCACTTCCGAAGACATTGATGGATGCAATGGTAAGGCCGACTGGTGAGCACAAGCGCGCGGCCAAGCCAGCTCGTCGCGGGAAGAAGCCGGCAGCGCATGGGAAGAAGGCAGCAGCGGCAGCCGCCTGACAGCGGAACGAGGTAGAGCTGGCATCCTGAGCGAAGTGTGCCTCGTTGCGAAACGCGGGCCATACGAGTCGAAGGATCCCTGCCACGATCGAGTTGAAACAGCACGGGGAAATCCGAGGGCAGCGCTGAGATACGCGAACACAAGGTCCTATAGCTCCGCAACCACTTTGCTCGGCGAACCGGTCGCCCGGCTCCGGATGACAAGTTAGTCCCTCTCGACCATCTGAGGACCCTGCTCGATCGTTCGAGTGTGAAGTCGACGAATCTCGACTGCCGCAGGACTCTGCGTTTGGACGTCTGGATCACTACCAGGCGGGCACTAAGGGAAAAGCAATGGAAAATGCGCTCGGTCTAGTGATGACTGGCGGGGGTGCTCGCGGCGCTTATCAAGCCGGTATTCTTAAACGCATTGGCGAGATAAAACGAGTTCAAACGCACGGCAATCCTTTTCCTATCATCGGAGGCTCTTCCGCTGGAGCGATTAATGGTGCTGCCCTTGCCGGGGGTAGCGACGATTTTGCTTCGGCGACCAAAGTTCTCGCACAAGCTTGGTCGGGTCTCAGACCTTCCGATATCTTTCACAGCGATGTTTTATCACAGGCCCGCAACTCCCTTACCTGGATACTAGATCTCTCCTTCGGAGGAGTTCTTGGAGGGGGCCACGCCCACTCTCTATTAGACGCGACTCCTTTGAGGCACTTTCTCACCGAACATCTTCAATGCGAGCGAATCCAAGACAATATCAAGCGCGGGCATCTCTACGCACTCGCTATTTCCGCGACGAACTATACCTCAGGGAAAAGTTATCTCTTCATTCAAGGACTGAAGGGCCACCCCATGTGGAACAGAAGCCGGCGCGTGACAGTTGCGACAAAGATTACTGTCGACCATGTTTGCGCGTCGGCTGCTATTCCTTTGATCTTTCAGCCTGTAAGACTTAAGACCCCGCAGGGAACGGCTTTTTTCGGCGATGGTTGTGTGCGTCTTCAACAACCTCTTAGTCCGATCATTCGTCTGGGGGCAGAAAAGGTTTTTGCGATCGGTGTCCGCTGCGACAATCTCGAACGTCAAGCAGAACCCGTGGATCAGAGAGATCCTTCGCTAGCTCAAGTGATGGGAGTCCTCTTTAATGTTATGTTCCTTGACCATCTTGCAACTGACATCGAGCATCTTGAGCGCTTGAATCAGCTGCTCGGCAGCGGCCAGGTCAGCCAGTCTGATATTGAATGTGAAAAGATGCGGCCTCTAGCATCCTTCCTCATAACGCCTTCGGTCGATCTGTCACAACTGGCAGAGCAGCACCAGAGAGACATGCCTTATCTTATCCAGTACTTTGTAAACAGTTTGGGACGAGATGCGGCTTCATGTGCCGATCTGATGAGTTATTTGCTATTCACATCAGCGTACACGAGTGCTCTTACCGAGATTGGTTACAACGACGCCAGCCAGCGAATCGATGAGATCGAGAGTTTTCTCTATTCTTCTGATGATGGGATCAGCCAAAACCCTCGAGCCAGCGCAGTCGGCACAGGTAAACCAGGACAGGCGGGCTCGTTGACCAAACGGGCCTCGAACTCGGTCAGGTCCCGCGGGTAATTCCTGTGGAGAGATTTCGTCGGACAACAGAGAAAGCAATCGCCAACTCCGTTCCATTCTGAAAGTACCAGGGTTTCATGCCAACGATTGCGGGCGAATGACGTTAGTGCTGTATCGGAAGCGAACGGCACGACGGTTCCGGTTAGCCTCGACCTCGGGAGTTCGCTTTCGATACAGCCGTCAGAAGGAAGCCGCTCGCGGGTGCGGCGGACGCGAAGTGCTATGGGAATTCAATCGATTTCTGCCTGAAAAGCCTTGCCGGACGGGGACTGTGGCCAAAACGATATTATTGATTTTCACCATGCAGCAGTTCTGGCAACGATCTGCTTCATCCTACTTCCGGCTCCATCCGCTCTTCAAGAGGACAGTTCCGACGCTTGGGCCTATACACGCGGCAGCGTCGGCCGCGCGAGCAGCTTCGTTCTGACGGACAAACCGGCAGTTATTCCTGGCCCGAAGTCGGCTTATCGCCGCGAACCGGTCTATCGGCGGCGATTTCTGACTGCCACCCGCGTTGGAATTTCTTCTGTTCCGATTGCAGTAACCCGGGCGTAGAATCGCGCCGTGGGACAGAGGTGCGACCATGAGTAATCTTCTTCACAGGCTGTGGCGGCACGATGAGGGCCAGGACATCGCCGAGTATGCGGTGATGTTGGCCGTCATTCTGGTGATTGTGGTCGGGACGATTCGCTTGGTCGGAAGCAACGCGAACAACGTATTTTCAGCAACGGCAAGTGCCATTCAATGATCCCTTAGGGAGAATTCCTAGACTGTCCTAATAGGACCCGGGTACTGCGACACCAAGGAATCGATGGTCAGCAGCGTGACACCCTCAACAGTCGCCTGTGCCACTAAGATTCTGTCGAAAGGATCCTTGTGAATCAACGGTAAGCTCTCGGTGGCGACGACATGATCGCTGGTGATTGGCAATTCGCTGTACCCATTGTCCAATAGACCGCGGCGCAGCAGCCGCGCATCCACCTTAAAATCCTTCCGGCCAAGACCGCGTTTAATTGCCACTTCCCACAAACTGGCCGCACTGAACAGAAGTTCGTTGTCCGGATTGGCGAGCAGAGTTCGGGCTCGTTTTGAGAGCCGCCGGGGTTCACCGGCAGCCCAGAGGAGAAGATGTGTATCCAGCAGTAGTTTCATGCACCACCGCCGAAGACTCGCTCGATCTCCTCCTTGCCCATTCGGTCAAAGTCATCCGGCACAGAGATCTGCCCCGCCATGAACCCCAGCCGCCGCACTTGAGCACCCGTTGGAGCGCTAAGAGCAGTGACCTTTACGACCGGCTTACCAGCCCGGGCGATAACGAATGACTCGCCCTTGGAGGCCTCTTCTATGAGTTTCGAGAGCTGAGTCTTCGCCTCATGAATATTGATGGTTTTCATAGTGTACTAGACTTAGTTTACTAGACTTAGTTTATCACAGCTTTCGCAGGACCGTGTGCTTGGTTAAAAACACCCCTTGCCGTCGGCCCGAGATTAAGGGGCGCGATCTCTGTCGAGCCTGGCAAGATGAACCTCCGGTATCGCCTACCTCTTGAACACCCGGATTGATTAGGAACTTACTCCGTCGCCAGGCGAAATTTCGGTATTTGCTATTTCGTGGTGCGCCGCGCGGGCGTCCGCCGCGCTTCGTTCCGAAACGAACTGAGGCAGCGTCACGCTGGCTGAGAACAAATCGTAGATGCCGCGATTGAAACGCAATCACGGGCGACCCATCGGGTGTCAGGCCGGCCAGGGCGTAACAGCCCATGCGGGATTTCGGGGTGATCTCGGCAAGCCGGCCTTTGTCGAAAGGCTTGTAGCTAAATATGCGATTCTATCGTATATTTAGCACATGTGGATAACTCGCGACATCGAGCCCCGGCTGCGGCGGTCGGCACGGACTCGTCCCGTGGTGGTGCTGACTGGCGCCCGCCAGACGGGCAAAACGTCCACCTTCCGTCGGCTCTTCCCGCATCACGAGTTCGTCTCCCTCGACCTCCCTACCGAAGCCGAACAAGCCGAAAAGGAACCAAGCAGCTTCCTACAGCGCCACCGGCCGCCCGTGATCATCGACGAGGTGCAATACGCGCCTGGTTTGTTCCGGCACCTGAAGGCGGAGGTGGACGCCCACCGCCCTCGCAACGGACAGTTCCTGCTCACTGGCTCCCAGAAGTTCACTCTGATGAGAAGCGTTTCCGAATCGCTGGCCGGACGGGCCGATATCGCCGAACTCGAAACCCTCTCCCTGGTCGAGATCCGCGCGGCGCTCCCGCAAACCGTGCTCGAAAACGCTATTGTCCGCGGCGGGTTTCCCGAGTTGCAGGCCAACCCCGACATCGACGGAGCGACCTTCTACAACTCGTATCTGGCTACATATCTGGAACGCGATGTGCGGTCCCTAGCCAACGTGGGCAGCCTGCGGGATTTTGAGCGTTTTCTACGCGCTTGTGCCCTCCGATCCGCAAACCTGTTGAACAAGGCCGATCTGGCTCGCGATGTGGGCATCTCTCCTTCCACTGCGAACCAATGGCTCTCCACTCTCGAAGCTTCCGGGCAGATTGTGCTGCTCGAGCCGTGGTTCTCGAACCGCACCAAGTCCATCGTCAAGAGCCCCAAACTCTATCTGGCGGACTCCGGCCTTCTTTGTGCCCTGCTGAATATCCGCTCCGCAGAAGCTCTGCGTCAGGCCCCTTCTGCTGGCGCGGTCTGGGAAACGTTTGTGTTTGCCCAACTGCGCGAACGCGAGCGCCGGGCCGGACGCACCGGTGGCCTGTTTTTCTGGCGTGATCGTACCCGCGAAGTGGACTTCGTGGTTGACGTCGGCGGACGCATGGAGCTGTTCGAAGCGAAGTGGACGGAAGTACCGTCCGTTGGGGACGCCGTGAACATCGAGTTCGTGCGCAACGTGGTGGGCAAGTCGCGTGTTGCCGGCGCTGGTATCATCTGCCGATCGCCGAACAGCTTTCCAATCGCTGACGGAGTTCGCGCTCTGCCAGTCATGGAACTGGGATCGTGATTTGGATCCCCCGGCAGGGATGTTCAGGGACGATGGCGCGGTTTTTCCCGCTCATCTTGCAAAGTCGGAACGTCGGTATAGTAAGGCAATTCGATTAATATAATTATAATACTTGTATGTTGCCCGTTCCTGCTCCGGTCAGCGTCGCTGGATGCCAGCAGGAGCGGTCTTTTGCAGAAATAAAGTGATTTTGCAAAACGAAGCCAAGAGGCATCGCATTATCAATAAGTTGAAGAGTAGGCGTCGATGGTGGCGAGCAGAATAAGCCTTCCGATCAAACGGTCGCGGGATCCCCTCCCAGGCGACAATTCGGAGTCGAAACCGGCAATTACGAATGGTGACCCGCAGTCGTGCAGGAGTCGCTCTCGCCTACGTTGCCAATAGCGCAGTGGGTGTCCCAAACGGAAAGTTGCCGATCCCGGACCTGTTTCGGGCTTCCACGCTCTTGGGGCAGATCGGTATTGGTCAACGCTGGGACTGGAGCGCCGACGATAATCGGATGTTGGATTTCCCGTTTTCCAAGTGTGGCTGTAAAACCCAATCCGTTCGGTCCGACAACGTAAACTAGAATGTTAGCCGCAACGCAAACTGCCCGATGCGGGGAGTCGGCCCGCGAAAGCTGCCGGTGGTGGTTATCTGCCCGAACGTTGGACCTAAAAGGTTTGTTGCGTTGTTGCCGAGCGTCGGTTGTGCGAACTCGGGATGATTTAAAGCATTGAAGAACTCGGCGCGAAACTCCAGTTTGTAGCGCTCCGTGATCGAAGTGGTTTTGGCCAGCGCGATGTCGAGATTGGTCAGCGTTGGACCACGCAGCAGATTGCGCACTACGCCGTAGGTGCGGTCAGCCGGGTTGTGCACGGGATCGAGTTGCGGGAAGCAGACATTAGGAGAGCCGCCGTCAAAGTAATCATTGTTCTCGAGTGGCACGTTGGAAAAACTATTGGGATCAAAGATAAAGTTGCCGGTGACCGCTTGGCCGGGTGTGACTGAGCAGTAGGATTGGCCGGTGGTTGGATTGTAGACGGAATTGTAGGTCACAGGTGTAATGGTGCGCACCTTACGGTAATCAAATGTTCGGATGGGGGCAACCACCGCGGCACGCGAAATGGCAGGATCGCCGGCGCCCGAAGAACCGGGATTGCCAGGATCAGTGTAATCGGGCAACTGGGCTGGAATGTCGAAGGGGAATCCGGTTCGATAGGTAAAGATGGGATAGAAACTCCAGCCTTTGGTGAGGCGCTTCGGACCTCTGGCCCACAAGCGATCGAGGGGCACGTCCCATCCCCCACTGAGGCTGATGCGATGACGAACGTCGCTGTCACCGGAAGCATAAAAAAGATGCGGACTATAGGACGGCACAGCGTAATTGCGCTGCTCGAAGCCGGAGGCATTGTCGATGTTATGGCCGTAGGTATAGGCGAGCGTGTAATAAATTGTGCCCAGGCGCGAGTTTTGGGGCTGCCGCGTCAGGCTCGCCTCGAGTGCGTTGTAGTTCGACTGGGAGACGTTCTGGAATTCGGGAAGCGAGCTGTAGCAGACGACATTCAAGCTTCCGCAGGTCCCGATGCTGCTATTGAGCACTCGATTGGTTGTGCCGGGCACCATGGGGTTCACATCTGTCAACGACGTCAGTCCACGCCCTGTGGTTCCCACATAATTGGCTTCCAGAACCATGTCGGCGAAAAGATTGCGTTGCACGCTCAGGTTGTACTGGTAGACGTAGGGTGTGTGCAGGTGCGGGTTGACCAGGAAAATAGCGCCGGAAGTATTGACCGGCAGAAACGGTGTGAAATCAATGTTTGAGGCAGGTGGCTTCGAGGGAAAACTGTTGGGCACTCCCAAACTGGCGCAGTTGCCCTGCGCGTCATAATTGCAGGCGTTCTGGAACGGTTGACTCATATACGTCAGCGGCGCGGTCACAGGACACCCCTGGGCCCCCTTGGCGGGCTTACAACCTGGCAGGAAGTCCGGGTTCGTGAAGTAGAGTCCCGCCGAACCCACGAACGGGGGCTGGCCGTTGAACTGAAGATTGTCTTCGCCTTTCAGGATGTCATAAAAAATGCCGCCACCGCCGCGCACGCTGGTCTTGCCGCTTCCGGTTGGATCCCAGGCAAAACCGAAGCGGGGAGCGAAGTTTTTCTTGTCGGGGAAGTTCACACCCGTAGGAGCTCCGGGATCGCCGGGAAACACCAGGCCCGGCGGCGCGTTAGGAAACCGTTTCGACTGAAGCCCGGGAATCACCGAGAACGACCGCCCCTGAGTGTCGTACTTGGGCGAGTTGTATTCGTAGCGCAGCCCCATGGTTAGCACCAGGTTCTTGTTCACGTGCCACTCGTCCTGGCCAAACACGTCCGTGCTTTTGCTCCGAATATTGGAAGGCGCCAGTGCGTTTTGGAAAAACGCATCCGGAACGCCGAGCAGGAAGTCCGCAAAATCATTTCCCGAGCCCGTGGCCGTGCCCGGGTTCAGGTCCGTGTAGAAGTCCAATTCCCCGTTCAAGTAATAGCCGTAGACCAGATTCTCCTGGTAGGGTGAGAATCCCGCTCCGAACTTCCAGTTATGTTTTCCCTGCGTCCAGGTGAACGCCTCCGTCCAGGAGAAGGTATTTTCGATGTAGCGGGTCGGACCGTTTTCGCTGGGGCCAATATCAAAGCCGTTGTCCATATAAATATTTGTCGGCCCAGTGACAAGGTCGGGGGTGACGCCGGTTACGCCGAGCTGCTGTCCGGTGGGCAGATGACTCTCGGTGATATCCGAGAGAAAATTGCTGCGATGGGTAACGAAGTGGAATTCATTAACCATGGTTGGCGAAAAAATCCGGGTATAGCCAAGGTTGATGAAGTAGTAATTGGCTACGCTGCGACTGGGATAACCGGCCACGGTGGCGAAAGCGAGAGGAGACAGACCGTCGGTGCGGTTGAAACCAAGCGTGGCGGAAAGCTTGTCTTTCGGATTCAGGTTCAGATCAAATCTCATCGTCAGCTCATTCCGATTGTCCACCGCAGGGAGCGACGCGGAATACAGTCCGCTCGGAGAGGTTGGGATCAAGCCGGCAGCGATGTAATTCTTGGCTACAGGATCGAAGTTCGCAGGATTAATTTGGGCATTACGCGCACCCCCGTTGGTAGACGCCGCGAAGTACGGATTGGCGTTCAGGAAGGCGACGACGCCCGGGTCGGGCGAGCCCCCATTGGAAAAGTCTCCGCTTAACTCCTGCGGTGTGTAGACCGGGACGTCGACGTCCGGTATCGCCTGAACCTGCCGTTGCCCTTGGTAGGCAAGAAAAAAGAAAGCTTTGTCTTTGCGGATGGGGCCTCCCAGGGTCGCTCCGAATTGGTTGCGCTTCAGGTCGAGACGCGGAAGTCCCAGGCGGTTGTTGAAGTAGTCGTTGGCGTCGAAATCCCGGTTCCTGATGTATTCGAACAGCCCGCCATGGAACTGATTGCTCCCGGACTTGGTGACGATGCTGATGATCCCCCCGCCGTTGCGTCCGTACTCAGCCGTGTAATCGCTGGTTAGTAGGCGGAACTCGGCGATGGCGTCGGGATTAGGATCGAGCACGTTACCGTTACTGAGCAAGTCGTTGTTGTTTCCGCCATCCAGCAGAAACGTCACCGAATCGGTGCGTCCGCCGGCGATGCTGTAGTTGCCCGCTCCCGCATTGTCGTCGTTGCTTTCCGTGACTCCGGGTTGAAGCAGAGCCAAGTCCAGCATGTCCCGTCCGTTCAGGGGCATGTTCGTAAGAGTTCGTCCCGTGATCGACTGCCCCAGAGTCGGGTTAACGGTTTCCACGGGTGCTGCTTCGGCCCCAACGTCGATGGTCTGATTCTCCGTACCCACTTCCATCTTGAAGTCGATGCGCAGTGCTTGGTTGATCAGCAGCCTTTGCTCGGTGCTGGTCACCATGCGAAACCCGGCATGCTTGGCCGTGACCTTGTAATTGCCGATGGGCAGCGCCAGCAACTGAAAGGATCCCTGGTTGTCGGTGATTGCATTGCGCACATTCTGTGTAGCGGTGTTGGTTACGGTAATCTCTGCCTGCGGGATGACCGCGCCCTGCTGGTCGTAGACCGTTCCGTAGATTCTTCCAGTCGCGTCCTGAGCCGAAGCTGCGACCAGCGCCAGCATCACAACCGCCATCACAACTGCCATCGCCACTGACGACAGCGAAACCACCCGGTAAAGTTTCATTGCGATTCTCCGTGGTCTACAAACCTGCCCAGTCAAAACTCTGCAGATCAAAATTCAAATCGAAACGCCACTGAAAATGAATGTTGGGGGCATGGCGATCTCGGCCATGCCCCGATTTCCGTTTTCAGCTACTGCTTCGATTTGGCTTTCGCCGCGGGTCTTTGCGCCGCGGGCAGTGCGCTTAGCGACCCTTGCTGCTGGAGCGATCCGAGAAATACACTCTCGTCATTTTCATCTTCGTCTAGCCAGAACAACTGGCCCCCACTGGCTTGATAGATGATGGTGTTGAAATTCACCGGGTCGGCAGCAACGGCTATGCCGAACTTACTGATTGTGTAGCGCCCAGCGTTGGCCGGATCGGGCACTGCCGTTCCCGAGAAGTTCGCGGTGTCCGTCCCGTCTGTTTGGGTGGAGTCGAAGAACGCAAAAGGATCGCTGACCAGCCCGGTGGTGTTGCCCAGAGCACTACCCTGAACTGATGCCCGCCCAACAAAGTCGAACTCCCAGCCAGTCTCGTCCGGGCGGTCGGGGGTGAAGTAAGTCTGCGCTCCAAAGCCATAGCGACCGGCAAAGCTGGCCGTGGACGTATCGGTTTGCGGAATGAGGACTCCTGTGCCGTTGAGCGCGCCGGTGGCGTTCGCCCCATCCAGGTCTGCCATCAGAGCACCGCCGCCTCCGCTGGTGGTGTTATTCGGATCGTTCAAGTTGAGAAGTGGGTCCGTCATATAGATGCCCAGGATGCTGACGTCTCCCAAGTCTCCGGGCGTGATCGTCAGGTTGCCGTATCCGGTGCTGGCAACGGTATAGCTGCCCGAGATCGCGGCAGCGGAAACGATCGTGTCATTGTCGTACTCGTCGTCATCTGCGATGCCAGTAAATGTGCCGCTGTTTGGATTCGTGGTGAACATGCCAGCCGCAGCATAGAGATTTCCCGACGCGTTGCTTGCGACACTGAATACCGAGTTCCCCAGCGATGTGTTGCCGAAGTTGCCCGATCCCTGTCCAAAGATCGAGCCCACGCCCGAATCGCTGGCGTCCACATCAATGATCCGAATGGCCTCGGGACCAACTATGTAATAGTTGAGTGAGATCCCCAGGGTGGCGCTGCTGATCGTGCCTCGCCCGAAAGCATCGGGAGCGGTGATCGTTCCGGTGAAAGCGACTCCCAGTGTCGGAGTCGTCGCAGCCCCAGCATCATCGACATCGAAAGTACCCGCCAAGGCGGTGCCGCTATTCGAGACCGAGAATACGCCGCCGAAAACAATCGACTCCAAAGCGGAGTCGGTTCCTGAAAGCGTGAAGGCGTAGTTGCCGTCGTTGAGGGCGCTCGACAGCGTTTGCAGGTCCAGGCTTCCGCTGGATGTAGCGGATCCATCAAACTGCACAATCAGCGCGTGGCTCGTATTCACAAACTGGACGCCGAAGGTTTCGACCCCACCCGCACCCAAACCAGTGTTGTTCGTGGTGAGCGTGAGTGTCCCTTGACCGGTTACAGGATTTAGGGTCAGCGCGCCTGTTCCCGGCAAGATGGTGTCAGGAGAAGGTTCAGGCGAGGTGAGTCCGTTGCCGTCGTTATAGTCCTGTTCCCCGCCCAGAACATTACCGTTGCCATCCAAGGTCACGGCCCCTGCCAAGGCGTAAAACCCCGGGCCGTTGACGGACTCCAGCCCGCTCAGATAGAACGAAAAGTTGAGCGCGGTGTTGGTCAGAGTGAAGTTTGCTGGCTCCGCTCCCGACGCAACCGTCGCCGTGACGGTATAGGTTCCGACCGATCCATTGGCTGTGAACGCCGCCGAGGTGGCAACACCGCTGGCATTGGTCTTGGCCGTATTCACTCCGCCGGCAAATGTACCGCCCGGTCCGGCCGCCGGAACCTCGAACGTGACCAGCGCTCCACTCACAGGGTTCTGGCTACCGTCCAGCACCGTTGCTACCAGCGGCACAGAAAAATTGGCCAGGACCGGCGTGCTCTGGGGCGCTCCGCTCGTCGCCGCGATCGATATGAGCGCTCCGGTTACGTTCGTCAATTGGAAATTGACCCCGGTTGTCACTCCCGTGACCGTAGCCGTCACCGCATAGGCGCCGGCCGTTGCATCCGCCGTGAAGGCGGACGAGGTAGCCTGGCCACTCGCGTTGGTGGTATCCGTTTCGGTATTTGATGAGTTCGACGCGAATGCGCCGCCGGTTCCTGTCGCCGGAGCCGTGAACGTCACCGACGCTCCGGTCACCGGGTTTTGATTCGCGTCCACTACGGTTGCCACCAGCGGCGCGCCAAACGCCGTGCCGACCTGCGCGTCTTGCAGGGATCCGCTGGTCGCCGCGATCGAGGCCGGGGGGCCCGAAGTGTTCGTCAGATTGAAGCTGGTCGTCGCCGTCACTCCCGCGACACTGGCCGTCACCACATCGGTTCCGATCGTTCCGTTTGCGGTGAACGCCGACGACGTAGCCACGCCACTCCCGTTGGTGATATCCGTCTCTGTGATCGAGGAACTCGACGCGAAGGTGCCGCTCGCTCCCGTCGCCGGAGCCGTGAAAGTCACGAACGCGCCGCTCGCCGGCGATCCGCCCATCGTCACCGTCACCACCAGTGGCGCGGCAAACGCCGTGTTGAGCGCCGCAGTTTGCGGCGTTCCACTCGTCGCCGCGATCGTTTCAGCCGGAGTCTTGAAGTTAGAGCTGTTACAACTCGTCAAGAAACCGACAGACAGGAAGATCAAGCCGAGGATGCGAGCGGCAGGTGGACGGTTCATAGCGACTCCTCATTTCCGCCCGTTTTCCCGCTGGCTCGCTTACGTGCCTGCGGCGACACCGGGAACCCGTGTTTGTTCCGGATGGTATAAACCTCACCATCCACTTTCAGGCTGCGGACCAGAAAGACGGACTTGTCCTTGATCCTCCTCATCACGCCGGTCGCCTCAATCTGCTGCCCGGTGGCGACGGAGACAGCGCCGTTACCCTGCAAACCGAACCTTCCCAGACTTGCATCCACCGGACCGTAGGGAGTTGCGAGCAGTAAGTGCGAACCCACAATCATTCCCGGAGCGGCTTTTGCTAGTACAGACGACACCGTACCCGTGAGAGTGATTTCCTCGACGACGTCGTAGTTCAGAGGCCCGGCCGCGCCTGCCGTGGTCTGCGCCTGCATTGGACGCAGGGAAGAGATGAGTAAAACAGCGACCAGTGCACATAGCCCATTCGACAGCGGTTTCATCGTTTGCCTCCCAGTTAAGTCTGGATTCAGAAGTTCTATTCGGATCTCTGGCCCGCTCCTGCGACCCGGCACCCCTGCCGCTGTTGGGAACAGTTGAGGACTGTGATCCACGCTGCGCGGGTCCAAGTGTCGCCCAGTTTACCTCGGTTGCGACGGCACCGGACATTCAAAAGGTGGAACCTAACTCGCGGTCACATGCCGAAGCAGACCTGGCGGCAGAAATGGAAACTCTGGCGGGAGTGCACGAAGGTGAGCAGAGCAGCTGTGATCGCCGCCTGTCCCTGGCGAATGCGAAGGCGGCTGCGCGCAGCACCGCGCCCCGGTGCTCTCACGGCACAAACTTTCAACGATACGGGTCAGAAATCGAGCCGGCCCTGTGCGGGACCGGCTCGACTGGTGGGCTTAACATCCGATCGCTGCCTTGTCTTACGGCGCGGCAAAAATCAGATGGTTGTCGTCGTTGCTCAGACGCTCGTCAAGGAGCCACCGTTATAGTGACGGGTGTCTCGTTCGTGAGTGATCCGGAAGTCCCGATCAACTCAATGGTCGTCGTTCCGGTGGGTGCGCGTCGGGAAGCGCTCCAGGTAATGGTCACCTTCACGCTACCATTCGCCGGCGGCGTCACGGGGTTGGCCGAGGCCGTCGCCGATACGCCGCTGGGGAATTCATTCACGCTCAAGTCCACTGCAGAATGGAATCCATTCACGCTGGTGACTGTGAGAGTGGTAGATACGCTGCCGCGTTCATCGACGGTGAATGAAGATGGCGACAGGGACAGGGTGAAGTTCGCCGTTCCCGAAGAAGCATTCACCGTTAGGGTAATCGTTGTGCTGTGACTGGTTGAGCCCGAGGTTCCGGTGATCGTCACCGTAGCCGTGCCGACCGTGGCGCTTGAGGAAGCGGTCAGCGTAAGAACGGATGTAGCACTGCCGTTGGCCGGTGGCGTCACCGGGTTGGTGGCGAACGCCGCTGTTACGCCGCTGGGCAGGCCAGACGCGCTCAACGTCGTTGCCGAGTTGAACCCTCCCGTGCTGGTGATGGTGATCGTGCTGGTGCCACTGGCGCCCTGCGTCACCGTGACCGAAGCCGGTGATGCGGCGACGGTGAAGTTCGGCGTTGCCGTCGAATTCACAGTCAGCGCAAGCGTCGTGGTTGCGGTCAAGCTGCCGGAGGTTCCGGTGATCGTTACCGTGGCCGAGCCGGTCGTAGCCGTACTGCTTGCCGTCAGCGTGAGCACGCTCGTCCCCGTGGTTGGGTTCGTACCAAACGCAGCTGTCACACCGCTCGGCAGACCAGACGCAGCCAGAGTTACGCTGCCCGTGAATCCACCTAAGTCCGTGACTGTGATCGTGCTGGTGCCGCTGCTGCCTTGTGTAATGGTCAGGCTGCTCGGAGAATCCGACAGCGTAAAGCTCGGCGTCGAACTCCCGGCGAGGATATTGATCAGGCCCGTGGTGTTCGGACTGCCCCACCCAGTGCACAGATCGTAGCCGGCGATTCCCGAATAGGTGCCGCAGCTGCCGCTGGTGATGTCGTGGAAAAGCGTGCTATAGCTGGAACCCAAAGCCGCCGGATAAATGATCGGATTAATGAATCCGATCGAGTCACCGTTGGCTGCGGCCTGTTGATTGGCCAGAGCCAGGTAGCCCGCCCACATGGGCGTGGCAAAGCTGGTTCCACCGTAGTCGTTTGCCGTACAGGTGGTTTGGTCGGCGCAAACGTAAAAAGTAAAGTTCGCGTTGGCCGCGACGTCCGGCCCGTTCCGCAACGTGGTGGAACCGCGGTTCGACGACGTGATCACGCCCGAGAGCTGCTGCCACGACGGAATCGGGATGGAATCCGGCGAGATGCCACCGCCGCTGTCTGCCCATGCGGTTTCCGATTTCCAGGGGCCAGCCGCGCTGGAGGTTGTCAGGTCAGTGCCGCCGACCGAGACGATATTCGCATCGTCCGCCGGCCAAGCCTCATTCGACGCAGACCAAGCGGAACTATCGCCAGACGCGGCGAAGAAGTTCTGGCCTTGCGACGCCATCTGTTCAAAGTACGGGTCCAGAGTGCTGGGGTCAGCCGGTGTCCAGCCCCACGAACAACTGATCTGCTTGGACAAAGGAGCGGCCGTAGTCGAAACCATCGCGCTGATGCAGGCGGTGTCGCTGATATTTCCTGATCCACTGGCCAGGACGTCGCCGCAGACGTACATGTAGAGCATTGTGGAGCCTGGGGCCATGCCCATCGCCTGCGTCATGTCGAGGGTCTGCTCAGTATCGTCACATGCGCTACCGCCGCTATCGACGCAGCTCGTGCCGTACCCGCCCGTGGAAATGAGGGTGGGAGTGTAGGGTTCGGTTTGCCCGACATTCTTGTAATAGGTGGTCAGATCGGCCAAATCGGTGCCCGCGAATTCAAACAGGGCGATGTTCTGGCCGGATCCGGTGAGCGCCGTTCCGCCGTAGTAGGCCGCGCGCATGTCGCTGCCCAAAAACGAGGCCGAAGGGCCGGAGCCGGTCGTCGCATGAGACACAACCTTGTTGGCATCGATCCCATGCTCCTTCGCGTAGTCGCTCTTCTTGACATA